>Ga0228631_1001488_pt1 | contig 11439 bp, 12 predicted proteins | sample 39DmetaG_FD_183049 | JGI IMG/M metagenome (GOLD analysis project Ga0228631, IMG submission 183049) | Seawater microbial communities from Monterey Bay, California, United States - 39D | ecosystem: Environmental > Aquatic > Marine > Coastal | place: USA: California | collected 2016-09-28
GCCGTTCGCCTCTTCGCCCGCTACCTCCGGGAAAAGGGGTACGTGGAAAACGCCGTGGTGGTCTCCCCGGACGCGGGCCGGGCCGAGGAGGCGAGAAGGCTTGCGGAAAGGCTCGGCCTTCCCCTCGCCATGCTGGCCAAAAGGCGCCTCGGGCCCCGGGAGACCTCCGTGACCTACGTCATCGGCGACGTGGAGGGGAAAAGGCCCATCCTGGTGGACGACATCGTCTCCACCGGGGGGACGATAAGGCGGGGGGTGGAGGCCCTCCTCCAGGCGGGGGCCCTCCCCGAGGTGGTGGTCATGGCCACCCACGCCGTCCTGGTGGGGGGGGCCAAGGAGAACCTCGCCCACCCCGCCGTCCGCGAGGTGGTGTTCACCGACACCATCCCCCTAAAGGACGGGGGCTACACGGTGCTCTCCACCGCCGAGCTTCTGGCCCAGGCCATCCGCCACGTCCACACCAACCAGTCGGTGAGCGCCCTCATCTGAGGTGCGCCCGCACATGGGCCCGGACCAAGGCTTGGGGAGGCCCTTTTGGGGCGCAGGTGGTGTCAGGCGGGCTCCTCCTCGGCCAGGGCCGCCTTGAGGGCCCGGGCGGCCTCGAGGCTCATCCCGGGAAGCCGGGCGAGCTCCTCCAGGGGGGCCTCCTTGAGGGCCCTTAGCCCCCCGTAGCGCTCCAAGAGGAGCCGCCTCCTTTTCTCCCCGATCCCGGGGATGCCCTGGAGGACCCGGAAAAGCTCCTCGCTCCGCCGCTTCCGGTGGTAGCGGAGGCCGTTTTGGTGGGCCTCGTCCCGGAGGTGGATGAGAAGCTGCAGGGCCGGGTGGGTGAGGGGGAGGCGGAGCTCCCGCCCTTCCGGCGTGACCAGGACCTCCTCCCCCTTGGCGAGGCCCACCAGGGGAAGCCTGAGGCCCGCCCGCTCCAGGGCCCTTGCCGCCGCCCGCACCTGGCCCACTCACCCGTCAATGAGGAGGAGGTCGGGGAGGGGAAGGTCCTTGAGGCTTCCCGTGTAGCGGCGGAAGACCCCTTCCTCCATGGCGGCGTAGTCGTCGTTCCCCGCCTTGAGGCGCATCCTGCGGTACTCCTGCCGCTTGGGCCTTCCCCCCTCAAAGACGGCGATGGAGAAGACCCGGGCCTGGCCCTGGAGGTGGCTTATGTCGTAGCCCTCGAGGCGCCAGGGGCGGGCGGGAAGCCCCAGGAGGTCCTGGAGGGCCTTGAGGGCAGGGTGCTCCCCCCGCCTTTCCCGGAGCTTGAGCTCGGTCTCCAAGGCGAGGCGGGCGTTCCTTTCGGCGAGTTCCAAGAGCCGCGCCTTCTCCCCCTTCTTCGGCACCCTAAGCTCCACCTTCCGCCCCGCGCGGCGCTTGAGGAGCTCGGCGAGGCTTTCCAGGTCCTCCAGGGGGAAGGGGAGGAGGACGAGGGGGGGGAGGGGGGAGGCCTCCAGGTAGTGGTCCCGGAGGAAGGCCCAGAGGATTTCCTCGTCCGTGGCCTCCTCCTTCTCCACCACGCGGCTGATGCGGCCGAGGATCCGCCCGGAGCGCACCTGGTAGAGCTGCACCACGGCGAGGGCCCCGGAGCGGGCCATCCCCAGAAAGTCCAGGTCCCCCATCTCCGGGTCAAAGGCCTGCTGGTCCGTGGAGAAGAAGGCCCTTAGGGCCTCCATCTGGTCGCGGATCTCCGCCGCCCGCTCAAACTCAAGCCTTCTCGCCGCCTCCCGCATCTTGGCCTCGAGCTCCTGAAGGAGCCCGTCCACCCGGCCCTCGAGGACCGCCTCCACCTGGCGCACCACCTCCTGGTAGGCCTCTGGGTCCGCCTTCCCCACGCAAGGGGCGAGGCAGCGGCCCATGCTGTAGTTCAGGCAGGGGTAGCGCCTCCTTTTCATGGGGTAGCCCGAGTTCTTGCGCAAGGGGAAGAGGCGGTCTATGAGGGTCTTGATGCGGCGAAGCGCCCCCGCCTCGGGGAAGGGCCCGTAGTACTTGGCCCCGTCCTCCTCCACCCGGCGCACCACGAGGAGGGTGGGGAAGGGCTCGTTGGTGAGCTTGAGGAAGGGGTAGTGCTTGTCGTCCTTGAGGAGGACGTTGTAGAGGGGGCGGTGGGCCTTGATGAGGTTGGCCTCGAGGAGGAGGGCCTCCACCTCGTCCCGGGTGGCGATGAAGTCTAGCCCTGTGGCCTCCTCGGCGATGCGCCTCGCCTTGCCCTCGGCGTGGAAGTAGCTTTTCACCCGGGCGCGGAGGCTCTTGGCCTTGCCCACGTAGAGCACCTCCTCCCCCCGCTTCCACAGGTAGACCCCGGGGGTCTCGGGAAGGGGAGGGAGGTCTTGGGCCCGCACGCCCCCATTGTAGACTTTCCCCGTGCCTCCCTTCCTGGTGGACGCCCACCTGGACCTGGCCTGGAACGCCCGCGCCTTAGGGCGGGACCTCACCCTCCCCTTGGAGGCCCTCCGCGCCCAGGACCCCCACCCCGACACCCCCCTGGTCACCCTCCCGAGCCTTAAGGAGGCGGGGGTGGCCCTCGCCTTCGCCACCCTCTTCGTGGACCCTCGGGAAGGGGCACAGGAGGACTGGGAGGAGGAGGTCTACGCCCAGCTCGCCCTCTACGAGGCCTGGGAGAGGCGGGGCCTCGTGAGGGTCCTAAGGGAGCGGGAGGACCTCTTGGCCCACCTGGAGCGCTTCCCCCAAGACGGCGTCTTGGGCCTCGTCCTCCTCCTGGAGGGGGCCCACGCCCTGGAAGCCCCCGAGGACCTCCGCCCCTTGCGCAAGCGGGGCCTCAGGCTCCTCTCCCTCACCTGGGCCACGGGAAACGCCTACGCCGGCGGGAACGCCGAGCCTGGCCCCCTCACGGCCAAGGGGCGGGCCCTCCTCGAGGCGATGGCGGCTTTGGGCGTGGCCCTGGACCTCTCCCACCTGGCGGAGGAAGCGGCCTGGGAGGCCCTAAGGGTTTACGAAGGCCCCGTGTGCGCCACCCACGCCAACTGCCGCGCCCTGGTGCCCTCCGAGAGGCACCTCTCCGACGGGCTCTTGCGGGCCCTGGCCGGGCGGGAGGGGGTTTTGGGCCTCGTGCCCTTTAACGCCTTTTTAGACCCCGCCTGGAAGCGGGGGATGGCGCGGCTTCCCCTGGAGGCCTTTTTCCGGCACAAGGCCCACGCCGAGGCCCTCATGGGCGGGGGGCGGGTGGGCCTGGGCACGGACTGGGACGGGGGGTTCGGCCTCGAGGCCGTGCCCCAGGGCCTGGACCGGCACCGGGACCTCCGCGCCTTAGGGGACGAGGGGTTTTTGGGCGGGAACTGGCTACGCTGGCTCCTTGGCTGGTTCTAGGGGGACCACGGCCAGGGTGCAGCGGCTTGCGGCCACCAGGCGCCCTTCCTCGTCGTAGACCTTCACCTCCCAGACCTGGGTGGTGCGGCCCACGTGGAGGGGCCTCCCCACGGCCCGGATCGTCCCCTCCCGCTTCTTGCGGAGGTGGTTGCAGTTGATCTCCAGCCCGAAGGCGGCGTGCCCCGGAGGGCAGTTCAGGAACCCCCCCACGCTCGCCACGCTTTCCGCCAGGGCCACCGTGGCCCCCCCGTGGAGGAAGCCGAAGGGCTGGTGGACCTTGGGCGTCACCACAAGCTCCGCCACCACCTCGTCCTTCTCCGCCTTGAGGTAGCGGACCCCCAGGGTCCGGTCCAAGGTTTCCCGCTCCAGGAAGGCCTTGACCTCCATGCCCTGGAGTATAAAGGGGCCGTGGGCGAGATCCGGCTCTTCCCCGGCCTCCTCGCCCCCCCGGCGGGGCTGGACTTCCTCTTGGACCTCCCCTCGGAGGAAGGGCTCCACCTCGTGGCCTTCGCCGAGGGGGCCTTGGACGCGCTAAAGGTGGCCTTCCAGGAGGGGGCGAGAAGCCTCGTCCTCCTCTCCCCGGTCCTCTTCCGGGACGCGCTGCTTTCGGCGCGGCTTGGCGCCTTGCGCTTCGGCCTGGAGCGGGGCGGGGTGGAGGGGTTTGCCCGGGTGGGCCGGGCCCTCTTCTTCGGGGCCTTAAGCGCGGGGAGCGAGGAGGTCTACGAGGCCTGGAAGGAGGGCCTGAGCGAGGCGGGGCTTTGGCGGTGGCTTGGCCGCCTCGAGGCCCTCGCCGACGAAAGGCGCTGGCTTAGGGGCACCGCGGCCCGGGTCCTCGTGGTCCAGGGGGCCCTGGACGCCTTCACCCCGCCCCTTCACGGGGCCAAGGTGGCCGACTTCGCCAAGGGGGAGGCCCTCCGCTTCGTGGTGGACGAGGCCGGGCACCTCGTGCCCTGGGAGGCCCAGGAGGAGGTCCGGGACCTGGTGGCGGACTTCCTCCTGGGGGAGGGGTTCAGGCCCCTGCCCGGGGGGCTCGCCTTATGAGGCGTGCGGGCTACCTCCACCTCTACGGCCTGAACCTGGTCTTTGACCGGGTGGGGAAGGGGCCTCCCGTCCTCCTGGTGGCCGAGGAAGCCTCCCGCTGGCCTGAGGCCCTCCCCGAGGGGTACGCCTTCTACCTCCTGGACCTGCCCGGGTACGGCAGGACCGAGGGGCCGAGGATGGCCCCCGAGGAGCTCGCCCACTTCGTCGCGGGCTTCGCGGTCATGATGAACCTGGGCGCCCCCTGGGTCCTCCTCCGGGGCTTGGGGCTTGCCCTCGGGCCTCACCTCGAGGCCCTGGGCCTCCGCGCCCTCCCGGCGGAGGGGGTGGAGGTTGCAGAGGTCTTGTCAAGTAAGCTTAGCTATGGTAACATAGACCTGGGAGGTAACCTATGAGGAAGCTTTTGGCGACCGCGGTTCTGCTTCTGGGCCTGGCCTCGGCCCAGTTCTCGGTGGAGAACCTGAAGCCCTCCTTCGCCCTCGTGGGCGGGACCCAGGGGTTTGGCGGGGAGCTTTCCTGGCACTGCCTCCTCTTCCAGCCCCCCGTGGGGGAGGTGCGCCCCGCCTTGGACCTGGCCTACACCCTGGGTGGAAGCCTGAACGGCGCCTTCCTCTTCCGCTACCTCTACCCGGTGGCCGAAGGGCTTAAGGCGGGGGTAGGCCTCGGGGTGGCGCTTCCCGGCTTCAGCTTCGCCAACCTGGGCCTCTACTTCCGCGCCGACGCCGAGTACGACCTGGCCCAGTTCCTGAACGCGCCCGCCTTCGTGGGCGCCGACCTGGGCCTTGCGGGCGGGACGCTCGCCGCCCAGTTCAAGGTGGGCTACCGCTTCTGAGCACCCCGCAAAAGCCCAAGCGGGACGAGGGAAAAGGGATGGAGGCGGCCAGAAGCCGCCTCCATCCCTTTTGGCGGAGGGGGCGGGATTCGAACCCGCGAGGCCCCGCGAGGGGCCTACCGGTTTTCGAGACCGGCCCGTTCAACCGCTCCGGCACCCCTCCCTGAGCCGGGCGAAGAAGTCCCTTAAGAGCTTAGCACACTCCCTTTCCCGCACACCACCCCGGGCCCGGGTGGGGAGGCCGAAGCGGGTGAGGGCGCCTTCCTTGAGGTTTTCCGCCCCGTAGACCACTTCCACCCCCGCCTGGGCCAGGGCGTGGTGGCACATGAGGCAGGGCTCGAGGGTCACGTAAAGCCGCCCGCCCCGGGCCTCGGGCCCCGCCTCCCTAAGGAGGAGCATCTCCGCGTGGGCCGTGGGGTCCCTTAGCCCCTCCACCCGGTTGTGGGCCCGGAGGACGCGGCCCGGGAGGACGAGGACCGCCCCCACCGGCACCTCCCCTTCCCGGAAGGCCGAGGCCGCCTCCGCCAAGGCCTCCGCCATGTGGGCCTCCTCGGGAGGGGGCGGGTAAAGGCCCAGGACCTCCACCACCCGGTTGCCCTCGGCGCGCACGGGCCAGAGGGGCTTGAGCTCCCGGGGGACTCCTTTTTCCGCCAGGAAGTCCACGAGGCGCTTCCTCCCGGAAGGCCGCTCCAGGTAGTCCCCGGGCGCGGGGCGGCGGAACCCCGGGGGCAGGGGCAGGCGGGGCCTTGGGGGGAGGAGGAAGAGGGTGCCCCCCTTGCGCCGGGCCAGGACGCCCCCCGGGAGGGTCTGGGGCCGGCCGCGGAGGGCCTCCTCCAGGAGGAGGACGAGGCGGGCCTCCGGCCTAAGGCCGAGCTTTTCCAGAAGCCGCCTCAAGGCCCGGCGGCGCACCGCCAGGGGAGCCTCGAGGAGGGGCGCCGCCCGGAAGGCGGGGACGAAGAAGCGGGGGTCGGGGAGGAGCCGGGCCTCGGCCTGGCGCTCCAGGACCCCTTCCTCCTCGGCCCGGGCCTCGGCGAAGCGGGCCAGGGCGCGCTTGGCCGCGGGAAAGCGCTCCTCCAGGAGGGGAAAGACGAAGAGCCGGAGGAAGTTCCGGTCCAGGGCGGGGTCCTGGTTCGTGGGGTCCTCGCGCCAGGCCTCTCCTCGGGCCCGGAGGTAGGCCCGAAGCTCCTCCCGGGTGTGGGCCAAAAGGGGGCGGACCACGATCCCCTCCCGCTCCCGGATGCCCGTGGCCCGGGCGGTCCCCTGGAGGAGCTGGAGGAGCACGGTCTCCGCCTGGTCGTCCAGGGTGTGGGCGGTGAGGATCGCCCGGGCCCCCACCTCCCGGGCCACCCGGTGGAGGAAGGCGTAGCGCACTTCCCGGGCCACCGCCTCCAGGTTCTCGCCCCGGGCCTGGGCGATCCGGGCCACCTCCACCCGCTCGGTGAAGAAGGGGAAGCCCAGCCTTTCCGCCAGGGCCCGGACGAAGGCCTGGTCCAGGGGGCTTTCCGGGCGCAGGCCGTGGTCCAGGTGGGCCACCACCGCCTGGCGCCCTGCTTCCTTCACCAGGAGGGCCAGGGCCACGGAGTCCCCGCCCCCGGAGACGGCGAGGACGAGGGGGTCTTTGGGGGCGAGGCGAAGAAGGCGCTCGCGGAAGGCCGGGACATCCATGCGCCTTCCATGATGCCACGGCCCCCCGGTTTCCCGGGGGGCCTCCTGGTGGCGGCGGTGGGACTCGAACCCACGACACCACGATTATGAGGCATCGCCTTTCCAAAGAACGGCGCGGAAACGCCGCCTTGAAGGGCGTTTCCCCCCCTTCTTGGCATCGGCGCGCCCCCCTTTTGCCCCACGGGGATATTCTACCGCCCGCTCCTGCTTTTGGGGTAGGGGGGACGATTCGCGAAATCTAACTTTCGCGAATGAACCCCGGAGGTCCGCCGCCGTGATACTTGTAGTCCCCAAAACTTGTAGTCCCCAAACTGCACAAACCCCCGAGAAACGCCCTTCCACACGGCAAAATCCCGCCCGATTTTTCTCCTGGACCTTCACCGAACCCAGGGGCGGCCTAAGCCCTAGGGGGTCCCTACGCCGATACTTGTAGCCTCCAAACTGCACAAACGAGCAACGAAGCAAGTCCAGAACGGCAAAGACGCCGAGCATTTTTCCCCGGAAGTCGGCCGCCGGGGAGAACCCCCTAAGCCCCCGGGACTTGTCCCCTGCAGACCGCGCAAAGGGGAACGAAGCAAGTCAGGAACGACACGAGCCGCGCCGATTTTTCCCGGGGAAGGCTAGCCCCGGGGAAGCCCACGAAGGACCGCCCGGGCCTCGAGGCCCGAAGCGCGGAAGGACGGAAGTCAAGCCCTAAGGAGGCCGCGAACCCCAAGCCGCCCGAAGCCGGGGGCCGCGCTTTGTCTGTTTCCGCAAGAAACAGAGCGCCGCGACTAGCGGGCTATATAGCGCGCGCCGCCGCTATGCCGCATAGACTTGCAACATATCCGCAAAGATATGCACACAAGCGCCGGAGAAAGGGCCGCGCCCGCCCAAGCGAACCCCGGGGGCACCCCCACGGCCCCCGCGCGCGCGTAGCCTACCCCGCCCCGTCAGATTTCACTTCGCCCACTTCCGCCTTCCCCGTGATTTTGCACCAAGTCAAGACTTCGCCTTTAGCTTTCCTTTAGCTTCCCTTCATCTTCCCCTAATCAAGTGCGGAAAACGCCGTTTAGTACGGGGCTTACGCTAGAAAGTTAGACCGGGTAAAGTGTGGTTTGGCCCCTTGACAAAGTGATAAAATGAAGGGAGCGGGCGAGGTTGACCGCCCGCCGAAAGGAGAAAGTCCTATGCCTGTGCTCAGTATATCACAGACCGCCCGAAGTTCAAGCCCGGAAATCCCCAACCGGAGGGACCGCCGCCGGGGCAGGCGAAGGGCGCGCACTATTCTCCGCCACGCCTTTCGTTCACGGCGCCGCCCCGCTCACCTCCTCGTCATCAGACTGACGGGGGCGTGGGCCTGGTGGCAGGGCGTGCGCCGCGCGGTCGTCCGCCGCCCCCGCCCCCGGGCCGCCCACCGCCCACATGGACGGGCTTCCCCCGCCGCCCCCGGGCGGGGCTCCGCCGCACCACCCGAAAGCCCGGACGACCAAAGCGCCGATGAAGAAGACGATGGGCCGCCACGGCCGGCGCCGCGCACCACAAGAAAGCGTGGTCGCCCACGGAAGCGGCGGTCCTTCCGGGCCTTCACCAGTCTGAAGACTTGGCGAAAACGCCTAGCCCAGGCCGAGGCCGTGGCGGCCATGCCGGGGGCCATATGCGCTACCCTCGTCCCCGCCGAGGCCCCCGATGAAGCCTCCCGCCGCATAGCCCGGGTCCCGGCCCGGGTGGCAGACTGCTTCGCCGCCCTCGCCCGCCGTTTGCGCCGCGAGCGGGGGGCCCATTTCGCCATCGCTGCCGCCACACGTGCGGGGAACGGAGCCTTCCACCCCCACGCCCACGCCATCGTTTACGGCGTTCGCCGCGAACGCCTCGCCGTTCTTGCCGCCCGTTCGGGCCTTCGGCTTGTTTACGCCGAGCCCGTTCGGGACGGGCGGGCCGCCGCGCGCTACGCCATCGGGGCGCACCAGAAGAGGCATTATGACCGCGTTGAAGGGGCGAGGGGGTTCTGGGCGAAAGTCCCCGAGGCCGCCGAGGCCACGGCCGCTCTTGTTTCTTCACGAAACACGCCATCCGTCCCCGTGGTGCCTACCCCCTTAGGGCCGCTCCCCGTGGTCCCCGGCCCCGTGGACCTCGGCCCCGGGGAGCGTGTCGTTGCTGTTCGCCAATTCCTCGAGGTCAACGCAGAAGCGGCCGCAAACCCCAGCCCCCGTATCCGTGGACCGGCCATTGAGCGCCTCGCGGCTTACGCGGCCGCAGTAGGCGCGCCCCTTGCCATGTGCGGCCCGCCCAGACCGGGGGCCGCCCCCGGGAAGGGGGGCCGCACATGAACGCGGCCCGTTCCTTCGCGGTGGACCTCGCCCGGGGGAAGCGGGCGGAGACTGACCGCGCCGTTCTCGCGCTTCTACATGAGCTTTACCCGGACGGGAAGGTGCGCCCCGCCCCGCCGGAGCTTGACGCTCAAGGGATTGACCTTGTGGTTCACCGCGCCCCGTTCTCAGTCGGGGTGCAGGTAAAAGCGTACGGGGGCACCCTCGCACCCATCCGCACAGCGTGCGTCTTTCTAGAAGACTTTTCGGACATTGACCGCGCCATACCGGGGTGGCTTTGGACCACACGGGCAGAAGTCTTGGTCGTCCGCTACGCCGATGCGCCCGTGGCCTTCCATGTTCCCGCCTTACGCGCCATCGCAGAACGGAAGCGGGACGCATGGGCCCCATACCGCCACACCAATCAGTCAAGGTGGGGCCGCGCCCGCTGGCGGTCGGCATATTGGCGTGCCCCCTTGCGCGAGGTTGTCGGGGCGCTTCTGGACCCCACGGGCGAGATTATTGCCGCTTTATCAAGCCGATGACGGGTGAAGCTGTCCGGTGGATTTCCCTGAGGTCTTTTTCCGCAAGCCGCACATAGTGGGCGGTCATCACCGGGGACTTGTGCCCGAGCATCGCTTGAAGCGCGTAGGAAGGCATCCCGTTCTTGACCATCGCCACCGCCGCGCCGCGCCGGAAGGCGTGCGGCGGCTTGGGGGGAAGGCCCGCGTATTCCGCTAGCCGCCGAAGGACCATCTTCAAGCCGTCATACGCCAAGGGCAAACCGCTTCGGGTCAAGAATAAAGCGTCATGGTCCGAAGGGGGACGCTCCGCCCGGGCGTAGGCGAGGATGGCCCGGTAGGTGGGAAGGCTCACCGGCACCCATTGCACGGCCCCGCCCTTCCGCCGAACCCGCACCGCTTCCGCCTTGACATCCGAAACCCGAAGCCCGAGAACCTCGCTGGCCCGTAGGCCCGTGTCCCAAAGCACCATCACCAGGGCCTTGTCCCTTAGTGGGTTCTTCCCCATTTCCGCCGCCGCAAGAAGCTTCTTCACTTCCCATTCCCGCACCACGGGAAGGTCCGCTTCGGGCACCTTAGGCGGCCTGATTTTCCCCGTGGGGTCAACACCGAGGGCCCCTTCCTTCACCGCCCACCGCACAAAGGCCCGCGCCGCCCGCCACCTAGCCGCCACGCCGCCGGGGCTAAGGCCGTCTTCAAAGGACTTCACGAGGAAGGCCCGAAGGTCGTCCGCCGTAAGCTCCGCCATGGGTTTGTCGCCCACCACCTTCACCATAGCCTTCACCGCGTCCCGGTAGTAGCCGATGGTGTTCGGGGAAAGCCCCCTAGCCCTGCAGTCCAGAAGCCAAGCTTCCGCCCAGTCCGTGATTGTGCCCCGCATATTTTACCTCCACGACTACCGGTTTTCCCCTTCTATGCCCTGACGATTTGCCCTCTTCACGACTTTTCGGGGCGGGGGCGGCCAATGCTAACCGAAGTGGAAGAAACGCATAGGCAAGCCCCCCGGTTTCCCGGGGGGCCTCCTGGTGGCGGCGGTGGGACTCGAACCCACGACACCACGATTATGAGTCGTGTGCTCTGACCACCTGAGCTACGCCGCCAGGCGCCAGGCAACCCCCATCATAGGGGAGGCTGGGCCTCTGGTCAATCGTTTCGCCATTGGCCCGGGGAGCCTCCCCAAGGACCTTTTGCCGGGGTCCTCGTGTGGACACAAGCCCGTTACACAACGCCCCGCTCCCGCAAGGGCTTTCCTTCCCAGAAGCGCCTTAGGCGGAAGGGGGTGAGGTCCAGGCTTTGCGCCTTTCCGAAGGCCACCTCCTCCGCCATGAGGCGGCCTACCATGGCCGCCTGCTGCACCCCGTGCCCCGAGAAGCCCGCGGCCACGAGAAGCCCCTCCTCCACGAAGCCCAGGATGGGGTTGTGGTCGGGGGTCATCTCGTAGTAGCCCCACCAGCTGGCCCTTCGGTCCAGGGAAAGCCCCTCCAGGAAGGGGAAGCGGGCGAGGCCCGCCTCGAGGGTGGGCCCAAGCCAGCCCCAGTCCATCCCCTCCCGGAAGCCCGGGGGCTCCTCGGGGTTGGAGCGGCCGAAGAGGAGGTGCAAACAGTTGGGAAATAGCGCACATTACTTCACCCCAACGCTCGTACGTCCCCGCTTCCCGCCACCTCACCCCAGCGAGCCCCCGCGACATACGAAAAGCCCCGAAGCGCTATACTCCCCCACAGGAGGCCACAGGTGAAGGCCAAGCCTAAGGCCACGCGCAAGCGTACCTCGCAGAAGAGGGCGAAAG
>Ga0228631_1001494_pt1 | contig 11416 bp, 10 predicted proteins | sample 39DmetaG_FD_183049 | JGI IMG/M metagenome (GOLD analysis project Ga0228631, IMG submission 183049) | Seawater microbial communities from Monterey Bay, California, United States - 39D | ecosystem: Environmental > Aquatic > Marine > Coastal | place: USA: California | collected 2016-09-28
GGTCGAAATTTTTCTGAATTAGATAGTTTTCAAAGAAGAGAAATCAGAAAAGAGATAGGTATGCTTTTTCAAGGCTCTGCTCTTTTTGATTCTATGACGGTGGAGGAGAATATTATGTTTCCTTTGACCATGTTTACGGATATGTCTAAAAAAGAAATGCTTGATAGGGTTAATTTCTGTTTAGACAGAGTTAATCTATCCGGTAAAAATAAACTTTTACCAGCTGAGTGTAGTGGTGGAATGCAAAAGAGAATTGCTATTGCTAGAGCAATTGCTATGAAACCTAAGTATCTTTTCTGTGATGAACCTAATTCTGGTTTAGACCCAAGAACATCAATCGTAATCGATAACCTGATTAGAGAAATTACTTATGAGTTTAATATAACAACAGTTGTTATTTCTCATGACATGAATTCTGTTATTGAAATAGGTGATAATATTATTTTCATTCATGAAGGTCAAAACTGGTGGAATGGAGATAGAAATTCTATTATAAAAACAGATAATAAAGAAATTAATGAATTTGTTTATGCTTCTGAGTTTATGAGTAGGATTAAGCTATTGATGCAGAAAAATCTTTAACATTATTGTATTTTGAATAGAAAACTTAAATTATGGGAACTAAACAGAGTTTCTGAGAGTGAGTTTAAAACGCAAAAGAAGTTCCCTTTAGTTATTGTCCTTGATAATATTAGAAGTCTAAATAATATAGGCTCTTTTTTTCGAACATCAGATGCTTTTAATGTTGAAAAAATCTATTTGTGTGGGATAACTGCTACACCTCCTCATAGAGATATTAATAAGACTGCCTTAGGTGCTACAGATTCAATTGAATGGGAACATGTTGAGTCTACTGAAGAATTAGTTAAATCATTAAAATTTTCAGGCTATAGTATATGTTCAATTGAACAAGCTGAAGATACCATTCCATTAAATGAGATCAATAATTTAAAGGACTCTAAATTTGCCTTGGTTTTTGGGAATGAAGTTGATGGAGTTGATCAGAGGGTCATCGACTTATCCGATAATATTATTGAAATACCTCAGTTTGGTACAAAACATAGTTTAAATGTATCTGTTTGTGCAGGTGTAGTTATGTGGGAGTTTACTAAACGTTTTATATAGGTCTTTTCGATTTTATATTTTGTTTATTTAAAGTGATAATCAAATTCTCTATTTATCTTTTCTTGATACATCCTTAAATGATCTCTTAAAACGTTTTTATAGAGTTTAAATGTATCATCATAATTTCAGTTGAACTTGCATTATATTGTTTTGAAGAGAATACTTTTTGTTTCATCAAATATTAGACATAAAAAAAGGAGAGTAAATTTACTCTCCTTTTTCCTGTTTTAAGATTTTATATTATAAAACAACAACCTTTTTAACTGTTTTAAACTCCCCATTCCTTACTTCTAAGAAGTAACAAGAAGAAGATATTTTAGAGTCAAGGTTAAGCGTATGGTTAACCTGTGCATTTGTTGTTTCAATTGTTTTGTTGTAAACAACTTGTCCTTGAGCATTTCTTAGTGTTAATTCGATAGGATTATTTCCAGCTCTATAATTAACCTTAATTTGTTGATTTGCATTTAAAGGGTTTGGATAAATGTTTAAATCTAAATCAGCTATTTCTGATGGTAGTCCTAATATACCATCTATGAAAATATCATCTATATACAAGTTATTTGATACATCAGATGAAGTAAATTCTATTTTAAATCTTACTTTGTTATCTGAACTACTTGATGTAAAAGATCTACTAAATTCTTTCCATAGTACATTAGAACTAGGAGCAAAATCAATTTTTCCAGCAAATCCAGCAGTTAATAAATCACCTCCATCAATAGTGCTTATTGGTGACCCCCAAGTTTGGCCACAGTTTGTTGACTTGTAAACACGTATAGCTTCAGTTACGTCTACTTCATCCATATTTATTCCTTCAGATATAGTTGTTCCATCAGTTGCATAAGCATATTTGAATTTAAATGTTAAACCTGAACTGTGAGTTAAGTCAATTGACGGTGTAATTATTGCATCTTTATTATCTCCTAGTCTTTGATAGTATAATCTATCTTCAGACGTATTCTCTATATCAGACAAGTCTCTGAAGTTATTCAATTTGAAACATGTTGTTTTGTCATATCCTACCTCGTCTACAATCTGAAATTTAGCGTAGTTTGACTCAGGGTTATCTAAAATAAACCACCATTCTCTTCCATCATCTAATGTGAATTGTTGTGGTCCAACTACTTCTCCATAGCTGTGACCTATATAAATATAATCTGATTTAGTGATTTCATCTGTTCCTGAAGCATTACTAACAGTTAGAGTCACTTTTTTATAACCTGGAGTATCAAAATTTACAATAGGATCTTGTTCTGTAGAAGTTGATGGGTTACCACCTTCAAAAGACCATACTCTACTTTCAACTGGTCCATTATAGGATTCGTCGTAAAATTTAATTTGAGAACCTTGACATATAAATCTATTATTTGCATAAAACTCAGCTATAGGAGCACAAGTAACAGTTGTGTTTATTCCTGTTGCAATTTGATTCTCAGATGATATTAAATTAGACCTATTAGAAACATCACTTGTCAAAGCTGCTCTCATTCTTGTGATTTGATTTTTTGTAAACATTTTAGGACAGTTTGCATAGTCCATATAGTTTTCAATATTCTCAATTGCTCCAATTCTACCAGATAAAAATAACGAGTCAACTGAAAAAGTCCCGTTAGATGTTTCTGCGTTCCAACCATAAATTCTCAAAGTTATTGTATCATTCTTTAATCTATCAGTTATGTTAGAAATACTTGCAGTTAATTGAAAGAACCTTGAAGTATCAGGCTCGATGTAAACTGAATTATTTTTAATTTTTGTTATGTTTCGATTATTTGTTGTTACTGAGACATTGTTTTGGAAATTATCGATACTTGATCTTATTGCTATAGATTTTACACCATCAGCATTTCTTTGAGCTTTAAAAATTATATTTTTCACATCTAATAAATTATCTCCAGTCACACATAGTTTGGTTTCATAATATTTATTTAAATCAATATTTCCAGTTTGATTTGCAAATACTGTATCTTGATCTACACCTCCTAATGCCCAGTTGTTATATTCAAAAGTACTATCTGATAAAGTGTTAGATGAAACACCTACAGCTTCCATTTTACTAACATATAAATAGTCAATTGTATCTATTGGAGTAACATCAACTGTTCCTCCAGATGTTCTTAAACTATCAAATGTCATAAACGCGTCAAAGTCATTTAATTCACAAATATTAGGATAGTCTAAAGAAGGTACTGGACAAATAGATTGATAACCTTTAGTCATAGGTGTATCATCAATTCCATCATCTCCACAAACTTCCTCAGGGTCATTATTGTTTCCCCATGGGTGTGCTAAACTTAGATAGTGACCAATCTCATGGGTAAGTGTGGTACTGAACCCATCAATTTCGGAACTTTTCATTATAACCCCATCATGTATATAATTACTTCCTGTTACAGCATCTGGGAATTGTGAAAAACCTAATAATGTTGGTCTATCTTTAAAAGATTTTACAGTCCAAATATTAAGGTATTTTGATCTATTCCATTGATTTAACTTTGAATCATTTGTACCAATGTTAGTCTCTTTAGTGTTTATATATTCTATACCATCAGTACAATTACCTTGAGGGTCAATTTTTGCAAGTCTAAACTCAATGAAAGCATCACCTCTAACATCATCAAAAGCTGGGTCGTTGTTAGAGTGACTTACAAAAGCATTTCTAAATTGTTTATTTAAAGCATCTAAATGAGAGGTAATTGTACTCTTTGAAAGTCTTTCTGTTCCATTTTCATGAAGAACATGAAATACTACAGGGATAATATACAACGTCGTTTCATCTCCAGTTTTCTCTGTCTTGTACTTTGTTTTAAAAGATTTCTCAATTACTTTTTTTAGTCCAGGATCTTTTTCATACAACTTGTGAAGTTCTTCGGTAGTACCACATTTTGAATGATCATGTTGACCATAAAGATTAAAAGCAAAAATAATTGCTGATAACGGTAATAATAAATTCGTAAAAAGTTTATTCATGATAACACTATAATTTAATATAACGGATAAATATAAAGACAATATTTTGTATATCGGTTTTTTCTATCCAAACTAAAATTCATTTTAATCAAAAAATCGTGAAAATATAAAATATAATAAACTGTAAAACAGCTGTTTATATAAAATTAAAGTTTTATTAATTATATATTAACATTTCACAATTACAAATATATATAATTGACATCAATTATTCTATACTATTTAACTGAGTTTGATTGAACTGTACGAAATTTTAATTATATGGTTTGTTTTTCCTTATATTCTTTGATTTCATTTAGGAAATCATGGTTTTCCTCTATATGGTTGCCAATAACAATTACATTAACACCACTTGATTTAAGATTTTCTATTTCCTCAATCGACTTAACTCCTCCACCAACAATCATGGGAGTTTCTAAAAAAAGAAGCTCTTTTATTATTTCTGGAGGGATTGATTTCATTGCTCCACTCCCTGCATCGAAATATAATAGTTTTTTTCCTTGAAGAACACCTGCTATAGCTGTGTTTTTGATTATGCTTATTTGATCTCTTGGTATTGGTGTTGTTTGACTTACATAAGCAACAGTGGATAAGTTCCCTCCATCAATTAGTATATAGCCGGTCGGTATTATTTCTATGTCCATATTAATCAATTCGCTTGCCGATTGAACATGGTGCCCAATTAAGTAGTCAGGATTTCTACCTGATAAAAGGCTTAAATATAATAATGCGTCCGCTTTTTTTGATATTTGGTTATGAGACCCAGGGAATATGACAATAGGAAGTTTTGTATGTTTTGAAATGATGTTAATAGACGTTTCAAATTCTTTTTTTGAAACAGTACTTCCTCCAATAAAAATATAATCAACTTTTGCTTTTTCAATTTTATTTAAAAGTGTTATTAATAAATCTTCTTTGAAAGAGTTTTCAGGGTCAATAAGGATAGCTATTTGTCCTTTATTTTGACTTATCTTTTTGTATGTATTTTTATTCACAAGCTGAAATGTTAAAAGAGAGAACGGTGTTGTTGATTAATGCAATTTTAATGGTTGTAGTTTTTTCTGAAATGTTTGATTTGATAATCCCTTTCCATGTATCAAGTGATATCTTTTCTAATTCAATATTAGTTCTAAAGTTAAGTCCTTTCTCGCCAGATAATTTATACAGTGTTTCTTTCGCTGACCATATTTTAGTTAGTTCTGAAGGAGACTCTTCAAAATTATCGATTTCTTTTTCAGATAAAAATTTATGTTTAATATTTGTTATTTTATTTTGAATATGTTCTAAATCAAATCCAATTTTAAATTTTTTGCACAATGCAAATCCAACGAGGTTTTTAGTATGACTAATAGAAATATATCCTTCCTGATTTATATATGGTGCACCTACTTCATCATAATGAATATGTTCAAATCCAAACACCTGATGTCTCAAGACTCTTGTAGCCACAAACTCTCTTTTACGTTGTATGTGTTTAAAAGTGAAAAACCTTTCTTTTTCAAGTTCAGTTAGATTGTCGAGATAGTCTAGAGGATTGAAATCCATATAGCTCATTGTGTAAACTTTTACATCATTAAACTCAAAATCTTCTCTTAATAATTCCACATTAACTTTTTTACAAAAAAACAAAAAAATCTTAGCCTTTTCATTACATTTATTTAAAAATATACTTTTCAAACTTGAATTATTTATTAAATTTACACTCATAATAACGAAACATAAGATATAATGAAAATACTTGTTTGTATCAGTAAATCCCCGGATACTACATCAAAAATTGCCTTTACAGATGGCGATACTAAGTTTGATGAGAATGGCGTTCAATACATAGTAAACCCTTATGACGAGTGGTATGCTTTAGTAAGAGGGTTGGAGTTAAAAGAGCAGCTAGGTGGAAGTGTTACCATTGTAACTGTTGGACAAGCAGTTGATGATGCGGTTATAAGAAAAGCTCTTGCAATAGGTGCAGATGATGCAGTTAGAATTGATGCTGAGCCTATTGATGCATATTTTACTGCTTCACAAATTTCTGCTTACGCTAAAGAAAATAATTTTGATTTAATACTAACAGGTAAAGAAACTATTAATTATAATGGTTCCCAAGTTGGTGGTATGATCGCTGAGGAGTTAGATTTACCTTTTATTTCATTAGCTGAAAAATTAGATATTTCTGGAACAACTGCTACGTTGGATCAAGAGATCGTTGGCGGAATTCAGGTTGTTGAAGTTGAGTTACCATTTGTAGCTTCTTGTGCAAAAGGAATGGCAGAGCAAAGAATACCTAACATGAGAGGTATTATGGCTGCCAGAACAAAACCATTAACAGTGGTTCCTGCAGTAGAAGTTGAAGCAATTACAGCTTATACTTCTTACACTTTACCAGCTGCAAAATCTGCTTGTAAAATGATTGATCCAGAAAATATGGATGAATTAGTGTCTTTATTACACAATGAAGCAAAAGTTCTTTAATCATTAAAACTCAAGAAATGTCAATATTAGTATATATAACAACAAATAATGGTGTAAGTAAAAGTGCTTTTGAAGCAGTGACTTATGCAAAAAAAATAGGTGGAGAAGTAACAGTTTTAACGACAGGTTCTTGCGATGCTTCTTCTTTAGAAACTTTAGGTCAATACGGTGCTACAAAAGTATTCGTAGATCGTTCAGTAGAAACAAATGAAGCGCAACTTATCACTAAGGTGATTGCTTCAGGTGTTGATGCAGTTGGTTCTGATATAATTGTATTTTCTCATGATATTGTTGCTAAATCTGTTGCTCCAAGATTGTCTGTTAAATTAAAAGCAGGATTAGTTTCTGGTGCAACTAGTTTACCATCTACTGATGGGGGATTTAGTTGTAGCGTAAATGTTTTTTCAGGAAAAGCTTTTGGGAATGTTTCTGTAAACTCAGATAAGAAAATAATCTCGTTACTTCCTAATACTATCCAACCTGAAGTAACAGGGGAAAATTGTGCAGTTGAAGAGTTTAATGGTAATGCAGGAGCTTCTAAAGTAAAAGTAATTTCTGTGAAAAAACCTGAAGGGGATATTCCTCTTCCAGAAGCTGAATTAGTTGTATCAGCGGGTAGAGGTTTAAAAGGACCTGAGAATTGGGGAATGGTTGAAGATTTAGCGAAAGAAATAGGAGCGGCTACAGCTTGTTCTCGTCCAGTAGCTGATATTGGTTGGAGACCTCACCATGAACATGTTGGTCAAACAGGTGTTGCTATTAGACCAAACCTTTATATTGCAGCAGGAATTTCAGGTGCAATTCAACACTTGGCTGGTGTAAACGGTTCTAAGGTTATTGTTGTAATTAACACTGATGCCGAAGCACCTTTCTTTAAAGCTGCGGATTATGGAATATTAGGTGATGCATTTGAAGTATTACCAAAATTAACTGAAGCAATTAAGAAGTTTAAGGCTTCAAATAATTAGTCAATAAAATTCAAAAAAGAGTTAACAAAAACAGCTAAGTTTTCTTAGCTGTTTTTGTTAATTTATAAGCAGCGTTAAAAATGGAAAAAGTCAAATTAGAAATTGTAGGTTTATCTTATAGTCAGACACAATCTGGGGCGTATGCACTAGTGTTAGCTGAAGTTGGTGGAAAAAGACGTTTACCTATAATTATTGGAGGTTTTGAAGCTCAAGCTATTGCAATTGAGCTTGAGAAAATGACTCCAACTCGACCTTTGACGCATGATTTATTTAAAAGTTTTGCTACTTCTTTCAGTATTGAAGTTAAAGAGATTTTAATTTATAATTTACTAGAAGGTATATTTTATGCTAAAATTATCTGTGAAAAAGACGGAGTAACAACAGAAATTGATGCAAGGACCTCTGATGCCATCGCGATTGCAGTTAGGTTCAATGCTCCAGTTTATACTTTTGAAAATATATTATCTTCAGCAGGTATTCTTTTAGATGGAGAAGCTCTTGAAAAAGAAATGGAGATGATGGATGAAGAAGAGGAAGTATCAGAAATAAAACCAGAAGAAGCTTCAGTAGAAGAATTGGAAAACCAACTAGCAATAGCAATTGAAGAAGAAGATTATGAATTAGCTTCTAAATTAAGAGATTTAATTAATAAAAAAACTTCATAATACTAGCTTCTAGATTGCCTAAACTTATGCTGCAAAATCTAGAAAATAAGATTTTTAATGTTTCAAATTCTGATGAGTTTGAAAAGGTAGCGATAGAAGTCTATAAATGGCAGTCTATTAACTGTGAAGTTTATAAAGAATTTATTTCATTTTTAAAGAAACCTGAACCAACTTGTATAGAAGAGATTCCTTTTTTACCTATATCCTTTTTTAAAGAATTTGAGGTTTTAAGTACCGATTTACCAGTAAAATTTAAATTTTTAAGTAGTGGAACCACTTCCACTATTAGAAGTAAACACTTGGTTCAAAAACCTGAGATGTATGAACGTTCTTTTCTTAAAATTTATGAAAATTTTATAGGACAACCTTCCGATCAAGTCATCTTGGCTTTACTTCCAAATTATATTGAACAAGGAAATTCAAGTTTAGTATATATGGTAGAGCGTTTAGTGAAAGAGTCCAACCATTCGTTATCTGGTTTTTTTTTAGAAGATTATAATGCTTTAATATCAAACTATCAAGAAGCTATTTCATTAGGAAAAGAGGTAGTAATTTTTGGTGTTTCGTATGCTTTATTAGATTTAGCAGAAAAAAAAGTGGATTTATCAAAAGCTCGTATCATTGAAACAGGCGGAATGAAAGGACGTAGAAAAGAACTTTCTAAAGAAGAATTACATCAGTTTTTAAAAGAAGGTTTTGGAACAGAATACATATCCTCTGAATACGGAATGACAGAATTATTTTCTCAATCCTATAGCGATAAAGATGGCTTATTTAAAATGCCAGCCTGGATGCAGGTTAAAATCAGAGAAACGAATGACCCATTTAATTACATACCTGATGGAAAAACTGGAGGTATAAACGTAATTGATTTAGCAAATCTATACAGTTGTAGTTTTATCGCAACTCAAGACCTCGGAAAAATCGTAGATGATCAACTTCAATTAATGGGAAGGTTTGACAATGCTGATTTGAGAGGCTGTAATTTGATGGTTGAGTAGTTGTTAATGATTAGCTCTTTTACACTGAAACATTAAATAACTCTGAAGGAGTTAAATTCCTCAACGATGGGTGTAACCCATCCACTTATAAAAACAGTTCATATCATCAAGTTCAAAGCTTCCATTCTAGATTCCTTGAATTTTCTTACTTTTACAAAAAAAAGTCATGACATTACAAACGATACTAATATTAGTAGTCATAGGTGTTTCTGCAGGAATTCTTAGCGGTTTCGTTGGAGTTGGTGGAGGTGTAATAATCGTACCAGCATTAGTGTTCTTTTTAGGGTTAACTCAACATCAAGCGCAAGGAACGAGTTTATTTATTTTATTACTTCCTGTAGGCATTTTAGCAGTAATGAATTACGCAAAAGCTTCTCATATAAATTGGGGATATGGAGCAATTATAGCATTGACATTTGTTGTTGGAGGTTATATAGGATCAAGGTTGTCATTAAGGTTATCCCCTGGATATGTAAAATTAATTTTTGGTTTAATTATGGCTTTCGTTTCTTTTAAAATGGTTATGTCTGGATATTCAATGGTTTCAAATGGAAAATAATTTAAAGACCTTCATAAAACAAAAAACTGAACAACTTTTTGAGAAAGTAAAAGGTTACCGAGAGTACATACATGCAAACCCTGAGCTATCTTATCAAGAAATAGAAACTATGAATTTTGTTGCTAAGGTTTTAACTAATCTTGGAATTGAGCATCAAACCAAAGTTGGAGATACAGGAGTTGTTGGAATTATTAGAGGTGAAAGACATGTAGGAATGACAGACTGTGTAGCATTGCGTTCTGATTTAGATGCTTTACCAATACAAGAAGAAAATGAGGTCTCTTATAAATCCACTGTTGAAGGTGTAATGCATGCTTGTGGGCATGATGTTCATACGTCTATCTTATTAGGAACAGCTGAAATTTTAAATGAACTAAAAGAAGAATTACCTTATCCTGTAAAATTAATTTTTCAACCAGGTGAAGAGAAAAACCCAGGTGGAGCAACATTGATGATTCGTGATGGAGTACTAGAAAACCCAACCGTAAAAGAGATGTATGGCCTACATGTTTTTCCGGATATGGAGGCAGGCAAAGTTGGTTTTCGATCAGGTCTGTATATGGCTTCATGTGATGAATTATATATTACATTTGTTGGAAAAGGAGGACACGGAGCAATGCCTCATCAAGCTATTGATCCAATTTTAATGGGTGCACAATTCATAACATCTATTCAGCAAATTGTAAGCAGAAATACTGATCCAACGATACCGTGTGTTTTATCTTTTGGGTATTTTGAAGGACTCGGAGCAACGAATGTTATTCCATCCAAAGTACACCTTAAAGGTACCTTCAGAACGATGAATGAAAAATGGAGAAAAGAAGCTTTGAAGTTAATAAAAGTACAAGCAGAAGCAATTGCTAAAGCAGTTGGAGGTGAAGTCGTTGTTGAAATAAGTAATGGTTATCCCTATTTAGAGAATAACCCTTCATTAACGAATCAATTAAAAGAACGTGCTATTGACTTTTTAGGAAATGAAAAGGTAGCTAATTTGGCGCTCAGAATGACATCTGAAGACTTTGCTTTTTATTCACAAGAAGTTCCCGTTTGTTTTTTCCGATTAGGAGTAAGAAATGAACAAGAAGGAATTGTTCATGGCGTACATCACCCAAAATTCAACATTGATTCTGAAGCTTTAAAGACTGGAATGCAATTGATGTGTTTGAGTGTGATATAGTATTATTATAAAGGACTTTTTAAGATTGTTATTTTTTACAAAATTAATTTGCCATTTCACTCATAAATTTTATTCTCATCAATCGTAATTCCTCTTCAGAGTAGTCACCATCAAATTCATGGTAAGCTTCTTTTAGGTCGTCTGTTTCTGCTTCTGAAAAGTAATCGTAGATTTCTTCTTGATTATCGCTATCCAATATTTCTTCTAAATAATAGTTGATATTTACTCTCGTACCTGAAGATACGATGGCCTCTATTTCTAAGATTACTTCATCAATTGATTTACCTATGGCTCTTCCGATATCTTCTAGTGGAAGTTTTCTATCGATATTTTGTATAAGTTGAACCTTAAGCATTGATTTATTTACCAGTGATTTAACAACTAAATCATTTGGTCTTTCAATATCATTTTCTTCAACGTATTGTTTTATTAAATCTATAAAGGGAGCTCCGTAACGAGCTGCTTTACCTGTTCCTACCCCTTGA
>Ga0228631_1001505_pt1 | contig 11380 bp, 5 predicted proteins | sample 39DmetaG_FD_183049 | JGI IMG/M metagenome (GOLD analysis project Ga0228631, IMG submission 183049) | Seawater microbial communities from Monterey Bay, California, United States - 39D | ecosystem: Environmental > Aquatic > Marine > Coastal | place: USA: California | collected 2016-09-28
GGAAATGATTTAATGACACCCATACCGCATTGGAACTTTCCGGGCTTACAACCCGGAGACAAATGGTGTTTGTGTATTTCTAGATGGTTAGAGGCTGAAAAAGTAGGGAAAGCGCCGCCTATTGTTTTAGAGGCTACCCATCAAAAATCATTACAGTATGCTTCATTAAAATTATTGCAACAATATGCCTATGTGTAGAAAGCTTTTTTTATTTGAGAGAGGCTATAACTTGCAACGCAGCTTTTTCTCCGGCAATCATGGCAGCATTTAAAGAGCCATTTAATTGTACATCACCTGCTAAATAAACAGCAGAAGAGAGCTGTGTTTCTGAGGGTGAAACTTCATATTTAATATCTTTTAAATCTGGCAATGCTCTTTTTATGTGATAAATAGCCAAGAAAGTAAGGTGGTCTATAGTGCATTCTTCTTTTAATTGCTTCGTAACAGCAGCTATTAATTGTTTTTCAGACAACTGATGAGCTTTAACTACCGTTACCGATAATAATTCTTCGGTATTATTACTATGTGTAGCAACACTCGTATGATAAAAAATATTATTAACTAGACCATGTGCATTAGACATTAAACCAATCATAGGTTTATTGATCATCCTTTTTTTGGCCTTAAAATAAAGGGTTTGACAAGATTTCCAGATAAGATTTTTTGGAGGCGCATTACTTACCATTTTACTGGCATCTGTAGCTATAATTGTTGCAGTACTTGCCAACTTTTCTCCTGTATGCAGTAAAATTTCATCATCAGACACGGAACTTACTTGGGTGTTATATTGAAAAGTTGTGTGCTTTAAATTTGATACTAACTGTTTCGAGATTTCTTCTATACCTCCTTTAGGAAGAACCGCCAAACCTTCTCCAAACATTTTAAACACAAATTCAAACATTCTACTAGAGGTTGTTAGCTCATTTTCTAAAAATATTCCTGTAAAAAATGGAGTAAAAAACTGAGCTATAATTTGAGAAGAAAAACCAAACTCTTGTAAATACGCTTTGGTAGTTATTTCATTAGATGAAAAGATAGCTTCAATAGACTTTTTTTTCAATTTCATATTTAATTGAAAAATTTTAAACTTATCAGAAAAGGTTCCTACTCCTGAAAAGAATGTAGAAAAAAGTGTAGAAATATCTCTTAAAGGATCTCCAATCACTTGTTGTTTCCCATTTTTAAAAATAACTGCACCAGGTTTTAATTCTTGTAATTTAAGCGCTTTAAAATCTAAATATTTTTGAGCTGCCGGATACGAAGATAGTAACACTTGAAATCCATGATCTAATTGAAAACCTTTTTTGATATCTGTTTTCACTCTCCCTCCTGCTCTGTCTGATGCTTCAAGAATAATTGGATGATAGCCTTTGTTTTCCAACACCTGAGCTGCTACCAAACCACTTACTCCTGCACCAATTATGTGTATTTTTGAATCTTTATTCATCAACAGTTTTTAATTAAAAAATTCTTCGTAAAATTACTGTTTTATATTCTTAAATAATTATAATTATTTTGCTTTGTATGATTAAATTAATTATTTACTTCTAGACTTTGGCTTATGTATCCTTATATAAATAGTGGAGTTAAATGGTTATCATAGCTTTCATTTCAAGAAGGTGAAATAATTGAATATAGAATATGGTATTCGAAAAATACCACTTAAAAAAGATCTGCTAAATTTATAAAAGGTTTTATTTAAAATATAATGCTAAAAGATCTTTTTTAATAAGAAGAGCCACCTTTTCAAGTGGCTCTTAAGGGATTAATAAAATAAATCTTATTATTTAATAATACGGGTATACGTAACTGTTTTAGGTTGATTTTTACCATAAGCAACTCCAACATCTCTTGCTGCTTGAATCATGGCAGCTGCATTATCTAATTTTCTATTCTTAATCGCTTGACTATCTTTATACTTTTCATAATTTAAGTCCCAATCTCGTTGTTCTCTCTCATCTAACAAACTAGATATTTCTTGAGCTACTTGAAGACTTTCTTGATAACAGGGTGAGCTTGCATTAATTTTTGCTAAAGCATTTGCTGCAGAGCTAGAATTTCTATTGGCCCAATGCCCTCTTGCCTCTCCTAAATATTTAGAACAAAGACCTAAATTAATTTGCTTCAACAAAGCTTCTACATCACTATAACAATCCATATCTTGAGTGAAAAAATTCAAGATTTGAGAGGCTCCTGAAAAATCTTCATTGGCTATTAATGCTTTAGCCTCAGCAATTTTAGATTGGCATTCAAATTCGAACTTTCTTTTTGTTATTTCTACTGCTAAATCCATCGATTTATCATAGCACTCTTTAGTTACCTCAGGTACCTGATTAAGTAAAAACACAGCTTCATCAAACTTCCTGGAATCTGCCAAGGCAGAAGCTTCTTTTAAAATAAAATCACATCTAGAATTGTAATATTCGATTATTTTTTCTTTTCCTTCTGTAATGGCTTGTTTAATCAATTTATGTCTTGGATTAATCTTTCTGATAGCAGAAATAAAAGCTTTATCCTCAGAAATACCAATTCCTTTAAATTCTATAAATTCTGAGCTAAACGCTTTACCATCGATACCATCACCAACTGCCAAAGTGGTTTCAATAGTAACCAGGTATTTAGTTGGTGCAGTTGCCGTAATATCTTTAGTTAAAATATTTATATCTCCAGAAATAATGAATCTATTATTCCCTGAGGCTCCACCTCCACCCATTCCATTTCTACTGGCAATTTGTCCTAGCTTAGTAACAAATAATTTTCGGGCACTGGGTGTATCTTTAAGAATATCATCTGGAATAAACGTATTCAAAACTATTCTTGCTGCATCATCACTCTTACCTAAATCATTTTGAGAATGAATTGATAATGATAGTGATAATAAAAAAACTACTATTAAACTTTTTTTCATAATATTTATTTTTCTCCTATTGTTATTCTAGCCTTACCTAATCCTATGGTGGTTACTTTAGATGGATAACCAAATTGTTTTTTTATGAAACTAGAAATTTTCTTGGCAAACTTAGTGGCATCCATAGGTTCTATTACAGGGTCTCCCCCACCAAATAAATCCTCTACTTCTTCATTCATTTCTATTCTTAATTGCGTAATTCCAATTTTATTCTCACCAGGATTGTAAGAGAAATTTCTGTCTTTTGCTATAGAACCTACAAAACCTCTTATTAGAGATGAAAACTCCATTTCTCTACCTTTAAACTCAACATCATCGTTAAAATAATATTCAAAACTATCAAACCTTCTAAAGTCTAAAGCAATTTCTCTACCATTTTCTGCGATATTTTTAAAATGGTCTTGATGTCTTGCAAGAAAACCATCCATTTTATCTGTTACTGCTTGTCTGAGCAATGCTCCAACTGATGCACCCATAGATTTTGGACCTTCATCATTTGCAACACCAATAGATTTATTGGTATATGAATCTAAAGCATCAATTCCATACTGAACCCATTTTTGAATACCATTAGTCTCTACAGACCAAGTTACTTTCCATGTGATATCAGCTTTTGCTACATTTAATAATTCATCTAAAATACTAGTTTCTTGAGCTCCACCATCTCTACCCTCTACTGCATTATCCATGGCACTTCCTTGATTTATACTTTTCATGGTTTCAGCTAATCTCACTGTAGGATATCCTCTCTCAGATACCATTTTATCTAAAGTACTAATAGCGATATTTAAGTTTTTATCTAAAAGTGCTGAAGCATAATCTGGCACTAAAGTTTTCACACCTTGGTTATCTACAAATTTTGCATATCCATTATCCTTTAGCCAACCGTCACTTGGAAAAATCATGATCGTAGGTTTCATACCACCACCACCTCCAAGAGCTGCACCCATAGGTTCTATAATTTTATCATATTCTAATTTTTTCCTCAAATCATCAACATTTACAGAAATAATAAATGTTACTTTATTCATTTTTCTTTTTAACTTTTCTGAAGACTCAGCAGATCCAGAGGGTGAAGTAGCAAACTGATTGTATTGTCTCGTATTGTAAAAAAAATCTTCAAAATATTCAAAATTATCATTGTAGACACCATTTTTTATTAACGGCTCTTTGGCTGTACAGCCTAAATTATTTCCAGCAACCCCTTTGAATAAAACAGCATGGATGGCATTTTTTTTAGCTTGATTCAGTGCCAACCGAACATCTCCAACATAAGAGGTAACTTGAATTAAATAGGAACTTCCTGTTCCACCAGATTCGCTACAAATAGATTCATATTGCCAATTCCTTGTTCTTTCTTCAGTAACTTTTCTATTACTGTTTGTTTGAGAGAATAAAGAATTAACTGGTACTATTAATAAAGCTACGATACAGATTTTTAAAAATTTCATATGTTATTATTTTATTAGTCTTACAAAGTGAATTCCGGGCACATATTTTTTACTACCCTTCTTAAAATAGGTTAATCCAGGTTCAATATCTTCTCCAGTCCAAGTATTATCCCAAACTCTTTTTTTATCTATCTTCATGGTACCTATTCTTTTATATTTTCCGTTTTTTGTTTCTAAAACTTCAAAAGTTTCTCCACCATCAATTCCTTCTTTTTTACCTGCAGCTAATGAAAAATCATCACGTAAAGGAAAAATTGGTTTAAATATATCATTTTTCTTCTGTAATTTAACTAATACCTTATCCATATTTCTTATGGTAGATAAGTCAAATACATCTTGCTCTGTTCTTCCTTTATCTTCTTTTTTTAATGAAAAAGTAACAAGAGAGGTAGCTTTTTCTTGACTTATAAATTCTAATTCAAAATTTGCAGCTGCAAATTTTTCTAAATCAATTTTTTGCTTCTCTTGATCTATTGTAGATAAAAATAAATTAAAAACATCTTGATCCCATTTTAGTCTATACAACCAAGCTGTAGTCCAAACAGAAAATCCTTCAGAAGTCTTTTCATATATTTTATCAGCTACTTTATAAGCTTTAGCTTGTAATAGCGCAGGTAATTTAGTTACTTGTTGATAAGCAACTTGCCTTATCACTTCAGCTGCAATCGCATTGCTCACATAATTTAATCGAGTATATACAACAAATGTATTGTTAATTAATGAGTTAACCTGATCAATACCTCCTGTCCCGGATGCGCCAGCTATAGCTGCCATTTCCATGGTTTTAGTCTGTAAAGTTCTTAAAGTAACCGTACCCATATTATAGGAACCATCTTCTTCTATATTAAACCACTTTTTAATGAGCTCGTGAGCCATCTTATTAGATTTATTGTACTTATTAAGTTGAAGCTTGACCATAGAATTGTCTTGAGCTTTAACAAGCCCCCCTGTACTTCCTTCAACAGCTCCTGATGCAGCATCTGAAATAGCAGCACCTAATAAACTTTTTTTCTTTCCTGAAGCTTCTTTTTCCTCATCTGTTAGTTCATATTCAGATAATTTAATCTTATTTAAATCTATACGATGGTCATTATAATTTTGAGGGAATTGAAACTTATTATAGGAGTTTAAGACTTTGTCTCCATTATCAAAACTAAAATCATCAACTAAATGCATGTGAAGAGAACTTCGCACAAAATCCTTTTTTTGTTGAGCTAGTAGTAAATTGGGAATAACCAATAATAAAATTAATACTGTTTTTTTCATGATGTTTGGTTTTTGGTTTTTAATTAATTAGTTGATATATATTCACACTACATGAATTTAAAAAATAAAAAATATTTAATGGGGTACTAATATTATTGGGGTAAAAACCTTTATTGGGAGGTAGTAAAAAACTTTTGGGGTAAGAAAATTATTGGGGGATGTAATATAAAATATAAATATAATACAAAATAAAAATAAAATAAAGATATTTTTGATTTAGTACAAGTTTAGTACATTTTAAAGATTTAACCATAAATAATTATTATTTTAAATTATCTCTAAGCTCAGTGGGTAAAAACTCAAAATAATCTTTAAAACATTTAGTAAAATATGATGGAGACGAAAAACCTACTTTATAGCATACTTCACTTATAGTATACTCTGTAGTTTCAATGATTTGTTTTGCTTTTTCTAAACGAATCTTTCTAATAAATTCATTTGCTGTATCTCCAGTTAAAGCCTTGATTTTACGGTATAATTTACTCCTACTTAAAAGTAATTCTCCAGCAAGGTTTTCTACATTTAATTTTTCATCATTTATATTTTCATTAATATAATTAAGAACGTTATTCATAAACTCCTTGTCTAATGAAGTCGTATGATCTGAGTTTATTGTTGTACTTACACTGTTAAAATACTTATCAAATAATACTTGTCTACTTGTAATTAATTGGTTTAAGTGAGACTTTAATACTCTCATATTAAAGGGTTTATTTAAATAAACATCTGCTCCAGAATCTATTCCTTTTACTTTATCGATTTGCATTCCTTTTGCAGTAACCATTAAAATAGGTATATGACTAGTTTTTAAATCACTTTTAACTCTTGAGCATAATTCAAAACCATCCATTATTGGCATCATTACATCCGTAATAATGATATCTGGCATATATTTATTTGCTTTTTCCAATCCCTCCAAGCCATTTTCTGCTTCTTTAATACTATATTCAGTAATCAATTCATTTTTAATATAGGATCTCAACTCCGCATTATCTTCGACAATTAAAACTATTTTTTTAGTAGAGTACTCCTCCTCTAACAATGGATCAAACTCCTCAATATCTTTATTTTGAGATTCTGAGAATTGATTAATAATCTTTTTATCTTCTTTATTAATATTGGCAACCTTAAAATGTTGATACCCCAAGGGAAAATAAATTTTAAATTGAGTTCCAACATTTTCTTCGCTAGTTAAAACAATTTTACCTTTATGAAGATTTACAAAGTTCTTAACTAGTTCTAAACCAATTCCTGTTCCACCATAATATTGCTCATTCATTTCATCAGCCTGATAAAAGCGATCAAAAACCTTGGTTAGGTTTTCTGCTTTGATACCAAGTCCAGTATCTCTTATAATAATTTCTAGAGCTTCAATAGGTTTATTTTCATTTACTAAAGGAAGGTCTATTAATACTGGAGATTTATTTACATGAACGGTTATTAACCCCCCTATTGGTGTTGCTTTAAATGCATTTGACAATAAGTTAAAAATAATTTTTTCTAACATAGATGGGTCAGACCATATCATGAGATCATCTTGATCATAATCAACAGTTAACATAATGTTTTTAAGAAATGCTTCCTCTTCAAAATGACTAACTACCTCCTGAATAAAAGGTATAATATTAATTTGAGAAGCATTGATAGTCATTTTGTTAAATTGAAGCTTCCTAAAGTCCATAAGCTCATTAATTAGTCTTGAAAGACGCTTTGCATTTTTAAAAATTATATTGTGTTTTTCATTAATTTCTTTAGGAAATTTATGCTTTGTATTTTGAATAATATCTTCTAAGGGAGTTAAAATTAGAGTTAAAGGAGTTCTAAATTCATGAGAAATATTTGTAAAAAATTGTATTTTTTTTGCATTTAGAGCCTCAAACTGCTTGTATTCTTGTCTTTCTAGTTGTAAAATTCTTTTTTCTTCTATTCTTGTAATTAGAAACTTATAAATAAAATACCCTAATAGCAACAATACTATAAAATAACTCGTAATTGCTATTTTAGTTGACCACCAAGCTGGTTGAATTTTAATCTTTAATGTTGTAGGTATATTATTCCAAACACCATCATTATTTGAAGATTTAACCATAAAAGTATAATCACCTGCTGGAATATTTTTATAAGTAGCGCTTCTAGTGGTTTCAACATAATTCCATTCATTATCATAACCCTCTAAAAAATAAGCATATTGGTTATTTTCACTTCGAGTGTAGCTGATCCCAACATAATCAATCGTAAAAACTCTTTGACTGTGATTCAAAACTAATTCTTTCGTTTTAGAAATCACCTCTTTAAGCGGACTCTGATCTTCATCTGGTTTAATAAGATCATTATATATCCTCAAATTAGACAAATATACTATTGGTTTTTCCTGATTATAGCTAATTTCATCAGGATTGAAATAATTTATTCCTCTAGAGGATCCAAAATATAATACATTATTATTTAAATCTTTATAAACTGCATTGTAATTAAAACTATTGGATAATAACCCATCTTTTTTACTAAAATCTATAAAAGTGTTTTTTTCTGTATTTAATTTTGTAAGACCTTTATTACCACCAATCCAAATAGCTCCATTATGATCTTCAGTAATTGAAAAAACAGTTTCATGAATTAGACCTGTATTTTTGTCATACCTTTTAAATGATTTCTCTTCAATATTATATTTAGAAAGTCCATCACCTAATGTACCAATCCATAAATTTTTTTTTGAATCCTCAAATAAGCTAAATACAATACTAGGTATTATTGGATTATTAAAATTTGTTTCAAAGTCGGCATTCATTTCTTTATTTAAAGAACTAACTTTAAACGTGTTATTCGAAAACGATTCAACTATAAATAATCCTGCCCTTGTACCAAGCCAAACATTATCCTCATGGTCTACTAATACTTTTCTAATGTTACTTGTATCAATATTATATTTTTTAAATTCTGATGAATCATGATGTTTGAAAATTCCTTTGTTTGGATCATATGAATAAAGTCCACCTAAAAAAGAACCAATCCAAATGGTTCCATTTGAGTCTTCATCAAAACTCATTATTCTGTTAGATTTAAATACGCTATTTTCTGAAGACATATTTATATTTACAAACTTATTGCTATTGTTTTTTAATAAAAACAAACCAGATTCCCAAGTACCCACCCAAACATTGTTATTACTATCTATAAAAATAGTTGGAATCGCCAATCGGTCTAATCCTTTTGAGATTCCATTTTTTTGATCAAATAAACTCACAAAAACTTTTTCTTCCGAGTCATAAACATCAACACCTCCATCAAACATACTTATCCAAAATCTGCCTTTTTTATCCTTTACAATACTAGTAACAGAATTCTTGTTTAGTGAATTAGTAAAATTTAATGAACTTTGAATAGTATTAAACTTTTTATAATTATCGTCATGTACGTCTATTCCCTGATTGTAATAACCAAGCCATATCCTATTTTTATCATCTGTAAATACCGACCAAATAGAGTTAGATTTAATTCCTTTGACATTTAGCTTATCTTGCTGGTAGTTTATAATTTTTTTTGTTTGATAATCAATTTCAAAAAGACCATCATTTTCTGTTCCACACAAAATATTTCCATTAGTTTTTTCAGCAATAGATAATATTCTTTTTCGGGTTATAGAAAACTTTTCAATAAGGTAGAGATCATCATTATTAGTTATTTTATAAAGTCCGGATGAAGAAGTTCCAATCCAGAGAGAGTTATCTTTTCCTAAAACCATAGATTCTATAGATTTTTCTATAGTTCCATATCCTTTTTCAGTATTAAACTTAGCTAACTGAAGAATCTCATCATAAGGATCAAATGTCAATAAACCATGATTAGTTCCAATTAAAAAACGACCATTAGAAGATTTAATGATTGTATTGATTTGAAGATTCTTTAACGGTTTTGTTTCTTGATATTTTATTAATTTTGATTTGAGTGTATTCTTATCCAACTTAAACAACCCATTTTCGTGAGTACCAAGAAGTAAGGTGTTTTCATCATATTCTGTAATAGCATGTATAGGGAATTTTTGTTTTTTACCATCTAAATCTATATTTTCAAACTTATCAAGTTTATTGTTATAAATATTTAACCCTAATTCAGTTCCAACCCAAATATTTTTTTGAGAATCCTGAAATATTGAAAAAACTATAGAGCTGTTTAATGATTTTTTATCTGAATTTTGACCCTGATTATAGCTCTTAAAATCTACACTGTTATATTTTACTATTCCATCACCATAAGTAGTAATCCAAATAAAACCCTCTGAATCTTTATAGATAGAGGTTATGGCACTTTGAGTTATGTCTTCGTTTATAGAAACAAAGTTATACTCATTAGAATTTGACTGCCCAAATAATGAGTTAAAAACTAAAATTAAAGAAAAAGATAAGAGAGAAATAAACTTTCGTAAATTCATATTTTTTTACATTTTTTTTAATATAAATGACAACAATTAAATTTTTATGAATTATTCATAAATATAAATGATTAATAGAAACTAACTCATATAATAAATAGTTTTGCTTCAAATGTGTTATTCATTTCTTCATAAGTTACAAATAGTAAAATACTTATAATCTTATATTTGTTTAAAGATGAAATTACCCTACTTAAATTAACTTAAAACAATAAATATAAAAACTTATGAAAAAACTTTTTTTTATTTTTTTTGTGTTACCAACGATGCTTTTATCACAATCCAAAATAATTACTGGAAATGTTACCGATGATACTGGCGAAGGTTTACCTGGAGTAACAATCCAAATTAAAAATTCACCCAAAAACGGCGCATTAACAGATTTCGATGGTAATTTTAAAATTACACTCAGTTCAGAAGATGATAAAGTTTTAATTTTTTCATATTTAGGGTTTAAAAGACAAGAAATTAATGTTTCTAATACTTCATTTTTAAAAATACAACTTGAAACAGATGCAACACAATTAGATGAAGTTGTTGTTGTTGGTTATGGATCTGTTCTGAAAAAAGATGTTACCGGTGCATTGTCCTCAGTTAAAGTTAAGGACAATGTTGCAAATCAATCTTTTTCTGTAGATCAATTATTGCAGGGAAGAGCTGCTGGTGTTCAAGTAACACAAAATGCCGGTTCTCCAGGATCAAATATTAGTGTTAAAATTAGAGGAACTAATAGTTTAAGAGGTAATAATGAACCTTTATATGTTATTGACGGAGTTATTATATCATCTGCTGGTGAAGATGTTCTTGCAGCTGGAGGTGTAGGGAATTCCGGGCAAGAAAATCAAAATGGATTAAATGGTATAAACCCTCGAGATATTGAAAGCATTCAAATCTTAAAAGATGCATCAGCTACAGCAATTTATGGATCTAGAGGAGCTAATGGAGTAGTTTTAATAACTACCAAGAAAGGAGAAAAAGGGAAAGTAAAAATGACTGGTTTCATCACAAATTCTATCAGATCTATTGATAAAACTTACGATGTTTTAGATGGAGTTGGTTACGCCAATTATCAAAACGAATTAGCATTACTTAATGGTAATCTTCCTAGATTTGATGTTGGAGCTTCAGGAGTTTTTGGAATAAACTATGATCCTGCAGGAAATCCAACTATATCAGACACACCTGCTCAAACCTTAAATTGGCAAGATGAACTTTACCGCCAAAGCTTCAGTACTAAAGTAGGTTTCACAGCTTCTGGTGGAAGTGATAATGGTAACTATTACATTTCAGCTGGATTTGATGAACAAAAAGGTATTGTAAGTAATT
>Ga0228631_1001510_pt1 | contig 11371 bp, 10 predicted proteins | sample 39DmetaG_FD_183049 | JGI IMG/M metagenome (GOLD analysis project Ga0228631, IMG submission 183049) | Seawater microbial communities from Monterey Bay, California, United States - 39D | ecosystem: Environmental > Aquatic > Marine > Coastal | place: USA: California | collected 2016-09-28
ACAGTAGTCTCTTTCAAATCTCCAACTTTTGGGTTGATTTTTTGCGATTTTTTTAATTCGTCATAAACTCGTTTTGACCACTCAGTAGTTCCATATTTAATTTTCTCAAAGCCAAGAAACGCCCAAATATTTGATATAGCATCAGTTGTCACACCACTATTTTGACGTATATCTAATGACATTGTTCTGAAGCCACACGATGAATGTAGCGCTTGAATAGGTCTGATGTATTGATTTGAAATTTCTTTTGCTGCTATAGATAAAACTTTATCAATTAAATCTAGGTCTTTTCGAAATTCTTCACATGACAAATATGGTTTAGCGCCATTTTCAGGATCTATAATTGCTTCAAGCATATAATCGATTGCAGTCAGCGATTTTCGAAATATCTCACCTTGATTGCGTTTTGAAATAACCTGCAATTTCCCTGATTTCATTACGATACTTGAAAGTGATACTAATGTGTTTTGATCAAAAGGATAACAATAGGCGCTTATTGAGATATTCTTAATTGCTGTTTTTAGTTTATTTCTTATTGCTTCAATAGCATTTCTTTTATTGGCTTCAAGCGCTTGTTTGGTAATTAATGCAGTTACTTTTGTATGACCATCACGATCACCACCAACCCATGAGTGAAATAATATAGTTGGAAAAACCTTCTCATCTGCTGACTTGATTCCAACTAATGCTCTTCGAAATTTTTCATCTACATCAATTTGTGCTTGAAATATTGCATTTTTGAAGAATCTGTTAGCCCAATTTATTTCTTCAGTAGGCGTAGGTCTTTCTAGACGAAGCTCGCCTGTTAACCAAAGCATATCTATTTCGTTTCTTAAATTTTCAATGTGTTTTTCTCTTTCAAACGGTGTCCAGCGGTTTGATTCTAAATCTACAATGGCTCGGTATATTCTTCGGTGTATGTCTAAGATTGTTTCTCTTTTACCCTCGGTTGGATGTGCCGTAATAGTTGGAGAAATTTGTGTTTTAAAAACGTTATTAGGTATTTTTTTTAAATCTATATTATGTTCTTTCAGACGCATAAAAGTACTTGCAAAAGTTCCTTTGACAGCTCCTTGGCCACCTTCACTTTCTATCTTACGTCTAGCTCTTACTAAAATATTTTCTTCAGCAATACGCAGTAAATGGAACCATATATTTGTAGCATGAAGAAAATTCTGCCTTAGTTCATCGTTAGATTTCTCAAATATATTTTTATTAGTTAAGATAGGGATAATATCGGGAGCACGTCGGCCAGCAACTTCAGTTAATAGTGTCCATAATAAATGCCGTAACCAACTACTGTAATGTGTATTCTTACTAAAGATTTCGGCTTTTCTGGCAACTTCTATTGACAATTTGTGTATTTGATTTCCCATTATGCAACCTTATCTCTTGGTATTTTCCCTTCAAAAAAATCAGCAATATTATCTAAAACTCGGAAGCCCATTGCTTCACGTGTTTCTTGTGTTGCACTGCCTAAATGTGGAAGTAAAATTGCATTCTCAAATTTAATTAGGTTTGGATTTATATTTGGTTCATTATTAAATACATCTAGACCTACAGCTGCAATTTGCTTAGTTTCTAATGCTGAAATTAATGCAGTGTCATCTACCACTTCACCCCGTGCGGTATTCACTAAAATTGCAGAATTTTTCATTTTTTCAAATTGTTTAGTGCTAATAAGATGATGGTTTTCATCCCCACCTGGGCAATGAAGTGATATGAAGTCGGATTTTTCTAAAAGGTCATCTAAATTATTAACCTGATGTGCATTGGTTCTTATAAGAATGTCATTTTCAATTTTTGATCTATTTTGTACAATGATTTTCATTCCAAAGCCAAAATGTGCACGTTTTGCAACTTCACGGCCAATACGGCCAAAGCCAATTATCCCTAAAGTTTTTCCTGTTATTCTTGTTCCAATTAAATGACGGGGACGCCAACCTTTCCAGTTCCCACTTCTAACTTCTCTTTCGCCTTCACCAGCTCGTCTTGCTGCCATCAGCATCAATGTCAGTGTAATATCTGCTGTACAATCTGATAAAACATCTGGAGTATTACTTACAGTAATTCCAGCTGCTTTCGCCGCTAGAATATCAATATGAGAAAAACCAACCCCATAATTACCAAAAATTTTTGTACGAGGATTTTTTACACTAAAAACATCAGAACTAATTTTATCTGTTACTGTAGGTAAAATAGCATCGTAAACTGATAATGCTTCTTTAAACTCATTGGTTGAAAGTGGTTTGTCTGAAATATTAAAAGTAACATCATACTTTTTTTTCATTGCAGTTTCTACAGCTTCAGGCCAACGCCTAGATACAAGTATTTTAGGTTTTGTCATTGAAACGCCTTTACATTAAATTAGCAATTGTTTCGCCAATTACTGAAGGATGTTCAGCAACGGTTACTCCTGCAGCGGATAATATCTCTACTTTTTCACTAGCACTTTCACCAAATGCAGAAATAATTGCCCCTGCATGCCCCATTGTACGCCCCTTTGGAGCAGTTAATCCGGCAACGTAAGCAACCACAGGTTTAGTCATATGATCACGAATATATTCTGCTGCTTCTGCTTCTTGTGGGCCTCCAATTTCACCTATTAATGCAATAATTGATGTCTCTGGGTCATTTTCAAATAGTTCTAAAATATCTCTAAACGAAGAACCATTGATAGGATCACCTCCAATACCAACTGATGTTGAGACACCAATATCTAATGATGCAAGTTGTGAGGCTGCTTCATATCCTAGTGTTCCAGATCTACCAACAATTCCAACTGACCCTTTTTTGTATATATGTGGGGGCATTATTCCAAGAAAACTTTTTCCTGGAGAAATAGTTCCTGCACAATTTGGACCAGTTAAAACCATTCTATTTTCTTGACGGTACCTTTTCATGTAGCGTTTTACGCGCATCATATCTTGAGCGGGAATACCATCAGTTATACTTACGCAATACTTTATGCCAGCGTCTGCTGCTTCCATTATTGAATCAGCAGCAAATGGAGGTGGAACAAAAACCAGACTTGCTTCTGCTCCGGTTGCGTCTACCGCATCTTTTACTGTGTCGAATACTGGCACACCTTCAACAATTTCACCTGATTTACCTGGAGTAACACCAGCAACAACATTTGTTCCGTATTCAATCATTTCTTTTGTGTGGAATCTTGCCATTCTGCCAGTGATGCCCTGGACAATAACTTTTGTTTTTTCATCAATAAAAATACTCATGATATTGCTTTCAATTTAGTAATTGTAGGTTGATCTGCTTTCCAAGCTGATACTGCTCTGTCTGCAGCTTCTTTTAATGTTGCAGCCCTTATAATTGGCAAGCCACTACCAGCTAATATTTTTTGACCTTCTTCAACATTTGTACCTGACAGCCTTACTATGACTGGAATGTCGATTGGGTCATCTTTAAGCGCTTGGACAACACCTTCTGCAACCCAATCACATCTATTTATACCCGCAAATATATTTACTAGAATTGCTTCTACTTTTTGGTCTGATCTTACAAGACGAAAGGCTTTTGCGACTCTCTCTGGAGTTGCACCACCACCTATGTCCAGAAAATTGGCGGGCTCTCCTCCAGAAAGTTTAATTGTATCCATAGTTGCCATGGCAAGACCTGCACCATTAACTATGCATCCAATATTACCATCTAGCCCGACATAGCTTAAACCTCTGTCGGCTGCATTACTTTCCCTGGGATCTTCCTGGCTTTTATCACGTAATTCAGAAATTTTTGGATGGCGGAATAATGCATTATCATCAAATGTCATTTTTGCATCTAATGCCATAACTTGTTTATCTGTTGTAATAACTAATGGATTAATTTCAACCATTGTTGCATCTAAATCCCGAAATGCATTAAAACACCCCATCAACGTTCTGACCATGTGTTGAGTAAGGGTGGGTTCAATACCTAATTTAAAAGCAATTTCACGAGCTTGAAATTCAACTAAACCAACTGCTGGATCTATTGACGCTCTTACAATGCTGTCTGGTTTGTTTGCAGAGATTTCTTCTATTTCTGTACCACCCTCAGAAGAGGCAACAATCATTATTCTTTGTGTGGTGCGGTCAAGAACAAAACCAAGATAAATTTCACGATCAATTGGAACACCTGTTTCAACATATAATCTGTATATACCTTTTCCCTCAGCTCCAGTTTGGTGTGTAACAAGTTTTCTTCCTAACATTGAGGATGCAGCTTCTATTATTTCATTATCGTTGGAGCATACCTTTACTCCACCAGCTTTACCGCGGCCCCCAGCATGTACTTGTGCCTTTACGATCCATTTATCACCACCCATCTCTCTTGCGCGATATGCTGCTTGTTCCGGGCTGTAAGCTAAACCACCATTTGGTACTTTAACTCCAAAATCACGCAAAATCTCTTTGGCTTGATATTCATGAATATCCATTGATATATCTCCTATTCTGCCGCTATTGCTTGATTATAATAAGTTTCCAAGTTTAAATTTATGGTCTCTATATTTACATCAGCACCCATCTTATTCATCGCAACTGCAAATCGGTTTACGATGTCTGTAATTGATGACTGTGTTAGTTGATTTAAAATCCCAATTCGTACTTGTACCGGTGAAGATAATGTTGGCCAAATACCAAAGTTTTCAGCACGACAGGATTGTACTAATTCCATTTCGCGACCTGATAAGTCTCCTGGTAAATTTAAAACAATTAAGCTTGTCATATTTGAAGTTACTTCGCACCCCATAGAAATCACTGCCTGACGAAGAGCATTTTCGTGGAATATATAGTCACCGGCACGTTGGGATAAGCCGTATTCTAGAGTAATTCTTAATGCTTCATGAAAAGCTGCAACCGCATATCCAGAGTGTGTTCTATGGTATCCACCTTTTTCAACATCCTGACCATCAACTATGCCCCAATGTCTTGCTTCCATAATTGGATGATGACAATAAGTATAAGAACCATTCATTTTTAAGACATCGATATATTGATCTGTAAAACTTACGGGAGCATAAGTTAACGGTAAACACATCACACCTTTTTGGGGACATGAAGCCCAAGCTGCAATTCCTTTAAAATCATCTATTGCAAAGTCTTCTACACCCAGTGAAGAGACTGCATCAATTAACCCCATGGCATTATGTTTCATGCAGGCATTTGAAAATCCTTGAATATCATTAATTCGACCTGAGCCAGTTTCCCAATGGGCCATAAATGCCCATTTAGGTTTGTGTTCTTTTAATGCTGCATCAACCATTTCACCGGTTACAGATTGCCCATGAGGAATTTCAATTACAGTAACACTTGATGCTTTTGGATTTAAACTATCTTGTGCCAACTCATCTCTAGTAGCGGCTTTCATCCTTAAAGTTAGAGCATCAATGCCTGAGAATGTACCATTTGAAAATGCAACGACTGTATCACCTGGCATTACAGCGCTGAACATGCAATCTAAACCACTCCATCCAGTTCCGGCAACTCCAAATGTATGAATATTTTTAGTTCCAAATAAATCCCTTAGCATGAATTTGCACTCAATCATTCCTTTTAGAACTGCTTCATGCATATGGTCAGCTATACCAGCACTTGCAAATCTTGCTAAAACTCTTGCATCTGTATTTCCTGGCCCAGGGCCTGCGGCAAGTGTATTTGGGATTTCAAGTTGTGGAAATATATTGCTGATAGTCATTTTTAATTCTCCATTTGTTACTATAATAAAAAAAGCACATTCGTAAAAATCGCACAACATTCTTAACTACCGTTATGGGCTTGCCAAATAGGTAGTATAAAAACTATACTTAAGTATTGTTTTTAACTAAAACTATGAAATATGTCTGAAAATGGGTAGGTTTTTTTATCTTTTATGAAGGAGAAGACCAATTGAGCTTTAAATTAAAAGAACAAATAAAAGTGGTATTAGCTGAGTCGAATCCTATGATTTTATCGGCAATGTCTGAAAAATTTTCAACAGACCAAAGGATTTCTCTTATATCAACAGTAACGACCACAGAAGATTTTTTATCAACTGTTTTACGGGTAAAAGTAGATCTCGGTATTGTTTGTTGGACTTTACCTCAATTGGGAGGTGAAAAAATTATTGAAGTTTTACGTGAAAACCCATCAGCCCCAAAAATTTTGGTTTATGCACAAAATCATTCACTGGATGTCTCGCGGCGAGCCTTAGCGGCTGGGGCTGCAGGTTTTTGTAATGATGAGCAAACAGTTGATGAATTATTGGAGACTGCAATAACTGTTGCATCAGGTAAAATGGTTTTCCCATTCATGGACGTTCGTGAGCTGCAGGATGATCCATTATTTATGCTCACAAAACGAGAGAGAATGATCTTACAATTCTTAGCCGATGGCTCCTCAAATAAAGAGCTGGCAAACAGCATGTCAATTTCAATAAATACAGTTAAATTTCACCTTTCAAATCTTTATGAAAAACTTGGTGTAAAAAATCGATCACAAGCCATTTCATTTTTCTATTCAAGACGTTTAGATCAGCTTCATGAGCCCGAGGGTGGAAGCACGCTTAGGACGAACTAAGATCAAATATTTAAATTAAAAAATGTATTGACAAACACCTTATTTATCTGTTTTCAAATCCAACCCTATCAATAACGATAAAATTTAGGGGTAAATAAAAATGAGTTTTCATACCATAGAACCAGCAAAAGCAAGGTTAAATAGAAGCGAACTTGCAGTGCCAGGTAGTAATGTGCAAATGATTGAAAAGGCTGCAAAATCTTCTGCTGATGTTGTGTTCTTAGACATGGAAGATGCCGTTGCACCATCTGATAAAGAGCAAGCTAGAAAAAACATAATTGAGGCATTAAATGACATTGATTGGGGTAAGAAGACAATGTCAATTAGGATCAATGGATTGGACACTCACTACATGTACAGAGATATTGTTGATGTTGTTGAACAAGCTGGATCAAGGTTAGATTTGATAATGATTCCTAAAGTTGGAACTGCATCAGATGTGTATGCAATTGACATGATGGTTACCCAAATTGAGGATGCAAAAGGGTACCAAAAAAGGATTGGTTTTGAACATATAATTGAGACTGCTTTGGGTATGCAAAATGTGCATGAAATAGCCTCTGCGTCAAAGCGAAATGAGAGCTTACATTTTGGTGTGGCAGATTATGCTGCAAGTACACGTGCACGCACCACTATTATTGGTGGAGTTAATCCAGATTATTCAGTTTTGACGGATCCAAATAATGATGGCTCCAGAGAAATTCATTGGGGTGATATGTGGCATTATGCAATCTCAAGAATGGTAGTAGCTGCTAGAGCCAATGGCTTACGTCCAGTAGATGGCCCATTTGGTGATTTTTCAGACACAGATGGATATATCGCAGCAGCAAAACGTGCTGCAGTATTGGGTTGTGAAGGAAAATGGGCCATTCACCCCAGCCAGATTACTCATGCAAATGAAGTTATGAGTCCATCAATATCTGAGGTAGATAAAGCAAATCGTATTTTGGAAGCTATGAAAATTGCAGCATCAGAAGGAAAAGGTGCGGTATCATTAGATGGTCGTCTCATAGATTACGCTTCTATAAGACAGGCAGAGGTTCTTGTTGAAAAAGCAAATCAGATTGCAGAAAATTAATGAAAAATCTACAAAATATTGAAATAAAAACCTTAAGAAAAAACGCCCAAAGGGCGTTTTTTGAAGGTATAAAAGCAGCAGATCCTGTGATTGCATTAAGCATTGCATTAGAAAGAAACCCTATTCCTCCCATATCTATAGATGGTAAATATATAGTTATTTCAATTGGTAAAGCTGCAGGTAAAATGGCGAAATGTTTTTTGAATAAGTTGCCAGAAAACGCCAGCTACAATGCACTAGCTGTGACGAACTTTGAGAATGTGATTGACCTAGAGGGCTGTGATGTCATGGGAGCGTCTCATCCAATTCCATGTGAAAACGGGTTAGTGGCAGGAAAAGAGGTAATTTCAAGGTTAGAAAAAGCAACACAAAAAGATATTGTTATAATGTTAGTAAGTGGTGGAGCATCTGCATTGTTGCCGGCACCAGTAAAAGAAATAAGTTTACATGACAAAATTAGGTTAAATGAAATACTTCTATCAAGTGGACTCGACATATACCAAATGAACTTAGTTAGACAATCAGTGTCACGTTTAAAGGGTGGAGGTGTTCTCAATTTTGCATATCCGGCTGAAGTCCAGAGCTATATTTTGTCAGATGTATTGGGTGATGATTTAAGTATTGTGGGAAGTGGACCAAGTGTATTTCCATCTGGAACTATTGCGGATGCCCGTAGATTATTAATCAACGAGGGTTTGTTTACTAAGTTGCCTATGAGAATACGTGAATATCTGGAAAACGCATCTATTGAAGATAACGTTTCAATTAACACAAATGCGCATTTAATAGCTGGAAATGCTGATAGCGTGGCCGCAATGGCAAAAGAAATAGGCGCACAAATTATTTTGGAGCCATTGATAGGTGATGTAAATCAAGCTGTAGAAAAAATATTATTTGAAGTAGAGAATTTCAAAAATGACAAATCATTTGCAATCGCTTTTGGTGGTGAAACAACAGTAAAACTTAAAGGAACTGGGAAAGGTGGCCGAAATCAAGAACTTGCCCTTCGTTTTGCAGTTGCTGCAAATAAGATTTTATTAGACCGTCCTTGGTGTTTTTTAAGTGGTGGAACTGATGGAATAGATGGGCCAACTGATGCTGCAGGTGGATTGGTTGATAATGGGACTTTATCAAGGTTACAAAATGGAAATAAATCTATTTATGAATTTCTTGAAAACAATGATAGTTATGAAGCGCTAAAATTAGCTGAAGATTTGATTGTGATTGGGGCTACAGGAACAAATGTTGCCGATTTGCAGCTACTTATTGTAGGTAGTTCATAATCTTAATTAGATTTAGTTAAATTTGACTAATCTGCACCTTCAATAATCATTAAATCTGTTTCAGAACATGCATCACGTACCGCTTTTGCAGCTTGATACTCGTCGCTTAAATAAAATGTTCTAGCGCTATCAATGCTATCGAATTCAATCATCATGACGATACCTTCAACAGAACCTTCATGACGTTCAGCGCCAGGTCCTCTTGCAAGCACTTTTCCACCATGGGCTTTAATTACACGAGCAGCCATACCTGAAAATGCAGCAAATTTCTCTTTATCTTTAACTCGTATATTAGCAACCAGATATCCTTTTGGCATTCTTGTGTTCCTATTTTATTATGATCATCTCCGATACATGATGTACCATGTCTGTAATAATTTTCAAATATTAATTAGATCTAAAAGGCATTTAAAGATTAAGATTTAAGAACTTATGAATTAAATTCAACTCCACCAATCAGGTTTTCACTCATCAATCTTTGCTCTAAAGTTCCTTTAGAAATTGAAATTTTTTGTAGATATTTTTCTTTCATATCTAAAAATTTTCTAGCTTTCTGTAATGCTTCATTACTATTGATTAGTATGAATTTCACACTTTGGTTTGATCTAAATTGTACTAATCTATTTATATCTGAGGATATTACCGTGGCAATTTTGGGATAACCACCTGTCGTTTGATGATCTGCTAAAAGGATAGTTGGAATGCCGTCTCCAGAAACTTGTATAGATCCTTTAACAACTGGCTCAGATGGAATTGATAGGGCTCTTTTTAATTCTAACTTTGGCCCAATAAGTTGCATACCCATTCTATCATAATTATCAGAAACCTTAAAAATACTGTCAGAAAATATTTTGATCGCAGTGTTCATAAAATATTGGTCTTGAGGCCCAAGTACTGCATGAATTAGATCATTTGTATTAAAATTTGGTTTTAATATCGGGCCAATACGACTTTCTTGATTTGAAGCGTCCGAAAGTGAGAACTTTTGGCCAGTTTTTAAAACACCACCGCCAAATCCAGATGTTGAATGGGTCGAGCTGCTATTGAGCCAATCTTTTACATTTAGTTTTCCAGAAAATGCTAAATATGCCCAACTTCCTGATTTTCCTGCACGAACTGAGAGGCGCTCCCCTTTTTTTATTGTAAGAACTGTCCATGATGATATTTTCTGGCCTTGGTACTCTATAAGAAAATCTCCACCAGTAATTGCTAGCGTAATTGATCCTTCATGGCATTGTAAAATTAGACCGCCAAGAGATATTTCTATAGCTGTTTGCTTCGTTTCATTTCCAAGAACTGCGTTTGCAGCTTCAAAAGATATTATGTCCATAGGGCCTGAAGCTGAAACGCCATACCGCATATTTCCTGGTCGACCTATATCTTGAAATGTAACAAGTGGACCTGCAAACGAAATAGAAAACTCAACATCAGACATAATTAGATACCTTATTCATTCTCTCAAAAGTACCAAGATCTATTCGTTTGAAATTAACTGTATCCCCAACATTAAAAAGGAAAGGATTTACTAAATCATCTGTAAGAATTAATGTTGGTGAGCGTCCAATTATGGACCAACCAGTTGGCATTTTTAAGGTCGTAACTAAGCATTGAGATCCTGCAATAATTACGCTGCCAGCATCTACGTCGCGAACTGCTGAAATTTTTCGAGGTACTTGGATATCTTTGGGAACTCCTGAAAGGTAAGCATAACCAGGAGAAAATCCATACATCAACACATTATAGTTTTCATTAAGATGAGCGTTAATTACTTCCTCTTTTGATAGACCACAGGCCTTTGAAACAGTTTCCAAATCTCTAGAAAAGCCTTCTTCATAACAAACATGAACAATCCGTTCAGTACCTTTAGAGGATTTTTTTGTCATATTTTTTATATTATTTAAGATACTTTTTTCAAGACACGAATGATCAGTTATTAATGGATCAAATGTAACCAGAAGATTCACAATTGCAGGGACTGTTTCAATAATTCCCTGGGGGGGATCCATAGTGATAGAATTATCTAATGCAACAACTTGAGAATGCACAGCTTCACTGAAAACATCTGAAAATGTTATAAGTAAAGCATGATCTGCTATAGCTTTAAATTTCGGCTTTTCATTTTGCATAATAATTAAATTAATTTAAGGTTAATGACTTATGGTTAAACATAGATCTATTCGTGTCAAAGCATAAGTATCAATTCGTTTGAGAATATTTCTAATTAAAAGAAAGTTAGATTAATTAATAAATATTTATAGTCTATTTAATATATCAACGCCTTGTTGTTTGAAAAAGTGCAGTAAATCTATAAATATCCAATTTTCTTTTAATTTGTCACCCTCACGGCGATAAATATCAATTACTCTAAACTCACCAATCGTATCGCTTGGTGGTAGTCCAAGATATCCACCCGTAGGTTTTGCACTAAAATTGGGCCATCCAAAAAATCCACCATAATG
>Ga0228631_1001513_pt1 | contig 11354 bp, 7 predicted proteins | sample 39DmetaG_FD_183049 | JGI IMG/M metagenome (GOLD analysis project Ga0228631, IMG submission 183049) | Seawater microbial communities from Monterey Bay, California, United States - 39D | ecosystem: Environmental > Aquatic > Marine > Coastal | place: USA: California | collected 2016-09-28
AGCGACAGCCATGGCTGAATACTACAAAAAGCAGATTATAGCATACGATTGTGAATTATACATTAGAAGTTTTTACGACCCAGAAAATATTCCTTGGTTAGCAAAGAAGTTAATTCCTGAAGAAGACCTCGCTGAAATGTCTACTGGCAATATATCGGAGGTGTTACTGGAATACTCCTTTAAACGACCAAATACGGTCAATCAAAAAATACTTGCAGCAAAATCAGGAAAAATAGATTCTTTAAAGGATGGTGCCCAATACATTAACTTAAATTTTTACAACTTAGGAGGTCCTAGTATTATTAATCCGTTGAGCAAAAATGCCTTCGCAGTTTATGAATTTGAACACATTAGCACATACTATGAAGACAGTAAAGCGATTCACAAAATCAAAATCATACCACGAAGAAATGGGAATGACTTGATGCGTGGTTTCATTTACATTAACGATAAAGTTTGGAATATTCATAATGTAGATGTTGAATTTCAACAACCAATGGCGAAATTGAGATACCAACAGCTCTATTCACAAGTCCGACCAAATGTGTGGATGCCCATTAACCATAGAATTACTGCAGATGTTGAAATTTTGGGCTATGAGATTGAAATTAAATACCTTTCTACCTTAAGTAAATTGAATGTGCTAACTGACCCTAAGGTGGATGAGGAAATATTAAATAGTCTTCAATTAGCACCTGAAGAAGTTCAATTCGATGGTAACATACCGCCCGAGAAAAAAGTTAAACTTGATAAGTTAGACATTAAAATTGAAGAGATTATCACCAAAGAACGTGTAACGAAGGCAGAATCGTTAAAACTTTTGCGACTCATCAAACAAAAGGAAAGGCAGCTTGAAGAAAAGAATGATTCGATAAACAAGCTAGAAATAACATCCAACAAAAAAGTAACCTATGCCGATAGTGTTTTTTCTCAGAATGACTCAGTTTGGAAATTAAACCGAACCATTCCCTTGTCTGAGCAAGAAATGGGAATTTACGTAGAACGCGATTCATTGGAAAAAGTAACTAGTGGAGACACTGCAATCGCGGAAAAAAGAAATTTCTTAGGACACTTATTGTTTTATAAGACTGCTAAATTCTCAAAGAATAAAAAATTCCGATTTACCCCGTATGGTTTATTAAGCAAAGCTACCGTTGAGTATAATACGGTGAATGGATTTACACCTTACAAGACTTTATTTAAGGCCGAATGGCTTGACAAAAAAGGGAAATATTTCAGTTTTGACCCCTCAATTGGATATGCTTTTTATAGAGACCGTTGGTTGGCTGATGGACAACTAAAAGCACAATACAATGGTGCAAAACGCGCCTCATTTTTTGCTCACGTTGGAAGGTCAATGGATGATTTTAATCGAGAAGAATCTATTCCACCTTTATTGAACACCATCTCGTCGTTGTTTTATACCCGAAATGAGAAAAAGCTTTTTGAATCTGATTTTTTCAAAATTGGCCATCAGATTGACCTGACGAATGGACTTCAACTCGTAACAAAGCTAGATTTTGAAGACCGAACTGCTCAAAGAAACAATTCGAACTTTACCCTTACCGACTGGTGGGGAATAGAATACACCTCTAATGAGCCTATAAACGAGGAAGTCGCAAATGACAATTCTCTTCTAAGGAATAATCAATCTTTAAGTTTAGATATTGAGTTAAACTACACTCCCAAGCAGTTCTTTAGAATGAAAGACGGAACCAAGCAAGTCTTAGGATCTAAATACCCAACATTCACTGCGAATTACAGACAAGGTGTACAAGATATTCTCAGCAGTGATGCAAATTATCAATTTGTTTCGTTTGGGATTATACAAGATTTGTCCATTAGGTTGATTGATCGTGTTACCTATTATGTCGAGTCAGGTACATTCCTACAAAACAACAGCACCTTCTTCGCTGATTACAAAAACTTTAATGCGCAACCTTTACTCTTCTTAAACAATGATTTAGCCAATAGTTTTAAACTGTTAGACAACTACAGGTTTAATACGAATGACCGGTATGTAGAGGCACACCTTACAATCGAAGACAATAGAATTTTATTGAAACGACTGCCCTTTTTGAGTAATTCAGGAATATCAGAAACAATTAATGTGAATTACTTAATTACGGAGCAAAATATAAACTACTCAGAAGTTGGTTACTCTGTAGACCGCATATTTTTTGGAATGAAAGTCGGAGTTTACGCGGCATTTGAAGACACAGATTTTGCAGCCTGGAACGTTAGAATAGGATTAGGTGGTTTCTTGAATAGGTAATCGCTTCTATTATTATCTCTAAACTCTAATTTTAAAAACCCTTCTAAGTTCGCTCTTCGTAAAGTTTCATGGTTTAAAAATAACACTAATCCGATGCATTCATTTTAACGATTCATAAAATCTGTCGCCATAGAATCAATACGAAGTCTTTTTTTCTGGTCAATAGAAACTAATTCGTCCTGAGCAAATAGAAATTGTTTTCCTAAAACTTTTGGCTCAATTCCTGTGTATTTCAGAAGAATAGTATCCGCACTGATTTGGTAAGAACCTTTATAATTCCTAGCATTCAACATTCCTGCATTGGTAAATGTAAACGAATTGTCTGCGTACAATTCAAGCAGGTGAAGACTTGCTGCTTCTTTCTTACTGGCTGTTAAAACGATATTTTTTGTAGGAGTTTTTTGGTTATCTATAGACCGGCAAGCAGTAAACAATGATAGTGACCGAACTAGCATAAAGACAATGATGCTGTATTTCATTTTTTAAATAAAGAGGTAAATAGCTAGTCCAATTAACACCGCTACTTTTGCCCATTTAATCCAAACCAATACTTTTAAACTATTAAGCGGCTTCCTCAATTGATGCGCAAGCAACGCAAAGCTGCTAAACGTTAAAAAACCAATTACCATAAAAGCAACGCCCATAATTACCATTTGAAAGGTAACGTTACCGGCCGAGGGCTCAACAAACTGTGGCAAAAAAGCGATAAAAAATAAGGACACTTTAGGGTTTAACACATTCATGATAAAACCTGTTCGGAATAAAGTAAAACTTCCTTGCTGCTGATTTTCTTTTGACTCAAATGGAGCTACTTTCTCCTTTGCTGACAGGTAGGCCAAATAAAGAAGGTAACCCGCTCCGGCGTATTGAATGATTAAGAACGCCAACTCTGATTGTTTTAAGATCAATGAAACACCTGTTGCTGCAGCTAGTGTATGAACCAAAACTCCAGAGTTCAATCCAAAAGCAATTAAAATTCCGTTTCGTGCACCTTTCGCAATACTTTCAGTCAGTACAAAAATATTATCCGGTCCCGGCATTAACGCCATTAAAAAGGATGCTAAACAAAACGATAAGAAAACAGGTATTTCCACAGTGCAAATAAAGCAAGAAACTTAGTGTGGTTTCTACTTTTTAGATTCTTTAATTCTGAAGCGATTGGTCATTTCTACGTAAGAAGTGCCGGTCACTTCTTGTTCCTGAATGGTTCCTGTGGCTTCGCACATTCCCTCCCAATAATAGAATTTTGTTAGAGGTCCAAACTTTAACTCTAGCTCTTGATTTGGAAACAAGGTTTTTAAGTTCGTTGAAATTTCTAAAGACGGAACTTCCAATTTCCATTCTATCGGGTAATTAGCATCTGAAGAAGGGCTTTTCCAATAGGCCAATTCTTCTATGTTTATTTCGTCATTTTCTAAATAAACACTCTCGTTCTTTGCATTGGTATACGTTCCACCAAAAATGACCGTGCTGTCCTTCAAACTGTACAGTCGGTATAACATTAACTCCGATTCTGTTTCTTCAAATTGAATGGAAAACCAATCCCAGGCTACCTTCTTATCAAAAACTCCACTGCAATTCCACTGGCGATCATACCATAAATTACCGTTTACGTTGTATGTTTCTCCGTTTAAATTGATGTCTCCCTTCGCTTTCAAACGAGGAAAGCTATAGTAACCTGCTTTGGCTAAATCTCCATAATTTTCATACCCTACACCATCGTGCAGCACCACCTCCTTCTCTGCCCTAGTTGATAGATTCATAGCAATGGAATCCTTTGAAAATTGTGCTTCAATTTGATAGTTACCACTTTGACCTTGCAGGCTAGAATTGAATTGCCTTTTCGACCAATTAAAATTTAACGGTAGGTCTTCAAATTCGTGTTTCGATTTAGGAAAAAATTTATGATCGTAATAAAATGCTTCGTTTTCTGGATCGCTAACTGCCATGTTTACCATCCAACCTCCCTTTGCGTTGGTCGGATTAAAATGAAAAACAACGTACTCCACTCCTATTGTTTTTTCTTTCTCTTCATCGGTTAAATGTCCTGTAAAGTACCACCACTCCAATGAATTTTTAAAATGAGGTGCTTCGTCTTTTGGTAAACTAGCCTTCTCCTCAAAAACATCTTTCTTGCTATACGGTACTTTGCAAGATATTACGGACACCATCAGTAATGTTATAAGCAAACCTATTCTCATGTTTTCTTCAACAAGATAAATGATGAAAAGTTGCCTTGAAACACTGCTATTTTCGTTATTTTTGTCGCCCACAAAACAATGCTATGATAGAAACTCAAAACGTCTCACTACAATACGGTAAAAGAATTCTTTTTGACGATGTTAACATCAAATTTTCAGGTGATAACTGTTATGGAATTATCGGAGCAAATGGTGCGGGTAAGTCTACCTTTTTGAAAATTTTGTCAGGCGAAATTGACCCCAACTCTGGCACAGTGATGATGGAGCCGGGTAAACGAATGGCTGTTTTAAGTCAAGATCACTATGCTTTTGATAAATTCAACATTTTAGATACGGTAATCATGGGCCACAAAGTGTTGTGGGATATTATGAAAGAGAAGGACGCTCTTTATGCAAAAGAAGACTTTAGCGAAGCAGATGGAATTAAGGCATCAGAACTGGAAGCTGAGTTTGCAGAAATGGATGGTTGGAACGCAGAGTCTGACGCTGCAGCTTTATTAAGTGGACTGGGAATTGAAGAGGCATTACATTACACTCCTATGACTGAAATCAGTGGAAATCAAAAAGTGAGGGTCTTATTGGCGCAAGCGTTATTTGGAAATCCTGATATTTTAATTTTAGATGAGCCTACGAACGATTTAGATGTAAAGACCATTAGTTGGTTAGAGGACTTCTTGTTAGACTTTAGAAATACCGTGATTGTCGTTTCTCACGATAGACACTTTTTAGATACAGTTTGTACCAATATTGTGGACATTGATTTTAGCAAGTTGACAACCTATTCAGGAAATTACTCCTTCTGGTATGAATCTTCTCAATTGGTTTTGAAACAGCGGCAAACGGCTAACAAAAAGGCAGAAACAAAGAAAAAGGAACTCCAAGAATTTGTGCAGCGTTTTAGCGCAAACGCATCTAAGTCGAAACAAGCAACAAGTAGAAAAAAGTTGTTGGACAAAATTAACTTGGACGATATTCAAGCTTCGTCCAGACGCTACCCTGGTATTATATGGACACAAGGTAGAGAAGCCGGCAACCAGTTGTTAAAGGTTGAGGATTTAAGCTACAAAGACAATGATGGAAACTACCTTTTCAAGGATATCAATTTTGTAGTGAACAAGGGAGATAAGATTTCATTTTTGGGCGAGTCTAGAGCGATTTCGGCATTGTTTGAAATTTTAAACAACAACCTAAAGCCGAGCAGTGGCGAGTTTGAATTTGGACAAACCATTACTACCTCTTATTTACCTTCAGACAATACAAAGTACTTTCAGAGTTCTGAAAACCTAGTAGACTGGTTGAGAAACTATACAGTTGGTGAGAAGGATGAAGTTTACATTCGAGGTTTCTTAGGGAAGATGCTATTTTCAGGTGAAGAAGTGATGAAAAAGTGTTCCGTGCTTTCGGGTGGTGAAAAAATGAGATGCATGTTATCTAAAATGATGCAGAATGAAGCCAACTTGATGATGTTTGACGAACCAACCAACCACTTGGACTTGGAATCTATTACAGCGCTTAACGACTCGCTGATCGACTTTAAAGGAACCATTCTTTTTACTTCTCATGATCATACGTTTACGCATACCACCGCAAATCGATTAATTGAAATTGGACCAAAAGGTATGTTGGACAAGGTGATGAGTTACGATGATTACCTGGCAGACGAAAAAATAATGGCGCAGAAAGAGGCGATACAATAGAGCTCAATTACGAATTACAAATCTTTTAATTACGAATTGGTTAATTGTGAAGTTATTAGTGTTGTAAAGTATATTAATTCTTCACTCCTCATTCTTCATTTCTCACTCCCCATTCTACACATATTTGTCAGACTGAGCAGCTTGTCCGTCCGCAGGCGGAATAGTCGAAGTCCTCATTCCCCCATTCATTCGTAATTATTAATTGACCTTCCCTCTGTTCAAAAGCTGTTAACAACAACGCTATAATTTATCTTTGAATTTCAAGTAATTGGTTATCTTTATAAACCAATAAACAGAGGCGGACATAAGGGAAATAAACGCACCTTTCCGTTTATTTGGGTGTTGGCGCACATTAAAAAGAAACGACATGAATAGACTCCAATTACTCTTTTAACCTAAAGAAGTTCAACATCTGATTTTAGAGTTAGATTTATTATGGAAAAAGTACGACAGTGATGAGTTTATATCAACTACTTCGTGTGTACCCATTCTTAAACCTCAAATTGACCTTGCGATTAAAAAGAATAAATCAGACATAGCAAACGTACTTCGGAATGGGACAAAGCCCAGTATTATGGCGTTAACTATGATCGCAAATTTGGCGGGTGACTGGTTAGAAACTGGGAAATACCATATATATTTTAGATGAATATGATGAACTTTTTTTTCTTCGAATAGAACATCAGGGAAATTTGTCACATTATTATTTGGACTTCTACGATGAGTATAATAACAATTTATGGTCCTGTGATTTGATTAAAAAAACGGAAGATGATTTTTTTATTCGAGCAGATGCCGGACCATTATTCGGTTTAAAGAGTAAAGCGCTGATTTCTTATTTTTCTGACTGTCCGGATATTCAAAAAAAGATCGAGCAAAATTATTTCAAGTATGCGTTTGAAATTGTCGACTATTACAACAAAAACTGCGTCAACGAATAGCTACAGGCAAATTGAGCTATTTACAATTCAGTAAAATCCACGTCCAGAGCTGTTCTAAGCAAGCCACAGAGACTTTACCTCGAATACCAGGTGTTGGCTTTTTCAATACCCCATCAATTCCTTCAATGCAGGAATATTATCCGTTTGAATAACATCTGGGTGAAGCTCTAGTAGTTTCTTGTTCCCACTTTTACTTTTTGCACCAAAGGTGATTACTTCCAATCCTGCACCATGCGCCTTCTTAGACATCTCTTTTGTTAGCAACCGTGGTTTTACCGTAATTGATTGCACGCCATATTCAACGGCCCATTCAAGAAATTGAGGCCCCTCGCCTACAATCTCAAAAGAAACGGGATACGGATTTTTAAGTTCCTTTAATTTCAGGAGTAAGTTCTGAGAAAGTGAGATGATTAGAACTTTATTGGCTGGGACTTTTTTAGCATTCAATAACTTTATTAACTCTACAGCTATTTCTCCTTCTAAAACACCGTTTTCCTGCGGTGTGTTGCATTCATTCCAGTTTCTTACATCTAGGTGTAGCATTGGAAATTCCTTTCGCTTATGCAGACTATCGATTAATTCAGCTAAACCTATAATTCGTTCCGATTGAAACCAATCAAAGGGAAAACCTAACTCATACTTGGTTTGCGTTAACTCTGCTAACGTTTTATCGCCTGTGCATCCCGATAATTTAGTTTTATTATCCAGCTTGCCATCGTGAAATAAAACAAATTGTTTGTCTGCAGTTAAATGAAGGTCCACTTCTACACCATACGCACCGTATTCATCTAACACTTTAGATATAGAACCATAACTATTTGAAGGAAAGTATTTAAATGGAAATAAAGATGCAAACCCTACACCGCTGTGACCAATCACTTGAACCTCACCACCATTCAAGTTCTCCAAACTCGTTTTGTCGAAAGTAATAGTCCATAAGAAGACGTTGTAACCTGCAGCAAGCAATAGTAAAGAGAGTAGAATTAGCCGAAATGCTTTCATGTTAATTGTTAAAGATAACAAACCAATTCAGTGAAAATGCAATACCTAGCCAAACCAAATAAGGCAACAGCAAAAAGCTTAATTCGCCCATTCGTCTTCCAAAGAATAGAAAAAACGTAAGAATACTTGCAAACAGCAACCCTAACACAAGCAACGCGAATTGCATTGCATGAAACCTAAAAAACAAAGGGCTCCAAGCTACATTTAAGATCCACGATACGGCATAGAGCAATGAAATGAACCGATGATTAATAGTTACGGATAATTGACTCAAATAATACGAATACGCCAACATGATTACAAACCAAGCTGCTCCAAACACCCAACCTGGTGGCGTCCAAGGCGCTCTATTTAAACCGGCATACCACTCGTTATCTGCAATGCTACCTTGCAAATACGATCCTAAAGCCAAACCTCCAAAGTTGAACAATAGAAAAAGCAGAAATAGTTTAAGTTGGGGTTTCATGATTTATTTCTCAAGGTGTAAAATTAAAGAATGCTGCGCCAAGTCTTGGACTAATTGCAAACAAAAAAGCCTGAAACAACCATGGTCGTTTTAGGCTTTTTTAATAAGAAGGGTAGTCCTTAACTCTTACCTGCTCTTTTTCGATCTGTTTCGTTCAACATTACTTTACGAACTCGTAATGACTCTGGCGTTACTTCTACGTACTCATCACCTTGAATGTATTCTAATGCCTCTTCTAATGAAAATTTCTTTGCTGGAGCAATTCTAACTTTATCATCCGCTCCTGAAGAACGCATGTTCGACATTTTCTTTGCTTTGGTTAGGTTAATCACCAAATCCCCTGCTCTGCTGTTCTCTCCAACAACTTGACCGCCATAAATCTCTTCGTTAGGATCAACAAAGAACTTACCTCTGTCTTGCAAGTTATTCAATGAGAATGGAATTGCTTTACCAGTTTCCATAGAAATCAATGAACCGTTCTGACGACCTGGAATAACACCTTTGTAAGGCTGAAACTCTTTAAATCGGTGAGACATAATCGCCTCTCCTGCAGTTGCTGTCAATAAGTAATTTCTTAATCCGATAATTCCTCTTGATGGAATTTCAAAATCTAAAATCATTCGGTCACCTTTTGGTTCCATGTTTAACATTTCCCCTTTTCGCTGATTTACAATTTCAATTGCTTTTCCACTTACCTCTTCCGGTAAATCAATAGTCAATTCTTCAATCGGCTCATGCTTCTTACCGTCAATTTCTTTAATAATAACCTGTGGCTGACCAATTTGAAGCTCGTATCCTTCTCTTCTCATTGTTTCAATTAAAACAGATAAGTGAAGTACTCCTCTACCAAAAACATTGTGCGAGTCTGCTGAACCTGTATCTTCAACACGAAGTGCTAAGTTCTTTTCTAACTCCTTGTCTAATCTATCCTTAATGTGTCTAGAAGTAACAAACTTTCCTTCTTTACCAAAGAAAGGAGAATCGTTAATGGTGAACAACATACTCATGGTAGGCTCGTCAATCTTAATTGATGCTAAAGCTTCAGGATTCTCAAGATCGGCAACAGTATCGCCAATTTCAAATCCTTCTAAACCAACAATCGCACAAATATCCCCTGCTTCAACGGTATCTACTTTCACTTTACCCATTCCTTCGAATACGTAAAGTTCTTTGATTTTACTTTTACTGGTAGAACCATCTCGTTTCACCATGGCAACTTGCTGATTCACTGTTAACTGTCCTCTGTGTAGTCTTCCAATAGCAATTCTCCCAATAAATGAAGAATAGTCCAATGAAGTAATCAACATTTGAGTATTTCCTTCAGGTGGCTGAGGCGCAGGAATGTGCTCAACAATAGAATCCATTAAAGGAATAATGTTGTCAGTTGGCTTTTTGTAATCGTCACTCATCCAACCTTGTTTCGCTGAACCATAAATGGTTGGGAAGTCCAATTGCTCCTCCGTTGCACCCAGGTTAAACATCAAATCGAATACTTTCTCTTGTGCGATATCAGGTGTACAGTTTTCCTTATCTACCTTGTTTACCACAACAATTGGCTTTAGGCCCAATTCAATTGCTTTTTGCAAAACAAATCTTGTTTGAGGCATGGGTCCTTCAAAAGCATCTACTAAAAGCAATACTCCATCAGCCATGTTCAATACCCTTTCCACTTCTCCACCAAAGTCACTGTGACCAGGAGTATCGATAATGTTAATTTTTAAATCTTTGTAGAAAACAGAAACGTTTTTCGCCAAAATGGTGATGCCTCTTTCTTTCTCTAAATCATTGCTATCCATGATTAACTCACCTGGAGTTTCGTGGTCGCTAAATAATTTTCCTGCTAATAACATTTTGTCAACCAACGTCGTTTTACCGTGGTCAACGTGAGCAATAATAGCGATGTTTCTTAATTTCATAATGTAATTCTAATGGTGGCGATTAACCTAAAATGCTCATTAATAATTTTTTGAATCGAGCACTACAACTAAATATCGCCTGTGTTTTTAAGGGTGCAAAAGTAGTTTAATTCTACTTAATAATGGGCTTTATTATTTGCAGTGTTAGAGAAGGCTTTGCTAAAAGAATAGTTAAGTTTGTTTCAAAGCTTAAATCATGAGAAAACTGTTCGTTTTTGCATTACTAATTACAGGTTTAATTGCTCAAAGTGAAGCACAAACGGATAGCTTAGCTGCAGCTCGAAAATTGGGAAAAGAAGCAGCAGAATATTTAAAATCAAATGATTTTGAAAGCATCCATCAACTTTTTTCTGAAGAATTGGCCACCGTTTTGCCTTCGACGAGGTTGGAGAAAAGTTTTTCGACGCTCACTCCCCAGTTTGGAGCGATCAATGAAATCTTAGAGTTTAAGGCAAGAGAAACTGCAGAGACTACCTATTTTCATCAGGCTATAAAATTCAAAGAACAAACCTTAGACCTTGTCTTCACGCTCGACGATGCCGACAAGTTTACAAGTTTCAGCTTACGACCACATCAGAAAATGTATGATTGGACAGCTCCTGATTATACTTCGGATTCTAGTAGCTATTTTGAGCAAGAAGTTACTATTGGCGATAGCATGAAACTTCGCGGGAAGTTTACTTTCCCATCTTCCCCTGATTTTAAAACCATCGTAGTTTTTGTGCATGGCTCTGGTCCAAATGATATGGACGAAACGCTGGGCCCAAACAAGCTGTTTAAGGACTTAGCCTATGGTTTAGCAACAAATGGCATTGCTAGTCTTCGTTACAATAAAAGAACCTACGACTACACATCT
>Ga0228631_1001514_pt1 | contig 11351 bp, 10 predicted proteins | sample 39DmetaG_FD_183049 | JGI IMG/M metagenome (GOLD analysis project Ga0228631, IMG submission 183049) | Seawater microbial communities from Monterey Bay, California, United States - 39D | ecosystem: Environmental > Aquatic > Marine > Coastal | place: USA: California | collected 2016-09-28
TTCTGATGCAATTATTATAGGTTTCCAAGTTAGACCATCATTAGCTGCAAGAAGATTAGCTGACGAAGAGAAAATTGATATCCGACTTTACTCTGTAATTTACAAAGCGATTGACGAAATCAAAGCAGCAATGGAAGGAATGTTATCTCCAGATATTGAAGAGAAAGTTACTGGTTCTGCTGAAATTCGTGAAACATTTAACATTACTAAAGTTGGTACAATTGCAGGATGTTTTGTAACTGAAGGTATATTCAAACGTAGCTCTAGAGTTCGTATTATAAGACAAGGTATTGTAATCCATACTGGAACATTAGGTTCATTGAAACGTTTCAAAGACGATGTGAAAGAAGTGAAACATGGTTATGAGTGCGGATTAAATATCTACAAATTTGATGGTATCGAAGAAGGTGATGTTATCGAAGCATTCGAAGAAACAGAAGTTGCTCGTAAATTATAAGCGAAAAACACTATTATATTTTAAGCCTGTCAGTAATGACAGGCTTTTTTTGTGATATATTTTTCTGTTTTTCAGAGACTATTCTACCCAAAAGCTTAACAAATAAATTACACAACAGAATAATAATTTCTTCAACTTTAAAGGGGTTGATTATATTTTCATACTGAAGATGAAAGATAATTTAATTAAGAAAATCTCAAAAATATTTATATTTCTATTTATTGGTTTGGGATTAGGATTTGTTATGTATTTTATAGTATCTTATTTAAGTCCGATTTTATATTATTTGACAGGAATAGTATTTCTCTTAATGATTTTAACTATCTATCTTTTTTCATCTAAAGTCCAAAATTAAATCCATTTTTTGGAGGGTTTTAGTTGCTATTGTATTGGTTTGCATATCATCAGCAACAACAATATTTATTAATCTGCAAAAGTAAAGTAATTCGAGTCAACACATTACTTAATTCTTTTCAAACTTGAGTCTTCTAGTCTTAAATCTATTCTTTACTTCTAAACTGATATACACCTGAAACGAGAACAATAGCAATCACAAACAGCCATTCAGGTAAAATAATAAAAGTAGAAATACCTAGACCTAATCCTGCACCTGCTAATATCATCAAACTTGAAGTGAAGTGATGTTTCCAAATAAGCTGAAACTTTAGGGTTAAGTATTGTTTGGGTTTGATGAATTCATTTTTGAATTGTACATATCCCATAGCGATAATAAGTGGTATTAGAAGAATTCCTTGTGGTATTCCCATTTCTGTGTAAGTCATGAAAGAAATAATCTCTTTTGAAGCTGAAAAATCAGCATGGAGAAAAGGCATGGTTACATGAATGAGAAATAAACTTACGCAAAGTATGACTATACTGATAGCTCCCTTAAAAACCCACTTCTTAAGAAATGACCGGTCATTATGGTGTTGAACAGTTTTTATCTTTTTTGTCTTAAGGTGAAGTAATACCTCTTTTGTCAATAAGTCTAGGAAGTAGAAAAGCAAGATGAAATATAAGCTCCAGTCCCATAAGAAGTAACCTAATAATGGGATTATTCCGTCGCCTAAGATTTGAATGACTTTAGGGTTTAACCTCATTGCGCTTTTTTAATTAACTCTTTCGAAAGTTCAAAGGTAGGATCGAAAGTTAATGCTTTTCTGAAAGCTTGTTGTGCCTTTGGTTTGTCTCCTTTTTCTAGGTAACAAATCCCTAGGTTATGCCATGCCTCAACATAATTAGGAGTAGTTTGTATCGTATTGCTATAAAAATACATTGCACTATCTAAGTCATTTTCTTTCCATTGTTTAATATAACCAAGTTGGAATAGCGCTTGTGAATAAGTAGTATCCAAACGAATCATTTTTCGGTAAGTAGACTTAGCTTCGTCTAACTTATCATGCAGTTGATTAGCATAAGCATAAGCATAAAGCACGTCATTATTTTTTGGTTTTAACTTTGCTGCTGTCGTGAAATATTCTAAACAGATTTCATTATTTTCTGATTGGTAAATAGAACCAAGCATTAAGTAGGCTTCAAAAAACTCAGGATCTTGCTGTATCGCTGTTTCATAAGATGATTTTGCTAATTCCATATTCTGAAGGTGAAGGTAATTCGTTCCTTTTAATACGTATGCATCTCTTAATTTTGGGTTAATTTTAAGAGCTTTGTTAATTGTAATGAATGAATTTTCAAAATCTAATTGTTGGCTATAGGTAGTAGCTAAACTAATTAAAGCTTCAGTATTAGTAGAATCTTTAGAAAGTACATGCTTAAAGTGTCTTTGAGCATTCATAACGTCTTTGACACTTCTATCAGGCTGGTTGTTAATTACATTAGCATAAAGTAACCTAGCTTCCATGTTATTGCTATCCAATCGAAATGCTTTAGCTCCATCGTCTAATGCCTTTTCAAATTGATAATCTTTAAGCATTTTATTTCCATGTTCAATCAATAAAGGAATACTATCTGGGAATAAAACTACTAAACTGTCTAAATCAGTAACAACATTATTGGTGTTTGCCTCTTTATTATTGTTACAGCTTGTAATACCAACTGAAATAGAAAAAATGATGATGAAATGTAATAATCTAAAATTCATAGAATCGTTTTATACATGATGATTTATATCAGAAACAAAGTTATAGTATTTCTAGTGAAAAGCGATATCTTTGTAAAGATTACTTATTAAACGGTAAAATTAAATTTTTCAGTTATGAATAAAAAAGTCATATTATTAGTAGTTCTTCTTTTATGTTTGATCGATGTTGAAGTTTTTGCCCAGGGATGTTCACAGTGTAAACTGGTTTCAGAACAAGCAACAGAATTAGATGAAGCTTCTTTTGGAACAAATATTAATTATGGGATTCTTTATTTAATGATTATTCCATACATTTTATTGATGTTCTTGTTTCGTAACAAAATCAAAGGCTTATTTTTGAGTTTAACTAAGAATCTGAGGAAATAAACTTTTAGCTAGTTACGTTCTTAATTCGTCAAATAAACACGGTGTACTCTTTTTGAAAAGTTAGTCATTACTTCATAAGGAATAGTATCCATTTTTTTGCTAAACTCTTCCATGGATTGGTTTTCTCCGATAATTTCAACCGTATCACCAACTTTACAATCTTGCTCTGTAATGTCGACCATAATCATATCCATGCAGACTTTCCCAACTACTGGACAAAACAGCTCTTTTATATAAACCCCTCCTGATCCATTACTTAAAGACCTTCGGTATCCATCAGCATAACCAACCGGAACAATAGCGATAGTCATATTTTTAGTGGCAATAAAACTTCTACTGTACCCAACACTTTCTCCAGGGTTTATTTTTTTAATTTGAGAAATACTGCTTTTCCATTTAATTGCTGGTACTAATTGCTTTTTTATTACTGGATGAGATGCAAATCCATAAACTCCTATTCCAAGCCTTACCATATCGAATTGGTAATCTTTGTATTCTGCTGAAGCTTCTGAATTCAGTAAGTGTTTTTCTATTGGATAATTGATCTGTGAACAAATTTGATCAACAGCTATTTCAAATTGTTGAATTTGATATTTCGTAAAGTCAGATGATTCTATATTGTCTGCATCAGCTAGGTGAGAAAAAATAGACTTAATTTTTATTTCTGGCTGCGCTTTAATTGTTTCAATCACTTTCCCAATTTCGTTTAACTCAAAACCAAGTCGGTTCATCCCAGTATTTATCTTGAGGTGAATAGGGTAATTTGTTTTTCCAACGTTTATTAGAGCTTTGATGAATTCATCTAACTGTTCAAATGAGTAAATAGAAGGTTCTAATTTATATGCAATACAATCATCAAATCCATTTTCTTCTGCATTCATCACCAAAATTGGTAGTTGAATACCTTTGTTTCTCAAATCAACTCCTTCATCTACATAAGCGACACCAAGATAGTCTATTCCTATTTCCTCATAGAATTTAGCCATTTCCTCAGCACCACCTCCATAAGCATTTGATTTTACCATCACTAAAACTTTGGTACTAGGGATAAGATTAGATTTATAGACTTCTAGATTGTGTTTAATTGCTTTTAGGTCTATTTCAAGAAATGTTTTATGTGTTTTGAGTCTGAATTTTTGAGCAATCTTCTGCATGTTTGCATTTCTAGTCCCTTTTATTAGAACCACTGCATTTTGAATATGTTTATAATCAAACGCTTCATTATTATAGATAACCTCGTCGAGTTTGTATCGATCTAAAATGGCATTAATCTTATCTTTTTTATCAATGTTTTCTGAGTCTATACCAATAATTATAATTCTTTTTTTATTTCCAGAAACGGTTAATTGGTATTCTAAGGAATAGATCAAAGCTTCAAAATCTAGGTTATAACTATCATTGATAACCGTATTTCCATTTATTCCTTCGAATGTTTCCATACGTAGCGCAAGCTTAGGTAAACTTTTAAGTTGTTCAAGGAGTAGTTCATTTTCTAATTTGAAGTACAAAGAAAGTTGAATTGCTAAGAATAAATTGAATTCTTTAGTCTTGTCTTTTTCTTGTTTAATTTGAGTTAAAATCTCGTTAGATAAGATTTTACTAGAAATAGAAAAGGAGGATTTAAATTGTTCTATAGCGAAAGATTCAGGATGAATAATAATAGAAGAACATCCTTTATATAGGTTTAATAAAGAAGGATTGAATTCTTTGTTTTTTAAGGCTGTCACAATTCCTATGTTCGGCTCTACAATCTCATTGATTCGTATTAATTCTTCGTTAGATTGTTCTGCAACTTCAATGAGGGCAAGATCACAATTTTCATTTAACTCTAATAGAGAGAGAGCAACCCCCATATTTGTATTGAAACTTTTAGGGCTTCTTATCACCCTAAATTTTGAAGACAGTAAATGATACGCCCACTCTTTCGTTGTAGTTTTTCCTAGGTCTCCAGCGATAAGTACAATTGAATAATCAAACTTTTGACGGTGAAGTTTAGCCAACTCTTGTAAAGTCCATAAGGTATCCTGAACAAGAAAGTAAGTAGCGTCGTCATGGAACGTGCTTTTATGTTTTTCATTTACAATAAATAAACGGATTCCTTTTTTGTAGGCATCTTCGATAAAATCATGACCATCGTGAAACCTCCCCGGGATAGCACAGAATGCAACTTGATTAGAAGAAGTAATTTTTCTAGAATCAACGACGATACTTTCAAAAGTTGATGTTTGATTAGGAATCAGTTCAGAATGAATGATTTTAGTAAAACTCTTCAGATCAGATATGGAAAAACGAAGTTTCAATTTTTATGATTTATTACCTTGAATTTGTCTACTAAATTAGTGTTTTTTGTTAGAATTTTGTACCCAAAGGAAGGTTAAAAGGTTATTAACAATAAGTAGAAGAGAAAAAAAAGATAAGATTGATTCTTATTCTTGATTTGCTAGTAATTTTGTATTGTCAACTCCGGGCTAGAAAATGTATTTAAATAAATAAGATTATGAGAAATTTTGTATCAAAAGAAGATTTGCTTTTAGAAATAGGAACTTGTTTTTCTAAAATGGAAAACGGGAAAGTTTCATTAGAAGAGTTAGAGAATCTTGTTAATCATACAAAAGATTTATATGAAAGATCTATTATCCTTAGGTATAAGGCAATGGAGAATAAAGTTTTTGGAGAAGATATCGTAATCAATTCAAGCGAAGAGCAAGTTTCAGAAATGTATCAAACTGAGGAAGAAGTTGAAGAAACACCTGCTATTGATAATGAAGAAGAAAATAATACATCAGCAGAAGAACTAGAAGAGCTTCATTCAGAGCAAAAATCGGAAACTAATTTTGGATTTAATTTATTCGATTACCAAGAAGAGGAAGTAAAGGAAGAAGCTATTGAGGAGCAATCTTTTTCTTTTAGTCCAGAGATTGTTAGTGAAAACGTTGAAGAAGATACTGAACCAATTAATGATGTTCAAGAATCTGTTGAAGAAATTCCGGCAGATACAAAAGAAGAGTTAAGTTATTTTGACAAAACAGATGTTCAAGAAGAAGTGGTTTTAGAGGAAGATGAGATAGGACAACCTAGTTCTTTTTCATACAGTGAACTTTCTCCTTTTATGCACAAGTTTGATCAGGTGCAAAACACTGCTTCTGCTCAGTTTGGAATTGCAAAAATCGAAACTTTATTAGGCTCTTTTGGATTAAATGAAAGGCTACAATACATCAATGAATTATTTGATGGATCAAGTGAAAACTTTTCAGATGCGGTTAAAATATTAGATAACCAATCAAGTTTAGATGCTTCAAAAACAAAGGTTGCAGAACTTGGTATTATAAATCAATGGGAAGTAGATAGTGAGACAGTCGAAGAGTTTATTCAAAAAGTTGTAAGGAGGTATGCTTAATTTAAAGCTATTATTTTTTGCTTTTATACTTGGATTTCCCTCATTTTCTCAAATTGATGACTACAAAAGAATAACCTCCACTTTATGTTCTCCAGATTTTCATGGAAGAGGGTATGTGAATAAAGGGGACTCAATTGCTGCAGATTTTATTAAAGAAGAATTTCAGAAAATTGGTTTAAAGCCTAGGAAAAAGAATTTTTTACAAGCCTTTAATTTAGGAGTAAACACTTTTCCGAGCAAAATGCTTGTTCAAGTTGGAGATAAACCATTAATTCCTGGTATAGATTTTATTGTAGCTCCTGAAAGTGGTTCTTTTACTGGTGAAATATATCCAAAAGAATTAAGTGTAGAACAATTTTTAAATGAAGAAAGTTTAATACTTGAGATTAAAAAAGTATTAAATAATAAGGGGATATCCAATGCGATTCTTTACAACAGTGTCGGCGTTCAATCTGATACGAATAATAGAATCCATTCAATCATTCAACAAGTGCTCTCTATTGTTCCTGTTATAGAAATTGTGGACTCAAAATTCATGTGGTCTGTAGGAAGAGAACAAATGAAGAATCCATATATAAAAATTCAGTCTAATGTAAAGTTAGAAGCTTCATTATTAGTTAACATAGATGCCAAATTTCAAAGGAATTATTCTTCTCAAAATGTAATAGCATATCTTCCTTCAAAAAAGTGGAATGCAAAGACAATAGTAGTCACAGCGCATTATGATCATCTAGGAAGACTTGGAATTGATACTTATTTCCCAGGAGCAAATGATAATGCTAGTGGTATTGGTGTTATGCTGTTAATGGCAGATTATTTTAAAAATAATAAAGTGGATAAAAACATTCTTTTTATTGCTTTTGGTGGTGAAGAAGCTGGTTTAATAGGTTCTCATTATTTTGTTAATCATCCGACATTTCCATTAAGAAAAATAGATTTTGTACTTAATATTGATATTATGGGAAGTGGAGATGAAGGTATTACAGCTGTCAATTCGGTTGAGCAAGAATTAGCTTTTAACCTTTTAAACAACATAAATAGTGAAAAGAAATTAGTAAGTCAGATTAAAAAAAGGGGACAAACAAGAAATTCGGATCATTATTGGTTTTCTGAAAAGGGAATCCCTGCAATTTTCATTTACACTAGAGGGTCAAATAAAAATTACCATGACATAAATGATTTATATGAGAATTTAGTTTTTGATGAGGTGGAAGATTTAAAAGAATTATTTACTTCTTTTATTCGTTTATATTAACTAATTTTTCTAACTAGCTTTTTTTAATACAGATCTTAATATCACCTCGTTTCCTATATCATCCTTGTTTAAATACTTTATCATTTGTATGGAATGATTAACCCCGTCTAACCTATACCTTACTTTAGTGAAATTTATTCTAAAAATGGTTATAGAACTAATCTCTCGTATGCTTTTTATATCTGTAATTTTATTCTTTTGGTAAATATTTTTAGTCATCAACATCTCTCCTTTTATCGATGCAGAAACATAATTTTTTATACTAATAGAAAAGACGCCATATAAAAAACTTAGAATAGCACTAGTAAGAAGGGTAAACTTAGAAATTTGGAAGAAGTAAATAAGCGATAAGATAGCCAAAATATAAGAAAATGAAACGAATATATTTATTCTTCGAAAAGAACTACTATTGTAGGATAACACAATTTTTTCTTTATTTGAAATCTTAGATTCAAGAAGCTTTTTACTACACACTCGTCTAACTTTTATTGGTTGTTTATAAAAGTAAGGTTTAGTATAGCTGTAAATATTATACTAAAGGATAGTTATAACCCTTAAATTGTTTAAAACCTAATTTTCAATTGTTTCTGATTTCCTAAAAAGAAGTTGCCTTTCCAATAATGAATAGGTTGTATAAAGTTGCTTATGTTTATTATTATTTATGAACCTTGGCTGGTTTTGATAGGAAAATCGATGATTTTTATTTTTTGTATGAATTGGTAACGTTTTCCAATGATTATTTAGTAGATCATTATTTTCTATGCTTGTTATATGTTCAATAAATATCTTAGCATTATAAAAGTTTGGAGACTGTTTTATTATACCAGTGCAATACATGTTATAATAAATCCCTTTTTCAATATTTATTAATGTTTTATTGGTTAAGATACTATCTCTTATAATGTCAGAAAACATACTTATATATATGTTTTTATGTATAGAGTCTTTTTTAAGGTTTTTGTTATTACTAAAAGTAATTTTATCTATAAATGTTTTAACCTTTTCATCTTCGTATCTATTGTTAAAGAAATGGGATATTAATGGTATAAAATCTTTAGGCTTATAAATGTTTGAATATAAAGAGATATTTGTTTGGGATATAATCTTTTTTAAATTGTCAGAAATTAAAATTGTATCATTACTTGCTAGAGTATATGGATTTATACCTATACCAATCCAATGGTTTGATTTTGATCTAAGATGATTTGGTATGTTCTTATCGATCGTTAAAGAAGTCCATGGCTGAAGAAGTCCTTTGTACAATATTTTTTGAATAGAATACATTGAGTTTAAAATTATTACATCTGCTTTACAGTTATACCCTTCTCTTTCAATTTTGGATAATAGTGTATCAGTATTAAATTTTTGTATACTTAAAGTTATGTTTTCTGTTTTTTGAAATTTTGAAAATAATTTCACATCTTCTTTAGTTAAACAATCAGAAAATATAATTAGTTGCTGATTTGTATCTTTTTTAGCTGTTTCAATGGTACAGCTGCTTATTGAGATCAATAAAAACAACAAGAGGTATAATGATTTATTTTTCATTTTATCTTTTTATTCGAACTACTAGATTTATTCCAAACAAAGTTATTATTAAACCAATACACATATGCTTAAAATATTACAACACCAAAATTAACTAATGATATTTACTAATTTAAATCTGACCTCAAAAAAATAGTCTAACTCAGGTTATTAGTCTGTTTTATTTTAACTTTGTTAAAAAATTGATTGTGGGAAATACTGAGAAGAAAAAAAATGTTTTAAAAACATTACTAGACGATTTAAACTCTAGAAATATTTCAAAAATAAAAAAAGCGTTAAAATCTCTTCAAATAAATGGTAATGTTCATGTTATAAAACCTTTAGTAGATGTCTTAAAGTCAAAAGTTTCTCCTGAAGTTGATGTTGAGATAGTTAACTTTTTAAGTGACTTAAAAGACACAAGTGTCAAAGAAGAATTGATTTCCATTTTAAATGATGAAGAATATTTAGATGTTAGACATCAATTATTGACTTCTATTTGGAATTGTAAGATTGATTATTCAGAATTTATTGCTGAATTCGTTGCAATTGCTTGTGATGGTAATTTTATGGAAACGTTCGAGTGTTTAACTATTTTAGAAAATTTAGAAGGTCCATTTGAAGAAAGACATATTTTAGAATGTCAACTTCATCTAAAAGAGTATATTGAATCAAATTCAGCTACAGATAATCAAAAAGCTCAAGTAATGAGTGATATTGCATCTTTAATCAAATCTTTTGATTTACAAGCGGACGATGATTATTAGTCTAAACTTGGTAGACTTATTAATTCTTTTAAAATATAGTTAGTAGGAAATTCTTTATCCAAAGTAACTTTAATCTTTTCAGCTTCAAGGTGTGTTCTGAAATTTCCAACCTTTAAAAAATAGTTAGGAGCCTTATAAACTACATTTGTTTCAATTGCTGGATATAATTCAATAAATTTTTTCCTAGCAAGATCCACTTCTTTCTTATCTGTATCAAAAAATAGTTGTATTCTATATCCCATTATTTGTGGTGATGTAGCAGGTGGAATTATTTTTGATTTATTTGAAATGAGTTCTTCGATCCTTTTATCTTTTTCTACAGTTATTACTCCTTCTTCTTGAAGTATTGTTGAATCAATTTCCAATATCGTTGTCAGTGAATCTAAAACTTGTGAAGAGCTGAAATTACTATATAATATCGTCAAAAATAAAAGTGTAATATTTTTCATAATTTTTTCTTTATTCATTCACTAATTTATCTATTATCATACCAAAAATAGTCAAAAATTCTGTTCACTTAATTTTGATTCTATTTTTAGTATTTATTTTTTTGGATTTAAAGGAATTTTTTTTCATCAGGGACTAAGTTTTATAGCTAGTCTTTATTTAGAATCATTTTAAATTAGCTATTTTTCTAATAAATTTGTCATAAAAATGTCATGTAATAACTCGATTCTTCTAATTTTGCCGAGGTCAAATTATGTTTTTTTGACTTAAGATTAACAGTTTTTTACATGAAAATATCTAATAATAAGATGTTTAGAAACTTTAACAAGTGGTGCATAGGAATTTTTTCAGTGGTATTAATCGCTGGAAGTTTTGATGTTTACGCCCAAGGAGAAGCACTTTTCAAAGCAAAATGTGCAAGTTGTCACCAACCACATAAAAATGGTACGGGACCAAAATTATTCGAAGTACGTTCTAAATGGACCGAAGGAGGAGCAAAAGAAGGATCAATTTACCAATGGGTAAGTAATTGGCAGACTGCTGCCGCTACAGATCCTTATGCTAAAACTGTAGCTGATTGGTCTCCTACTGCTATGCAGGCGTTTCCAGAATTGAAAAAGGAAGATGTTGACGCAATCCTTGATTGGGTTGATGCTCAGCCAGATCCTGCTACAATGGTTGCTTCAACTGCTGTTGCAGCTGGAGGTGGAGAAGTTGTTACCGAAGAAGATTCAAATTCATGGGTTTGGATTTTGTTAGGAATAATCTTTGTTACTGTGATTATGGCAGTAAGTGGGGTTAGAAGACAACTTAAACATGTTACAGCTGAAGTAGATGGTGAAGAAGTAAACGAAGGATTAACTTATTCAGATGAGTTCAGAACATGGGCTTGGAAAAACAGAAAGTATGTAGGGTTTGGTTCATTGATCTTATTTATTTCACTTTGTGTTTCAGGAATATTGAGCTTGTCAACAATTGGAGTAGTTGAAAATTATCAACCTTCTCAACCGATTGCTTTTCCTCACGCTATCCAT
>Ga0228631_1001518_pt1 | contig 11340 bp, 10 predicted proteins | sample 39DmetaG_FD_183049 | JGI IMG/M metagenome (GOLD analysis project Ga0228631, IMG submission 183049) | Seawater microbial communities from Monterey Bay, California, United States - 39D | ecosystem: Environmental > Aquatic > Marine > Coastal | place: USA: California | collected 2016-09-28
CTTGGCTGGGAGGGTCCGCCCGTCCACGGTGCGGACGCCGAGAAGCCTCCCCCCCTCTACCCAGAGGGCCGCCACCTCGCCCCGCAGCACCTCCACGGGCCTTTCCGCGAGGATCTCCTGGGCCTTGAGGGCGTAGAGGTCCCGGTCCACCTGGACCCTAAGGCTTTGCACCGCAGGGCCCTTGGAGCGGTTCAGGACCCGGGTGTGGATGGCGGCGGCGTCCGCCGCCCGGCCCATGAGCCCGCCCAGGGCCACCACCTCCGCCACGAGCTGGCTTTTCCCCGGCCCCCCCACGGCGGGGTTACAGGGCATCATGCCGATCCGGTCGGGGTTCACCGTCACCAGGGCCACCCGGACCCCCAGGGCGGCCGCCGCCCAGGCCGCCTCGAGGCCCGCGTGGCCCCCTCCCACCACCACCACGTCGTAGCCCGCCATCCCATCTCACTCTAGCGGGTCCCGGGGTTAAAATGGGGGACCGGGACGACGGAGGGGGAAGGTTGTCGCACGAGGCCGTCTGGCAACACGTTCTGGAGCACATCCGCCGCAGCATCACCGAGGTGGAGTTCCACACCTGGTTTGAAAGGATCCGCCCCTTGGGGATCCGGGACGGGGTGCTGGAGCTCGCCGTGCCCACCTCCTTTGCCCTGGACTGGATCCGGCGCCACTACGCCGGCCTCATCCAGGAGGCCCTCGGCCTCCTCGGGGCCCAGGCGCCCCGGTTTGAGCTCCGGGTGGTGCCCGGGGTCGTGGTCCAGGAGGACATCTTCCAGGCCGCCCCCGCCGAGGCCCCCCGGCCCAAGCTCAACCCGAAGTACACCTTTGAAAACTTCGTGGTGGGGCCCAACAACTCCATGGCCCACGCCGCCGCCGTGGCCGTGGCCGAGTCCCCCGGCCGGGCCTACAACCCCCTCTTCATCTACGGGGGCGTGGGCCTGGGAAAGACCCACCTGATGCACGCCGTGGGCCACTCCGTGGCCAAGCGCTTCCCCCACCTGAGGATTGAGTACGTTTCCACGGAAACTTTCACCAACGAGCTCATCAACGCCATCCGCGAGGACCGGATGACGGAGTTCCGGGAGCGGTACCGCTCCGTGGACCTCCTGCTGGTGGACGACGTCCAGTTCATCGCCGGAAAGGAGCGCACCCAGGAGGAGTTTTTCCACACCTTCAACGCCCTTTACGAGGCCCACAAGCAGATCATCCTCTCCTCCGACCGGCCGCCCAAGGACATCCTCACCCTGGAGGCGCGCCTGCGGAGCCGCTTTGAGTGGGGCCTGATCACCGACATCCAGCCCCCCGACCTGGAAACCCGGATCGCCATCCTGAAGATGAACGCCGAGCAGCGGGGCCTGAGGATCCCCGAGGACGCCCTGGAGTACATCGCCCGGCAGGTCACCTCCAACATCCGGGAGTTGGAAGGGGCCCTCATGCGGGCCATCGCCTTCGCCTCCCTCAACGGCGTTGAGCTGACCCGCGCCGTGGCCGCCAAGGCCCTCTCCGACATCTTCGCCCCCAGGGAGCTGGAGGCGGACCCCTTGGAGATCATCCGCAAAGTGGCGGACCACTTCGGCCTGAAACCGGAGGAGCTCACGGGGAGCGGCCGCAAGAAGGAGGTGGTCCTCCCCCGGCAGCTCGCCATGTACCTGGTGCGGGAGCTCACCCGGGCCTCCCTGCCCGAGATCGGCCAGCTCTTCGGCGGCCGGGACCACACCACGGTCCTCTACGCCATCCAGAAGGTCCAGGAGCTCGCGGAAAGCGACCGGGAGGTGCAGGGCCTCCTCCGCACCCTCCGGGAGGCGTGCACATGACCCCTGTGGATAACCTGTGGATAACCCTGTGGATAACCGGGCTCAAGCTGTGGATAACCCTGTGGATAACCTGTGGAAAACTCCGGGGGGGCCGACCCCTGTGGATAACCCGCCCTTTATCCACAGGTTATCCACAGGCCGGGGCCAGTTATCCACAGCAGTTATCCACAGCCCGTTTCTCGTCCTGGAGGGCGTTTTCCCCCGCTTATCCACATTTCCACAGGCCCTACTACTACGACTACGGATCTTTTAAAAGCTTTAAAAAGAGAGTCGTAATAGCCGTTAAAGGAGGCGTCGGGCAATGAACATAACGGTTCCCAAAAAACTCCTCTCGGACCAGCTTTCCCTCCTGGAGCGCATCGTCCCCTCTAGAAGCGCCAACCCCCTCTACACCTACCTGGGGCTTTACGCCGAGGAAGGGGCCTTGATCCTCTTCGGGACCAACGGGGAGGTGGACCTCGAGGTCCGCCTCCCCGCCGAGGCCCAAAGCCTTCCCCGGGTGCTCGTCCCCGCCCAGCCCTTCTTCCAGCTGGTGCGGAGCCTTCCTGGGGACCTCGTGGCCCTCGGCCTCGCCTCGGAGCCGGGCCAGGGGGGGCAGCTGGAGCTCTCCTCCGGGCGCTTCCGCACCCGGCTCAGCCTGGCCCCTGCCGAGGGCTACCCCGAGCTTCTGGTGCCCGAGGGGGAGGACAAGGGGGCCTTCCCCCTCCGGACGCGGATGCCCTCCGGGGAGCTCGTCAAGGCCTTGACCCACGTGCGCTACGCCGCGAGCAACGAGGAGTACCGGGCCATCTTCCGCGGGGTGCAGCTGGAGTTCTCCCCCCAGGGCTTCCGGGCGGTGGCCTCCGACGGGTACCGCCTCGCCCTCTACGACCTGCCCCTGCCCCAAGGGTTCCAGGCCAAGGCCGTGGTCCCCGCCCGGAGCGTGGACGAGATGGTGCGGGTCCTGAAGGGGGCGGACGGGGCCGAGGCCGACCTCGCCCTGGGCGAGGGGGTGTTGGCCCTGGCCCTCGAGGGCGGAAGCGGGGTCCGGATGGCCTTCCGCCTCATGGAAGGGGAGTTCCCCGACTACCAGAGGGTCATCCCCCAGGAGTTCGCCCTCAAGGTCCAGGTGGAGGGGGAGGCCCTCAGGGAGGCGGTGCGCCGGGTGAGCGTCCTCTCCGACCGGCAGAACCACCGGGTGGACCTCCTTTTGGAGGAAGGCCGGATCCTCCTCTCCGCCGAGGGGGACTACGGCAAGGGGCAGGAGGAGGTGCCCGCCCAGGTGGAGGGGCCGGGCATGGCCGTGGCCTACAACGCCCGCTACCTCCTCGAGGCCCTCGCCCCCGTGGGGGACCGGGCCCACCTGGGCATCTCCGGGCCCACGAGCCCGAGCCTCATCTGGGGGGACGGGGAGGGGTACCGGGCGGTGGTGGTGCCCCTCAGGGTCTAGGGGGTAGTATGGGGTGGGGGAGCGTGAAGCGCTTCCACAAGGGAGGTTGGGCATGACCACCATCGTCGGCGTCCGGGCACGCGAGGTTTTGGATTCCAGGGGCTTTCCCACGGTAGAGGCGGAGGTGGAGCTGGAAGGCGGGGCCAGGGGCCGGGCCATGGTGCCCTCCGGGGCCTCCACCGGAACCCACGAGGCCCTGGAGCTCAGGGACGGCGGCAAGCGCTACCTGGGCAAGGGGGTGCGCCGGGCGGTGGAGAACGTCAACGAGCGCATCGCCCCCGAGCTCGTCGGCATGGACGCCCTGGACCAGGAAGGGGTGGACCGGGCCATGCTGGAGCTGGACGGCACCCCCAACAAGGCCAACCTGGGGGCGAACGCCGTCCTCGCGGTCTCCCTGGCCGTGGCCCGGGCGGCGGCCGAGGCCCTGGGCCTGCCCCTTTACCGCTACCTGGGCGGGGTCCAGGGGGTCACCCTGCCCGTGCCCCTCATGAACGTCATCAACGGGGGGAAGCACGCCGACAACCGGGTGGACTTCCAGGAGTTCATGCTGGTGCCCGCGGGGGCGGGAAGCTTCGCCGAGGCCTTGAGGATCGGGGCCGAGGTCTTCCACACCCTCAAGGCCGTCCTCAAGGAGAAGGGCTACAGCACCAACGTGGGGGACGAGGGGGGCTTCGCCCCCGACCTCAGGAGCAACGAGGAGGCGGTGGAGCTTTTGCTCCTCGCCATTGAGCGGGCGGGGTACACCCCGGGCCAGGAGGTCTCCCTGGCCCTGGACCCGGCCACGAGCGAGCTTTACCGGGACGGGAAGTACCACCTGGAGGGGGAGGGCAAGGTCCTCTCCTCGGAGGAGATGGTGGCCTTCTGGGAGGCCTGGGTGGAGAAGTACCCCATCCGCTCCATTGAGGACGGCCTCGCCGAGGACGACTGGGAGGGGTGGCGGCTTCTCACCGAGCGCCTGGGGGGGAAGGTCCAGCTCGTGGGGGACGACCTCTTCGTCACCAACCCGGAAAGGCTCCGGGCGGGGATTGAGCGGGGGGTGGCCAACGCCATCCTGGTCAAGGTGAACCAGATCGGGACCCTCTCGGAGACCCTCGAGGCCATCCGCCTGGCCCAGCGCTCGGGGTACAGGGCGGTGATCAGCCACCGCTCCGGGGAGACGGAGGACAGCTTCATCGCCGACCTCGCCGTGGCGGTGAACGCCGGACAGATCAAGACCGGTTCCCTTTCCCGCTCCGACCGGCTGGCCAAGTACAACCAGCTCCTGCGCATTGAGGAGGAGCTGGGCCGGGCCGCGAGGTTTTTGGGGTATGCCGCCTTTTAAGCGCACCAAGATCGTGGCCACCCTGGGGCCGGCCACGGACGACAAGGAGGTGATCCGCGCCCTGGCGGAGGCCGGGGCCGACGTCTTCCGCCTGAACTTCAGCCACGGCGCCCCCGAGGACCACAGGCGCCGGGTGGGCTGGGTGCGGGAGGTGGCGGAGGAGCTCGGCCGAACCCTGGCCGTCCTCCAGGACCTCCAGGGCCCGAAGATCCGTGTGGGCCGTTTCCGGGAGGGCCAGGTTCTCCTCCGCCCGGGGCAGAGGTTCGTCCTCACCGCCGAGCCCGTGGAGGGGGACGAGCACCGCGTTTCCGTGAGCTACAAGGGGCTTCCCGAGGACGTTTCCCCGGGGCAGATCCTCCTTCTGGACGACGGCCGCATCCGGCTCAAGGTCCTGGAGGTCCGGAGCCCGGAGATCCTCACGGAGGTGGAGGTGGGCGGGGTCCTCTCCAACAACAAGGGGATCAACATCCCTGGGGCGGACCTCTCCATCCCCGCCCTCTCGGAGAAGGATATCCAGGACCTGGCCCTGGGGGCGGAGCTCGGGGTGGACTGGGTGGCGGTCTCCTTCGTCCGCACGCGGGACGACCTCCTCCTCGCCCGGCACTACCTCTCCCGCTACGGCTCCAAGGCCAGGCTCATGGCCAAGATCGAGAAGCCCTCGGCCGTGGCCCGGTTTGAGGAGATCCTGGAGGAGGCGGACGGGATCATGGTGGCCCGGGGGGACCTCGGGGTGGAGATGCCCCTGGAGGAGGTGCCCATCGTCCAGAAGCGCCTCATCCTCCGGTGCATCGCCGCCGGGAAGCCGGTGATCACCGCCACCCAGATGCTGGAGTCCATGGTGCAGAACCCGAGCCCCACCCGGGCCGAGGCCTCGGACGTGGCCAACGCCATCTTTGACGGGACCGACGCGGTGATGCTCTCCGCGGAGACGGCGGCCGGGGCCTACCCGGTGGAGGCGGTGGCCATGATGGCGAGGATCGCCAAGGCGGTGGAGTCTTCCCCGGAGTTCTTGCAGAAGCTCAACGTCCTCCGCCCCGCCCCCACCCCCACCACCCAGGACGCCATCGCCCAGGCGGCGGACGACGTGGTGGAGGCGGTGGGGGCCCGGGCCATCGTGGTCTTCACGGCCACGGGCGGCTCGGCGCGGAGGATCGCCCGCACCCGGCCCCAGGTGCCCATCCTGGCCCTCACCCCGAACCCCGAGGTGCGGAACCAGCTGGCCTTGGTCTGGGGGGTCTACCCCCATCTCGCCCCCGACCCCCAGGACACCGACGACATGGTCCGCATCGCCCTCAGGGAGGTGAAGGCCCTGGGGCTCGCCCAGGTGGGGGACCGGGTGGTCATCGCCGCCGGGGTTCCCTTCGGGGTCCGGGGGACGACGAACCTCATCCGCGTGGAGCGGGTGGGGTAGCTACCGGGGCAGGGTGAGCCGGTAGCGGAAAGAGCGGGCCTCCATGGGGTCCAGGACCGCCTCGAGGCGGTACCCCTCCGGCAGGAGGACCGCGCCGGGGAAGTCCAGCCGGAAGCCCGGGGGAAAGGTTTCGGCGAGGAGCAGGCGGACGGGGTAGGGGTAAGGGTTTTCCAGGCGGGTCTCCACGCGGTAAGTGGCCTCCTTCTCCCCCTGGGAGAGGAGGGCCACCTCGCGGACGAGGCGCGCCCTGAGGTCCTGGCCCAGCCATGCCTCCGCCACCCCGCCCTCGGGCGTGGCGGGGAGGAGGGCCTGGCCCAGGAAGCGCCCTTCCTCCACCCCTTCCAGGGGCCCTGGGGCCAGGGGGAAGGGGGCCAGGAAGCGGAGGCCCCGCTCCAAGGGGAGCACTCCCTGGGTGCGGAAGGGGCCTTGGTAGCGGAGAAGCCTTTCCGGCTCCACCGCCTGCCGCAGGAAGGGAAGCTCGGTGGTGCCGGGGAAGAGGGTCCTTGGGGGAAGCTCGTAGCGGAAAAGGCCGAAGGGGCTTCCCGGGGTCCCCTCCAGGGCGCGGAGGGCGGCCTGGGGGAGGACCTTGGCCCGCACCTCCCCGGCGAAGAGGGTGAGCCTTTCCGCCCTCAGGGCCTCCCCTTCCAGCTTGAGGCGGGCCCAGGCGGTGAGGGTGGTTCCGTCCAGGGTGTAGAAGACCTCCCCGGAAAGCCCCGTGTAGAGGTAGCGGAGCGTCGCCTTCCCCTCCCCCCGGTAGCGGAAGAGCACGGCGCTTCCCTGGAAGACCCTTTCCGTCTCCTCCACCCCCAGAAGGCGCAGGGAGCCGGGGAGGATGCGGCCGAGCTTCTCCCCGGCCAGGTAGACCCAGGCCGCGGGGGGGAGGTCCACGGGCTCCTTGACCTCGGCGAAGCCGGGGTAGACCGCCACCTCCTGGGCCAGGGCGGAAAGGCCCAGGGCGAGGAGGGCGAGGCGTTTTCTCATACCCCCAGTCTACGGGCGATCGCGGCCACCTCCTCCCCGCTCAAAGGCCCCCCGTGGCCCAGGTAGACCCGCTTTACCCCAAGCTCCAGGATCTTGCGCACCGTCCTTCGCGCCAGGGCGTGGTCCTCGTTGATGAACCTCGGGGGAAGGCCCCTTCCCCTGAGGGCGTCCCCGGCCAGGAGGACGCCTTCCCGGAAAAGCCCCACCTGGCCCAGGGTGTGCCCCGGGAGGTGGACCACCCGGAAGCCGAAGACCTCCATCCCCTCCTCCGCGGGGGCGAGGGCCTCCTCCGGGATCGCCGGCCCCCAATTGGCGAGCGCCTTCCCCAAGAGGGGGAGGGGAAGGGGCGGGCGGGGCTTCCTTTTGGTGAGGTAGGCCCACTCCTGGGGGTGGGCGAGGACCGGTACCCGAAACCTTTCCCAAAGGGCCCGGGCCCCCCCGGCGTGGTCCAGGTGGTGGTGGGTGAGGAAGAGGAGCCTGGGGGGCTCTTGGAGGAGGGAGAGGAGCCTTCGTGCCTCCCAGGGAAGCCCGGCGTCCACCAGGAAGTACCCCCCTTCCACGGGGACGCGGTAGAGGTTGGCGGCGAAGCGCAGGACCTCAGGCCCGTTCATGCACCAAGGCCACCCCCATCGCCGCCAGGGCCTTCCGGATCCCCTCGGCGTCAATGCCCGCCTGGCGGTGGAGGCTCGGGATCGCCCCGTGCTCAAAGAAGCGGTCGGGAAGGCCGAGGATCTGGACCTCGGGCTTCAGGCCCATCTCGTTCAGGGCCTCGAGGACCGCGCTCCCAAACCCGCCCATCTTCTGGTGGTCCTCCACGGTGAGGAGCTTGTAGCGGGAGAGCTCCCTCAGCATCTCCCGGTCCAGGGGCTTGAGGAAGCGGGCGTTCACCACCCCCACCCTGGGGCCGTCCCCGGCGGCCTCGAGGGCGTACCTCAGGGTCTTGCCGAAGGCCAGGATGTAGGCCTCCGTGCCCTCCTTCAGCACCTCCCACTTGCCCCAGGCGATCTCCGGCCAGACGCCCTCGGGGGCCCGCTCCACGTTGTCCCGGGGGTAGCGGATGGCCACGGGGCCCCCCACCTCCAGGGCCTTTTTCAGCATGGCCCGAAGCTCCAGGGCGTCCTTGGGGGCGGCGATCTGGAGGTTGGGGACGGTGCGGAGATAGGCGATGTCAAAGACCCCGTGGTGGGTGGCCCCGTCGGCCCCCACGATCCCCGCCCGGTCAATGGCGAAGACCACGGGGAGGTTCTCAATGGCCACGTCGTGGATCACCTGGTCGTAGGCCCTCTGGAGGAAGGTGGAGTAGATGGCCACGATGGGCTTCATCCCCCGTAGCGCAAGCCCCGCCGCCGTGGTCACCGCCACGTCCTCGCAGATCCCCACGTCCAGGTAGCGCTCCGGGTGCTCCAAGGAGTAGCGCACGAGCCCCGAGCCTTCCCGCATGGCCGGGGTGAGGACGAAGAGCCTGGGCTCCATGTGGGCGAGCTCGGTGACGGCGTCCCCAAAGGCCTGGCTCCAGGTGTACCCCTTGGACACCTTCTCCGGCTTCTTGGGGTCAAAGCCTGGGGGGCCGTGCCAGTAGATGGGGTCGGCCTCGGCCACCTTGTACCCCTTGCCCTTCTTCGTGACCACGTGGAGGAGGGTGGGGCCGTCCAGGGCCTTGAGGTGCTCCAGGATGTGGACGAGCCCCTTGAGGTCGTGGCCGTCCACCGGGCCCACGTAGCGGATCCCCCAGGCGTAGAAGGGGTTTTCCTGGTGCAAAAGGAACTTCGCCGCCTCCTTGGCCCGGTCCACGAGGCCGAAAAGCTGGGGGGAGATGCGTTCCAGGATGTTCTTCCCCAGCTTCTCCGCGTCCTGGACCCACTTCCTGATCTGAAGCTCCTTGAAGTACTTGTTGAGGGCCCCCACGTTCTCGGAGATGCTCATCTCGTTGTCGTTGAGGACGATGAGCATCCTCTTCTGGAGCTCCCCGATCTTGTTGAGGGCGGCGAGGGCCATCCCCCCCGTCAAGGCCCCGTCCCCGATCACCGCCACCACGTGGTAGTCCTCCCCCATGAGGTCCCGGGCGAGGACCATCCCCAAGGCGTTGGCGAGGGAGGTGGAGGCGTGGCCCGCGGTGATGGCGTCGTGGGGGGACTCGGAGACCTTGGTGAACCCGGAGATCCCCCCTTCCTTCCGCAGGGTGTGGAACCGGTCCTTGCGCCCCGTGACGAGCTTGTGGGCGTAGGCCTGGTGCCCCACGTCAAAGAGGATCCGGTCCCTGGGGGAGTCAAAGACCCGGTGCAGGGCGAGGACGAGTTCCACCGCCCCCAGGGAGCTCGCCAAGTGCCCGCCGTTTTGCGCCGTGACCCGGATGATCTCGCTCCGGATCTCCTCGGCCAGGAGGAGAAGTTCCTCCAGGCTCAGGCGCTTCAGGTCCTCGGGGCTGTTCACCTTGTCCAAGATCATGGCGCACCTCACCGGAAGTTGCGGTCCGTAAGAAGCCTCCCCTCTCGGGTCCGGACCTCCCCCACCTTGGGGGCGAACCAGACCTCGTAGAGGGCCTCGCCCTTTTCGTCCCGGTAGCGTTGCCGGATGCGGAAGACGCGGAACACCCCTGCGGGCACCCGCACCTCCTTCTCCTCCAGGACCTCAAAGGTGTAGGCGAGCCGCCCCGAGGCCAAAGGCCTTTCCCCCTGGGGGGTGAGGAGGGTGGCCCTGACCTCGCTTTCCCCGCCCCAGCGGTAGCCCACGGCGAGGAGCCCCTCCGGGGGGTACTCGGGGATGGGCGGAGCGAAGACCACCCGGGCCGAGGGGTCCTCAAAGCCGAAAAGGCGCACGCCGAAGGGCCCCACCCCTCGGTAGTAGACCCGGTTCTCCCCCCGGCCGAAGCTCCGGAACCTCAAGACCTCCTCCCCCTGGAACACGGCGGGGCCCTCCACCCGGACCCGGTAGGGGGGGTTGGAGAGGGGCTCGCCTTCCGGGAGGTAGCTCCACTCCAGCCCGGTGGCCGCGGGGTAAAACGCCTCCACCCGAAGCTCGGGCCGCACCTCCGGGGCCTGGGTGACCTGGGGGGCGCAGGCGGCGACGAGAAGGGCGAGGGCCATAAGGTACCGCTTCATCCTAGGGAAGTTTACTCCCTGGGTCTTGGGTCTGGGCCACGGTCTACGCCTGTCCGAGCTCCCGCTTCAGACGAAGGAGGTCTTCCTCCACCTCCTTTTCGGCGGAAAGGGCCTGGAACTCCTTCTCCAGGTCGGCCTGGTCCAGGGTCTCGAGGGCCTGGTGCCGGTCCTCCATGGCCAGGATCCTCGCCTCCATCTCCTCAAAGGCCTCCAGGGCCGGGTGCTGGTCCAGGCGCGACTCCATCCGCCGTACCGTTTCGGCGGCCTCCACCCCCTTCTTCCGGGCGAGGAGGAGTTTTTTGCGGGCCTCGGCCTCGTCGATTTTGGCCTCGAGGGCCTTGAGCTGGGTCATGAGGCGTTCGGTGAGGGCCTTGTGCTCGGAAAGCTGCGCTTTGAAGCCCTCCGCCAGGTCCAAGGCCCGCTTCTTCCGCCTTAGCGCCTCCCGGGCGAGGTCCTCGCGGCCCGCCTTCAGGGCCTCCCTGGCCTTCTCCTCCCAGAGGGCCGCTTCCCGCTCGTGGCTCTCCACTTCCCGCTCCAGGCGCTTTTGCTCCGCCAGGGCCTCCGCCACCTGCTCCCGGGCCTCCCGGAGGGCCTGCTTCATGTCCAAAAGGGCCTGCTCAATGATCTTCTCCGGGTCTTCCGCTCGGCGCAAAAGGTCGTTGAGGTTGGCGCGGACGAGCCGGCTTAGCCGATCCCAAAGGGTCATGGGAACCTCCTTCGCCCCGAAGTATACCCCTTGGGAGACCCGGGGGGATGTGGGCTTGCCTTGCAAAGGTCGGGATGACGGGCGTATACTCGCGCCCCGATGGGTAAGCGCGGCTTCGTTCGCAGGGAGGCAAGCCCCAAGGAGGTCCTGGAACACTGCCTGCGCCTGGCCCGGGAGGTGGCCCCACCCACCCCAAGGGCAAGCGGGGCCGCCCCTGGCGCCACGACTACGCCCGCAAGGCGTTCTCCTGACGGGGAAAGAGTTATCTAGCCACCTTCCTCCCACCTTCCTCAAGTGGAGGTGCGGCCGGTGATCTGGCTTCGTGGCGCGGGCGCTTTTGGAGCTCATCGCCTACGGCCTTAGGGTTCTTCTCTCCCTTCTCCCGCCCCCTCCGGGGCACAAGGCGATTTACTAGGCAAGCCCGGGGGATGTTGACAAGGGAAAGCCGGGGTGCTAACTTAGGGATTGCGCTGCCCTGAGGGGGGTAGCGGGGGATCTTGAAAGCTGGGGTGGATGAAGGGCTTTGAGGGTCCTTTGAGGGGTCAAGATGGTAAGGGCCCACGGTGGATGCCTCGGCACCCGAGCC
>Ga0228631_1001519_pt1 | contig 11337 bp, 14 predicted proteins | sample 39DmetaG_FD_183049 | JGI IMG/M metagenome (GOLD analysis project Ga0228631, IMG submission 183049) | Seawater microbial communities from Monterey Bay, California, United States - 39D | ecosystem: Environmental > Aquatic > Marine > Coastal | place: USA: California | collected 2016-09-28
GTTTTTTGTGCTTTCGGGCCGGTGGAGGTTTTTTTGGGGGCGTTGGGGCACCGCGGGTGAGGTGGTTCTTGAGGCAGGAGATATCATCAACCTGCCGACAGGTATTTTCAGAGGGTTTGAAAATATCGGAACCGATTATGGAATGATCATGGCAGTGTTGGGCGGCGATGATGCTGGCGGGGGTGTGATTTGGGCGCCGCAAGTGATTGAGGATGCCAAAGACCATGGGCTTGTTTTATCTCAAAAGGGTAAGCTTTATGATACTGCTCAGGGGCAAAGCCTTCCCGCAGGGGACATGCCGATGCCTGTTTTAACGCCGCAAGAGCTCGCTGCATTTCCTGAACTGTCAGCGCAGGATTTGGTGCCAAACCACGTTGCACGTTATTGGGATATGGTCGCTTTCGCGGATCCTGCGCCGGCAAAAATCATCGGCGAAGGCGCGATGCTTCCAGATCGACCAGGGTTTGAAGTTGAGTTTATCACGCAGTGCACCCGCTTTGATGATTTTGAGACTTGTGATCAAGCGGATGTCATTATGCCCGTGCGCGGGCATTGGCGTTTGGATTATGAGGGTGGCAGCACGGCGCTTAATCCAGGCGATACAGCTTCGGTTCCTGAAAACATGCCGCATCGCTTGGCGCCAGCGATGAGCGGCGCTTGCGCGGCCTTTCGAATCCGGAAAACCGCGGACCCTGCTGGGCCCACTTGGAAAGGAAATTAAATGAAGATTGCAACAACGCATGTCGGGTCTTTGCCGCGCAGCCAAGCTGTCGTGGATTTTATTTTTTCCCGTGAACATAAACAATCCTATGATCAGGTAACATTCGACCGCACCATGCAGGAGGCGGTTCTTGATACGGTTCAAAAGCAAGTGGATGCCGGCATATCCATCGTATCGGATGGGGAGACGTCAAAAATTTCTTATGCGACCTATGTCAAAGATCGATATACCGGCTTTGATGGCGATGGCCCGCGCAATGCGCCTGCGGATTTAAAGCGGTTTCCAAGCTTTTTAAAGCGCCTAGCCGATGATGGTGGCACACCGCAATACGCGCGCCCTATGTGCGTGGGGGATGTGAAATCCAAAGGCCAAGGCGAGTTGGAAAAGGATATTGCCAATTTAAAAGGCGCGATGGCCGCCACGGGGGTGGAGCGCGGATTTATGAATGCCGCCTCGCCCGGGGTGATATCGTTGTTTTTGCAAAATGAATATTACGCGAGCCGTGAAAAATATCTGGAAGCTTTAGCCGAGGCGATGAAGCAGGAATATGAAACGATTGTGGCCTCTGGTCTTGATTTGCAATTGGATTGCCCGGATCTGGCGTTATCACGGCATATGTTGTTTCATGATCTCAGCGATGAGGCCTTCATTAAAATAGCGCAATCGCATGTTGAGGCATTGAATTATGCGTTGCAAAATGTACCCCAAGAGAAAGTGCGGGTTCATATTTGTTGGGGAAATTACGAAGGCCCGCATGTCTGCGACATCCCAATGTCAAAAATGTTTGATACGCTTATGGCGACCAAATCGCGCTATGTCTTGTTTGAAACCTCGAACCCGCGCCATGGGCATGAATGGCAAGTTTTTGCAGATCGTAAAAATGATATCCCAGACGATAAAATCTTGGTGCCAGGCGTTGTGGATACCACAACCAATTTTGTAGAACATCCGGAATTGGTGGCAGAGCGGCTGCGGCGGTTTTCGGGGATTGTTGGGCAAGACAGGGTGGTCGCCAGCAGTGATTGCGGCTTTGGAACCTTTGCCGGTTTTGGCACGATCGATCCTGAAATTGCCTATGCAAAACTTACGGCGTTGTCTGAGGGGGCGCAGCTGGCGTCAAAAGCCGAAGGGGGATAAGCCCAAGCAGCCACGGCGCTGCTCCGCATGGCTGAGCCGCATGCGGGTTGGCTAATATGTGGGCGGTTTCTCTTCCGATACGGCTTCGGTATACCCTCGACTGGGTTATCACCGCCCTCTGCGCAATTCACACTTTCAGTGGAACTCTGAGCACCTTGGGCAGGCCGCCAGAGGTTTTCTAGGCAGGTATGAGATTTATGTTTATAAGAGGGTAGGGGGGCTAGGCGGGTTATTCAAAACCTACAAGCTGCCTCTGCGTCGCTTTGTGCTAAAGGGCCAAAGCATCGTCAGGCGTTGGCGGCGCAAACGAATATCCCCCCCAAACCGATTGATCGAAATGGATCACCGATCCGGTCATCATGCCGCTATCATCTGAGGCTAGAAATGTAACGGCTTTGGCCACTTCTTTTGGATCTAACAGCCTGCCAAAGGGCATTTCAGCTGCAGCGGCGTCAAGCCAGTTATCTTCAGCCCCGTGATATTCGCGTTGGATACGATCTTCTCCATCCGAAGCCATCCAGCCAATATTCAGCTGATTGACCCGGATATTATTGCGCATCAAAGCATATCCAGAATTGCGCGTTAAGGTTGCCAATGCGCCTTTGGAGGCGCAATAGGGCGCGATAAAAGGCTGACCTGTCATCGCTGAGGCCGAACCAATATTTACAATTGAGCCTTTTATGTTCTCGCGGATCATCACTTTTGCGCTTTCTTGCATCAGAAAAAAAGGCGCGCGGGTATTGACCGCGAACATACGATTGAAAAGCTCTTCGCTGGTATCCAGTAAATTTCCGCGATCCGTAAGGCCGGCAGCATTGACCAAGATATCAACCTGTCCAAAACGCGTATCGGCCTGGGAAACAACATTTCGGCAATCTGCCACGCTTTCAAGATCAGCCTCAACAAACACCACTGGAACGCCCGTGCTTTGGGTGATCTTTGTGGCCACATGACTACCATTTTCAGCATGTCGTCCGCAGGTCAGAATAGCCTTGGCACCGGCTTGGGCAAATTGCCAAGCGATTGCCGCACCCAAGCCTTGCGTTCCACCGGTGACGATGGCCACCTTATTTTCTATTCTATTCATTTTATGGCTCCTGCTGCTATTTGGTTACACTGTTAGGGTCAGAAGAGCGCGGAATGTTTCAGACATTCAACCCTAAAGATAATCTATGCGTCGCAAAAAGCTGATGTAACCAAGAGGATGACTGCTAATATCACGTTATACTCGGTTTCCTTTGCGGAGCTTATTGTTGAAAACAAGGCTAGGAGCGCAGATTGATACCTGCCCAAAGGTGCTCGACTTTAAATATAACACTCCATAATGAGCTCGGGCCGTTTTCAGATTGAGGCAGAATACCCGCGCTCATCCGCTTGAGGCGCGCAATCGCTGCCGGGTTCTTACCCTCGAGAATAGATATCTTCGTAACGCATAATATCATCCTCACTAAGATAGCGTCCTGTTTGAACCTCAATCAAAACCATTGGAATCTTTTGTCAAGTTTTTGATGCGATATTTGGCCCCAACCGGCATAAATATCGAATGATTTTCGTGCAATTGTTGAACCGTTTCATCAACGCTGACTTCTGCCGTGCCTTTGACAATGATCCAATGCTCTGCACGATGAAGGTGGGATTGCAGGGACAACGCGGCTTTGGGCTTTACGTGAATGCGCTTGACCTGAAAGCAAGCCCCAATCACCAAGCGCTCGAACTAGCCCCAGGGGCGGTGGTCTTTAAGAAAGGCGCTGGCTTGAGTCGCGTTTTTGGCCTTTAAAGCATCTACAGCTTTCTGAACGTCTTGCGCGCGCGATATATTAGCCACCAAAACAGCATCTGTCATCGCAACAGCTATGATGTTATTCAGCTCAATTCCGACCACTTCAAGGCCTTCGCTATCAGAGCGTAAGAGGGTATTGTTGCAGCCAATCGAGGTGGTTGCGCCTGACATGGTAAGACCTTCATTGTCTTTTGGGCTTTCGCGCCAGATCGCATCTCAACTGCCAAGGTCTGCCCATCCGCAAGCCAAATGGACCACCGAGAGGTTCTGTGTCTTTTCCATGATTGCATAATCAATCGAGATATTTTCAACGGAGGCCCATTCTTCAGCTTCGAGGCGATAAAACCCACGATCATCTTTGCTCGTCTTTATTGCTTTAGTCACTTGTTTCACCAGATCCGGTGCATGGGTTTCTTAGACTGTCCAGTAAAAGCAAAATGTATTCCTGATGTTTTGTAGCATTCGGTTTTTAAGATAATGTAGCGTTAAGCTTGGTTGCGCATCGCGTCATAAGTCATGTGTAGGGTCATTTGGCTTAATTAAGCTAAACAGCCAGACAATGAATTTTAAATTTCAAAGAGTAATCGCCGCAAAATTGAAAGACCGTTACGCGCGAACAGAAATTGTCGGCAAACACCGCCTGTTATCGATTTATAGACAAAATTTCGAAATTTACATTTTCTAGCGCAGTGAAAATCTAAATCTTGATTTGAAAAAATTGGTTGATGTAAGGCAAATCCAAAAGTCGCAGCTGTTGCGTTTGGAATAAGTAAGTGGTTTGTACCAAAGAATGAATATTTCGGGCTTTGACCTCACACATACTCTGGCCTTTGTTTTTGATTTGGACGGTACTCTGGTTCAGTCTGAACATGTATGGTCAAAAGCAAAAGACACTGTAGCTAAAAAGAATGGACTGAAACTAACTGAGGCTGACCTTGAGCCATTTGTAGGACGAAGTTTGAATGCTTTTGTAAGTCATTTTTTTATGAATTTTTCCGATGAACAAAAAAATCACCTAATCAATGAAATTCAGACAAATGCTCTATCTTCTCTTGAGACGGAAATGATGCCAATCAAAGGGGCATCTGAGCTAATAAAAACGATTTTTGAAAATGGCTTCAGATTAGCACTGTGTTCATCAGCCTCAAGACAGGCTATTTTTCTGGCGCTTCGCAAGCTCAAGGCACAAGAATATTTTGAAATTATTGTTTCAGGTGATGACGTACAGAATAGCAAACCGCACCCAGAGCCGTACAAGAGAGTTTTAGAACAACTTCAAATTCATGCGGATCAGGCCTTAGCAATTGAAGACAGTCAATCTGGGTTCCAATCCGCGATCGCAGCAAAAATCCCAACAATTGTTGTTCATCAAAATAACCCCTATATTTTTAAAGAAGCGTCCTTATCGTTCAGAAAACTTAGTCAGATTAAATTGTCTATTTGTGAATGATATTTTACTGATTTGCGTAATGCTTGTTGTGTAACTGTCTAAGATTGAGTTCATTTTTATTTTTTAATTGCTGTTTTTGAATGTTCTTGAAATATTCATTCGAATGAGCATTCCTAAGAACAAAAACACTTGGAAAATAAATCTCTACAAACCTTCATATTGAGATTTTGTCAGCGCATCGAGAAGGTCTTAGTGAAGGCGTTACGCCCTATAATTTTTGATGAAAAAGTTGAGAGTGTTTCAGTTTTGTCAGTTTGCCAGAGTAGTTAAAAAACTGCATCCGATCCAGAAGCCTGATTTGGACAAGGCCCGCAGCTTCTAATTCAGGATCTACTCACTGGTGATCGTAAATCTGAAGATCTAGGTGGCGTTCGTGTGTACAAATTTAAAATGGTGCATAAACTTAATCCTTTGGTTTAAACTTTGAAAATGAAGTTTTGACACTGGCGCTACTTGTACTGTGGTCCCATGAGAATTTCTACTAAGATCTCAAGCAATCACTGTGAATTTTAGGGTGACAAGTGTTTTCAGTCTTCCACTTGTATAGATTGCTTAAAAGAGACAGAGGTAGCCTCTGCGATTGCTGGATTGCTTACAATTGAGACCTAGAATTATTGGCTTATCGGCAGCTACAAGCCTCTGAAGTAAATCACGATTACTTCGGTTAAATTTTTATCTCTTCCAGGTTTCTCCTAATCCATTTTGCGAGTTCATCTTCACTTATACCACTCGCAGCAACACGAATAATTGTCTTATACTTGTCTTCAGGTGGTGCGGCTAAATCGTATCCGTTTAACTTCAGAAACAAGCGCATTGCGATAAGTGCCGTGCGTTTATTAGCATCATTGAAGGGATGATTTTTCGCGAGGCCGAAACCATATGCAGCAGCGAGTTCAGCTACGTCTGGTTTTGGGCTAAAGTAATGATAGGCATTTTCGGGTCTTGATATCGCTGATACCAACAACCACTCATCCCGGAGCCCTGGCAGGCCACCGTGCTCATTGATTTGTCGATCATGATATGCCTTTATGACGCGCAAATTAATCCAGATCGGTTCTGTCATTTAGAAAGTTTTCGCAAGATATCACGATCTTCGCGCATGATGTCTTCTGCAACCGCCATCTGCGCATCAAACTCAGGGTCATAAGGTGTGAGCTCAATTCCGTTCTCCGTTTCAATTACATGCAAGACGTCCCCCTTATCGACCCGAAGTTTGGTCAAAAGTTCTTTGGGCAATAGAACGCCAGCGGAATTACCAACAGATGTGATTTTAAGAGAGGTCATTTTGTTTCATCCAAGTTTTTCAGAAGTGTATTACAAATGTTATAACGCAATTGGCTGAGAAAATCAAATGCAGTGTCTGGTCAACACCTACCCGAACCTAGCCCACGTCGGGGGTCATAAGATACTGGAGTCTTTGGGCCAATTTCCACTCTCGATTGCGCCCTGAATGATGGCATTTTCCATCTCACATAGTGATACAGCCGCCTGATCGTCACGCGTGAGCATACCTGCCAATTCATGAACCGAGCACGTCCTCAGCACCTGCACACGATCTTCAGAAATGACATCGCGAATGCTATCACCTGCCTTAACGCCGAGCGCATCGCGCACGGGCTTCGGCAAGGTCGTTGCAACGTTTGCAAAAATCTTTGCCTGATGCAGCTGTGTCATCTGTTGCTATTCATGATGCGTCCAAAGCCGTAATATTTTTACAGCCTTTTCTGCTTCCAAAACCTGATAGACAAGACGGTGTTGAATATTGATACGTCTTGAATAAGCCCCACTCAAATCGCCCACGAGCTTTTCGAAGGGGGGCGGATTTTGCCAAGGGTCTTTTTCGAGTATTGCTAATAGCGCTTGCGCCTTGGCTTTGAGCCCGGAGGAGGCAAGTTTTTTCGCATCTTTCTGGGCCTGCTTTGAGTAGTGAAGCGTCCAAGTCACCACTCTAACTCAGTTGATGTCTTGTCGAGGTTTTCCTGCATGCCTTCAATGATTGACTCGCGCATGCCAGGAACAGAAAGCAGATACAATGTCTCGTTGATCGCATTCCAATCGTCTTCTGCCAGAAGCACGGCATTTCCACGCTTGCCAGTGATGACAACCGGCTCGTGGCTCACAGATGCATCATCGATCAATTTATACAGGTTGGCCCGCGCCTCAGTTACATTCACCGTTGTCATAACAATACCCCCTTTGTAGAGACGTACGTCAAAACGTACTTTTTGTCAATCTCTGAGCGACTTATCATGCTTCCCATTTTTAAATTTGTTTTACCCATAACCTTAAATTATCGGCAGACTTAAGCACGCGTCCCACCAAGCAGTTCTGCAATTGAGCTCACGTGTGTTTCAAGGGCATTCGCCTCACCCTTGCCCTCGACATTTAAGCGTATAAGTGGCTCAGTATTCGACCGACGCAAATTAAAGCGCCAATCGTCAAATGCCAAGCTCACGCCATCCGTTTCGTTTATTGAAAGTGCATCCGCGCGGTATGCCCCTAAAACGCTTTCAATCGCCTTGCCCGCTTCATCAACTTCGAAGTTCATTTCACCGGAACTTGGGAAAGCGGCAAATCGGTCTTTCACCCAATCACCCAGTGAGCGCTCGGAGCGGGACACAAGCTCTGCAATCAAAAGCCAAGGGATCATGCCACTGTCACAATAGGCGAAGTCACGGAAATAATGATGCGCCGACATCTCACCACCGTAGATTGCACGTTCGGCCCGCATGGTTTGTTTAATGAATGCGTGCCCTGTCTTTGACTGAATGGCCACGCCGCCCTTGTGCACGACAATGTCTTGCGTATTCCAAATCACTCTAGGATCATGCACAATCTTGGCACCCGCCTCTTTTTCCAAAAAAATGGATGCCAACAGGCCCACCACATATTCCCCCGGAACAAATCGACCCGCCCCATCAAAGAAGAAGCAGCGGTCGAAGTCCCCATCAAAGGCCACGCCCATGTCCGCGCCCTCGCGCAGCACCACATCCGCCGTGGCGGCGTGGTTTTCGGGCAGCAGGGGGTTGGGGATGCCGTTGGGGAATGTGCTGTCGGGGTCGTGGTGCACGCGGACCACCTCAATTGGTGCGCCCTGTACGGCCAACCGATCGATGATTGCGTCCACGGTCGGGCCCGCCGCGCCATTACCTGAATTGATTACAATTTTCAGGGGTGCCAGCGTTGCCATGTCGACGAACCCCAAGACGCGGTCCACGTATTTTTCACGCGCGGCATCCGCCACGTCGCGGGTTTCGCCCATGCGCGCGGGGCTGGCCCAATCTTGCGCACTGGCCAGCGCCTTGATCACCTGAAAATCGGCTGCGTCGTCCAGTGGCTGCGACGCCGATTTCACGATTTTCATCCCATTGTAATTGATAGGGTTGTGTGACGCGGTCACCTCAATTCCAGAGCAGGCGCTAAATTCTGTCACCGCCCAATACATTTCCTCGGTCCCAGCCATGCCAATGTTCAAGACATCCGCACCTGCATCGCGTGCACCCCGCGCCGCCGCCGCGGCAAAGGCGGGGCTGGTTTCGCGCGCATCAAAGCCGATCACAACAGATTTTGCACCAAAATGCTGCGCCACTGCGCGCCCAATGCGATAGGCAATGCCTTCGTCGATATTCACGCCGATTTCGCCGCGAATGTCATAGGCCTTGAAGCAGGTCAGTTCACTCACTGCTTACCACCCCTTGGCGCAGGTGTTGCCTCAACGGCAAGACCCGCCTCCTCTTCAAGCGCTTTAATTTCCGCCTTTAGCACCTCAAACTCTTCGCGCTTGCGCTCTATAAAGCTGTGCGTCAGGAGTGACTTTTCTCGGATGCCTTTTGGTGTCAGCAAATAAGCATACTGACCCTTCCGCGGATTCTTTTTGAAATTCCCTAGCTTCACGAAACCTTTTTCAACAAGGGCTGTGAGCACGTAATAGGCAGACCCATTTGAAATACCAACTTCATCTGCAACTTGACGCGTGGACCTCTCGGGGTTCTGCGAAATCAGACGCATGACCTTTAAACGGGTCTCTGCCTGCTGCTCTTCGCGCCGACTAGCCAAGATGGGCCCTTATAACGGCTACCGCACCAAGCCTCGCGCAAATTGCAAGCTTAGTCGAAAATAAATAACGATGTAGGTCAAGATTATACATGACTGTTCAAATTTGGATCGTAGACCAAAACGTTCAATACTACAATATGGCAATCTCAAAAAGACATCAAATTTTGTATGCTAAAAAACCCATCAAGGTGAAGCAGGTTTATAAATTGTTTATTTTCAATGATTTGAAGAGAAGTCTCTTAATTATAGGTTATTCAGGTTAAGGCAAGTTAAAGAATACCCCTATTCAAAATACAGGTTTATCAATCTTCAGAAAACTGCTAGTATCGCTCAATAATGAACGATTAATCAACCTAGGTGGCGCGATGAAGCATTGGTACTTGATACAGTTCAAACCAAACAGCTATCGCTTGGCCGAACGCAACTTGCACCGGCAAGGGTTTGAGACGTTTCTACCCATGCAAAAGATCACGCGCAGAAAAGCCTCTCGCTTTGTGAGTGACCTCAAGCCTTTGTTCCCGGGATACATGTTTGTTAGTGTAAACTCTGACTTGGCCCCTTGGCGCACAATCAACAGTACGATTGGGGTCTCAAAGCTTGTGAGCTTTGAGGGGAAACCCAAGCCGCTTCCACTTCAATTGATTTCAGGTTTGATGCTGAGATGCGACGCCTCAGGCACACTGCTCCCACCCAAAAGTCTGTGCGAGGGAGATAGCGTGGAAATGCTCACCGGACCTTTTGCTAATTTTATTGCAACAGTCGACACAATTGATCCTGAGCAGCGTATTTGGGTTCTTTTAGATTTTATGGGACAAAAGACACGCATGCAGGTTACCGCTGATCAATTGCAAATCGCTAAATAAGCTTTTCCCTAATTTTCTAGCCTTTTCAATTCATTGAGATCTTTTCGGTCGTCCAAGTGCGCGTCAGACCATACGCTCTTTATGTAAACACATAAGGAGCGCATTATGGCACCACTTTCTAAACTTACATTGACGTCCTATCGACGCACGGAGCCCAATCGGGATCCTGTTGAAGAGTGGCTAAGCAAAATTTGGCAGCGATCGAAAAAGCAGTGGCAGTTAATCCGCCAAGGCTAAGCCTAATCTATTTAAAAAATAAGAAGGCCGGAATAGCTCTTACGTAAAAATCAGTATTTTTTGCGATCAGCAACATGCATTATGGCATCCAAATAGCCTTGCACACTTCCACAATCGAACCGACGCCCATTGAGTCTGACCGCTTCAACAGCATTATTGGCGGCTTGCGTATTAATCGCATCTGCCAGTTGGATTTCCCCACCGGCTCCCGCAGGTTGATTGCGCAGGATATCAAAGATGTCCGGAGTAAGAACATATCTGCCAATGCTGGCTAAGTTTGAAGGCGCTTTATCAGCATCAGGCTTTTCGACAAGGCCTGTAACTGATCCTGGTTCACCATTTGGAACCACAACGCCATACTTGGAGATATCTGGTCCGTTGATTTCCATGACGCTGAGCTGCGTTTTGCCAATGGCGTTAAATGCCCGAGCGAGATCTGCGGTAACACCTGAACCCTCATAGGTAAGAAAGTCATCAGCCAGCAGCACTGCAAAGGGATCACTCCCTACTGCGCGTTCGGCACAGAGCACAGCATGACCAAGCCCAAGTTGCTCGGGCTGACGCACAAAGATGCATTCCACACCCTCAGGCAAGATGTTCTTGACCATGTCGGCTTGTTCATTTTTGCCTTTGGCCCGCAGAGCCATTTCGAGCTCTTGGTTGTTGTCAAAATGGTCCTCAATGGCGCGCTTGTTGCGACCCGTGACAAAGATCAGCGTATCAATGCCAGCCGCAATGGCTTCCTCAGCCGCATATTGGATCAGAGGCTTGTCGACGATTGGCAACAGCTCTTTGGGCATGGCTTTGGTGGCTGGTAAAAACCGTGTCCCAAAACCTGCGACGGGGAAGACGGCTTTGCGGAGTTTGGTCATAAAAAATACTCGATGTTGATGTAAACTTTAAAAGCTACCTGCTGGGAAGTAGTTACGATTACAATTACCTACTAGGACTTACAATATTATTTTATTGGAGGCGGGTACCGGAATCGAACCGGTGTACACGGATTTGCAATCCGCTGCATAACCACTCTACCAACCCGCCTCAGTCGATGCCGCGTGTTACACAATGGGAAGAAGATGTGCAAGCGGTGTCG
>Ga0228631_1001523_pt1 | contig 11323 bp, 13 predicted proteins | sample 39DmetaG_FD_183049 | JGI IMG/M metagenome (GOLD analysis project Ga0228631, IMG submission 183049) | Seawater microbial communities from Monterey Bay, California, United States - 39D | ecosystem: Environmental > Aquatic > Marine > Coastal | place: USA: California | collected 2016-09-28
AAACTTACGAAGATGCCAATACCTAAACCAAAAGCAAACGAAAAGAGACGCGATTTTATGGCACGTTGTATGTCTGACAAAACAATGGTAAACGAATACGGTACAGACCAACGTTTAGCAATTTGCAGTACAAGTTATAGAGACAACCTACAAAAAGACGAAAAAGACAATGGCAAAAAGAGGTAGACCAAGAAAGATAGAAAGCACAGAACAAATGTACGATATGTTCAAAGCTTACAAAGTAGAAAGAAAAAGCAACCCACGTATAAAGTACCACCTAAACCAAAGAAGCGGTGATATGGTAGGAGAACCTTTAGAAGTGCCTTTAACAATGGAAGGCTTTGAACTATTTTGTTGGAATCAATACGACTTGACGATAAGCAATTACTTTAATAAGAAAGAAGAATACAAAGAATTTTATACCGTCTGTTCACGTATACGCAAGGAAATAAGAGAAGACCAAATAACTGGCGGTATGGTTGGACAGTATAACCCAAGCATTACACAACGTCTTAATTCACTAAAAGAGCAGATAGAACAAACGAACATAGAGCAACCATTATTCCCAGATGTTAAAGAGAACGACAGCGATAAATAAGATACTCGCTTTAAAAAAACGAATCAAAATTATTCAAGGCGGCACAAGTGCTGGAAAAACTTTTGGTATTATTCCCGTAATAATAGACAAGTGTGCAAAGCAAAGCGGTTTAGAAGTTAGCGTAGTAGCTGAATCAATACCACATTTAAGAAGAGGTGCTTTACGTGACTTCTTAAAAATTATGAAGTGGACAAATAGATTTGTAGATGAACGCTTCAACAAGTCACTACTAAAATACGAATTTGCAAACGGCAGCTTTATAGAATTTTTTAGCGCAGACGATTCAAGCAAGTTAAGAGGTGCAAGAAGAGACATACTTTACGTGAACGAATGTAACAATGTAAACTTTGAAGCATACAACGAATTAAGCATACGAACAAAACACGAAGTATATTTAGACTTTAACCCAGCCAATGAATTTTGGGTTGAAGAAATCAAAGAAGACAAAGAAGCAGACTTTATAATTTTAACCTACAAAGACAACGAAGCACTTGACAAAGGAATTGTAGACCAAATAGAAAAGAACCGTTTAAAAGCAGAAACAAGCACTTACTGGCGTAATTGGTGGAAGGTGTACGGACTTGGTGAACTTGGTATGCTTGAAGGTGTAGTATTTAGCAACTGGAAACAATTAGACACAATACCAAAAGAAGCACGACTTGTAGGAATTGGGCTTGACTTTGGTTACACGAATGACCCCACAAGCTGCATAGAAATCTACAAGCATAACGAAAAACGAATCCTAAACGAAATAGTCTACCAAACAGGTATGCTTAATTCAGACATAGCAAACAAGCTACCTAAAGACGTACCTGTATACGCAGATAGTGCAGAACCTAAATCAATCGCAGACATTCAACGCTATGGAATCACGATTAAAGGCGTAACGAAAGGTCGTGACAGTATCAACTACGGAATTGATGTTATGCAACGTGAAAACTATTTAGTTACTTCTAATAGCACGAATCTTATAAAAGAGTTAAGAAGCTATTGTTGGGACACAGACAAGACAGGAAAACGACTAAACAAACCTGTAGACAATTACAATCACGCAATAGATGCGGTGCGCTATCACGAAATGGAAACACTTGGAATGAACAAGAACTACGGTTCGTATAACGTTCTGTAAAGTACAAAAAAACGAAAAAAAAGTTATTACTATATGAAGTTAGATATTTTACTACCTACTAACCTTTCAGAAATACCTTTAAGTAGGTATCAAGAATTCATTGCTATGAAAGAAAAAAGCAACGATGAAGAATTTATAGCGCAAAAGATGATACAGATATTTTGTGGTATGAAGTTAGGCGAAGTAGCGAAGATAAAAATGAAGCACTTGAACGAATTGATTGCACACTTCACAAAAGTGTTTAGTGAAAAGCCACAACTAATAAGAAAGTTTAAAATTAAAGACATAGAGTTTGGCTTCATACCAAAGTTTGACGATATAAGCTTCGGTGAGTATGTAGATTTAGAAAACTATATGAAAGATTGGAACACGTACCACAAGGCTTTAAGTGTTATGTACCGACCAATCAAAAACACGAACAAAGACAAGTACGAAATAGTAGACTACGAACCAAATGAAGATATGCAAGACTTAATGAAGTTTGCACCTTTAGACGTAGCTATAAGCAGCAGTTTTTTTTTGTCAAGTTTAGGAATAGAATTACTGAAAGCTACCCAGACTTATTTGAAGAAAGAACTGAAGAAGATGACGGATTCAACCAATTTAGCGAAAGATACCAATTTGGCAAAAACTGGGGTTGGTATGGAAGTATCTATGGATTGGCTGACGGAGACATTACAAAGTTTGATGAAGTCACAAGCTACAGACTTACTAAATGTCTCACGTATCTTACCTTCAAAAAGCAAAAACACGAAATCGAAGCCAGAGAAATTAAACAACAAATGAAGCGATGAATTATTTTGATATTATAGACAAACTAAAAACACACTTTGACGGTGACGTTTTAGTAAACACAGTTACACAAGGCAACCTGTTCGACATAGACTTAAGCAAACAAACTATCTTTCCTTTGGTGCATATCATTGTAAACACGGCTTCACTTGAAGGCAACGTAGTACGATATAATATTTCAATACTTGCAATGGATATCGTAGACATAACAAAAGACGAAGAAGAAAATAAGTTTGACGGCAATGACAACGAACTATATGTTCTGAATACGCAGCTACAAGTATTGACACGATGTTACGAACTTTTACTACGTGGTGACTTATGGACTGACAAATTCCAAATAGACGGCAATCCTACTTGTGAACCTTTTGTAGACAGATTCGAAAACAAATTAGCTGGTTGGACAATGACAACAGACATATTAATTCCTAACGGTATGACTATTTGTTAATGGCACAATTTAACAACATACAAGAACTATTAGACGACTTCAAAGACAATGTAATTCGTGAAGCTAAAAGCAACTTAAAAACGAAAGGCAATCTTAACAGTAGTTTAAAAGGTTATGTTAAAGAGTCAAAGAATAGTATTCAGATAAGCTTCGAAATGGAATCTTACGGTGCTTTTGTTGACCAAGGTGTAAAAGGTAACAAGTCAAGCAACAAAGGAAACAAGCAAAGCGAATCGCCATTTAAGTTTGGAACGAATAGCAGCTTAATAGGTAAAGCAAAAGGTGGTATGTCTGGCATTATGACTAAATGGGTAAAACAGAAAGGCTTCCAATGGAAAGACAAAAAGACAGGTAGATTTATGTCTTATAAGTCTATGGGTTATTTAATAGCACGAAGCATTTATTCTAAAGGTCTGAAGCCTACACTTTTTTTCACAAAGCCATTTGAAAAATACTACGATAAACTACCAGACGAACTTATGGAAATGTTCGGCTTTGAAATGGAAACTTTATTTGACCAAATAACGAAATCAAACTTTAAGAAATGAGTATAAATTTATCACGTTCACCTTTCATTATAGAAATAGACGAAACAGGACAAACAGGCAGCAAGATAGAATTGTTTTTGTGGACTACAGGAAGTCAACCAGCTTCACCACAATATACGTTAAGCAAAAAGATACCAGCGTCAAACAACATAAACACGTACTACGATATTGCACCATATGTAAAAGAATATTACACATTCGGTAAATGGGACAATGACGCAGCTATTTATTTTGACGTAGACATAAGCACAAATTACATTGTAAACTATGTAGTCAAAAAATACAAAGAAGTAAGCGGAACATATACACTACTTACGCCAAACGTAACAGGTCAATTTATGAATGGCTATAGTGAATATATGGAAGGACAAAATAGAGTTATGCAAGACGTTCTTTTAGACGAAGGCACATATTTCTACAACTACGATGCTGACATACCTACAAGTCAAGGAAACGCACTTGCTGGAAGCTTTGACGTTGAAATGGAAGTAGGCGAAACAATACGCTATACAAATTTAAGCACGTCAGCGACACAAGACTATGTTGCAACTTCTGCTGGTGTTAAGTCATTTGGCAGAGTATACACAGGTTGGAACTTGTACGGTAACAAAGTAGAAAAACTAAACACAGGAAGTAACGTTATTTGGACTGCAAAATTTAAGCCTGTATGTGAACCAAAGTACAAACCTGTAGTAATTGACTTTGTTAACAAGTATGGTAGTTGGTCACGCATATACTTCTTAAAAGCTAACAAAAGAAACGTAACAGTAAAAGCAGACAAGTATAAACTGAACCCGCAAGCTTTACCATATTCACCAACACAAGACGCTGGACAAATACACGAATTTAACAAGACAGGAAACGAAAGCATAAGACTAAACACAGGTTGGGTAAACGACAACTACGCAGAATACTTACAACAACTTCTTTTAAGTGAAAACGTAACATTGTTAGACTACGACTATAACCAATTCTACAATCCTGTAAACGTACAGACACAAAGTTTAGAAAAGCAGACAGGTTTGAATAATGGTATGATGAATTACGAATTGACGTTTGACTTTGCGTATGACTTAATCAATAACGTAGTATAATGAGAACCGTACAAGTTTACATAGAAGGACAAAGGTTAGACCTATTTGAAGACGAACAAATAAACGTCACAAGTACACAACAAAACGTTCAAGACATAAGCAAAGTATTTACAGACTTTAGCCAAAGCTTTTCGGTGGCGGCGACTCCTAATAACAACGAAATCTTTCACCACTTTTATCAAAATGACATAGGTGATTTTTTAGAACCTTCTACACTATTTGACTTTAATCTACGCAGAAACGGAAGCATAGAAATAGACTACACACCTTTCAGAACAGGTAAAATAAGTTTAGAGAAAGCAGAAGTAAAAAACAATCGTGCGTATAGTTATCAAATAACTTTCTATGGTGATGTATTAAGCTTAAAGGATAAGTTTGGTGATGACATGCTAAACGATGTTACAGAGCTTAACCTATATAATCACGCTTACAATGCAACCGAAGTAAAGAACAGAATCACGAACGGAACATTGAATTATGGCGTAAGATACCCATTAATATTTGACAGAGATATAACCTATGGTAATGGCGGCAGCACAGATATTAATTATAGTACAGGAACAGGCGCAGTACATTACGACGAATTATTTCCAGCTATTCAAATACTTGCAGTATTCAACGCACTACAAACAAGGTACGGAGTAACATTTAGCGGAACGTTTTTTAGTGATGCAAGATTCAATAAGGCATATTTACTTTGTCAAAATTCTAATAGTTTTGCATTTAACACAGCAAGCCAAATAGTAGATTTTGATAATGGAACAACAGGGCCATCAAATAGCAATACTACAAAGATTTATACAGACTATTTTGATTTAACAAATCATACGCTTACATATAATACGCAGAATTTTGTTGATGCTTTTCCTAATGCTGCAGGAAATACAGGAGACATACAATTTTTTAATCATACGGTAAGGCTGCAAGTAACAAGCACAAGCGACGATAATGTTACATATTTTATAGATGTGTTTTTAAATAATCAGCTAGTACAAACCATAGAATCGCAAGGGCAAATAAATCAACTAATTACAGAGGATAGCAATTTTTTAGATAATCTAAACAAACAATACTTTTTTCAAGTAAGGGCAGAAAGCGCTATAAATATTTCATTTAATTGCAGCTATCAGCAAACAGGATTGATATACGGAACGCCAAGCGTTTTTGGTCAAAACATTTATACATCTTCAGCAAGCGTTGTTTTATCTAATGAGATTAACATGATAAACTACGTTCCTAAAATGAAGGTAGCAGATTTCTTTGCTGGTATTTTAAAGATGTTTAATTTGACTTGCTACGGTACGAAAGAAAATGTATTTCAGATTGAACCATTAAGCGAATGGTACGACAAAGGCGCAGTTGTAGACATCACGAAATACACGGACATAGAAAGTGTTAATATAGACAGAGTAAAGCTTTATAACAACATTGAATTTAGTTACCAAGAAAGCGAAAGCGGAACAAATACAATATTTAGAGACTTAACAAGCAGAGGCTACGGTAACACAAGACAGACTTTTGACTATGACGGAAGCGAATTTAAAGTAGAACTACCTTTTGAGAATTTAATGATGCAAAAGTTTGAAGGTACTAACCTACAAATAGGCGAAGCATTAAACGCAGACGGAAACCAATATACTCCAAAGCCTGTTATATTATACCAATACGACAACTTCACAACGTCTTTTAGGTTTACAGATAATACGACGCCAGAAGAGATAACAACTTACGTGCCTTTCGGTCAAGACTTGTTAGACCAAAACGTAAACTACACACTAAACTTTAACGCAGATATCAGCACGTTGTTAGATGCGATTGTACCTAACACTTTGTATAGTGTTTATTACCAACCTTATTTAAGCAACCTATACAATTTAAAGAACAGAGAAACCACCGTAAAGACGAACTTACCTATAAGCTTACTTACAAACCTAAAGCTAAACGACAGACTGATAATTAGAGACAAGCGTTACACAATTAACGATATGAAGTCAAACTTAACAACAGGTGAAGTAAACTTTGTTTTGTTAAATGACTTTACAGAGGTTATAAGTCAAGGAGGAGGCAAACCTATACAACCTTTGCAACCTTCAGACGATGCACAATGTTTAGACGTTAGAATATTGTTTCCGAATGGTGCAGTAAGTGCAACGATAACTACAAGCGATGCTGGAGTAACCATAACGCCAAGTACATTGTCAACAGACGGAACGGTAGAAGTTTGCATACCAGCAAATACAGATACGGTTGGACTAATCACAACAGAAGACGACGCAGACTACATAAACACGGAAGACTTTATAAGATTAAGAACCGAAGAAGGTAATGTAGCTATTTACACTTTGACTGTTACTTACGATTATGCAGACGGAACGCAAGTAGCAAACCAAATATTTATACAACAACAACCATAATGTTAAAGAACATAATAGACTTACTACAGATAGACGACTTTATAGAAGAAAGCTACAACATACAAGTAGCAAAAGGATTATACGCTATGCCAAAAGGAGTTAAGGAAACCTACAAGCAAAAGAAACGTGAACAAGTGTTAAAAAAAAGACTTAAACAATGGCAGACAAGACAACAAAAATAATTGAAATTGAAGTAGAATTAGAAGGTGGCGAAAAGGTCACTAAACAATTTGAAAAATTAAGCGACGGAACACTTAAAGCGGTTGATAGTGCAGAACAACTAAACGCTAAATTTGAAGACGTTTACAAAGGTATTGAACCGCTTACGACAAGAATGGGTGAAGCTGAAGACAGGCTTTATGAACTTGCGTTAGCTGGTGACACAACTTCTAAAGAATACCAAGAACTTTTAGCATCTGTCGGAGAATATCGCAAGGTACAAATACAAACAGATTTAGCGGTAGACCAAGCAGCGCAGACAATGAGTCAAAAGTTAGGCGGTGCGCTTACAGGTGCTACAAGTGGTTTTGCAGCGGTTCAAGGTGTAATGGCTATAACAGGTTCAGAAAGTGAAGCTTTAGAAGAATCTCTTTTAAAAGTACAAGGTGCTTTAGCATTGCAACAAGGCGTTCAAGGTGTTTTAGACTACACAAAAAGTATAGGTCTTGCTGGTAAGGCACAAAAAGCATTCAACTTAATTGTAAAAGCAAATCCATTAGCTTTATTAGCAACTGCTATAATTGGTATAATCGGTTATTTTGCGGTGTTTACAGATGCTATTGACGTAGCAATAGACGGTTTAAAAAGTGTTGGTGACTTTTTAGGCATAACAAACTTTAAAGAAGAAGAACTTGCAGAAGAACGGAGAAAAAGAAACGTTGCACAAATGGAACGCCAAAAGGCGGAACAAACTTTACGTGATGCGGAAATAGCGCAACTTGAAGCTCTTGGTAAAAGCACAATAAAATTAAGAAGGCAACAGGTAGAAGCAGACCTTGCAGCCTTAAAGTCATCTCAAGATTTTTTCGATTCACAATTTAAGTTTTTGGCAGAAATTCAAGGAAAAGAATTTCAAAGAAGCGCAACCGCTATTGAAAAACAAGCACAAATTATTGCTTTAGAAACGCAACTTATTGAACTTGACAAAGAACAAGAAGCGGTAAATAAATCAAATTCAGACGCAAGAAAAAAACGACAAGAAGACGAACAAAAAAGACTTGAAAAACTAAATGAAGAAAGAATAAAGCAATTAGATGCAGAAAAGGCAATTCTACAAGAAGGCGTAGACTTTTTAAAAGATGCAAACTTTGAAGAAGTAGAAAGTACGTTTAATAAGTATGCTGCTATGGGTGAATTGTCTTTGCAGTATTATCAAGACGAAGAAGACTTAAGAAAAAGAAATAAAGAGTTTGCAATTAAAAGTGCATTTGAAACTTTAGACTTAATCAGCAACATTACAGAACTATTTGGAAAGAAAGGTGAGAAACAAGCTAAACGTGCTTTTGAAGTACAAAAAGCAGCACAAATAGCAACTACTTTAGGAACAACTTATTTAAGTGCGACACAAGCCTATGCATCGCAGTTTTTACCGTTGCCCGACCCGTCTTCGCCTGTACGTGGTGGTATAGCAGCTGGTCTTGCAGTAGCAGCTGGACTTGCAAACGTAGCTAAAATAGCTTCACAAAAATTTGAAGGCGGCGGTGCAACAGGTGGAACAAGTGTAAGTGGTAGTGTGCCAGACGCACCAACTGCACCACAATTTAACGTTGTCGGTGATAGTGGCGTAAACCAATTAGCACAACTTCAGCAACAACCAACACAAGCTTACGTAGTTAGTGGTGAGGTGACAACTGCACAGGCGTTAGACCGTAACCGTGTTCAAAATGCAACACTTTAACACTTTAAAAGTTATTATAATATGAAGATAGTAGAATTGGTTTTAGATTTAACTGACGAACAAGCTGGAATAGAAGCAATATCTGTAGTAGAATCACCAGCAATAGAAGAAAACTTTGTAGCACTAAATAAACACGAAGTCTTACTTAAAGAAGTAGATAGCGAAAAGCGTATTCTTATGGGTGCGGCTTTAGTGCCTAATAAACAAATTTACAGACGTAACGACAAGACAGACGAAGAGTATTATATTTACTTTTCAGAAGACACAGTACGCAAAGCTTCAGAACTATTTTTTAAGAAGTCTAACCACCATAACGCAACGTTAGAACACAACGAAAAAGTTGACGGTACTTACATCACAGAAAGTTGGATAGTAGAAGACCCAAAGAAAGATAAGTCTGCACTTTACGGTATGGAAATGCCTAAAGGTACGTGGATGGTTTCTATGAAAATAGACAACGATGAAATCTACGAAAAAGCGAAGAATGGCGAAGTAAAAGGCTTTTCAATAGAAGGATACTTTGCAGACAAGTACGACTTAAACACGGAATCTTTACAAGACCTTGAAAAAAGGTATATAGTAGAAGAACTAAAAGAACTTTTAAGCAAAGAAGAATTAGAAAGCTATAGCGACTATCCAGAAAGCGTAAGCAACAATGCAAAACGTGGTCGTGAACTTAACGAAGCCGTAGGTAATAAGTGCGCCACAAAAATTGGAAAGTTAAGAAGTAAGCAATTAGCAGACAAAGAAGCTATTTCAGTATCGACAATTAAGCGTATGTATTCGTATTTAAGTAGGGCAGAAGTTTACTACGACCAAGGCGACAAAGAAAGCTGCGGATATATTTCTTATTTATTGTGGGGTGGTAAAAGTGCGAAGACTTGGGCAGAATCAAAACTAAAACAAATCGAAAAAAAATGAATTTAAGAGAACAAATCGAAAAAGAAATTACTGACAAAGTAATGACAAAACTTGCAAGTGAAAAAGTTGAACTTGGTTTAATTGATGACTTAAAAAGTGGTTACAAGTCAGTCATAAAAGACTATGTTAAACAAAATAAAGACGCACAATCTGCATTGTCTGAATTAAAAAAAATATCTGCAAATACAAATAAATTAGAATTGAAGTTTATGGATTGGCTTGTAGAATTTAACCAGGCAGAAGAAAGCGCAAAAGATTTAGGAATTAAACTACCAAGTGATATATTAAAAGCTGAAAAAGAAGTTGTTAAAAGTATGAACGATGCTTCTAAATTATCTTCTATAATTTCAAAAATTAAGTTTTAATTGAAAAGTAGTAGAACAGGTATATTAGGAGGCACACGTGCTTGTTTATGTAAAAACGGAACATACAGTATAGACTGTTGTGACGGTTCAATATGGGCGCAAGGTATAGGCAACATAACTAAAGAAGACACTTCTGCTACTTACAAATACCGTGTGACACATTGCACAAGCGGACACAATCATATTGTACATATACACGGAAGCGAATTAACCATAGGCAACGTTTACTACGTTCAATTTGAAAACTCACACCACGACGGTTGTTATACTGTTACAGAAGTACATACTGGCGAAGGTTTACATATTAATTCTGTTAGTGTTTATGCAGACTGTACTGCTTGTATAGCAGCGAATTAAAAACGAAAATGCAACAAACAATTTAAAATAAAGTTATTATAGTATGAATCCACAATTAAACAAAGTATTTAGCAAACTTGCTAAAGAAGACAATTTCACAAAATTAGCTTCACAAAAAGTAGAACTTGGACTTATTGACGATTTAGATAAAGCGTTAGACCAAGGCGAAGATATTATAAACGGATTGAAAGAAGACAATAAGCGAATTGAAGATTTGCAAAAAAGCATAAAAACAATAAGGAAGGAACAAGACAAGCTTTTTAATATTTTTGAAAAAGCACGTAATAAATTTCTTGACCTACAAGACAAATACAAGTCGTCAGAGCAAAAAATGAAAGAATCACAAAGCTCATTAGATTCTAACATTGATGCAGCAGAAAAAAGAGAGGTAGAAATATTTAAAGTAGAAAAAAGCAAAGCGCCAAAAGTTAAAAAAGCGCAAAACCTTTTAAATGTATTTGACAAAAATTTACAAAAAGCAGAAGCAGCGGCAAAAGATTTAGGTTTAAAATTGCCTATTGCTAAATACAAAAAAATGCAAGACAATTTAAGAAAAAATCTATAAACACGAATAAATAAATAAAATGAAAGATAATTCAATTTTAAACAAAGTAAGAGAACTTCTTGGAATGGAAGTTAAGTTAACAGAAAGACGTCTTGAAGACGGACAAACACGAATCGAAGCAGAAGAATTTGCTGCTGGTTTTCAAGTAGTAATTGTAACAGAAGACGACCAAAGAATTCCAATGCCAGAAGG
>Ga0228631_1001524_pt1 | contig 11310 bp, 9 predicted proteins | sample 39DmetaG_FD_183049 | JGI IMG/M metagenome (GOLD analysis project Ga0228631, IMG submission 183049) | Seawater microbial communities from Monterey Bay, California, United States - 39D | ecosystem: Environmental > Aquatic > Marine > Coastal | place: USA: California | collected 2016-09-28
AAGTAAACGGTAATGTCATCACAGACAATTTCACACAGATTATTTCAAGATATTTTCTAGTGAGATTAACGTATAAATTCAATAACAATAAAACCAAAGAAGATGATTTTAAAGGCTGGGGTTAATATTTCAAAGTTAAATGTGTTTTTATTTTTATTGCTATCGGGCTCCATATTTGGTCAATATCATGATTATGGTAAAATCACATTTGAAAGAAAAACGAATCTTTTAAAAAAATACGCTGGTAAATCGAGAATGATGCGCTTTGTTACCGAAGAGAATAAAATTAAAATTGACAAATTCGAACTTGTTTTCAACGACACGGCGTCTGCCTTTACTCCAATTAAAGAGGTTGAAGAGGGCCGTATGGGATGGCTTACAACTAAGAACTCCTACTATCAATACCTTCAGGAAGAAAGTCAGTACACCATACTAGGTCTTTTTGGACAAAACGTAAATATAAAAGACTCACTACCATCTAGAAAATGGAAGATTACAAATAGTACTAGAAACATCAGTGGATACAAGTGTCGAAAGGCTTTATATGAAAAAAATGACAGCACACGCATTTATGCTTGGTATGCAAATGAACTTACCACATCTATTGGACCCGAAGGATATTGTGGGCTTCCAGGTGTGATTTTGGGTTTAGCAACTGAGGATGGCGGAATTGTTTATTTTGCCAAGAGTATTGAGTTTTACAAACCAAAAGAAGAGGATCTCACTCCTGACCTCGGAAAAGGCAAAGTTTTCACCCTTGAAGCCTTAAAAATAAAAATTGAAAAAGATTACGGAAACACGCCCTGGGGTAAAGGAATGTTTGATGACTTATTCAGGTGGCTTTAAGCACCTGCTTTAAGTAGTGCTATGTCAAAGTAAATCTTTAATTTTACATTCCTTTCAGAACTGATAAGTATGTGGCAAGGAATTGCAAATTTTATTCTTCGTAATCGCTTCCTTTTAATAGGTGCGATAACCTTGGTCACTGTTTTATTTGGGTATTCTGCCCTAACCAATCTGAAGTTAGACAACAAATACGGTATTGTTCTTCCTAAAGATTCTCCAACAACAACGAATTACAATAAATTTAAAGAATTATTCGGTGAAGATGGGAACGTTCTTGTTCTAGCCATTCAAACTGATTCATTATACACAGAAAGTCGTTTTAAAAAATGGAAACAGCTGGGAGACTCCATCTTAAAATTCCAAGGTGTTGAATCCGTGACCTCTGAAGCTACTTTAATCACTTTAAAAAACGATAAAGAAAAAAAAGAATTCGTTTTTGAAAGAGTTTTTGAAGAAGATGACACACTTTTCAAGAAAAAAAGCATTGAAGTTATAAAAGACGAGGTTCGAAACAATCCTTTCTACAGAGGGCTTCTATATAGTGACAGTGGAGATGTTTCTGTGATGATGATAGGCATATCAGAATCAACACTTGCCGACCAAAAAAAATCTAAAATTGTATTAAAAATTGAGGACCTTGCCCGAAGCTATGAAGGCGCATTTGGACAAGTACACTTCGCCGGACTTCCGCATCTAAGAGTTGTAATTGCCACAAGAATTCAGAATGAAATGTTCTTATTCATTGTTGCTTCTATGTTGGTCACAGGAATACTTCTTTATTTATTCTTTAGATCATTCAGAGTCGTAGGGATTTGTTTGACCGTTGTTGCTATTGCTGTGATATGGGCCCTAGGAAGCATTGGTGCAATGGGGTTTGATTTAACCATACTGATGGCTTTAATACCACCTCTCATGATTGTTATAGGGATTCCGAATTGTGTGTTCCTCATGACTAAATTCCACCAAGAGGTCAAAGAACATGGGAATAAAGTAAAAGCGCTTTCAAGAGTCATTCAAAAAATAGGAACAGCTACCTTGCTAACAAATTTCACAACTGCGATTGGTTTCATGACTTTCGCTTTCACAAACTCCACTAAGCTTATGGAATTTGGTATCGCAGCATCGATCAACATCATGTTGGTCTTCATTATTTCAATCTGTGTTTTACCCATATTTGCATCATTCTCAAAGCGACCAAAATTAAGACATCTCAAGCACCTCGACCGCAAGGTTGCTACAGGAATGCTTGACTTCATTGTATACACTACCGCCAATAGAAGACCATATATTTACATCGCAACAGTAGTCTTAATTGTTGTTAGCTTTATTGGTCTTTATAAAATGGAGGCTACCGGAAATTTAACGGGTGACCTTCCAAAAGACGACCCAATAAGTCAAGACGTGCGTTTTCTTGAAAAACATTTTGGCGGATCTATACCCTTTGAAATGATGATTCATTATAATGATAAGGATCTATTCAATTTTAAAGAAATGAATTCGCGTAAAATAAATAGCACGCTGAGTAAACTGGCACGTATTGACGCAATTCAAGACACACTCAAAAAAGACGAGCTTTTTTCAAAAAGCATTTCTATTGTGGATTTTATAAAAGCCTTAAATATGGCTTACTATTCCAATGACACCTCTAAATATAGACTTCGTATTAAGCAAGTTGGCATGGCAAAAACCAGTGCAAGAAGACAAAAGGAATACTTTAAGAAATTGTTCCAAGGCGATATTTACAACGGAGGCTTTTCAATCAAGGAAGTCCTAGATACGAACTCACAGCACATTCGGGTCCGTTGTCAAATGAAAGATTTAGGATCTTATGATGTTGCTCAGAAAGTAGAACACCTAAAAACCACGGTAAACCGTATTCTAAATCCAAATAAGGAGGCGTTAGAAAAATACTACGCGATGATTAGCAGACCCAAAGATGAAGCAGATTCATCTGGCGTAGATTACGCTGACTCTATATTTCTTATAGAACCAAATATCAAAAGGAATATTATTGAAAAGCTTTCTGAAAATAACATTGTATTAAGTAATAAATTCTACGAGGATAAGGAAAACTTATATGCGTTCATGGATTCTGTTGGTTTTCATCAAACATTATACAACTCAATTCAAAATGAATATTTTGATGTAACATTTACGGGAACCTCTGTTGTCGCATCTGAAGGAACCAAGTACTTGGTGAAAAACCTGGTTACGAGTCTTATTTTCGCCATAATTTGTATCGGGATTTTGATGGCTATTTTATTTAGATCGTGGCGGATGGTCGTAATTTCTATGGTGCCAAACATCATTCCATTGTTGTTTACTGGCGGTATCATGGGGTGGTTTGGAATACCACTCAAACCCTCCACTCTACTTGTCTTCAGTATTGCATTTGGGATTTCAGTAGATGATACCATTCATTATTTGGCGAAATACAGACAAGAATTAAAAAATAACGAGTGGGATTTAAAAACATGTGTAAATAATGCTACGCGAGAAGCTGGTCTTGGAATGTTTTATACATCTATCGTATTATTCTCAGGGTTCTCTGTATTTATGTTTTCTCAATTTGGAGGAACACAGGCACTTGGTATGCTTGTATCTATAACGCTCTTAGTTGCAATGCTCACAAATTTAATGGTTCTCCCGTCGCTCTTACTTTCATTGGATCGATTGATTACAACTAAGTCCTTCAAAGAGCCTTATTTCGAGGCTTATGATGATGAAGACGAGGTAGAATGGGATGAATTGGCTTTGGAACAAGAAATCATCGAAAATGATATAAAACCAGATAAAAGCACAAACGAATGAAAGGAATTATTCTAGCTGGTGGATCAGGTACAAGACTTCATCCATTGACATTGGCGGTAAGTAAGCAATTGATGCCAATTTTTGATAAACCTATGATTTACTATCCGCTTTCTATACTAATGAGAGCCGGCATAAATGAAATATTGATTATCTCGACACCACACGACCTGCCCAATTTCGAAAAGCTTTTGGGTGATGGTAAGCGTTACGGGTGTAACTTCAAGTATGCTGTTCAAGAGGAACCCAACGGATTAGCTCAAGCATTTATTATTGGAGAAGAATTCATTGGAGGAGATAAAGTTTCTTTGATTCTTGGAGATAATATATTTCATGGAGGAGGCCTAAATCGACTACTGCAAGAACATAACAACCCTGAAGGTGGTGTTATCTATGCCTATCACGTTAAAGATCCAGAGCGATATGGGGTTGTTGACTTCGATGAGGACATGAACGCTCTGTCAATCGAGGAAAAACCAACGCATCCTAAATCCAATTATGCGGTTCCTGGGCTTTACTTTTATGACAATTCTGTAATTGAAATTGCGAAATCAATCAAACCCTCACCTCGCGGAGAGTACGAAATAAGCGATGTGAATGCGGAATATTTGCGAAGAGGAAAATTGAAGGTTGCAGTTCTTGACAGAGGAACTGCATGGTTAGATACAGGCACATTTACTTCATTAATGCAAGCCTCTCAATTTGTTCAGGTTGTCGAAGAGCGCCAAGGATTAAAAATCGGTTGTATTGAAGAGATTGCTTTTAAAGAAGGCTTCATTTCAAAAGATGAGTTGAAGGCTCTTGCGGGTCCTCTAGAAAAAAGTGGTTACGGCACATATCTCTCAGAATTATTAGCGGACTCATGAATTTTCTTGAAAATTACACCAAAAAGATTGATAAAGGTTTAAAGGAAATAAACCTACCAGAAAAACCCAATAACTTATATGATCCTCTGAGATACTTTTTTGCACTCGGTGGAAAAAGAATAAGACCAATACTAACATTATTGGCAGCAGAGAAATTTACGGCTAAGGATTCAAGAATTGATGCTTTAGACGCCGCTTTAGCCGTTGAAGTATTTCATAATTTTTCACTTGTTCACGATGACATTATGGATGAAGCGCCTGTTCGCAGAGGAAAGCCAACAGTTCATACAAAATGGGATGCCAACATTGCCATATTATCGGGAGACGTTATGCTTGTCAAGGCGTATCAATATTTAAACAACTATCCGGCAGAGGTCTCAAAAAAATTAATTGACGTATTTAATAAAACGGCAATTGAAGTTTGTGAAGGTCAACAAATGGATATGGACTTCGAAAAGCGGGTATCAGTAGAACAAGATGAATATCTGAAAATGATTAGCCTCAAAACTTCTGTTCTTTTAGGTTGTGCTTTGCAACTTGGTGCTATTGTGGGAGGTGCCGATTTAAAAGCACAAAATGAACTTTACCAATTTGGGTTAAACATGGGTGTGGCCTTTCAAATACAGGATGACCTACTTGATCTATATGGTGATTCAACACTTGTTGGAAAACAAGTAGGTGGAGATATTATTGCCAATAAAAATACTTTATTAATGATTCTAGCTAGGCAAGAAGCAAATGAAAAGCAGCTATCATCATTAGAGGTACTCCTAAAAGGAGTTGATAATAACAAGAAGATTGAAGGAATCATAACACTTTTTGAATCACTAAATGTGAAAGAAAAATGTCATGATCTCATGAATGTTTTTTACAAAAAAGCGGAAAAGCACCTTCAAGAAATAGAGCTAAAGGATGAACAATCAGGTCTTTGGGCTCTCACAAGTCTATTGAAGAAAAGGAGCTACTAAACCCTGTTTTTATTTTTTGAAACAATATTAAATCCTTATATTTGTAACTCAAATTAAATTTATAATAATGAAGAAAATTTACAGTATTATTTTAGGTCTGTCTGTTTTCGGAAGTGTCAGCGCTCAAAAAACAATTGACGCGGCAGAGCACGTAACGAAGCAAGACAATTTTTCAACAACAGTTAAGCCTTCGGCTCATACTGAGAGTAAAGGAGCACTTCTATGGGAAGATAGCTTCGCAGACGAATCACTTTGGAGTATCAGCATTGATGGTGTTAATCCAGCTGGATGGGAATTCACAACGGATGCCGCTGTTATACCGGTTGGAGCGTTATCACCAATGAATTCTACATCGGTTGCAGACGGTTTCTTATTCGTTAATTCAGATGCTAACAACTCTGGAGATTTCGAAGGAACTCCCATCGTAACAAATGCAACTTTAGTTAACGCTATTGACTTATCAGCTTCTCCATTCGTGAAGCTTTCTTTCCAACACAATTACAGATGGTGGCAAGATACCAGAGGTGTAAGAGTTTCTGGTGACAATGGTGCTACTTGGGATGAATACCAATTAACTTGTGGTGTTGACGATACGGGTAACTGTATTGGTTGTGAAGAAACAGATAATTATCCAGGAGAACAAAGTGCTGGAAACCCAGTTTACGAAAGTATTGATATCTCTGCTACTGCTGGTGGTCAGTCACAAGTTCTTATCCAGTTCTACTACAATGACAACGATTATTGGGGATGGTATTGGGCTGTTGATGATGTAAAAATCAATGAAATCGATGACTTTGATGCTGAATTGGTTGATGTAATTATTGGTTCTACTGGTTACTGGGGTGTTCCATTACCATATTACCAAATTCCAATTTCTCAAGTTGCTCCTATTACCTTCGCAGGTATCGTAGGAAATGTCGGTGTTGCTGATGTAAATGCAACTTTCTTAGCTACCTACACTGGAGTCTACGAAGCAACTTCTGATGCACTATTACTAGCACAAGGTGCTCAAGATACATTAACATGTACAACTGAATTAACACCTCCTGCTTCTGCTGCTGTTCACACTATAGAATTCAGCACAATTACTGCTGTTGACGAAGTTGAAGAGGATTTGGAGAATAACGTTGCACCGAGCTATACTGTTGATGTTAACGAATTTACTTACGCAAGAGATGCAGGTACAATATCAGGTGGTTACTTTAACTCAGGTAATGAGTATGAGTGCGGTAATATCTTTGATATCTACACTGAAGCGACTATTTACGGTGTTGATGCTGTAATGAGTGCTTCTTCTGTTGAAGGTTCTGAAGTTCGTGTTAAATTATACAGTATTGATGACGCAACTGGTGATTTTGTATTTATTACGGAATCTGACATCTATCCATTAGATGCTGCAGATATTGAAAATGTAAAATCCTTCCCACTACAATCACCAACTACATTGATGGCTGGTGCTTCTTACTTAGTTGTTGCGGCAACTTATGGAGATGGTGGTGTTGCTAATGACATGGTAATTGCTACTTCTGGAGCAGCTGCAGCGAATACCTCATATTTTTATGACGGAACAGATGCATCATGGGGATGGGTATCTTCTACTCCTATGGTGAGAATGAACTTTAACCCTAACATGGCAAGTATTGTAGAAACAACAAACAATACTTTTGAGGTTTATCCTAATCCAGCAAATGACATTGTTAACATTAAGTTTAACGATGCTACAAATGCAGTTGTTAGTGTAATGAGCCTTTCTGGAAAAGAAGTAATGTCTTCTACAGTTAATGGAACTCAAGCTTCTTTCTCTACTGAAGGTTTGTCAAACGGTGTTTACATGATTAAAGTAAGCAACGGTACAAACGTTCAAATGACGAAAGTGATTGTAAGAAAATAATCAATTCGATTTAAAGAAACCGTTCCGAAAGGAGCGGTTTTTTTTTGCTCTAAATTTCAGCGAAGTAAAAAAGAAAGTGTGCGTTCTATGAAAACATCCGGAGCCTCTGCATGAACCCAATGACCGGCGCCATCAATACTTATAAATTCTGAATCAAGAAATAAGTCTTCTATAGCCGATACATCCTCTTCAAGGATATAATTTGAATCACTACCCCGGACAAAGAGGGTCGAATTGAAAACTTCGTGATCAGGAAGCGCTTCCAATATATTACTCATAGATTGCTCTAGAATTGAAAGATTCATTCTCCACGCTAATTTCCCTTTTTCAATCCAAAACAAGTTTTTTAATAAGAATTGTCTGACACCTTCTTCGGGAATAAGCTTTTGTAAATAATTATTTGCTTCACTTCGTGCAGAGAAATCCTCTAAAGGAGCGTTTTTCATTGCATAGATGAGATCTTGATGATGCATTGGGTAGGATTTGATACCCATATCTACTACAACAAGTTTTAAAAGATATTTGGGATGGTTTTGTGCGATATGCATAGCGACTTTACCTCCCATAGAATGACCGATGATATGGGCGGAATCAATACCGATTTGCTTCATCGTCTCAATTACATCAGATGCCATAGAAGGATAATCATGTGTCTCATCCCATTCTGACCTTCCATGGTTTCTTAGATCAACAATGATGACTCTAAAATAGTTAGAAAACACTTTAGCTTGAGACTTCCAATTATCGGAAAAGCCGAATAACCCATGAAGTATAATCAATGGCTGCCCCTCACCGTATTCTCTAAATGTTAAATTCAATCGGATCGATTAGGAAGGGTTCTTGATGGCTTCCGATTTGGTTTCGCCTACAAAAAATTGTCCATTATTAACAGATTCTAATTTAGCATAAATTGCTTTCTCATCTTGAAAATCAGCATTAAAAAGGACAGTTACAAACTGCTCCTCTCGCGCTTCATCAAAATCAATTATAACACGATTAACGCCTTCTAATGAAGTCAGTCCTTTACGGATTGCTCCTCCACAACCCATCTTACAAACCATACCCTTGACCTTAGCTACACATTGATAATTTGAAATAGTCTTTGTTTCTACTGATGAAGTTTCAACATTATTTTCTGTAGCATTTTCTGTAGCGTTGTTTTGGCAAGAACCCAATAAAACAAGAATACCTAACAAAAGACGTTTCATATTTTTTCTTGTAAAATTAAGAAATATACCTTCAATTCATTCAAAATAATAAAGCAAAATACGAATTAACGAATCCTTGTATTGAATCTGATCCATCTTGTATTACATTGAATTTTATAGTACATTTGAAAAAACTTGAACATGAAATACCGCGTCCTTTTTTCTCTAATGGTTGTTTTTATACTTAGCGCTTGTAATAAATACAGTGAAGGTCCAGCATTCTCCCTTTTAACGAGAAAGGCCAGAATCTCAAACGATTGGACTTTACAGAGTTATACTAAAGATGGAACTGATTTATTCGATGCTAATGCGCAAGAACAAAATCTTTCAATTGAAAAGGATGGTACATTTTCAAGCACTAATATTATGACCGCCCTCGGTCAGCTTCAATCAACATCCTCATATGGAACTTGGACTTTTGAAAACAGCCAAGCTGAAGTGACATTCATGGACAATGAAAGTCTATTAGGTGTTACTTACGAAATAATTTTATTGAAAAATAAAACCTTGAAAATTCGTCAAACGGATTTTAACAACTCGGTTTACGATTGGACATTTATCGCAGACTAAGCAAACCGTGGGTCAACATCCATGACCTTAGCACATTTTTTACAAGTACGTTTTTCAGCTGAGGCATAGAATTCTTTAAATCTTGGGATAAAGTCTTTTTCGATATTGCTAAGCGGAAATTTGTATTCGTGTAGCAAGTGATTACAATCATCACAAAACCACATCAAACCATCAACCAAATCAGTTCCTTTTCTGACCTTCTCAATAACAAGGCCTACTGTGTTTTCACCACGAATTGGTGAATGCGGCACATTTCCAGGTAATAGGAACATTTCCCCCTCTCTAATACGGATGTCACGAGCATTGCCATTTTCTTGGATTTTTACTGTGATATCGCCCTCTATCTGATAAAAAAGCTCCTCACTTTCATTAAAGTGATAATCCTTTCGTGCATTCGGACCGCCAACAACCATTACAATGAAATCTCCTGCTTCAACATATAGATTTTTATTCCCTACAGGAGGTTTTAATATTCCACGATTGTCATTAATCCATTGCTGTAAATTGAAAGGTTCCATCATAGTAATAAGTTTCTATAAAGGTAAGGAAAAATGCAATTTGAATCCTCGCTTAAGTGTTCCTGAATATGCGAGACCTAGCGCACAATGTGCTTTACCATAATATCTGTCGAACCTTCAGATGAAAGAACGATATAATAGACGCCACTGGCTAATTCCTCTTTTAGATACCAGGTATTCGTGCCTTCAACGGAAGTAACATTAGCTTTTGCTATTTGCTTACCTTGTGCATTCATGATTTGAAGACCTATATTCTCCTCTCTTTCAGTATGGAATACTACGTTAAATATCCCACCAACACTTGGATTAGGGTATGTATACAGTAATTCTTCAGTAGACCCATCACAGGTCGTTTGAATAATTTTATCCTCAAACACCTCTGTTTTTCCGTCTATATCAACTTGTGTTAAACGATAATAACTATTTACATGATGAGTAAAATCAATAAATTGATATTCAGATATTTGATTACTGAACCCTGCTGCTTCTGTTTGTGTAATGTCAAACCATTGTATACCGTCATTAGAACGTGACAAGATAAAATAATCACTATTAAACTCTGATGCGGTCTGCCAATTTATAGAAACTTCATTTCCTTCGCATGATCCAGAAAATGAAATTAACTCTACGGGCAGCGGAGTATTTCCCTTACCTGCAGCGAAATAGCTAAAACCTGAACTCAATGATGTTATTTGAAAATCATCGAGATTGCCCGTGGTGGAAATTGCGTTAAGCCCTAACCATTCTGTATGGTTTAAAGAGGAATTGTTCGAACCTGCACTTTTTAATATTCTTGTTGTGGTAATATCTGTAATGTCTGACATCCCATTGGCATGAATGGTCATGGAATAGGGTTTACTACATATTGATGAAGTATAATCGTTATTCGTGGGGATAATCTCCCAATAACCGGCTGTGCTAAAGCTGTTAATGTCTTGACCAGAGACTGTCAAAGGTAATCCATTGATGGTGCCACCAACATCATTTAAAGGTGTACCCGTTTTAAATTGTACGGTTAATGATTGATCTACTCCTGGGGGAATAATATTAAAATCAATGAGTACATCCCTTACCTTTGAAACTGTTCCTATCGGGAATAATTTGGATCCTGTGGTATTTGGAAAATAGCTTTTTAATTGACCAGTAATCACACCTGAGGTATATAAAATTGTACCTGGTTGGTCATCACTAGAACCTACAGTTAATAAATACCCGCTATTGTCCAGAGGCCCACCATTTAAGTTTAGAATATTATTTATGGTCATATTATTATTCAGAGCAACGGTATTTGTACCATTTACAATCGTTAAATCATAAAGATTGTAAAGCCCATTACCATCCATTGTTTGATTAGCTGAACCCGTCAATCTTAACTCACTACTTATCGCCCCTGTAAGAGAACCTGAATTATCGATATTTCCAGTAATATCAATCGCATCACTTATTGAAACATCTGCATCTGCACCTATAGTAAGAGAGGCAATATCAGCACTTAAATCAATAGCATTAAAATCACTTACACAAATTCCAGACTCGTCGTTGGATAATACAAAAACATCACTAGAAGCCGTGTGGATATTAGCTGTGGATTTATTCCAATTGTTTCCATCCCATTGGTACCAATTAACAGTATTT
>Ga0228631_1001526_pt1 | contig 11306 bp, 10 predicted proteins | sample 39DmetaG_FD_183049 | JGI IMG/M metagenome (GOLD analysis project Ga0228631, IMG submission 183049) | Seawater microbial communities from Monterey Bay, California, United States - 39D | ecosystem: Environmental > Aquatic > Marine > Coastal | place: USA: California | collected 2016-09-28
TTTTTTTTTTTTTTTTTTTTATTTTTTTTTTTTTTTTTTTTTTTTTTTTTTTTTTTCTTTTTTTTTTTTTTTTTTTTTTTAATAATGTCTTGATTCTATTCTTCGAAAAATTCATAATACTTATTATATGGATATATTTTAAAATAACAATTTTAATAATTTAAAATATGTATATTATATAATTATGACAAAAAGATGTACTCAAACACTGTCCAATGGAGAAATGAAAAGCTATTTACCAATAAATATAGAAATAGAAAAAATAAAAAATAATTATAAAAGTATAAATTTATCAAAATTCCAATATGATTTTAAAGAAGTAGGTAAAATCAAAATAATTGGTAATACAAAATTTCCGGGGTTTATTAAAATTAAAATAGACGATTCTCTAACGGCAAAATTTTCAACAATGGGAACAGTTGTGTTAATTAATTCATTATTTACAATAGGTTCGATTAATTTATATGATGGTGAAAGAATGGATGGCGAATTATTTTTAAATTTTAAAAGTATTAAAGATAGTAAATTATTGACCGTAGCAATACCTGTAAAAAAAACAGATGGTAAATCAAAACAAACAAAATGGTTTTCAGAATTTGGTTATAATGAATTTCCTATTGTCGGTGAAGTAATCTCGGAAACAATTGATGTTAATAATTTTACGTTTAATGATATTATACCAGAGTCAGAGTTTATTTATTATCCCGAAGCTTTATTCGCACCAATGGGTTGTAATGGGGAAAAATGTAATTATATTATTTATCCAAAGGAAAATGCTATAAATATTAAAAGCGATACGTATGAATCATTAGAAAATGTTTTTGGTAATATTAAAGATATTACTTTTGAAAGTGACGGACACGCATTTTTCAAAAGTATAAGTTGGTGTAATACAAATACAAACCATAAAGAGTGTATGACAGTAAATGAAAAAGCAATTTATTTAAATCCAAAAGGCACAAAAGCTGGACCGGGTTTTAATTTAGATTCAGACATTTCAGCAATGACATGTGAACCAATTGTAGATGAAAATGACAAACCAATAGACGGTCGTTTGCGATTATCTTGGTTAAAAACAATGACTTTTAGTATACCCGAATCATTTAGAAATTCGGTAGTATTGATTATATTGTCTTTATTTATAGTAGGTATTATAGTAGTTATACATGATACAATATTTAATAAATTGGGAGTTTTAATAGGTACTGATAAGATATTAGATAGACATACTATAAAATAATTATTAATTTAAATAACTAATTTAATAATTATAATTTTTCGGCATCATATAAATTTCCTTGTATAGGTTTGAATTCACCGATTGAACTATCCTCATTTGCTACTCTAGGTAACATATTATCTATTATTTCTTCTTCAACACTTGTTTTATGGCGACCATTAAATTTTTTCATTCTACTAAATTTACTATTTTCGCTTTCTAAATATCTCATATTTTTTCTACCCGTTGAATCCATTGATCTCATAACAAGTAAATAACCAGCAACAATTGCTAAAACACCAACAAATTTATTAAATGTTAATAACGAAAAAATGGTAACGATAACAATAGTTTTTCCAACAATTGTATCTATAAGGTTAGCTAATTGTAATGGGATTTTAATATCTAAAATTATAAAAAATACTAGTAAAATAGATAATATAGAATGATGTTTTTCTTGTGTTAATTTTTTTAAAATTTTATTCATATATCATAAGTTAATATTTTATTTAATTGATTAAAAAAAATATAAAATAATGATAATCTAAACGATAAATAAAAAATATATAAAAACATAAAAATATTATAATTAGTGATGCCTGATGTTGCAACGTATATGGGAAATAAAGGATATACAATATATAAAAAAAATTTGGAAGTTAAAGAACAAGAGTTAATTAGAAAAGAATTAACAGTATCTCCATATGTTCCTAAAAATTCTTTACAAAAACCATCGCATTTCCCTGTTTATAGAGAATCTGCTAATAAAATATATTTACCGAGACATTATGGATATGATAATTATGGTGAACCAGAAGAAAATAGACTAAATAATTATAAAAAAATTAATTTAAAATTTAAAGGGGAATTGAGAGATAAACAAAAGCCAGTTGTAGAAAAATATCTAAATCATGTTAAAGGTGGGGGTGGAGGACTTTTGGCATTACATACGGGTTTTGGTAAAACTATTTTGGCACTTAATATAATAAGTAAATTAAAAGTTAAAACGCTAATTATTGTTCATAAAGAGTTTTTATTGCGTCAATGGGTTGAACGAATAGAACAGTTTTTACCCAAAGCTAAAGTTGGTAAAATACAGGCTAAAATTATTGATGTAGAAGATAAAGACATTGTTATTTGTATGTTACAAAGTTTAAGTATGAAAGAGTATCCAACAGCGCTGTTTAAGGAATATGGATTAACGATAGTGGATGAATGTCATCACATATCAAGTGAAGTTTTTAGTAGAGCATTGTTTAAAGTAGTCACCAAATATATGTTAGGTTTGTCAGCAACAGTTAAAAGAAAAGACGGCTTGACATACGTGATTAAGATGTTTCTTGGCGAGTTAGTATGTAAAATAGAAAGAAAGGGCGAAGATAAAGTTACAGTAAAAGGACTTGAATATAAAACAGATGATATAGAATTTAATCAAGTTATGCTTGATTTTAGAGGACGAGTTAAATATTCTTCTATGATTAAAAAGATATGCGAATTTAATTCTAGGTCAGAATTTATATTAACAGTTATTGGAGATATTATTAAAAAAGATACTAAAAAAAAAGCTCAAATAATGGTTTTAGCTCACAATAAATCTGTATTAAAGTATTTACATGATGCTATAAAACATAGAAATATAGAATCAGTTGGATATTATGTGGGTGGAATGAAAGAAAAAGATTTGAAAATATCTGAAAGAAAAAAAATAATAATTGCCACATATGCTATGGCGGAAGAAGGATTGGATATTAAAACGTTGACAACATTGGTATTGGCAACACCTAAAGTAGATGTAACACAGGCTGTTGGGCGTATTTTGAGAATGAAACATGATAATACAGAAGTATATGATGTAATAGATTCACATGCGATGTTTCAAAGACATTGGGGGAAAAGAAGGGGCTTTTATAAAAAACAAAAGTTTAAGATATTGATGTCGGATAATAAAAGATATAGTAATGATGATTGGGACTGTATTTATGACGTTGAAAATAATATACGAAGACTAAAAAAGAAAAAACCGGAAAAAGATAATGTTATAAAAGTTGATAGCGCACCATTAGACCCATTACTTTCAGGAAAATGTATGATAGACTTTTAAGTATTTAATTTATTTAATTCAAAAAATTAAATAAATAAAACTAAATAAAAACTAAAAATAAAAACTAAAAAAAAAAACAAAAAAAAAATAAAAACTAAAAAAAAATAAAAACTAAAAAAAAATAAAAACTAAAAAAATAAAAATAAAAGTTAAATCTTATTAACGAATGCCTATTTCCTTTTCTTTATTAATATATTCAATAAAAGCAGTTCTATTCCAATTCGTATGGATTGTTTGTCCCATTTTACTCAAACCGAAAATACCAGCAATACCCAAAAGAACACAGTTCCATGCCCCCATGGTATTAGTGCCAACAACATTTCCCCATCCACAATGAGACGCATATAAAATCCTAGCTAGAGCTTCTGTACCAGCACCATGCATGGCTGGTACTGAAGAAGGATTTCCATGAAATTGGTGATAAAAGTAAACAACAAGTGTTAGACACGACATTAGAGATGTATTCGTTAAGTAAGCACGTTGTTCTCCTTGTGTATCATCGACAATAAGAACAACATTATTCACAATAAAAAGAGAAAGCCAGAAAAAATATCCGAAACGATAACCGAATACCCTATCATCAACGTAATGCAACTTATCAATAAAATCCATTAATATTTTAATAAAGTAATATTTATTTAAATATGTTTAGTAAATATTATTTTTAATATAAGCTTTTGGCTTTTCCACCCGTGAAGTGGTTATAATTGTCACCGCAATTTTCATTATTTGTCATTAAGCTGTGTGTTCCCAATATTCTAGCATCTTGACCTACTAAACTATTATTTAATGTTGAATATGAAACGGAGGCGCCACCTTTCTGCGATCTTCTCTTTGTTCTTCTTCTACGTCTTCTTTTATTACGAGATTTTTTGTATCTAGTCAATCGTTTATTATGTTTTCTGCGTCTCTTTTTCCTGCGTCTCTTTGTTTTTTTCCTGCGTCTCTTTGTTTTTTTCCCAGCTCGTTTTTTCTTTTTCGTAAGTTTTTTTGTTTTACTCGTCTTCTTTTTTTTCCTCCCTCCGCAAAAATTTTTATCAAAATGTTTTGTCATAGCTGGGTAACTACCTCGTAATTCGTGTGATACGGCTGCGCCCTGTTCATCAAACCCATAGCTTGAAGCGCTCGCGTGATTGAAGTTGTCAACAGCATGGGATTTTGTACCTAAACCACCACCTGTTTGATTGTGGAGTAAAGAAGCTCCCTGAATTCCTTTACAACCTTTTGTGTTTGAAAATAAATGTTGCGATGTTTGTTCGGGCATTATATATATATATATAGTAATTATTATTTTTCAATATTCATTATATCATTTATACTAGATATACTTCCATTAACAATTTCTATTGGCGACCATAATTTATATTTTCTATTATAAACGCATCTAAAAATAACTTTTTTATCAACGTCGATAAATTTATTTATATCAATATTTTCAAATTCTTCTTCATCATCACTTTCTTCAAGATAATCCAAATTTTTATTTTCTTTAATAATCCTAAATATATTATTCATATAAACACTTTGTTTGTAGCTAGTAATAAGAGCATATCCGTGAGAAATATATTTATTATTTTTCATAACTTTAATAGTATAGGTGTCTGGGTTAATTTCAGCAGTAAGTAAAAAATTAGCAAACATATTAAAATTATTAATATTTTCATTAAATACAGTATTTGTTTTTTTATTAAACATTCTATGTTGTATAGAATACAATGGATATGGTATCGTTCGTATTGTTTTATCAATATCTTTTCTATGTGTTATGATATTTGGTAGTCCAAATATAATTTCATCAAAATAACTATTTTGTTTTAAATATTTTTGAAATATTTCTCCCATTATTGATAATTTTTTTATATTTGAATAAGATGAAATATCATTATTTTTGTAATAAAAAATATCTTCAATATTAAAAAACTTGTGTTTATTATACAAAAACATAGTGCCGTAAAATATGGTTCCATTCCTAAAACATAATATATCATCAAAACAAGCTCTTGCTAAATCAAAGGTTTTAATTCTAGATTTTTTTCTATCTATTTCTAAAATAAATAAATAATTTTGTGTGTTAAATGTTTTGAACCATGCGAAATATTTTTTACCCATGGGTATTGTTATATAGTAATCAGTATTGTAAACTTTATTATGGAGTCTTTTTTCATAAAAAAGTTCTATATTAGTTGGAAATTTTGTAAGCAAATATTTTTTTTCATTTAAATTCATTATAGTTATGAACTGCTGCTAAATATTTATATAGTTTAAAAAAATATTTAATAACTTGTGAAATTTTGAGTTCCCGCATCATTAAATAAATCTCCAGCTGATTCTAATTTTGTAGAAGTGCTATTTTTTGATAAATTTTTTAAATAGTCTTTTAATTCATTTTTCATTGTTTCTTTATCAACTGATTTTTCTTCAGTTTCATATAATTCTTTATATTGTTGTGCTGGTTTTTTAATAAGGTCTTTTATCTTTGGAACTGTTAGATTATTTTTAAAGTAATTATAAATGTTATGAAGTACAAATATTAATACAAAAGAAATAAGAATTTGTCGAATAATCCAAAAAAACATTATAATATATAGTATTCATATTAACATATTTTTTATATAACTCAAATCCTTCTTAAATAATATATCATTTATACCTAAATTTGTATGATTTATTACATAATAATCATTTATCGTATCATCTATAATATCAAATGCTAAATAAATGTTATCATAAATCTTAAAGGAAATTGTTTTTTTAATAATTAATTTATGATCAAACGGTATTTGATTGGAATTATTTTTTTTTATTTCTTTCTCTTGGAATTCATAATAATCTTCATTTTCATTTATTTTTTTAAATAAAACTTCAAATCTAAATAGATTTTTTTTTATATATTTATATAAAGATTTGGGTGTAAGTATTAAATACTCTGTCCTTGTATTAAATGTGTAATTATTTTTAAGAGAATTTATTAATATTGTATTAATATTTTTATTAGAAATATTTTTTAAATAAAGTTTTTTCATTTATTAATATTTATTTTAAACTATTTAAACCGATTATCTAAATGAATATTATAATGGTAAAATGTATTTTGATAAAGAAAGGAGGAATAGTAAAATGTTCAAACCTGAAATTATCATCTTTAAATGTAATTTATAAAAAATGTGGTTTTATGAATAATAATAATTTTGACTCTAGAAATATATGGTCATTGGATAATAAATCATTCTATACTATTTATTCTAAAGATAAAGGTAAATCTGGAACTGAAAATAAATATGACCTCCCCCCACCGATAGATAGTGAGTTATATTTTGGAACTATGATTATATTAAAACATTCGCATAAGGTAATTGAAATTAATAATTTACAAGATTTATCATTGGATGAATGGAATAATGTATATGAATCATTATTTGGAGGTTTTGAAGATTTGGATAGCAATGAAGAAGTAAGTGAAGATGACGATGTAGATGAAGAAAATTTAACAAAGGAAGGATATTTAAAAGATGATTTCGTGGTTGATGACGAAGATTCCATTGAAAACGATGATTCGGAATTTGAAGATATTAGCGAAGAGTATGAAGATGACGATGAAGATGACGAGGAAGATGAGGAAGAATATGAAGGAGACGAAGGCGAAGAAGATGACGACGAAGACGAAGAAGACGAAGACGAAGACGAAGACGAGGAAGACGAAGATTATGATGATGATGAAGATGAATGTTTAACAGAAGAAAGTATTAGCGAAACTGACGAAGAAGATGAAGAAGATGAAGGAGATGAAGAAGATGAAGGAGATGAAGGAGATGAAGAAGATGAAGGAGATGAAGGAGATGAAGGAGATTATAGTGAATAATATGGTTAAAATGATTTAATAAAATGATTTAATAAAATGATTTAATAAAATGATTTAATAAAATTGATTTAATAAAATTGATTTAAAATAATTAGTATAATTTTTAATTAGAAAAAATGAGTATTGAAAATATTAAAGATTTTAGAGATAAGAATGTAACTATTTTTGAAAAAACGTTTGATAATAAAAATTCGATTAGAATAGAAAAGGGTGTATTTAACTTTGCTATTTCAGAAGCAAAAAAGAAAAACATTGTAAGAAATTGGGATAATAAATATTTTATGAAACTTTACATGGATAGATTAAGAAGCATATATATTAATTTAAAAAACATAAATGTAATTAATAAAATAAAAAATAAAGAAATTACAATGAAAGAATTATCTTTAATGACGCATAAAGAAATTTGCCCAGAGAAATGGAAAAAATTAATTGATGCTAAGATTAAAAGAGATAAAAATATGACATCAGTTGATTTATCAGCGGCTACAGATGAATTTAAATGTTATAAGTGTAAGAAAAGAAGGTGTACATATTATCAGTTACAAACAAGGGGTGCTGATGAACCAATGACAACTTTTGTAACATGCTTGGTTTGTGGAAATAGGTGGAAATGTTAAAATATTATTTAATATATATATATTAAATAATGTCAAGAATTGAAGTATTATATGATATAATATTTGATGAAAATAGTAAAAAAAGTTATAAATCTTTAAAATTTCTATTTAAAAATACTTACAATCAAGTACAAGACGTTTCTTCTGTTTTTATTATTAAACCAGATAGAAATTATAGAGAGCAAAATTTATTTGATTTTACAAGTGGATATGATTTAAGTTTTTCAGATATTTCTAGTGTGGAATTTACAGATAGAGATTTTGAAAATAAAAGATTAATACCGGGTGTATGGAAAGTAGGATATAGTGACACTAATAGTATTTCAAATATAACCAATATTAAAACTGTTTATGTACCATATAGAGATTTTTTATATAACAATAGTTTTCCTTTAATGGCGAGAGATGATAATAATTTAGATACGCTCTTTTTAACTATAAGTAGAGAGGAATTATTTAATTTAAAGAGACATTTTGAAAATAATTTTTTTTCAATGGGAAAATCTAATTTGGAAGATTTAGATACATTTTTAAGATTATTTTTAGATATACAAACATGGTTACCAGAAAAAGAAGAAACTATTAATAATACAGGCAATTCTTGGAAATTGCCTGATAATTATATAGGTCCAACAGATGGAAGGTTACATTCAACGCCTACATATTATACAGATGAAACAGGAACTATAAGGTTGTATAAAGATTTAAATGATTTTAATGAACCGGGGTTGGATTATAATAGTTCTAGTATTAATAAAAAAATTTATTTTGTAAATAAAGTAGCAAACATAGAGTATATAAATACTACTTTTACGAATGATAGTGTTAATCCTATTGAAAAATATAATACTTTATATGAACAATATCATAAAATACAATATAATAATTTGAGAAATAGTTTTTCAAATATTGAAATAAAAAGTTTTCAAGTTGGTGTCAATAATATAGACAATTGGGAATTAGAATTATATATACCAGAAGGAGCTGTTTTGGAAAATAAAGATATTTCTGAAAATATTGGATATTTTTCTTATTCTGAAGATGGTACTGATACTAAATTTTTAATGGGTATTCGTGGAGTAGGTACCGATTCAATAACAGATGGTTCGAGTAATTTTATTTGTGTTGATAAAAATGGCGTATATCATAAAGCATTATTAGCAGATTATGGTGTGGGTATGAATGGTAGTAATTATATTGGAGGATTTTCAATTAAATATAGAATTCGCAAAAATTCTGATAATTTACACGATATTTACATATTTATAAAAGATCAATTTGTTATGAAAATAAAAGATGGTGGGATACCTATGAATAATCTTAATAATTGGGGATTGCCAACAAATTATGATAATGATTTAATGATATCGAATTCTTGTGTATCCATGTTATATGAAACTGTCGAAATGACATGCATAGATGATATTTATAATAAAAATAACGTAAGGGTTACATGGAAAAAAAGTAAAAGAATAGAAACAAGAAGTGAATATTTAGATTACGATAGTAATAAAATAACTATACCTATCTCAAATAGTGTTATAACGAATAACACAAAACAAATTTTTAACGGAAATAGTGGTGGGCATATTTATCCTGTTTCTATGAAAGAAACAAATAGTGATTTAGCTACGAGTGATATTTCAGATAATTATATATTTTATTCAGGTATTAACAATAAATTTTATATAGATGTAAATGATTTTAATTGTTATTTTTTAACAGATACAATAACAAAAGACAATAGTAATAATAGATTATCTATTGAAATAACAAACCAGAGTACAGGGACTGGAATTCCTATAAATTGGGAAAAGCCAGAAATAGAATGGATGCATAAAGAAACTATAGAACAAAATTTAATATCAGATAGTTATCATGATATATCATTAAATAAAGCTTCCTTTGAATATACAATAGAAAATGAACCAGTCTTATTTAAAAATGAACTAAATTTGGATTATTCTAAAAACGAAATAGGCGGAGATACTTGGGAATATATATTTGATGCTGGTGAAGAACGACAAATTGTATTAGAAATAAGTGGTGGTGAAATTGATTTTGAGGCGAATCAAACCGGATTTACAGCAAGTGAAATATTAGAGCAAAATAAACTATTTTTGGAAATAGCGGATACAAGTGATAATTGGATAACCCCGGAAGTAGATTGGTTATATAAAAATATATCAACAATTGATACAGTTGGTGAAATATTCCATCCAACAAAAGTCGAGGGAGCTTCCGACTGGTTCAACGATTCTTATGATATCTCAAATGTAGAATACAACCCATTAATGTATTATGATTCAGAGGGAGGTCAGGGCCGTTATCTACCTGAACAAGACACGGAGAACCATTCCCCCGACGGCTCCACGACGGTTCTTCAGATTTTTGTGACAGACCCGGGTAAAACGATTTCTCTTGAAATTCAAGATTTCCAATTTGAAAATAATTATGATTTTTTTAAAATAGAAGGTTGTAATAGTAATAACCCTAATCCTTTAGCCGACGCTTATGAACCAATTAATAATTATTGGATGAAAAATAATAGAAATTATTATGCCCCAAATGCTGAGTTTGGTGGAAACTTTTTCCCACCAGATATTTATATTTCAAAACTTTTAATTTATGGTGATGGTAATGATCCAAGGCATATTTATTTAAATTTACCATACTCTAGAGTAAAATTTTCATTTTTTTCATCTCCAAATGTTGAAAAAAGGGGGTGGAAGATGAAAGTTTTTTCAACTGATGAAAAATATCTAATAAATGGAAACATATTTCCACAACAAATAAACGTAAATAAATTAATTCAAACAAATAAAAGATTTATAAAATTAAAGTATAGGGGTGCTGGAAATTATAGTGATCAAGATTTGGGTTTTAGATTTAAAATACATTCATATACTGATTTAGAAAACAAATATGGTAACTTTTTTCCACGAACTCCAAGCGATGCTATAAAAATGGCTAATGTTGAGCATTTTGAAGATATTAATAGAATTGTTTTGGATTGTTCTTATGTAAAAATTAATTATAGACAAGAAGATATTGATAATAATACAAAATTTGATATTGTCATAGATAACAAAAATGATACATACTACGATATTTCTTTAAATTCAGACGTTAGTGGACAAATATTTTCAGAAACTATATTTAAAAAATCATACCCCGTTAAATTTTTTCAAGGCGTCGATATATCAGCTGGAGAATATTCGTACACTTTTGATTCGGGAGAAAATAATTCAATACAATTACTGATAAGTGATTTTTCTTTTAATCATATAGAAGATATTAGTGGTATTATAACAGATATTTCACAAAGTATTATGTCTTTTTCTCTAAGTAAAAATAATATAGATTGGGTTCCGTTATCTGTTTCTTGGATGCATAAGTCAAATTACTATTATGGCAATTCTTTTGGAGGTTCTATACCAAATGGGTCATCATGGCTTAATGATACAAATGGTTTTATACTTCCGAAAAATAAAGAGAAAGCTTTAT
>Ga0228631_1001529_pt1 | contig 11289 bp, 9 predicted proteins | sample 39DmetaG_FD_183049 | JGI IMG/M metagenome (GOLD analysis project Ga0228631, IMG submission 183049) | Seawater microbial communities from Monterey Bay, California, United States - 39D | ecosystem: Environmental > Aquatic > Marine > Coastal | place: USA: California | collected 2016-09-28
TATTGGTCCAGTTCACCACACTCCATGGGAGACAGCGATGGATGACTCTTTAAAAACTTTTTTAAACAAATAAAAGTAATATTAAGATATTTTTAATCTTCTTTTTTAAAATAGGGAATCAAAAAAACAAAACAGGCGATTAAAAAGAATAAACTGCCAAACATTGCCCAAAAATTACCAATACTAGATATTATAAATCCAATTGCTGAAATTACAAACAGAACCCATCCAATCATGTTGATTGTTTCATTTTTCATATTTTTTTTATTGAATTCCGAGATGTTTTTTTCTTTGGTCTACCCAGGTTCTAATTAAGTTATCAAAAATCAAACCTATAAACGCAACGCAGATACCTAGTGTTAGTCCTATTCCTGCACCTTTTTTATCTGATAAAGCTTTCAAAATATATTGTCCTAAATCCTCTGTTCCAATAAAAGCCCCTATAATCACCATAAATAAAGCAAATACTATTGTTTGATTTAATCCAAGCATCATATGAGGAAAAGCTAAAGGAAACTCTATTTTAAATAATCTTTGGAATTTTGTTACACCTGACATTGTTGCAGCATCATGCAAGGCAGTAGGTACGCTTCTAAGACCTTCTATAGTATATCTTGTTGCAGGTATAGTTGCATACACTATCACTGCAATTAAAACTGAAGTATCAGTTATTCCAAAAAGCATCATTACAGGTATTAAATATACAAATGATGGAAAGGTTTGAAAAATATCACAAACTCCTAACATAAAGCTTGCTGAATTTTTATTTTGAAAACATAATGTTCCAACTGTAAATCCAATTATACAAGATATAATAACTCCAAAAGTTGCCATGTAAGTTGTCACTAAAGCTCTATCCCACCATGGGCTTAAAGCTATAAATAACGTTAATCCGCAAACAACTAAAGCAGAACGAATGCCACCTATTATATATCCTGCTCCAACAACTAAAACTAATGTAGCCACAGCAGGCATTCTTAAATATAAAGCTCTCATTGGCTGAAGGACATCTACAATCAACCAAGTATTAAATGCTTTTATATACACAAAGAAAGTATCAAAAATCCAATCAACACCTTTGTTCCAAAAATCAGCTGTTGATATTCCTTTATTGTGTGGAACTTCAAAAAGATAATTATATCCTTCCTTAAAATAAAAAGATCCTAAGTAGGCAAATATAATTCCTAATATTATTGCTGCTGTGAAAAAGAATGTATTTTTATGACGTTGGAAAAAAGTTAAGTTACCAAAATAATCAATTTGCTTATTAGCCCAAGCTAAAGACATTTTGTCTAATAATATAGCAATCAAACTAATACATAAACCCGCTTCTAATGCTAACCCAATGTTCAGCTGATTTAATGCTAATAACAAATTAAATCCCAAACCTTTTGCTCCGATAAAAGCAGAAATTACTGCCATAGAAAAACACACCATGATGACTTGATTAACTCCAATTAAGATATCTCTTCTTGCAGTAGGAATTAATACTTTTGCCATTAATTGCCAATTATTACATCCGCTCATTCTGCCTGCTTCAATAACTTCTGATGGTATTCCTCTAAGTCCTAACAAAGTTAACAGTATCATTGGTGGTACCGCAACAACCATAGTTATAATTACTGCTGCATGGTCACCAACTCCAAAAAGTACAATTGCTGGAACTAAAACTGCATATTGAGGCATTGTCTGCATTACTAAAAGTATTGGATATAAAGCTTTCTCAACTCTTTTACTTTTAAATGCTGCAATACCTAAACCTAAACCAAAAATAAATGACAATGGTGCTGCAACCAATATAAAAGAAAGTGTTTGCATTGAAGGTTTCCATTGACCAAAAATGGAAATGTAAATCATCACTAATGCTGCAAATAACGCCAGTCCTTTACCGCTAAGTTTATAAGCTAATATCGTTGCTCCTGCTGCTACGATTGTCCATGGCAATCCTGGTAGTTCCGCCCAAGGATTTGCATCGATCCAATCCCAGCTAGAAAATGCAACAATAGTATTAAGTCCACCCAGTAAAATCTCTCTTATTAAATCAATAAGAAAAGTCATGAAAGAGGTTACATTTCGAGTAATTTGTAACAATAAAGGTCGAGTTTTAAATTCTTGAGTATCTTCGTTCCAAAACTCCATTGGCATCCACTCATTCATTAAGAAAAATAAGCTGTCGTTTATCCAGATAGGTAACCAGCCTAGAAGTGGAGGTAATCTCCAAAAAACGTCAAAGGCATAATATCTTACCTCTTTACCAAATAAAACGTATGAACTTTGGTTAGGATCTTTAATAAATTCTGCTTGCCCTCGTATAAATTTGTATGTTTCGGGAACATCAATCGCAAAGCATAGTGCAAAAAATACAATTAATAAAAATAACCACTGAAATAACTTTGGATTTTTTTTAATAAATTCCATATTTTAACTATTATTTTTACGCCCTCCAAAGACCGTATTGATTATTTTTGATGGATTAATAGAACCTATAATCTGATTATTACTATCTACTACAGCTACTGTTTTTTCTTGAGTTAGGATTTTTTCAGCAACATTTTCTATAATCTCATCTTTTGAAACTTTTAAATCACTTAAGTTATTGTTTGTACTTGCGTCCATAACATCTTCGATTAGTAAAACTTTTTCTCTTGGAACTTCTTCAGTAAATTTTCTTACATATTCTGTTGCTGGATTTAAAACAATATTAGCTGGTGTATCTAGTTGCTCAATAATACCATCTTTCATAATCGCAATTCGATCAGCTAGCTTTAGAGCTTCATCAAAATCATGAGTAATAAACATAATTGTTTTTTGTAATTTTTCTTGAAGTCTTAAAAATTCATCTTGCATTTCTTTTCTAATTAAAGGATCTAATGCAGAAAAAGGTTCGTCTAAAAACCATATATCTGGTTCTACAGCTAATGACCTAGCTATACCCACCCTTTGTTGTTGACCTCCTGAAAGTTCTCTTGGAAAATAGTTTTCTCTTCCATCAAGACCAACAAGTTTAACCATATCCATTGCTTTACTGATACTATCCTCAGTATTTATTCCCTTAATTTGAAGAGGAAAAGCAATATTTTCTACAACTGTTTTATGGGGTAACAGAGCAAAGCTTTGAAAAACCATCCCCATCTTATTACGTCTTAAATCAATTAATTCTTTATTATTTAATTGAAGTAAGTCTTGACCCTCTATAAAAATCTTTCCACCTGTTGCATCTGTTAATCTTGAAATGCATCTTAATAAAGTAGATTTTCCTGAACCAGATAAACCCATCACAACTAACATTTCACCTTTAGAAACTTCAAAGGAAGCATTATTCACACCAACAATACATCCATTATCTTGAAAAGTTTTTGCATCTACATTGCCATTTGCTTCTTCAAGCATTTTTTCACCATTTTCACCAAAAATTTTGTAAACACCTTCGCATTTGATTATTGGTTCAGACATAAATTGTAATGAAGTTATACGAAATTAGAATAAAATAAAATCGATATAATCTGTTTTCCTCCTTAAAAATTTTTAATAAAATAAACTCTTGTATCAATACCGGTACTTAAAAAACTTAAAGCTTCGCCACTAACAGTGATTGTTTCATCTACACCAACATTTTTTCCACTTACCACAAACCCCACAAAACATTTGTTCTTTTCACTATCCCATTTAACAAACGTTTCGCTAATCTGATTTCCATTCATTGTATACAGCTCATGTGCTCTAAAATTTAAAAAATTAGCACCCATAATTGCACGCTGTGGAATAAGTTTTGTAGCATTACAAACTTTTTCATACACTTCATTGGTTAATCTAAAATGGTCAGTTCCATCAAAAGATACTAAAATTCCTGAGGGAAGGCTTGAAATTAACTTATCTAGCTTTCTTGCTTGAGCTATTCTTTCTTCTTCAATTTTCATTTTTGCAACTAACTCATCTCCTTCACCAAAAATATTATTCAAAATAGCAAAAGATGAGATTACAATTATTATCATTATTACCAATCCGCCAAATTGCTTTATGATTTCCGGTAACTCTTTTATTTTATGAAAATAATTTTCTTTTGACATTTATTCTTGCAACTTTCCATTTATCCATGTTCCTGTTTTTTGTTTTCCATCAGACCAAGTAAAAGTTCCTTCTCCATTCATAAAACCATTTGCCCACTGCCCTTCATAGGTTGAGCCATCAGGAAAAATTAAAGTTCCTAAACCACTCCACAAACTATCTTTAAATTCACCTTTATAGATATATCCATTTGGCCAAGTTTCAGTTCCTTGACCATGTTTTTTTGTATCAACCCATTCACCTTCATAAGTTGTTTTATCTGTATATACCCACTTACCATAACCATTTTCACAATTACCTTCTTTACATCCAGTACTTCGAGCTAAGGCTGAAGATGTAATTAATAAACCAAAAATTATGCTAATTAGATATTTTTTCATTTTAACACTTTACACAAAATTATTAAAAAAAATTAGACTTTTTTCTCCTTTTTACTGCATGAATAAAACGAAATATATTTTTCAGAGTTTTCACTTTTAATATTTTTTGTAACTTCATGAATTAATTCACCAGATTTTCTATCTATGATAGCTGACTCAGAATAATTTTGTTTTTGATCGATTGCTTTAAATAAAACTACATCTTTATTTACAATTTTAACATTTAGTCTATCTGATTTTGAAAAGAACAATGACAACCCTTTTATAAAAAGTTTTTCTGGTTTAATTGCTTCAATTTCAAATTTATCCAAACTCTTTTCATCTAAATCTTTAGCTAAAAAAGTTTGATAATTGTATTCTGAATTTTTAATTATTTTTTTATCTAAATCACATTTAAAACTTAAATTAATACTTTCTTGAATATTTATATCTTGCGCAAATGATAAATTAATAAAAAATAAACTAAGAAATAAAAATAAAAAATATTTTAATATAAAATTAATTTTTTTTGTAATCATAAAAAAATAAAACCTTAAAAAAAAATCCCCCCCAACTATGTTGGGGGAGATTTGTTAATTTATTGTAACTTGACCTTAATGAGCGTGGGTAAATTCTTCCCAAACCTTCTTATTGTCAGCTAACCATTTTTTAGCTGCATCTTCATGAGTCATTTTGTCAACGTCAACTAAAGCTGCCATTGCACCAATTTGACTTGTAGAAAATGACATTTTTTTGAACGCTGCAGCAGCTGCTGGATGAGTTTTTGGAAAATCGCCATTTACAGCTTTTTTCAAATAACCATCTGGCGAACCACATTTACCGTCACCACCATCTTCTGGTCTGCAACCAGCAGTATATGGAGGAAAGTCTATAAATGTAAAACCTGCACCATCCGTAAAGTTTGGCGTCCAGTTAAAGATAATTGTTCCTCTTCCTTCTTTTTCAGCAGCTGATAATTCTGCCCAAAGTGCATCAGCACTTCCAGCAAATTTTACCATCCAAAGATCTCCTAAACCTAAGGCATCAACCCTTTGAGGTATTAAATCTCCATGCCAAGTTTGTGGACCTTCAAGCATTCTTCCTTTTCCACCTGAATCAGGTGTTACGAAGTTTTTCGCACAAGCAGGATTTTTTAAAGCAGTCCAATCTGGTAAACCTGGGCACAATCCTTTTTCAGTAACCCAGTTCGGATAACCCATATCCTCTAGAGTTCTTGCTTCATGATCACCCCAATCAAGTAAACCACCTTTGTCTAGAGCTGTAGTAAATGATTTACCAAAAGCAGATTCCCATACTTCATGAGAAATAGATACGTCACCAATTCTAATTGACTCGTATACTGCTTGTGAGTCAGCATTTACATAGCTAACATTGTTTCCCATACTTTCAAATATTCCACCAATAACATAAGCCATTACAATTTGGCTCGACCAGTTATGAGTTGGAATAACGATGGGTTTTTTGCTATCTGCTGCGTTAGATACTCCTGTAAAACTTACTACAGAAATAATCAGAGCAGATATTAATGATGTTATTTTTTTCATTTTTTCCCCTCTATTAATATTAATGTTCAAAGTATGTTATGAATTAAAGTTCTAGTCAACTCGTTTTGATTAGAATAAACTTATATAAAATATATATAGTTTTGGTAAAATGTTAGGAACTAGCAACGAAATTAGAAATCCAGGTCTAAGAACCTTACCACCAGGAGTTGAAAGATATTTTGTTAAAGGTGGTGGTTTATCTGTAATTGAGATTTTTCCAGAGGATAAGATTGAAATTATAAATGATGACGGCAAACAAGTTTGTGAAATAATAGTTTTTAATAATAAAGGCAAACCTGATTTATCAATTTTAAATTTAAAAGAAAATGCAAATGCAGATTTTTCAAAAAGAGCAATCACAAATGATGAAAAAATTACAAAGATTTTTAAGAAAAGAAATTTAGATCTTCATAAAGCTAAGTCATCAATTATATTTGATCAAGATTGTATGATGGGAGAAAAGATAGCTTTATCATCAAAAGATAAATGCTTTGTTTTAATTGCAGCTCCAGGTGATCCGTTAAATGTTCATGAACAAAATCCACCAACTGATTTAACTATTTTTGTTAATAGAGCAAAATTTTCGGAAACAGATGAGCAGTTCATTTTACCAGAACCGTTAAGTGACCCTATAGTTGAGCAACTTGTTAAAAGAAGAACTGCAGAAACTTATGAAGTAAAAGCTGGAGAATATATTCAAATTATCGATACTGGTGGAAGACAATGTTCTGATTTCTTAGCATTTGATACCCATAAATTGAATGACGGGATTGAAAGTATAATTGACGATAAAGCAACAAGAACTTTTATGGGTAGTGCTTATCCAGGTCCAGGATTGTTTTCAAAATTTTATGATGGAAATCACGAAGCAATGGTTGAGGTTGTAAGAGATACTGTCGGAAGACATGATACTTTTAATTTGGCATGTACTTCTAAATACTATGAAGATCTAGGTTATATGGGGCACATCAATTGTACCGATAATTTTAATAAAGAATTGGGGAAATATGACATTAACGCTCGAAAAAGCTGGTCAGCAATAAATCTTTTTTTTAATACAGCAATTGATGCAAATAATGTTGCAACATTTGATGAACCTTGGTCAAGACCAGGTGATTATGTTTTATTTAGAGCTTTAAAAGATTTAACATGCGTGTCTTCAGCTTGTCCTTGTGATGTCGATGCTGCTAATGGGTGGAACCCTACTGATATATTTGTTAGAACTTATGCGAAAAATAACAAGTATTCAAAAGCTATTGCATTTAGAATGAAAACAGACGCCGAACCAAAGCTTACTCAAGAGACAGGTTTTCACAAAAAAACATCTGAGCTAACAAGAAATTTTGTTGAGTATAAAGGTTTTTGGTTAGCAAACAATTTTACTAATTCTGGAACAATAAAAGAATACACCGCTTGTAGAGAGAGTGCTATCGCAACTGATCTTTCTCCTCTTAGAAAATTTGAAATACTTGGTCCAGATGCAGAAAATTTAATGCAATACGCCTTAACAAGAAATGTTAAAAAATTATCAGTAGGTCAAGTTGTTTATACAGCAATGTGTTATGAAAATGGATGCATGTTGGATGACGGTACTCTATTTAAATTTGGACAAGATAATTTTAGATGGATTGGTGGTGATGAATACAGTGGAGAATGGTTAAAAGAACAAGCTAGAAAGAAGAATTATAAAGTTTGGATAAAATCTGCAACCGATCACATACATAATATTGCAGTTCAAGGGCCAAACAGTAGAAAAATTTTAGAAAAATTTGTTTGGACTGCTCCTATCCAACCGTCAATAATTGAGCTTGAATGGTTCAGATTTAATATTGCACGAATTGATCATGAAACGGGTACCCCTATTGTTATTTCAAGAACTGGTTACACTGGTGAACTTGGATACGAAATCTGGTGTCATCCAAAAGATGCAAGTGAAGTTTGGGATAAAGTTTGGGAAGCTGGAAAAGAATTTGATATCACACCTTTGGGTTTAGAGGCTTTAGATATGGTTCGTATAGAAGCTGGTTTAATTTTTTATGGTTATGAATTTAATGATCAAACAGATCCTTTTGAAGCAGGTATTGGTTTTACTGTCCCACTTAAAACTAAAGAAGATGATTTTATAGGCAAAGAAGAATTAGTTAAAAGAAAAGCAAATCCACAAAAAAAATTAGTTGGTCTTGAACTTGTTGGTCACGAACCAGCTGTTCATGGAGATTGTGTTCATGTAGGACGAGCACAAATTGGTGTAATAACAAGTGGAATGTTATCCCCAAAGCTTGGAAAAAATATTGCACTCTGTAGAATTGATGTAAAATACTCTGAAATTGGAACTGAAGTTGAGGTTGGCAAATTAGATGGACATCAAAAAAGAATTGGCGCAAAAGTTATTGCTTTCCCATTCTACGATCCAACAAAATCTAAAGTAAGAGCATAAGTGTAATGCCTAAGGATAAAAAAACTCTTTTAAATTTCTGGGAAGATCAAATGAAGCAATCTCACACTTCTAGTAATTATTTTTTTAGAAAGTCACCTTCCCATTATCACATGATGCTATTAGTGATGTCAGCTTATAAAGAAAATAAAAAATTATCAGTAGAGGAACTTAAAACTAAGCTATTTAAAACTTCTAGACCAAAATCTGCACTAATTATTACTGAAGCATGTGAAAAAGGATTCTTTCGTCTTGAAAAAACTTCAACTGATCAGAGAATTAAAAATATAATGCCTAGTGAGTCCTTCATTAACGAGTTTAATGATTATTTAGTTACACTTAAAAACATAAGCTATTAGCTATTAATTTCTAAAAGTTACATAATATATATTTTTTATATATAAATTTTAGTTCTATAAATAATTATATTAATTGTTGTTTGTAAAAAATAATGTTTTGTTATGTCAACATTACCTTCAAAAGCAAAAGTAGTTATTATTGGTGGTGGTATTCATGGTTTGAGTACTGCTTGGAAACTTTCAGAAACATATAAAAATCCTGGCGATATTGTAGTTCTTGAAAAAAAAGATATTGCAGCAGGAGCAAGCGGTATTGCTTGTGGAGTAGTTAGAAATAATTATTTTCAACCGGCAATGAGAGAATTAATGGCTCACTCAGTTTCTGTTTGGGAAAGTGATCCAAAAGCATTTAAATATAATGCAGTAGGTTATTTACAAATTTCTCCAGAAGTTATGCATGAAGATGTTGCAACTATTTATGAACAACAAAAAGCTATCGGTTACGATTCAGAATTTATAGAAGGTGAAAAAGATTGCACAAACTACATGAAGGGTATGTTTGATGATTGGCAAGCTCAAGGTATTACTTCTGTTCTTCATGAAAAAAAAGGCGGCTACGCTTTTAATAAAGATTCGATTAAAGCACTTGAAAACAAATCTACTTCAAACGGTGTTCAAGTAATGAAAGGTGTTAAAGTTACTGGATTTAAAAGAGGTAGTAACAGTAAGGCAGTTACTGGAGTTGAGACCGACAAAGGTACAATAGAGTGTGAACAGGTTGTTGTTGGGTCTGGACCTTGGGTTAGAGATTTTTGGAATATGTTAGAGCTTCCAAAAACTGCAAACATCAAAGACAAAGATGGTAAGATGCACGAAACTGATATGTGGACATATTGGATGCTTCAAGAAGGAGTAATTGGTGTTGATGCTGATTTCTTAAAAATGAATAATGGTCAACAACCACCAGTAATTCATGTTGATTCTACAGCACCATTATATTCTGACAAAACAAAAAAATTAATTACAGATAAAATTTGGGGAATTTATTATAAACCTGATATTGAAGGTTTGGGTGTACAAGGTGGAACTTCACCCTACATAGTTGATAAACATTTTGATAAAGTAAATGTAGATCCATATGGAATTGACTCACCAGAATTTCAAACTACAGAAGCATTCAATGATATGTGGTGCTCAGCTTTAGCTCATTGTCAAAAAAGATTTGAAGGTAAATCTGATCTTTATAGAAAAGGTCCATCGGGTGGTCTTGGATGTATGACACCAGATTCATTTCCAATCTTTGATAGATTTTTAGAAAATGTTTATATGATTGCTGATGCTAACCATGGATATAAAATGATTGGTGTTGGAGAACTTGTAGCTAAAGAAATTCTTGGTACTGAAAGTGATTTATTAAAACCGTTTAGATTCAACCGTTACGAGAAAGGTGAGCTTCACCCTACATCGAACAGTCCGTTCCCTTGGAGTTAAACTTCAAGCCTAGACACTAATAAAGTTTTCAGCTACGTTTGAATAAATAAAATTCATTAAGGGGTGAAACAAATGACTGATCTAGAGAAACACGTTAACCAACCTGGTAGAGGTAAATTAGTTAAACAAGTTAGAGCTAAAATTAACGAACTTGGAATTGAATATATTTTTTTTCAATTCATATCAGTTACAGGAAGAGTTGTTGGTAAAGGTATTCCTACAGATCATTGGGAAAGAACTTGTGAAAAAGGCTTTCAATTAGTTTATGGAGCAACTGCAAACTTATTTACTGACCGTCATGGTAATTATATTGGGTATGGTCCTGAAGCAAAAGAATTGGTTGGTATCCCTGATCCAGAAACTTTTTGTCAATTACCTTGGGATAAAAAAGTAGCGAGAGTATTTGTTACTTGTTTTAGAAATAGAGAAGAAAGAGAAAACCCAGGCGCTCATTTAACATCTGATTGTCGGGGTAATTTAAGAATTCACGCACAAGAATTCAAGAAAAAACATGGTTATCAATTAAGAGTTGGAACTGAACCAGAGATGATGTGGTTAACAAAAAATGAAGATGGCACACCAACTGGAAAAGGTTTTTCTAAACCATATTGTTATCATATAGATCAATTTGAGTCGTTAAGACCAGTGTTCATGAAAGTTTTTGAATATGCTAGAGCAATGGGGTTTGACATGATCCAAGGAGATCATGAAGATGCTCCTGGACAACTAGAATTAAACTGGATGTATGATGATGTTTTAAGAAATGCAGACAGGCTTTCTACTTACAGACAAATTTGTGCTCAAGTAGCTAGAGAATTTAACTTAATAGCTTGTTTTATGACCAAACCTTTTATGGGTGTGTCTGCAAGTGGTTGTCATACAAATATGTCTTTATGGAAAGGTGGAAAAGATAAGATTAATAAATTATCTCATAAATCTTTACCTGCTATGGATGAGGTATTTACTTACGTAGAAGGTGGAACAAACACATTTATGCCAGACACCAAAGATGTTCAGTTACCTGGTAAAGTTGGCTTAAAAGCAATTGGTGGAGTAATGAAACACCTAGGAGCTTT
>Ga0228631_1001530_pt1 | contig 11287 bp, 5 predicted proteins | sample 39DmetaG_FD_183049 | JGI IMG/M metagenome (GOLD analysis project Ga0228631, IMG submission 183049) | Seawater microbial communities from Monterey Bay, California, United States - 39D | ecosystem: Environmental > Aquatic > Marine > Coastal | place: USA: California | collected 2016-09-28
ATAAAACATACCAGACATATTAGTGACATTACTCACATCCCAGTTATCTAAAGGTTGATTGAAAGATGCCAAACAAAACATATGGGACATATTAGTAACATTACTCACATCCCAGTTATCTATAGCTTGATTGAAAGATTTTGTTCCATAAAACATACCAGACATATTAGTGACATTACTCACATCCCAGTTATCTAAAGGCTGATTAAAACTTAATGCTTCCTTAAACATATCATCCATATTAGTTACATTACTTACATTCCAATTATCTAAAGGTTGATTGAAAGATTTTGTTCTAGAAAACATACCAGACATATTAGTGACATTACTCACATCCCAGTTATCTAAAGGTTGATTGAAAGATTTTGTTCTAGAAAACATATGGGACATATCAGTTACATTACTTACATTCCAATTATCTAAAGGTTGATTGAAAGATGCCATACAAAACATATGGGACATATTAGTAACATTACTCACATCCCAGTTACCTATAGCTTGATTGAAAGATGCAAAATAAAACATATGGTACATATTAGTAACATTACTCACATCCCAGTTATCTATAGCTTGATTGAAAGATGCCAAATAAAACATATAGGACATATTAGTAACATTACTCACATCCCAGTTATCTATAGGTTGATTGAAAGATGCACTATAAAACATTTCACTCATATCTTTGACATTGCTCACATCCCAGTTATTCAATGGTTGATTAAAGTCTGAGGAATCCCAAGAGGAAAACATTTGAGCCATATCTTTGACATTACTCACATCCCAGTTATTTATATTTTGATTAAAACTTAATGCTTCTGAAAACATGGCGCGCATTGTTGTAACATTGCTAACATCCCAACTTCCTATAGGGGAATTAAAATAAGCGAGTTCTGCAAATAGATTATCCATGTCTGTCACTTCAGAAGTGTCCCAATCGTTTATGTGTCCGTATTTTTTTAAAGCACTTCTTTCGTCCTTACACCATTCTTTTACTGCTTCTCTTATTGTTTCATTATTAAATTTCATAATTTTTTTATTATAAACGAATTAATCGTTGTTAAATTATTTTTTTTAACAAAAAGTTAAATTTTTAACTCACTATATATATTATCACTTTAACATTGTATTAAGTTTGTAAGCTTTAAAATTAAAAAATAAATTGTTTAAATATTTATTAGAAAAATATTTTAATAGTTGATAAAAAACATGAATCTTTTAAGTAAACATTGGATTAAACTAAATTATCGTATTAACTCATTAATCTTTTGTGGATTATATTTTGATCTAAGATTGAAAAATAATATAAATATTAGAATTCGTATTTGGTAACACTAATAGCATATGACACACAAAGAATATTTCACAAACAGAATTAACGTGTTTGATGTACCTAAACTTAATAAGGAGCAGTTTCTGTATGTAATAAAATTATTAGTTTAGAAGGTGAAATAAGTGCCTTAGACCAAATAGAAGACAAGGTTTTAGTTTCTGGATTAAAGCAACAAAAAGTTAAAGAGTTTAATAGATTAACCAAAAGAAAGAAACCAGAAGAGATATATAAGAAGTTGGTTTTTAAGTAGTCTTCTCTAAAATAACTATTAGATATTTATAGTAGTTAGGCTATATATACATTTCACAGCCAACCCTTAAAAAGAAAACGACTTTTAAATTGATATGGGGGTGTTGTTTTTTTTAGGTTTTATTTCGATTTTTTAGCGTTTTTTTTTACAGAAACTAATGTTTTACTGCCAGTTTTACTGCCAGTTTTTGCCAATTATCAGCACATTTTCGATATATTTGTGATTATTAACCCATGTCAGTGAATTAATAAAGTTAAGTAAATCACGAAGACGAGGATGCCTTAAACCCCTTATACACTTGAGTTTAAAGCAAAAAAAAGCAACCATTTCGATTGCTTCTTAGTAGCGGGAACTGGACTCGAACCAGTGACCTTCGGGTTATGAGCCCGACGAGCTACCTACTGCTCTATCCCGCGATTTGGATTACAAATATACGATAGTTTTTAAGTTTTGCAAGGTTTATTTGAATATTATTTAAAAAAAGGAAGATGTTTTTAGCTCAAACACAAAACCTGCATTTAATGGTAATTCATAGGATTTTGTAGCACAAAAATCTAACACAGACTCGATGTCTATTTTTGTGAATTTCAAACAAATCTATTATCATCAATATTACTGAATTAGTAAGAATCAATCTCTAAAACCTTTGAAAAAACCAATCGTAAAATCTATCAACCATTTTAAACTTAAAAATCCGAACCACAAAATAGAGATAAAAATGTGCCAAAATACTTTAATGAAATTAACAAAGAGAATGACCAACATATAGATCATTTGAAACGAAGCAGCGTTTTTTCCTCTAACTTGAACACCTCCTAATTTGAAACTGGAATAATTTGGTTTAAAGATGTTATAGTAACCTAATAATTTATTTTTCAGTTGTGTAAAATTTTTTATTAAAAATTAAAAAAAATTATTTCAACTTGATATTTTAATTAAGTAAAAAAGGTGTTTTACCTAAAAAACTTATTATTTCAAATCTAATTTAATAATTATTTAAATTTTAGCATTTAAGGTTAACAATTTATTTTATACAAAAAAGACCGTTTATCTTTTGGATCTCTAATCCTTTTAATTAATTCAGGTTTGTAATTATTAAGATTTTTAATTAAAGAAGATCTTTTGGCTTTCTGTTTTTCATATTCTAAATGCTTAATTTCAAATATCTCATCCAAATCATTTTTTGTTAAGTAATGATCATTCTTTTTATAATTGTATAATAGTTTCTTAATAATGCTGTTGTACTCTGTAAATTCCTCTTTTTTCTTAAAACGATAAATTGAATAAGAAAAAATTAGCATAAAAATTATTGCTGTAATAATTATAGGTAAATAAATGTTTGTAGATTTTTTAAATTCTGGTCCTATAACAGAGCTATTGAAATTAAAATTTTTTGGAGTAGTGTAAATTCTTGGTGACCAAGATGATAAATCTTGTTCAAATTTAACAGCATTTCTAAACATATTTGTCATGTCTGTAACTTTACTTACATCCCACATGCTTATATCTTGATTAAAATTAATGGCTTCAGCAAACATACCACCCATTAATTTAACATTAGAAACATCCCAATTCGATAAAGGTTTATTAAAGTTCAAAGCATTATCAAACATACCACTCAAATTAGTAGCATTAGAAACATCCCAAGAATTAATATCTTTATTAAAAAAACTTTCAAAAAACATACCATTAAATAGTATACCTTTACTAACATTCCACTTAGATAAGTCTGTATTAAAACTTTTTGTACCATGAAACATGTCGTTAAAAAACTCTACGTTTTTTGTATTCCAATTACTAATATCCCCATTAAATTCTTCACAAAAACCAAACATCCAAGTCATATTGGTAACATTAGAAACATCCCAATGACTTATATTATCGTTAAATTTTTTTTTCTTAAAAAAAAGAAAACTCATATCAGTAACATAAGTAGTAACAATATTTTCTAAAGACTCGTTGTTTTTTACCATTTTTTTTAATAGATGGTTATCAACTATTAAGTAAGAAGTATTGTTAAAAGTATAAGTTTCTCCAACTTTAGCATTTGCATTACATTTTATAGTAATGCCGTTATCATCTAAAAAAATTTTTGGTGAAATTTGTATTAAAAGAGTTAAAATTAAAAGTAGTTGCTTAAAAATCATTTTTTTTGATATATTATAAATCACTAAAATATTAATTTATATTATTTAAGAGTTTTGTTTTTTTTGTTTTTTTGGTTTTTTTGGTTTTTTTACTAATTAAACCAAACGAATAAAAGGGTTTTTAAGCACTAAACTTCATGAATCTATTATACGCTCAGTATATTATAAACAAATTATTATCTGTAGAGTTGATGAGTAGCGCTACACAAAAATATTTTTTTTAACTTCTCAGAATTGAAAGTAGTTTAATAAGAATAGCATACAAGCATAATTAAAGAAATAAAATGCTGTTATATAGTGTACTCTTACTTATATCTTTTTTCAGTTTAAGTTAAAACGGGTAAAATTTAATCTACAAACTTCTATAACACATCTTTTAAAGGTTCTAAAATAGCTACTTTTTGTATTTAAACTCTATTCAAAAATTCAAAGATTTTTCTTTAATGTTTGAACCTGCATATCACCATAAATAACATCTTAATAAAACAGTTTTTCAGTTCAACTACCTTTTTTACTTAAAAAACTGGCTCTTACATCTAAATAGTTTGTAAAATTACACATTGATTTAATTTTAAAAATAAAGGGAAAATTACAAATGGAAAAGATAATAAAAAAAGTCTCGAATTTTCGAGGCTTTTTTTATTTATATAATTTTATTTTTACCATGATATAGTTCACTTCCCATTAAAAGCATCCATAGCATTTACAAAACCCTCTGTTGCAAAGATAAGTAAAACTTTTGCTGGATTGGAGGTCGTTCAATCTGTTGGCTTGTTTCTTCTTTACCCCATTCAACCAATACAAAATCTGCTTGACTTCATTTTGAAAAATTAGCTCCCACTCCAAATCGAAAACGTGCTTAATTATCTGTATTTAATTTTTATTAAATATCTTTTATTGGACTTAGAAGAAGAAAAACTATTGAAGGCTAACGTCTTTGGATAATCGTATTTTATCTAATATAGGAATCTAACAAGTATAACACAAGCAGTGCTATATATATATTAACTGATTGATTACCATTAATTAAAGTGATTAAAAGTGAATGGTAAGGAGTGTTATGATCGTGAGGAGCTACCTAGTGTTCTATTCCGCGATTTGCATAACAATTATATTATACATTAAAAACAATTTCCAAACTTTAAACTAATTATTTTTATTAAATTTAATTTAAGCTAATTCAATAAACAAAGTATCTTTGTAAAATGTTACACAAAGCAGGTTTTGTAAATATTATAGGGAATCCAAATGTTGGAAAATCAACATTAATGAATGCATTGGTTGGTGAAAAACTATCAATTATAACTTCAAAAGCACAAACTACAAGACACAGAATCTTAGGAATTGTTAACCATGAAGAATATCAGATCATATTTTCTGACACTCCAGGAATCATAAAACCAGCATACGAATTACAAACATCTATGATGGATTTTGTAAAATCTGCATTTGATGATGCTGATGTATTAATTTACATGGTAGAAGTAGGTGAAAAAGAATTAAAAAATGAGGCATTTTTTAATAAGATTATTCACAGTAAAATACCTGTTATTTTATTGTTAAATAAAATTGATAAATCAACAAAAGAAGAAGTTGATGAAAAAATAAAATATTGGAGAGAAAAAGTTCCAAATTCTTTTGTTTATGTGATATCTGCTTTAGAAAAATTTAATGTAGAAGCTGTTTTTTACAAAATAATTGAATTACTTCCAGAAGGTCCACCTTTTTATCCAAAAGATCAACTAACAGATAAATCTGAACGATTTTTTGTAAATGAAAAAATTAGAGAAAAAATATTAACTCATTACAAAAAAGAAATTCCTTATTCAGTTGAAGTCGAAACAGAAAGCTTTATAGAAGAAGATTCTATAATAAGAATTCGATCTATTATTATGGTAGAAAGAGATACTCAAAAAGGTATTATTATAGGGCATAAAGGAACTGCCATAAAAAGAGTTGGTGCAGAAGCAAGAAAAGATTTAGAACGATTTTTTCAGAAAAAAGTATTTATAGAACTATATGTTAAAGTAAATAAAAACTGGAGAAGTGATAAAGATCAATTGAAACGATTTGGTTATAAAGATTAATGACTATCTATTATAGATAGAATAAATTCATGTAATTCTTTCATTTGTTTTCTTCCAGTCTCTTTACCAACTTGTCCTAAAAAATAGAGTAAAACCCAAATAAAAGGTATAACTATTAACATAGCTGATGGAAAAAAAATATCTTCCTCTAAAGTTATTCTAGTATAGAGTAATATTAAAAAACCTAAAAAAGCTGTTATTAATAAAAAATGGATAAACATAAACAATGTCCAAACTTGTGGTTTTGGGCCAAATAAACCTTTTAATATAGCCGTTTTTTTTGTATTTTTTATAACTACTAGATGTAATTGAGGTGACCAAAAATGACTTTTACTTTCAGGGATATCTAAAAATACATGACCATAAACTATTTTATTATTATATATACAATCGTGTTTATTTAAATAATTAATTATTCTTTGAAGCAGTTTTTCTGAATTCTCTTCTATAGCTATTGAGAATCTTGGTCTTAAATGAACCTCACTATTTCTTTTTTCTACTAACATAATTATAGTATATTTTAAAAAAACAAATAAAAATACACTTTAAAATTACAATTAATTATCCTTTAGTAAATTGTATCTTTGCAAAAAATTTCATCTTAAAATGAATAGTATAGTTGCCATTGTTGGAAGACCAAATGTTGGAAAGTCTACTTTATTTAACAGACTTGTACAAAGAAGAGAGGCTATTGTTGACGCTGTAAGTGGTGTTACTAGAGATAGGCATTATGGAAAATCGGATTGGAATGGTAAAGAATTCTCTGTAATAGATACTGGGGGTTACACAATTGGATCTGATGATATTTTTGAAGAAGAAATTAGAAAACAAGTTGCTCTAGCTATAGATGAAGCTGACATTATTATTTTTGTTGTTGATGTAGAAGATGGTATAACACCTATGGATGCAGAAGTCGCAAACCTATTAAGAAAGGTAAAAAAAACAATTTTTATAGCCGTAAACAAAGTTGATAATGCAATGAGAGCAGCAGATGCAGTTGAATTTTATAACTTAGGTTTAGGTGATTATCATACAATATCATCAATAAATGGGAGTGGTACAGGAGACTTATTAGATGCTGTAGCAGAAAAATTAGCTGAACCAGAAGAAGTAGATTTAGAAAAAGATGAACTTCCAAGATTTGCTGTTGTTGGAAGACCAAATGCAGGTAAATCATCATTTATAAATGCGTTAATTGGTGAAGACAGAAATATTGTTACCAATATTGCAGGTACAACTAGAGATTCTATAGACACAAAGTATAATAGATTTGGTTTCGATTTTAATTTAGTAGATACTGCAGGAATACGTAAAAAATCTAAAGTTAAAGAAGATTTAGAATTTTATTCTGTAATGCGTGCAGTTAGAACTATCGAATATTCTGACGTTATTATTTTAGTTGTTGATGCAACTCGTGGTTTTGAAGGCCAAGATGAAAAGATTTTTTGGTTAGCAGAAAAAAACAGAAAGGGTATTGTAATCTTAATTAATAAATGGGACTTAATTGAGAAAGAAACCAATACTATGCGCGATTTTGAAGCTAAAGTTAGAAAACAAATAGAACCTTTTACAGATGTACCAATCGTTTTTATTTCTGCATTAACCAAACAACGTTTGTTTAAAGCTATAGAAACAGCTGTAGAAGTTTTTGAAAACAGAAAAAACAGAATTGCAACAAGTAAGCTAAATGATACTGTTTTAGAAATTGTAAAAAGCTATCCACCACCAGCAATAAAAGGTAAGTTTGTAAAAATTAAATATTGCATGCAATTACCTACTCCTACTCCACAATTTGCGTTTTTCTGTAACTTACCTCAATATGTAAAAGATCCATACAAACGTTTTGTTGAGAATAAGTTAAGAGAAATTTATAATTTTAGTGGAGTACCTATAACAACTTACTTTAGACAAAAGTAAAATAACTTGTAATGAAGTCTTACTAAAACCGTCTAAATAGGTGTTAACTTACAATTACGTAAATTTGCACTTAATATTTTGTTTGCATGAATGTAAAAATATCTAATAATGTTTCTCATGTGGAGTTACCTTTAGAACTCCATATTTCTTTTAATAAAGTTTTGTCTTTGTTTGAGAAATACTCTCATGAGGATTTTTCTGATCATCCATTTTATGAAGCAGCAAACAAAATGGTTAATGTCTTTTTTAATAATAAAGATTTAAAAGACGGTTTTAAAGATGAAAATCTTTTAGAAAAATATAGTAAAGAAATAAATTTAGTACTAGATCCATTATTTCCTGAACCTTTACTTTTAAATGAAATTAAAGCAGCAACTGTTCCTTTTTCTTTCACCTCATTTAAATTTACAACTCGTTTTCAAAACATTTTAAATAATGCTGGAGACGATTATGAATTAAAAGTAAGAAACTTTGAAGAAGACAGTATGTATATCATGGCATGTACCTATATACTTGCAACTGTTTATGATTTTAAGGTAGATGTTAAAAGACCTTTTTATTTTGATATTCCAGACAAAACAACTGGAACAATGAAATATTATAGAGCTACTTTTAACGCAGATTTTTCTGAAATTACACCCACTGCAAACGCACCAAAATTAACACAAGAAGATTTTAGACATTTCTTAAACAACTACGACAATATTGATATTTGGAAAGAGAAATTCCCTCCAAATAGCTATGTTTTTAAAGGTTTTGGTTTAATTAGTTTATTTGATGTTACTTCAGAAGAAATGGTATCTACCATAAAAGCCAACTTATTATCTGGAGGTGACAATTTAATTTACAGACTTCAAAATAATTTAAGAGATTTTTATAACATAAAAGATTTATTATTAGGCTATTCGATTTTTGATAATATCAACCATAAAATTTGTCAAAATAAAATTAAAAGAACAAACAGTATTATCTTAAATAATAATGACGAAATAAATTGCTCTTCATCTTATTTTTGTGATAGTATTATGCAAAAAGTTTTTGTAGAACATGAAACTTTTATCATCTCTGACGTTGGTGAATATGGGCAAGCTACTAATGAAAATGGTTTTTATAAAACATTATATAACTCAGGAATAAAAAGTATTATAATTATACCTATTAAAGCAACAGTTAATGGTGATTTAGCCCTTTTAGAGATTGCTTCTCCAAGAGCTTATGATTTAAATTCTGTTAACATTAATAAATTAAAAGATATTATTCCTGTTTTTGAAGCTGCTGTAAAAAGATCTTCAGAAGAAAGACTAAATATTTTAGAAGCAACTATTCAAGAAAATTACACCTCTATTCATAGTGCAGTTAAATGGCGTTTTTATGAAGCTGCAGAAAAGTATTATGAAGAATTACAATTTAATGAAAATGCAAAATTAGAAGAAATTGTTTTTGATGATGTTTATCCATTATTTGGACAATGTGATATTAAAGGCTCTTCTGATGCTAGAAATAATGCTATACAAGAAGATTTAACAACACAATTAAACCTTGCTATAAATGTTTTAAAAGAAGCTTGCGAAAAAGAAAACTTACCTATTTACAAAGAGTTAATGTTTAGAGTTTCTACTTATCTAAAAGATGTAAAAAGTGGTTTAAATGCTGGAGATGAAATAAATATTTTAGATTTCTTAAAAAGAGAAATATATCCAATTTTTGGTCATATTAGAGTTTTAAGTCCATCACTTCATGAAAAAGTAGACGTTTATATGGATCGTTTAGATGATGATTTAGAAGTAGTCTACGAAAAGAGAAAAGAATATGAAGATAGTGTTACTCTTTTAAATGAAAAACTAGCAAGTTTTATTGATAAAAAACAAAAAGAAGCTCAAAAAATGTACCCTCATTATTTTGAGAGATATGTTACAGATGGTGTCGAATTTAACATGTATATAGGTCAGTCTATTACTAAAGAAGATAGTTTTGATGACATCTATTTATTTAACTTAAGATTATGGCAATTACAAACCATTTGTGAAATGGAAAACATTGCTTACAACCAACTACAAAATATGAATCATGAATTAAGAGTTGCTTCTTTAATTCTAATTCATAATAATCCTATGGCCATTAAATTTAGAATGGATGAAAAACAATTTGATATAGATTGTGCTTACAATATTAGATACGAAATCATTAAAAAAAGAATTGACAAAGCATTTATAAAAGGCACAGAAGAACGCTTAACTGTACCTGGTAAAATTGCAATTGTTTATTCTCAAGATAAAGATGCTTTAGAATATATTAAATACATTAACTTTTTACAATCTAAAGATTTACTGGGTAATATAGAATACTTACAATTAGAAGATTTACAAGGAGTTTCTGGTTTAAAAGCTTTACGTGTAGAACTTATTTATCAAAAAGATTTTGATGGTAAAACAAGTATAACTTTAGAAGAGCTTTTAACTCAAATCGAATCTTAAACAGGAGTAATTTCTTGCATTCTAAAGGCAAGAGCAAATGCTATAACACTTACTATTATACCTATCATAAAAACAGTATAGGTTATTCTTAATAAGCCGTATTTTCTATTTAAAACTAGCCCTAAGAAATATAAATCTTTGGTTAAAGAACCATATAAATAATCTCTATCTTTCATCATTTCAGAAATTCCCCACTCAAACTCATCTAACTTCATTTTATGAAAGTTTCCAAAGAAGATTAAGTTCACTTTTTTATTAGCAACATCTTCTTTAGTAAATTTTCCTTGAGTAACATTTGGTCTTGTAGCCATAATAGAAAGTATCATACAAGCAACTGTAAATAAGATAAATATAACAGAAGGCACTAATAAATAATCGTTTGATGGATTATCTAATTTTGGAATTAATGTTGAGAAAGACATAGATATGATAATCGCATTTACAGACAGTAATATATTTGCTTTTGTATCAGCAATATCACTTAAAGTAATATGATTTCTTAAAGCCACTCTAAACATTGTTTCTATACCTCTTTCTGGAGATTCTACTTTATGCTTTTTAATCTGAAGAGATGCTTCTTTTTGATTAAATTTTCTTAAATCTTTTTTTAAGCTTTTTTGATTTTTTATCAACTTCGCCAAGTTTTTAGCTTTGGCTTTACTCCAGTTTTTTAAAGCATAATCTGTATGAAATTTTTGAGTATCTGTAAAGAAATGAATATTCTCTTTTATCCATCCTTCATCAGTGAATTTTTTTGCTCCAGTTAACTCCCACTCTTTTCTTAAAAGTGCAGCATAATCAAAAAACTTCTTAGAAGCTAAATGAGCACAATCTGCATCAATTATAATTTTTTCTAAAAGAGAATTGGGTGTTGCACACATTTTAGTGGCTAAAATAATGTTAGATATTATTTCTATATCTTCATCAGAAACTTTGTTTTCTTTTAACCATTTTGTTGCAATTTTAACACTTTCTTCCTCATGGTCTTCTGCACCATGAATAAATCCTATGTCATGAAACCATGCTGCAATAAGTACTTTATTTTTATCTTCTTCTAAGACTTCTATACTTTCACAAATTTC
>Ga0228631_1001533_pt1 | contig 11277 bp, 12 predicted proteins | sample 39DmetaG_FD_183049 | JGI IMG/M metagenome (GOLD analysis project Ga0228631, IMG submission 183049) | Seawater microbial communities from Monterey Bay, California, United States - 39D | ecosystem: Environmental > Aquatic > Marine > Coastal | place: USA: California | collected 2016-09-28
TTTAGAGCACCAACTATCGTATTAGATTGATAATTACCTGATGGTACTTTGTATTTTATTTTATATCCCGTTGTTGTATCTCCGTCTCCTGGGAAATCTTCAGCAGATAACGGTCCAGTTGAGATTTTTTTTATATCATATGCCGAGCTATTTAAATTTTTTAATGTTGATAACCACTGCAAACTATCTTCATTCTCTGGGTCGTCTATATGCCCAAAATCTGTTTTTATATCTGGATGATACACAATTGAAAATTCATTTGTTCCGAGGGAATTATCTACATCATAGACAACATTAGGGAATTCAAGCGATATTAAACGCATAGCCACTACATTTTTCATTGGCGTTGGTAACACCATCTTAAAATTTGCTGGTGAAGATTTGAAATAATTTGGTCTAAATTTTGTATCAAAGCTTAACTGTCTTTTAATAATGCGGCGGCGATATGTATTTACAGACACCATCTCGCCCGAATGCTCTGTCCCCCCTATATTGGAACCACCCTTCCATTTTGGTCCACCACGCACTTTAACATCTGCTATTAATTTACCCGGGTCTATATTTTTTTTTCCCATAACATAATTATCTACTTTTACATTATACTTGTAAATCAAAAAAAACTCTAATGCTCTTAAAAAACTTTCAAATTTATTTTTCATATCCGATGACATATTTTCATCTTCTTTAAGTTTTTCAATTATTTGATTTGTTTTTTGTTTTACATTAAAGTAATCTAAATTTGATGGATCTCCAGCAATATTTAATATATTCATCATATCGTTAATATCATAATTACGTATATCAAAATCAAATTTAGCGGAAGTTCCAAATTGAAATTTTTGTTCTATATCTGCCAAATCAGACATTACTTATATATTAATATTTTTATTATTTTTATATTTTTTATTTTTTTTTGTTTTTATTAAAAACAAAAAAAATAAAATTAAATCTTTAATGAATATTATTTATATATTATTTATTATTACTTATTAATTTCCATTTGACTCATTGAATGCTGCCATTGCCTTAGAATATCGCTCCTTATCACCAGCAGCTAGCTTATTGTACTTCGTCTTTTGGCTATCAGTAAGCTTTCCCCATTTTGCTGCGCACTCCTTCGCAACAGCGCCCATTAGCGATTCTCCCTTCATCTTTCCAGCCTTATTCTGCTTTTGATACTTGGTAATAATTGGTGGTCGAACGTCATCACAAAAGTAAAAGTATGCTGATTTAGCTCGCTTTGGCTTATTTGGATCCTTATAAGCCTTCATCTTAAGCTTTGTTCCTAGAAATTTAGCTGACATCTCCTCAATCTTATTGGGGTGTCCTAGCTCAACACACAGTTGCTGAAGAAGACCCCTATGAGATTCAAACCAAACATCATTGATGTTAACAGTATTGTTGTGAAAGAGTGGGTTAGACATATTTATAAAAGAGTTTGTTGTTTTGTTCCTAAGTAATTTTAATATAATAATTAATATGTAATTTATTATATATTTTATTAATCAATTTATTTATTTTAGATTTTTATTTATTTTAGATTTTTATTTATTTTAGATTTTTATTTATTTTAGATTTTTATTTATTTTAGATTTTTATTTATTTTAGATTTTTATTTATTTATTTTAGATTTTTATTTAATTTAGATTTTTATTTATTTTAGATTTTTTATTTTATTATATTATAATGAATATCTTTAAACATTTAACTATTGGTGGCGAACAAGTATTTTATCCAAAATACGCAGCCTTTATTTTTTTAACAAGTATTATGTTTTTGGTGGTCGGTGTTTCTATTGCGAAAAAACTTGATGAATCATTTCCATCATTCGATAAAGATAATGAACAAGATGTGGTTCGCCCAAAATATGTTTTACTCGTCGAATCAGCAGTACAAATTGGCTTAATTGGTGTAACTACATACATTTTTAGAGAAGTCATTCATAAAGGTCTCAAAATTGTTTTTGGGGGAAATTTACACGGAAACCCATCTAAATATGCTATTCTTATTGTAGCACCTACTATGTTTTCACAGCAAAAAAGTTTGATTAACAAAATTACTCATGTTTGGAATTAAATTGAACTAATATTTTTATATTTATTGATAAGTAATAAATATAAATATGTCGGTACCCTGGTATGAATGTTCCGGACCTTCAATGGAGGATGCCAAAAAAGAATTTAAAAATTATAAAATTAACGACGATTCTGTTCCTGATTTTATTATAGAACGATGTATTCAACGCGAACATGGAAAGTATGGTGAATTAGGCTCTTGGCGTGGATGGGCTAGATTTACTAGGTCTTCAATCGAAAAAGATATTGCGGTGGAATATCAAAAACTATGTAATTTACGCGACTGTTTGGATAACTCTTCAATATTTATGAATTATGTTTATGAACTTCTTTATAAACCAGGAGGATTGCGCTATAATGATGTTAAATTTCATTTTGAAAGTTGCGTAATGAATGCTTAGTTTTGTTGTTGTGTATTTCAGCTTTATTTGAATGGAATTAAATTGAAATTTTTTTTATGGAGAGAATTGTTTGTATTGCTATGTTATACAAACCAACCTTTATTATACCAGTCATGAAGTGGCTCATTGAATTCATTAATAGTAGTTACTTCAAAGATTTCATTCTTATTATTCTTAACTTTGGATTGATTGTTCTGGCTACTTCATGTGTTCAATGGTTTTTGGTTAAGGCTTATGTTACATATTGCGTTAAATTGGGATGGGTTGGTGCGATTACAAATATATTTTCACTCGGCTCGCCGTTTTGTCAGTTTATAAATTATAGTCAATATGAGCTAGCAAAGCATTATATTACCATTTGGGCTAGCGCTGGTATTGCTTCTGTTGCTTGGTTTATTTCAAAAATTAAAGGATAATATTATTGATTTATGAATTTTTGTGTAAAATAATTTACTCATTTTTATCTTTTAAACATTTCATATTTATAATTTTCTTTTCTATTTCATCGAAGAAATCTAACTTATTATTATCAAACATATCATCTATTGTTTTGATAGATGATGTCATTAAATGTTTATTTCTCATTATTTTTGTTAATAGAAAAACAACTATATTTTTATTGAGTTCTTCATCATTTATTTCACTATATTTATTTTTAAGTTCGCTGTATAGTTTCATATATGTTACCGTGCTTTTAATCCCTATCCAATCATTCATATATCTGTTGAAGAAATTGTTGAACTTTTCATTTTCCATTAATTCAGATAATTCTCTCAGGAAATGATTTTCATTTAAGATTTTATCACCGGTTTCTATTGCTGTTTTTTCATGATGAATCATTAACGCATCTTGAGTATTGATTATTTCATTGGGTGAACTTTTGTTTTTCTCCATTTAAAAAATATAGAAGTATATAAATTTCTATATTTATATTTGTTTTGTAAAGATATGTTTCTATTTTGATATTTGTATTTGATATTTTTATTATATATTGTTTAAAGCTTTGTATATTTATTGGCACCAGCGGAATGTCTTAGCGTATATCTACTCCTATACTTCCAGTCAAAGCCCGTTGCCTTTTCACTCATAGCATAGATACATCCATGAGGGATTTCTACCCTTAATGTTTCACCCAAAGGCTTTGATTGATGAAACCAATTCCAACATATAACCATTGTTCCGGTTTCTCCTTCATCGTCTCTTTGATTTAATCTTAGTGCTACTACCTTTAGTCTCTCAGCATCTCCATGCCAACCTATGCCATTCTTTGTTCTATCACTATAATTATTACCTTCTCCTATCATGTTTTTTGCCTTTGCTCCAAACAATTGTGCTATAAATGTCTTCGCTTTTAATAGATGTGGCATCCTACTCCAAGATATAATTCTTCCTTTTCCCTGTTCATAATCTGGCTCCTGGTCTGTTTCGTCAAAACAAAGATTGCTTCTCGCATGTTTGTTTAATACTTTTTTACGTCGCGAATCATAATACTTTGTATCCCACTCAAATCCCATTAACTCTTCATATATTTGGTCTGCTTTATCTCCGGGATTTGTCGGCAGAGCATCATAGATTAAAATTATATACGCATCGTTGATTACTTTGTTTTCTGCTTTGGCTCTGTCAAAGTGCTCTTTTTTCAGTAAACTTTTCAGATTAATGATTTCACACTTAATTTTTAGTTTTTTACATTTAAATTCTACTTTTTTGAAATCTTCAAAAGTAAATCCTTCTCCAACGGATACCTTTGTTCCTATCTGCTGATTTCCCACATGATTTTCACCCGAATCACCAAATGTAACCGTAATAACACGGTTTTTCTTTTCTGGTTTTTTTGTCTTTGGCTTTGCTTTTGGCTTTGCTTTTGCTTTTGCTTTTGGCTTTGCTTTTGTTTTTCTTTCTGGTTCAACGCCAAATATTGTTGGTTGTACTGATTGTTTTGATGGTTCCATATTTAATAATTATAATTATTATTACGTTTGTAGTTTTGTTTTCAATTTATTTTTTGATTTTATAATATTTGCCTTTTTTATTATGAATATTCTGTTAGTTATTACTATTGGTGTTATTGCTGGGTTTTTAGGTGGTTCTCTTGGTGTTTCTTCCGCACCTTTTATATTACCTCCTTTGCTGTTATTTTCTCTGGTTGATAGCTACAAATCAGGCATTGGAACTGTCATATTAACTATTATACCACCTCTCTCTATTTTTGCTTTATATAATTATTATTATGCTGGGTATGTTAAAGTTAAATTGGCTCTTTTGTTGATGGTGGCTGTTATTATTGGTGGGTTTTTTGGTTCTAAATTTACAATGGGTGTTTCACCCACTACTTTAGCTTATATGACCTCTGGTTCATTGTTTTCTTTGTCATTATTTTGGTTTTATTTAGCATCCACAGGTAAATATATTATGTCAGGAACTGGACGTGATGTTGGTGCTATGTAATTAAATTGAATTAAATATGATTGATTGTGTTTCAATCATATTTAAAATTTCTGCTATTAATATGTATTCTTCTTCTCAGTCTAATGGTGTGTCTTCTGTTTTGTTTCTCAAAATTTCTCGTTGTGATAATGAGACGGACGAGTGTTTTTTAGAACGACAATCTCTTTATAAAAAAACTGCCGACAAACACAATATGAGTGTTTGGCAAAGTTTGCCATGGGAATGTAAAATGGTTGAAAGTGTTGGGAAGCTTCGCGAGTGTATGTTTGAAAGCGAGAATACTATGTTTAAGGATTTTAATCCGTATGTTGATTCTGGATTTGATATCTTTCAGCCGGCGCATAATGGTAATAATTCTTCATTTTACCATCCAAACACCACGCATCTTCTCAAACTAGGTATCGCTGGTGCTATGTATACGCTTCATCCGGAAGACAATTATTTTAATATTATTAACTGGGAATTAACAAATACTCGTCGCGCTTTTGAGAATAGTACTGCTGATTCCAAAATAATGCCTTACGGTGGCGTTTATTCGCAAATTCTGTTTGGACATGGTTCTCATCTTATAAATTCTATTTGTAATGATATTAACCAGGGTCATTCTCATGTTGGTAGAGGCGGTGGAGGCGGTGGAGGCGGTGGAGGCGGTGGAGGCGGTGGAGGCGGTGGTGGTCCCGATGCTGGGACAGGTGGAAGTGTTGGTGATGCTGGTGAAACAAAGTTTAATAATGAACCTGTTGTGCTCGATGGGACTCGCTGTCACGCCATGCCACAACCGTATTGCCTTCACCCACGCAGTTCTATTTATAAGAAAGCTATTCGTCTGGCTAATTCTACAGGTATTATTGATAGTGGATATCGCGGAGAACTAGCTGCTGCGGTTGATATTCTTTCTGGAGAACTTAGTAGTGGATTTTATATGGAATCTATTACACATATGTTGGATTCTAATAAGCGATACTTTCAGATTTGTAAGCCGGACTTGTCTCCATTCTATGTGTGTATTATTGATGAACTTCCCAATACTTCACGCGGTGCTGGCGGTTTTGGCTCTACGGGTAATTAATTTATTTTTAGTGTTTAATAAAAAAATGTGTTATATTTATTTTTTTATATGTATGTGTTATAATTTTTTAACTAAACAAATCTAGACCGCGCTTTCGGCGACGCCGATTTGTCATTGAACGAGTTCGGGAGGAAACTGGCGCACTATTTTTTACTGATGATACATAACTAGATAATTTAATTTTCTTTGGTGCTGGCGGAGGTGTTTTTACTTCATTTTTATTAAGTTCAGGTGTAGATGGTGGTGTCAATGGAGTTAGGTCTGGCGATTCAGGTTCTTGTTCAGGCGTGGGTGTAAAGTCAGGCGACTCAGGTTCTTTTGTTTTCCCCAATTTAAATCTAGCAATTATAATATAATTAATTATAATATCAATTGCTATCATACAGAAGTAAGCAAGTATAAACAATTTCATAGCATAAATAAATGATGGCGTGGCATCGTGATTCGCTGGCGATATTAATTCTGAAAAAGATTCTTTATTTACTTCATTAAATCTCCTACGAAAGTTCATATTTGAAATCAAAGCAATATTAGGCATTTTTGTAATATTAATTTTTTATATTATAATATATTCAATTTAATATTATTGTATTCAATTTATTAACATTTACTGATAATAATTATATTTTTAGTATATATATATATGTTTAATTTAGATGTTTCTAAAATTGCGTTTTTATTTATTTCTTGGACTGTAATTACAAGTGGTGTTGTTAATCAAGTTATTTCTTGCCAAGTTCAAAATTTTTTCAATCATAGTTACTATGGGAAACATATTATTGGATTTATGTTAATTTTGATGTTTATTATGTTAGAGGGGGGGTGGGCATTCAATAAAGAACTAGAAAGTAAAGCCCCCATTGATTGGTCTAATGGTAATATTTTTGATTCTTCTATTTTTGCTTTTATCTTTTACACTATCTTTTTATTATCAGCTAAGATGAAATTAGTTCCTAATTTAACTTTTTTCTCTATATTATTTTTAATTTATTTTTTAAATACTCAAAAAAATTATTGGGATAATCGTAAATTATTTGATGAAAAAAGTATTGCTTTAATGGATAATTTTATTAAAGGGTTATTATTTGTTTCCGGGTTAATCTTTATTTTTGGTATTTCTGATTACTATATTTATAAAAGAAACGAATATAAGAAAAAATTCGACCATTTTACTTTTATTTTTGGTTCTATTAATAATTGTAAAAAGGTTGCTAATTAATTTTACTTATTTAATATTAAATTAATAATATTAAACATTAATTATAATCTAATATTATTAATGGTAACTTTTAATAATGATTATGAAGAAGCAGGGGTTTCACTAGGTAATATGATTTTAAGATGTAAAAATTATCTCTTTTCTGTTAAAGATTTCAATATTTATTTTTATGTTTCTATTTTTCTGTTTCTATTTTTATGTTTCTATTTTTATGTTTCTATTTTTATTGTTGAATAATATACTTAAAGCAACTTATCCTAATAAGGCTTAATATTTATTTAAATGGTTTAAATGATTTATTACAATTTTATTATTATTATGAGTAATCTTCTTCAGTATAATTTAGTTGAAAATTCAGATTCTTCTAGAAAAAATTGTAATTCTCCTACTATAAGCGATGAACAGATAAATAATCAAAGACAATATTTTTTTATGCCTGTTCATACTTCAGATAGCGAATCGGGTTCAGAAAGATCTCCCATTACTAGAAGCTGGTATGAGAATCGTTTTTTTATGAGGTTTTTTAATTTTAAGAAAAATAGTGTTGTCTTAGCTTTTATGCTTATTTATATTAGTGTATATCTTGGTTCACAGGTTTTACAAATATCTTCTCTTATTTCTTCTGATTCACACAATGTTATAACATCTAGTAGCTTTTCTTATAATTTGTTATTCTCTGTGCTTATTTCTTATTTTCTTTTTACTTATTCTAATATCCGAGCAAAAGAACTCAGTATGATAAATATGGTAATATATTGGCTTTCTTGTACTGCCGGTGCTATTGTATTTGCTATTTTGGGTGAAGTTTCATTCTTGAAAAAAATTTCACTCACGAAAGGCTGGTTAAATCATCATTCTCCCGCTTCTTACATTGTGTTGGTTTGTTTTTCTTTAATTATAGTTGGTATTGGTATTAAAGAATACATTACAAAAACTGTATTTCGTGATAAATGTCGCAGTTTAGTTAAGATTTTTATTATTATTATATTTTACTACGGTATTTTCTTTATTTTGAACAGTTCTGGTGCTAGCAATATTCATTATCATGTTCATCATGCTATTTGTGGTGGATTATTATCTTTATGGTTTATTGATTGGGATAAATATATTGAACTTATTATTCATGGTATTTTAATGGGTATTGTTGTTGAAGGTATAGATTTTTATGGTATTCAGGAATTGTTTTTATTTCTTTCTGATGATAACAGTGTTAATATTAAAGTTGCTGGATTTTTATACGGAGGGTTTACTTTATTTATGTTTCTTGCTATTGGGGTTTTAAAGAAATTTTATTTTGATTAAGTTGTTGGGTTGTTGGTTTGTTGTTGGTGGAGGTTCTTTATTTATATAATTTTTTAAGATTATATAAATACTTTTATTTGAGTTATTTTCGCTTATTTTTTATTCGCGGCGTTTATTCTTTTAATTTTTCGTTTTTGGCATCTATTTTTTTAACTTTTTTTTCTATTTTTTCTCTTTGTTTCTTTAATTTTTGTCCTTGTTCTCGTTTCTTTTTCTCTGGAGATTTACGGAAGCGGTCTCTAAAACTTTTTCTTGTTTTATTTTTGGGTCGTTTCCTTTTACATTTTCGGGTTTTGTTCTTTATTTCTGTATATTCTGATTCTTTTGGAGTTTTACCAGCATATTCTACATAATATTTTTCTATTAAGTCTGATTCATCAAAACTACAGAATGTTACTCTTCCCGATTCTATTTCTTTACTTGTTTTTTTTATCATACCTGTTTTTCTGGTTTCGCGTCGAGGTTTTTTTCCTATTGGTACTGGTATATCGTTTAATCCAGCGTTGAACACTGTTTTATATAGTTCAACTAAGTCTGGCTTTTGATCTGCGCTTTTTAATAATAATTCTACTAATTTTTTTTTAATATTACTGCGTTGAATTATAACATCATCATCGAAATTTGGTACTTTTAAATAATACCGTTTTCCATTTTCAGTTATATCATATATTTTTCCTTTCTCTAATTTACTGTCAGCTTCTCTTTCTATGGCTACCATTTTACCGCTTCGTTCCATTTCTTCATATATTTCTATTGCTCTGGGTATAAATTTTGTTATATTTAAATGGTCATCGATGTCCAGGAAGGTTTCGACATGAAAATATACATTACAATTTAATATTTTTAATATATTTGTCATTTCATTACTACCATAATACTCGCCTTCTTCTGGTTGTTTATCTGAGCATACTATGTCGTCTGAACAACCGTCAATTACTTCTTCTTTAATTGCTATTAACAGTGATGTATATAACCAATAATAAGCATTTGTTCCCCTTTCTAATACATGTTCGAACCATTTTAGTCCTGGTTTAAATATTTTATGTTTATTTTTATTTTCCTCATCTTTATCAATTAAAGTAATATAATTATGTGCCATGCTAAATGTTTCACCAAGGAAAACTCGCCATATTGGGTCAAAAAATAATTTAAAATATCCTAGATGATCTTTTAATAACGGCATTGCGTTTTGGTAGAAAAAAGATTTGTCATTCATTGGGGGAGGGGATGGTGGGTGATCTTTTCTGTTGGGTGACATTTTTTGTTGGGACCAGGAAGTGGGGGCCCAATCTGGAAATTCTGTTGATGCTTTTTCAAATACTTCATCACTGGCGGAAGATGTCTTTCCAAATATTTTACTAGGAGGGTTAAAATGTGGTTTAGCTTCTATCATTTCACTCATATCTAATATATCAAATATTTCAGGATGTTCTCTGTCACAATAATATCTCACACGTTTATACATTAGTAGGGAAGGTAATGGATTATTAAACACGCCTTTCATTTCTAAACCATATTCACAATTATATAATATATGAATCGTAACTATTACATCAAATATATCTGGTTTTTTTATTGTTTCATTTTTAAATAATAAAAATAATCCATCTATTACTACTTCAAACTTATACTTATCGTCTTGCGCCCACTTTAACGCTGTATAGTCATGTGTGTGTGGAGTTACCTGGCCCGGGCTGTTTGGTTGGAACGGCATACTATTAAAATATCTTTCTTTATTTAATTTTTTATAAATAAATACTATATATGTTATCATCATTGGAGTAATCCACTTTTTAGAAGCAATATCTTGTAAAGATTTTTTAATATTTGGAATAAAGGAGTTGAGGAGGCGGGGGATGTCGTTCAGTATTTGTGTTAAACTCAATTTGATATTAACTTCTTCTGGAGGCGGAGCATATGATTTCGATTCACCACCCCTGCCCCCATAAGATTCTATAAATTTTTTGTGAAGATGGTTTGCGGTGGGAGTATGGTCTGAAGAACGACTACCCAGGAAGGAGGTATCTATTAATTTTTTTGTGTCTCCTTTATGATATTTTTTATATATATCCTCTACTTCTTTATAAAACTCCTTTATTTTTTGAGGTGATAATGTTGGTCTATATTTTGTTAAAATTTCAATTAATTCTCTTCTGTCGGTGTTGGCGGAAGGGTCAATAGTAAGCATCCTGTTTTTTTCGACCTGGTTCTTATTGCTCATTCTGTATTTTTTTTTTTTATTAGCTTCGACGCGCTCTTTCCGTTTTGCTTCATTATTAGCTTCTCTTCTCTGTTCTGCTTTTTCACTTTCTTGTTTTTTGTATAGGTCTTTAATGAATTTTATCGTTGGTGCCCTTGTTTTTATAATCTCGTCTTCAGAACAAAGCATCATCTTTTTATAATTTATTAGTGTCTTATTATCTAATAAATAAATTGCTGATTTTATTTCTCTCTCTTTCTCATACCATTTGTCGGGACCGGCATTAAATAATGCTTTTAAATCATCCTTAAATCCTAATAATCTTACAGCTGCGTGATTTTTTTCCACGCTCGTTTTAACTTCTGATGATATTCCCTGTCGCGCGGAAGGGTCGGCTGATTCCATGATTTCCTTCCATAAATTTTTCACAGGTTCGTCCCCCACACGGACTCCAGGCCCAAGATCATTACTTTTTATGTCGGATTCAAAAGAGGTCAAACTTATTTTTAATTTACCATCATCATTTAATTCCCATATTTCATCTGGTGATGAACATAAAGATC
>Ga0228631_1001548_pt1 | contig 11181 bp, 7 predicted proteins | sample 39DmetaG_FD_183049 | JGI IMG/M metagenome (GOLD analysis project Ga0228631, IMG submission 183049) | Seawater microbial communities from Monterey Bay, California, United States - 39D | ecosystem: Environmental > Aquatic > Marine > Coastal | place: USA: California | collected 2016-09-28
TTGGCAGCAATCACTATAAGTAGAAACTTGCTGTCGCCGTTGTCTTCAATTTCAGGTGTAATAACAAACTCCGGTGACTCTTTAATGATACCTACTATATCTGAGAAGCACTCTTCAGTAGTCTGTAAAATAGAATTAACAAAAATATTGGCAAGTTTGTCTTCTTTGAGTTTTTTCTTTCCGAAGATCTTAGTAAACATAAGGATACAATAATTTGATAACTATTGAAATCAAAGTTAGAAGGATTTACAGGGGGTGTAGAGATCGACGGAATATGCTTATCAACAAAGTTATTAACTATTTTAAGAAATTGTTAATAACCTGCAAAGCCTAAAGCCACTTCCTTTTCTTGAACAGTATTAACATGAAAATAACAAGTCCCACCATTAAAATCCAGACTGCGGGATAGGCCCAAGTGTAGCCTAATTCCGGCATGTGTTGGAAGTTCATGCCGTAAATTCCTGCAATAAAGGTCAATGGAATAAAGATGGAACTCATAATCGTCAGAACCTTCATGATTTCATTCATTCTGTTACTAGCTGTATTCATGTATAAATCCATAATACCACTTTGCAAGTCCCTGTATGTTTCTAAAGATTCTATTACTTGAATGGTGTGATCGTAAATATCCATGAAATAACGCTCAGTATCTGCATTTAACAATGGGCTTTCGCTCTTTAAGATGGTATTAATTGATTCTCGAAGCGGATAGATGGACCTTCTTAAGTAAATTAATTCTTTACGCACGCCTTGCAGTTTTTGGAGTGTTTTGGTGGTTGCATTTTCCATTACTTCATCTTCCAAGAGCTCAATTTTCTCTGCAATTTTATCTAGTACAATAAAGTAATGGTCAATGATGGTATCGATAAAGCGATAAAATAAATAATCCGCTCCTTTTTCTCTAATCTTTCCGTACGAGTTGGTTAATCGATCTCGAATTAAATCGAAAACATCTTTGGGCCGCTCTTGGAATGAGATGACACTTTTATTGGTGAGCACAAAACTGATGTGCTCAAATTCAAGTTCTCCTGTTGGATTGTTGTAAAACATCTTGATTGTAAAGAACATGTAATCTCCAAAATCTTCCATCTTTGGTCGTTGGTCAACGTGAAGGATGTCTTCCAAAACCAAGGAGTTAAGTCCATATGTCTTTCCAACTTCATTAATCAGTTTAATATTATGTAGGCCGTCAATATTTAACCAGTTTACTCTGTTTTCTGAGCTTACGCCTGCTATTTCAGTTAAGCTTTTTCCACCTTTCTTTTGTATTTCTTCTTTGTTGTACGTGTAGATTTCAACCTGAACGTCCGTCTCGTTTTTATTGCCTGTATAAATTAAGGTTCCTGGAGCTTGCCCAATAGTTTCCTTAAATGATGCAAATTCTGTGAATTTTCGAAAATTCACTTTTGGAATAAGGACTTTACTTAGTTTATTTCTCATCTCCTAGATAGATTATTGGACATCATTTTTATTATAAATCCCCTCTTTTAAAAATTCCTTCATTATTATTTCCGTCATGTCACTTTTAAAAGCAAATTCGTTACGAATGTCAGACACATATGCCTTTACGCGCATTTTTAAGTAGCTTCTTTCCATTTTTACCTCGTTAAAGAAAAGCACGACAATTGGCTTGTTCAGATAAATGTATCGAGAAATTTGAGCGGCTTCAGTAGCAATTAGTCGAGCGGTGTTTGTATCCGTGTCTATAGGTAAGTATATTTCTGCTACCACCTGACAATTCGCTTCACCGGCATTCGAATTTGAAACAGCACTATTTACAACTTCTGCGTTTGGCACAGAAACAAGGGAGTCGTCTTTGGTCACTATTCTCGTTGAGCGGAGTCCTATTTCTTTTACTTCACCGTAGATTTCGCCGACTTCTATTTTATCTCCCACTTGAAAAGGTTTGTCAAATAATATCATAATTCCTCCAAAAATATTCTTCAAAATATATTGAGAGGCAAAACCTATTGCTAATCCTGCGGAAGCGATGAAAGCGAAAAGCTTGTCATTAGATAGCTCAAAAACACCTTCAATTATCCATATGACAGCTATTGACCAACCTATTATTCTAACAAATGGCGATAAGCTTTTGAGCGTTATTCTATAGTTCGTGCTTTTTTCAGCAAACCTTTCAATGATTATAATCAGTAATTTGATAAAGAAATACGACCCGATTAAAATAATTATAGACCAAAGTATATTTCCAAATGATATAATTTCCCCTAAAGGAGTTACCGTCTCCTTTTTCGAAGTAATTGGTATTATTTCTTCAGTAAACGAACTCTCTTTCTCAGGTTCACCTGCATTGATTTTGACTGTATCGTAAATAATAACTCGTTGAGTGTCAATGTGTATTTTCTGAGTTTGGACAGCTTGTATTACCACTTCCTTAGCGGAGTCTACTTTCATTAGTGCAGTCCTAAACTGCGGCGGCATTAGCACTTCTCCTATTTGTAGCGAATCATTGGAAACTTGAATGGAATCCTCAGATGCTTTTGAAGTTAACATAAAGGATGCAACTACGAAAAAAACAATAAATTTCTTCATTAGTGGATCAGGTTTTTATTTCGTAATACATTGACTATTTGTCTGTAAACAAGGTGGTTTATGTGAAATTCTCCGTCTTTTGAAACGAGGATGCCACTGTCTTCTAAAACCATCAACGTCATTCTACTTTGTCTTTCTGCTTTATGAAAGATTTCAGCATGCTCGCTCACATTTAATGTATCATGTAGTAATAAGCTATGCAATGTAAATATGCTATTTGTGTCGAGTGAGGTTAAAAAGTTGAATTTGATATTTTTAATTTTTCCGATAACCACGGTATTGTCTTCAAATGAAATAGCTGATCGCAACCAGTACAGCAAAGCTAAGCTAATGTTACTCTGAGCGAAATCGTTAAGTTCAGTAAAGAATGATTTCTGCAATCCTTCTTGGCTATCGTCGACTTTCTTTTTAAATCTCGAGAGTAAGTCTTTTCGCTGCACTTCACCGGTATCAAACTTTAAATTGTAGCCACTTACTCTGTGGCGTTTCATAATTAATTTTACAATTTGTTCATCGTTCAAAGGACTTAAAACGATTTTATGACGAATATATCGTTCAATGGCAATGGTCTTTTGGAAATAGCTCCACGAGAATGTACTTGTGCCTACCAGCCAAAAAATGTTTTTTGCAGTTTGTGAAATAAGTTCGAATAGTAGCGTTATGGCTTCAAATCCATTCGGCTTCTTTAGGTAAAAGTGTTGAATGTCTTCAAGAATAATGATGCGCTTCATCCCGCTGTTCAAGAAATCAACAATGTCATTAAAATCAACCAGTGTTTTCTCTTCAAAAAGTTCATCGAAGAAGTTTGAAAATGCCTGCGCAGAGCAAGCCGTAGTGGTCATTTTTCGTCTAATAATGTTGGAGTCACTATGATTTCTAACAAACTGATTTAGCAAGCTACTTGCGCCACTTCCTTTTTCTCCTACGATTACAGCGGAAGAAATATTAGATAGTTCCCAGTGTTTAAACGCTTCTTCTAGTTTGGTCATTTCTTCTATTCTGCCCTCGAAAAAACCTTCTTCTTCCAGTGGTTTTATTTCATATAGCCTTCTGTATACATAGGGTAAGCGTTCAATTGCTTTTTCAGATTGCAATAAAAAGTCCGACAGTTCAGTCGTCATTTCGTTGCTTTTTTCAAGTAGCCCAATACGTTCTTGCAGAGAATTACTGAGCGCTTTCAACTTTTTTAACTTCTGATTAGCAAATCGAATTGCAATCGGAATAAAGTTTCTGGCTTTGTCGAATAATTCCTTACGGTAAGCAGTAGTTTTCTCTACTGCTTTAGCTTTGGCTAGCTTAATTCTGAGGTTTGTAATATTTTCGTTTTTGGTCAGTTGAAGTAGTTCGCTGTTAAGCTCGTCTAATTCATCTTTTAGTTTGCCTTCAATAATGTCAGATATCACCTTTAAATTATCGGCTAATCCTTGAGTTTTAGAGCAGGCTCTTTCTAAGCCCTCTTTTGCAATGCCTTTTATTTCCGTTAGCGTTAATTTTGTATCAGCAGAATTAATGGCTGCATCCAAATTGTAATCAACAATTCCAACCAATTCTTTTAAGCCAAGTTCGGTGCTACTTAACGTGTCATTTAAGCTGGCTTTTAGCTGAAATAAATTTTTAGAAAAAGGACCAATTAAATCCACTTCTACAAGCTCTTTGGGGTCGAAATGACTCAAATTAGACTTAGGAATTGGCGAATTATAAGCTTCCCTATTGTAAATTATTCGCTTGTCTTTAATTTGTCCAAGTTGGCTGCGAATTTTGGTTTCTAGTCGTTCGAGTAGATTTGGGAAATTATTTTCATAAAGAGCGTTCACAGCCGCTGGGACACTTTTATTTTCCAGCTGATGGTGCAACTTTATTCTTTCACTTACCAATGTGCTTTTTATTTCATCAATGTTGTTGCTTGCTTCTACCTTTTTTATAACCTCTTTTATATCGAGTTTGATGGTATCAATAAATTCCGTTGTTGTTTTAGAAACTCTTGTTTTACAACCATTTTCAAGTAGAAAGTACTGAGTAAGTCCCGTGTACTTTAATTGGTAAAGCTCTAAGTCTACTTGGTAATCATCAATTTGTGCAAATTGGGTATTTCGCCAGCCATTAAGAATTTTTTTAAACTCAATTTGGGTATTCTGCCCTTTCGTGCGCAGTGAAGCACCTGAGTAAACTGCTGAATCTAATTCGATGGTATTGACTAGTGGCAAATTGGTATTGAACTCAGTGAGGCATTCTTGAAAATATTCATTGATTTGGGTCTTCCAATCAGTTAGCTTTTGGTCAAAGTCATCAATCACCTCTTGAATCTTTTTGCGTTCTGACATAGTTTCAAGATGCTTTTTAAGCTCAATAAAACTAATTTCTTCCTTGTCTAATAGTGCAGCAATTTCATGATTAATCTCTTGGTTTATTCCCCACTTAGCAGTTCTAGCGTCACACTTCAGTTTTTGCATTTCTTCAAACTGCACCAAACTCTTTTTTACCAAGTCTTGCCAGAAGTGCACTTGCAACATGGCTTGTAATGGAATTTTATGACTCCAATAGGTCACTTCTTTTTTTTCTGTGCGAAAAAGGTTTGCAATGTGCAAGGGTATGGTGCTAATCCAGAAGAAAAACTGTTTAAACAGTTTCTTGACCCGCAGACCAAATTTGTCTTTTTCTTGAATTTTAAAACGTTCTGGTTGCTGAATTTCCGTTAATTCGGTCTCACTATCGTTGGTAATGTCACAAAATGCATCAAAAACTATTTGGTAGTAATCGAACACACTGATATCTTTCGTAGCGGGGAATTCACTATTAAGTTGATCGTAGAATTCTTTCTTTAGCCAGTGCGTTTCACTTATGTATTTGCTGGTGCTGTTGGCTCCTTCAATTCTATTCAGTCGTTCAACGTAGTTGTGGTAAAGTTTATTCGTATTCTTAAGGTACAGCTGCTGCTGTTTTACCTCATTTGTCAACGGTTCCAATAAAGCATTCAGCATCGTTTCTTGTGCAGTGTTATCTTTGGTGAATGGAATGTTGTTCATACGATGTTACAGTTTAATACTGTGAATTTAATAAAATAAAGACCAATAAGTGTGAACTTGAAGTAGGAGGGTGAAAAATAGAAACTGAGTAATTAATTCCTTCTATTTATGCGATATGAAAGCCCAGTAGAAATAAATTTACTGCGAAAAGTTGAACCGTTATAACCAAACCCACCAAAAAGATCTACTTGCAGATTATCACTAATCCAATAGCCGATGCCAAAATCAAAGTTGTTGGTTACATCTTTCTCAAGGTTTACCTCGTTAAAATATGCTACTCCATACATTTCACCTACTAGTCTAATTGACGGTGTTATTAAGTAGTTTAAGCTGAATGTATAACTTAGGTTTTCTGTTTCGGTTGCAGTTGTTTAGTTGGTGTTGAGTAATAGATTCTTTGTTATTTTATGTTGTAACAACAATCTGAATTGAACAGCAACCACGTCGGTTTTGTAATCATTTAATCCACCCAGTAAAGCAGTTGCTTGAATGCCTATTGCAGGAAGAGCTTTCTTTTGCTGAGTAAGGTTTTGTCTAATTCCTAGACTCATATTGGAAACTCCATTTAATACCCTTTCCTCTCGGTTTGAAGTCCTAGATTGGGATTGTAAAACTGTATTTTCTTCTCTAAACTTGTCACGAATATTATAGTCTATGCCGGCTCTAAGCTCTGTTCTTTCAAAAAGACCAATTCGGAACATCGTGCTATTGTCAATAATTTCAGTATTAAGTTTAAAAATAAAATACTCTGAGTCAACCTCTGAAAGCCTAAATCCAGTTTGTACTTGATAGATATTTTTGCCTACACCGAAAGGGCCGTTAGCTTGGCCAGGCCTTCCACTACCAATTTTTTCAGTGTACTGAGAAAATTGGTAGTGGAAGAACAAAAAGAGCCAGAAATATTCCTTTATTTACTATCATATTCGATTGTCCAAACCACAAAGTTAGAACAATTCTATACCTGTATAATTAAACGGTGTAATTGCTTTTAATTCAGTTTTTATTGATTCAGAAACGCTTAAGTTGTCAATAAATTCAGCTATTGATTGTGAAGTAACTTTTTCGTTTTTTCGAGTTAACTCTTTAAGCGCCTCGTAAGGTTTTGGGAAGTTTTCTCGCCTCAGAACAGTTTGTATGGCCTCGGCAACAACGGCCCAATTGTCATCTAAATCGGCTTTGATTTTATTCTCATTGATAATGAGCTTACTTAGTCCTTTCTGAAGAGATTTTATTGCTAAAAGACTGTGCGCAATTGGAACTCCAACGTTTCGAAGCACTGTTGAATCGGTAAGGTCTCTTTGTAGCCTGCTAATTGGTAATTTGCCTGCAAGGTGCTCAAATAATGCATTGGCGATACCTAAATTTCCTTCAGAATTTTCGAAATCTATGGGGTTCACCTTGTGGGGCATAGCAGAAGAACCAATCTCACCTTCCTTTATTTTTTGTTTGAAATAGTCCATCGAAATGTAGGTCCAAACGTCTCTGTTTAGGTCGATTAAAATCGTATTTATTCTTTTAAGAGCATCAAAAAGTCGTGCTAAATTGTCGTAGTGTTCAACTTGGGTTGTGATTTGACTTCTAGTTAAACCCAATGTATCGTCAACAAATTCATTTGCAAACTCTACCCAGTCAATGTTTGGGTAGGCAACAAAGTGAGCATTAAAATTACCCGTAGCTCCTCCAAATTTTGCAGAGAACGGTGTGCTAATTAATCCGTTATATTGCTCCTTTAATCGGTCAGCATACACCATAATCTCCTTTCCTAGTCGAGTAGGAGAGGCTGCCTGACCATGTGTTCTTGCTAACATTGGTATGTCTTTCCATTCTATAGCAAATGCATTTAATTCCGAGATTACTTCATTTAACTCTGGTAAGAAAACGTCTTCTATTGCATCTCTTAGTGAAAGAGGAACTGCGGTATTGTTAATGTCTTGGGAGGTTAACCCAAAATGAATAAACTCTAATTGCTCCTTTAAATCAGTACCTGCTAGTTTTTCTTTTATAAAGTATTCAACAGCCTTAACGTCGTGATTGGTGGTTTTTTCTATTTCCTTAACACGCTCAGCATCATTATCATTAAAATTGATATGTATGTTTCTCAACTCTTTATAATGAGCCTCCGTAACATTCGAAAGCTGTGGTAATACTTTGCTCAGCGAAATATAATACTCAACTTCTACTCGAACTCTATATTTAATTAAAGCTGCTTCAGAAAAATACTGTGAAAGTTGACTTACTTTAGAAGCGTATCTGCCATCGATAGGCGAAATAGCATGCAATGATGAGTGACTCATTTGTAATTAATCTTTAAATGTTTTTTGAAGTTCTTCGTAAATGAACTGGCTCAATTCCTGAACATATTCATTTGAGAAGTCAAATTTTATTCCTGCCGCTTCATAAATTTCACCAATTGACTTAGTGTAACCCAATGAAAGTGCATTTTTATATTGTTGTATTGTTTTGTTCGGGTCTTTCTTGTAATTCCGCCACATGGCAACTGCTCCGAGTTGCGCCATTCCATATTCTATGTAATAAAATGGCACTTCGTATAAGTGCAACTGTCGTTGCCATTGTGTAGCCTTAAACTTCTCTAAACCAGTCCAATCTACTTGTTCTGAGCTAAACTCTTCGGTCAAGCTCAACCAATAGTTGTTTCTTTCGGCTACCGAGTGATTTTTGTGAGTATAGACCCAATGCTGGAATTTATCAATTGTTGCGACCCAAGGTAAAGTACCTAAAATATCCATCAATTGGTCACGTTTTGCACGTTTTAAATCTTCTTCATTGTCGAAAAACACATCCCAATTATCCATGCTGATCAACTCCATACTCATAGACGCTAATTCTGCAATTTCAGAAGTTAGACCCTTAAAATCAGTTAATTCAAGTTTGTGGCTTAATACTGAGTGAATGGCATGGCCACCTTCATGAATCATGGTGACAATGTCTCTAAAAGATCCTACCGCATTCATGTAAATAAATGGAAACCCTGACTCATATAATGGGTAATTAAATCCTCCAGGAGCTTTCCCTTTTTTCGATTCTAAGTCAAGGTGCTTTTTTCGATTCATTTCGCGCAAACAGTCACCAAAAAACGGATCTATATTGTTGAAACACTCAATGGTCTTTTCTAATAACTCCTGACCATTTTCAAAAGGTTTTAGGGGCTCCTTCAGATCGATATCGACGCTTAAATCCCATGGCTTTAATTTATTTAGCCCAAGTTTTTCTTTACGCCTGTCAGTTACCTTATTTAATAATGGAACTAAATGAGTTTTGATCGACGAGTGAAATGCATCACAGTCTTCCACCGTATAGTCAAACCGACCCATCGCTTTGAACTTATAATCTCGATAATTTTCAAAGTTGGCATTTTGGGCTACTTTTTGCCTTAATTCAATTAAGTCATCAAATAAAACGTCCAACTTTTTGACATCTTTAGATCGTCTATTTTGATTAAGAAAGTAGACTTCTTCACGAACCTTGCGGTCTGTATTTTTTAAAAACTTTGCAGCAGCCTGCAAGGTAAATTCTTTACCCTCATAAGTGATGCTCATTTCTGCAGAAATAGCACCATATTTTTGTGACTCCGATTCTAGCTTGGTAAAGAGTGGAATGTTATCTTCTCTAAATAATTTTATTTCGTTCGCAACACTTCTTAGCAGAATTGGATAACCATCTTCGGTCAATTCTTTCTTGAATTCAGACGCATAAAGTTTCTGATTAAGTTGATTCTCAAACGGAGCAATTTTTGGATTGATATTTTCAACAAAATATTGAAATGACTCTTGAAGTTCGGCATTAGTGGTGTCAATATTCATTCGAATATATCTCCAAGCAAATTCTTCCTCTAGTACTGCATTAACTTCACTTCTGTCTTTCAACCATTGCAATAGGTCGCTTTTTGATCCTATCTTTCTGCTTGACAGGTCTTCGAAGTAGGGCTTTATGTTTTCCCACCTAAAGCTCAATTCATTACTTACAAAGGTTCGGGTTGGTTTCTCTGTAATGCTCATATATTGAATTATTATCTTCCTTTTGCTGCTCCTTTAGGTGCTGCTTTTTTACCTTTTGCAGCAGAACTTGCTGCTTTAGGCGTTTTAGCTGCTTTTGGCTTTTGCTTCGCTTTTGAAGTTTCCTTGTTCGCAGCCTTTGGTTCCTTCTTAGTTGTCGATTTCTCTTCGTCCTGTTTTAACAAGTCCTTAGATTGAAGCAGGTTATACCACTGAACTAGTTTTTTAATATCACTTCCATACACTCTTTCCTCGTCGTAATTTGGAAGAACTTCTTTAAGGTAAGCACTTAGTTCTGCTGCTGAAGATTTGTGGGATAAAATAGCTTTACCCTTAGCCGCATCGAATATTTTTTGAAATACATCTTTCAATAAAATGTCTTCTTCGTAAGTATAGATGCTGATGTCTTCCAACGAGCTAACTCTTTCAGCACCGTGCACTGGCGTTCTCTTTCCATCTATTAATGACTCAACTATTAAGCCTGTTCTAGTTTGAGACACAATTTTTGATAATCCGGGCTTGCCCGAGATTGAAATAATTCCTGCTAAATTCATATTATATATTTCTTTCTGAAAGAGGTCAAAAATACAGAATTGTTACTTGTTTATTTTAACCAAATTCGAATCAACGTTTTGCTTAATTTATTCGTCTATTTAAATTAATAGAATGTGTATTTTAGAGCATTCGTTTTTTTAAGACTTTTTATGAAAAAGATTGTACTGTATTTTGGGTTTTTTGTTTCACTCTTTTTACTTTCAAATCAAGTAGATGCGACTCATATTATGGGTGGTGAAGTTACGTGGGTTTGTGATGCACAAGGACAATATGTTTTTACGTTCAAAACGTATAGAGATTGCAGCGGAGCTGCTCTTGGGGGGCCAAACACCTCTTGGCGAATTCAAAACTATCCTAACGTAGGTCAAACGCTCACGCTCACAGAAAATGCTTCTCAGAGGGTAGATAGTGAGGTCGGACCAAATTGCAGGATAGGGAGCCCGGGATTTCAAAATTATTCGTGCGTAGCAGGTGACCCGGAAGTGGTTTTTGAATACGTAAGAGTAATGAATCCTGTGCGATTAAATGGCATCCCACCTCCGGCAGGCTGGATTGTTACCTACACTCAGGCCGCAAGAAATGCAAATAATAACTTACTTGGAGCAACAACGCCGAATGCACATAATATTACATTGAGGGCAAAAATCTTTCCACATTCTGGTTCTGTTGCCAATCAGTGTATTGACAACTCACCTCAATTCAGAGAAAAAGCGACTAGTTTAATTTGTAGAGGATCTGCCTTTACATATAATCATAATGCAACTGACGATGAACTAGATTCCTTGGTTTATGAATGGACAAGTCCGCTTGATGGATTTACCGGAACTTATAATGAAGGGGTGAATCCAGCTTTTATTGCATTTGAACCGGGGTTTAGTTTTAACAACCCTTTTCCCGGGCCTGAAACGCTTAACTCTGCTACCGGAGAGATTTCTGTTAATTCTCCAACAGCAGGAAAGTATGTTTCCGCTGTAAAAGTAAGCGCATATAAATGTGGAGAGAAGGTGTCAGAAATTGTAAGAGAGTTACAATCTGTTATT
>Ga0228631_1001552_pt1 | contig 11163 bp, 8 predicted proteins | sample 39DmetaG_FD_183049 | JGI IMG/M metagenome (GOLD analysis project Ga0228631, IMG submission 183049) | Seawater microbial communities from Monterey Bay, California, United States - 39D | ecosystem: Environmental > Aquatic > Marine > Coastal | place: USA: California | collected 2016-09-28
GGCTTACGTGATTTCTGTATGATTTATTAGAATACAGTGTTCTCATTACTGAGGCCGCATTTTGTAAATCATCTACGGTTTCAAAAAGTGGAATTACATCTACAGGCAATACATCGCCAAAGCCAGAAAGATTAAGCATGGCAAAGGTTTGCATTACATTTAAGGCAGTTTGGTTGTTACTAATAATATATCTGTTGGCACCGCGCTTTCCGTTTCTAGACTGTATTTCTTTAATGGCTTGTATAGATTTTAGTGTTTTTACCAACATCTCATCAGAAAAAATGGTCGGATCTATAGTCCCTTTAATTTCTGAAAGGATGGCCACTTGCTTCTTTTCAGATAATGTTAAGTAGTTTTCTGGAAAGGTAGTGTCTTTAGCATCTAATAATTCTTGCACCATATTGGTAAATGCATTGTGATGCACTCTACTGTCTTGCCTAATATCTAGAGTGGCAAAATGAAAGCCAAAAATAGACACCTTATGTATTAAATCGTCTAGCTCTTCTAGAAATAATGATTTGTGTTCTTCAACAAGAATTACACGTGCTTTGTTTAATTCTTCAAGTAGAATTTTTGAAGAAAAATTCACAACTTTATAGCTTTTTGTTGTGTGCTTATTCAGTCTTTTTTCTACTCTAATTAAGATCTCTTCTATTCCTTTAAAGGTAAGCCTCCTTCTTAATTTTCTGATGTCTCGGTGGTAGTTTTTAAGAATAGTTTGGCGCAATCTTTCGGCTACTTTAAGAGTAATCTCTGTGGTAACAAATGGGTTTCCATCTCTATCGCCTCCTGGCCAAAAACCAAGATCTATAATTTCATTGTCTAAAACCTCACCATCATACACATGCTGTTGTACAAAATTGTAAATAGTACTCACAGAATGATACAAGACATTTTCTAAATACCAAATAAGACTAACAGCCTCATCATAAGGTGTTGGTTTTTGTTTTTTGAAAAAGGGAGTTTTTCCTAATTGAGCCAACAAGTTTTTTATGAGCAATAAGTCATCATTTTGTATGGCTTTGTCTAAATCTGTAATAATCCCTAAAACATTTCCAGGATAAAATTGAGTTGGATGGGCTGTAAGAACAATACGAACTTTAAATTCTCTAAGATATTGCTGTAACTCTTCCTTTTTGTTTTGAGAAAAGGCAGCATCTTTAGAACTTCGTAAGGTACCAATACCTTCCATGTTATTTACATTTTCAAATTCTGCATCTTCAATGGCATCAAATAATACAATTTGTCTTTCTATATACTGAATAAAACGAAATAATAAATGAATTTTTTCTTCTTCAGTAGGGTTTTCTTGATATTTTTTAAAGAAATAATCTACTATTTGCGTGGGGTTTTCACCAAGTGAGAATCCTTTTTTACACACCTCATGAAATAGCGGTAATAACACTCCAGTGTTGCTAATAGAATCATAAGGTAAGGTCATAAATATACTGTTGTATATTTTGTACTTTGAGACTACATTATCGTTAAATTTAGAGAGTTTTAGTGCACTAGACATAGGAAAAAATTGAAAAGTGAAATTACAAAAAAACCCAATTTAGTGATGAGTTCAGGAGGTTTTTCTACGAAAACGATGTAAAAAAAGGTTATTATTTTTCTTTAGGGAACCAACGATTCATGGAATATCCAAAAACAAAGCCACCCAACAACCACAGTGGAAATGCGATGCCTATTTTTTTTAGAGTGATCTTTTCATCATTAAAGTAGGGAATAATAAGTGCTAATAAAATAAACATTCCAACACCCCAAGGCAGACCAATTTTTATAATATTAGTTAACTTTTTTGACATTCTTAAAACTAATTATTCCTTCTTGCAACCAACCGAGATAGGTATCTATATCTGTATATTGTTCAGCTTTATTTAATACTTCAAATTCTGAAGTTAGTTGAACATAGTAGGGTTGTGAGGCTGTTTTAAAATTCACCGTTTGAAAGGTAGCCCACTTGTCTCCAACAGTTGTGATCTCTTTTAACTGTCCGTTGGCTCGCTTGAAGTTAAATTGGGCTATTTCAGGTAATTCTTTTCGATCATCTACATACAAAGAAATTAAAATATAGTCCTCTTTTAGTAGTTTGTAAATGGCAGGGTTACTCCATACATTTTCTTCTACTTTTCTACAATTAACACAGGCCCAACCTGTAAAATCTAATAAGATGGGTTTGTTTGCTGCTTTTGCTGCTGCCAGTCCTTCCTCAAAATCTTTATAACAGTTTAAGCCTAAGGGGCAATCGTTTTCTTGTTCATAAATACTGTAAAATTGAGGAGGCGGAAAACCACTCAATAAACTTAAATTCCAGTTTGGTGCTTTAAATGTTCCCGGAATAAGATAGATTACAAATGCAAGAACTAGGATTCCAAATGATCCTCTAGAGAATGAGATTTTTTTATCGGTAGTGTCGTGTGGGAAGCGTATCCTTTTTAAGATATACAGTGCCAATCCAATAAAAATAACAATCCATATACCAACAAATACCTCACGTTTTAACAGATTCCAATGGGCAACGAGATCGGCATTAGACAAGAACTTAAAAGCAAAAGCCAATTCTAAAAACCCAAGAATAACTTTGGTAGTATTTAACCAGCCTCCTGAGCTAGGGATAGACTTTAACCAATTTGGGAATAAGGCAAATAAGGTAAAAGGGAGCGCTAAGGCCAATCCAAAACCAGTCATTCCAGCACTCAATTGCATAGCTCCGCCATCTGCAGTTAAAGAACCTGCCAATAAAGAACCTAAAATAGGACCGGTACAAGAGAATGATACAATAGCTAGGGTTAGGGCCATAAAGAAAATACCAATAAACCCACCAACGTTTGAAGCAGTATCCATTTTATCTCCCCAAGAACTTGGTAAGGTAATTTCATAATATCCAAAGAAAGAAAAGGCAAAGAAAACTAAGATGGCAAAAAAGAAACTATTTAACCATACATTGGTTGAGATGGTGTTTAAAATTTCTGGATTTACACTATCTAAAAAGTGGAAGGGAACACTTAACAATAGGTAAATAATAACAATACATAAACCGTATAGAATGGCATTGCTAATTCCTTTAGCTTTAGCCTGAGATTGTTTGGTAAAGAAAGATACCGTTAAGGGAATCATTGGAAATACACACGGGGTTAAAAGGGCTAATAAACCTCCAATAAATCCAAGTAAAAAAATGGTAAATAAATCTTTTTTTTGTTGTTTTCCGTCTGAATCTTGGTCTAAGAGATCCTTGTTTTTTAGTGGAAGAACCAGTTGGTTAGAAAGTAGTTTGCTTTTTTCGTCTAGTTCAACCTCCTCGGTAACAATAGCTTTTCCATCTAAAGAAAAGGTAAAGTCTTCTTCAATTTGAATACAAACCTCTTTACAAACCTGTGCAAAAAAGTTTAATGTAACATTGCTAATATCTGTATTGGTAAGTTGTATTCGTTGCGTAATAATGGCTTTTTCTTTAAAGTAAATCTCTTCTTTTTCCCATACATCACTGTATTCTTTGTAGGTCTTGCTTTCTACTGCTTTGCCAATTAGTTGAAATCCTGTGGTGTTTTTAGCAGCTAAAATTTCCATAGGCAGCGAAGCATTTTCTGGATTGTATTGAGAATACATATGCCATTGGTCTTGAATCTTTACAGTAAAAATTAAATCGTAAGTTTCTTCTGATACTTTTTCAACAGATGTAGAAAAAACAGCTGGATTATTTTCTGTTTGAGCAAAGCTATTTAGGGTAAAAAATAGTAAAAAAAGAATTCCTAATTTTTTCATGATAGATACGATATTTTCAATCGATTGGTAGTTGTCTTGTTTGCTAGATATCGTCGATCTTGTCTGAGTCCTACAACCCAAATAATATGGTCTTTAGCATCTGTAAGCATCCAAATTTTTTCTTTGTCTAACAAAGATAATTTATTGTCTTTAAATAGTTGACTTATTTTCTTACTACCTGTCATTCCAGTTGGATACATGGCATCTCCATGATGCCACTTTTTTAAAGATAACGGATAGCTAATTAAATCATTATCAATAATAATTTGATGATTGTTTTTAGAGGTATAATCGTCTGTTTTTTGAATGATAAGCTTAATGGGGTTAGTAATTTCTGACACTTTTTGGTCAATAAGAATTGGATCTTTTGTAGATTGGTTTTTATTGATAGTAGTTACTATTAGAAAATTCCTATCTTTTAATAACCGATGTGTGTTAGAAAATACTTGTTTGCCTGGTTGCGCAGAAATCAAATCAACAATGTCATTCCAAGCAGTAAATCCATATCCATGCAGAAGTTGATATAGATACGCTTTCTTGTTTGAAAGCTTATCGATTTCTTTACAACTTATTTTCAGTAAATCATTTTCATAAGAAACAACGTTGGCAGTAACATTTTTTAAAGCGTCATTAATAATAGACTGACTTTCATTTAAGTGTTCTAAAGTATTTTGAAAACTCTTTAAAATGTGGGGATTTAGTTCCTTTAAAATAGGAATTACTTTGTGACGTACTTTATTTCTTACATATTTTACGCTAGCATTAGATCTGTCTTCTCTCCAAACAATTTCATTTTTTATAGCAAATAAGGTGATGTCATCTCTAGAAAATGCTAATAACGGCCTCACAGATTTTTTATTAATAGTAGGAATCCCTGTAAACCCCTCTAAACCACTTCCTCTAGTTAAATTTATAATGAAAGTTTCTAAATTATCATTGGTATTGTGCGCTGTTAATACATAGTCATAATCTTTAGTATCTAGTAGCTTATAAAACCAATTATAGCGTAAATCTCTTGCAGCTACCTGAATAGAAATCTTGTTTGTTTTTGCATATTTTTCTGTTTCAAAAGAGGTTGCATACACAGGTGTTTTGAGTGTTTTTGCTAAAGATTTAACAAAGGCTTCATCCTCATCACTTTCTTGCCCACGCAAGTTAAAATTACAATGACATAAAGAAAAGTTGAGGTTTAATTGACTGCATAAATGAGCTAGCACAACACTGTCTATTCCTCCAGAAATAGCAATAAGAAATTTACTGCCCTTTAAAAAAGGAAAGTTTTGATGTAAATGTTGTTTAAATTTCTGTAGCATTGATGTTACAAAAATATGGAAATTAAAGTTGAGAACTTATCCAGTTTACAACATCTACTAGCATTTCATTTTTGCATAAATCGTTTTGTAATTCGTGATAGCCATTTTCATACAATTTCAGAGTTGCTCTATCAGCATTATCTGCAAATTCTTTTGTTCCTCTATAATCGATAATTTTATCACCTGTTCCATGTAGCAATAATATTGGGATGTTCAGTTTAGGTGCATTATCAATAGCCCATTTTCCAGAATCAATAAAGGTTAAAGAGAAGTTAGGACTAATTTTTGAATGTATCAAAGGGTCATTTATATATGCATCAACTTCTATTTTTTCTCGAGAGATATCATTCGCATTTATCTCATTACCCATTGTTATTGAGGGTGCTATTTTTTGCAATACCTTTCCAATAGCTAATTTAATTTTTGGAGGCTCAAAAGCCAATTTTAAAAAGGGGCTTGTGGCAATAATTCCTTGTATATGAGTTGTTTTTTTGAGTGCATAATTAATTACAGTATTTCCACCCATAGAATGACCATATAAAAAAACAGGGGTATTGGGGAAAAATGCTCTGGCTTTTTCTATAGTTACACCAATGCTTTCTAATACGGCTTCAAAACTAGGGTTATGACCACGTTTACCAGTTGTTTTTCCATGCCCAAAATGATCAAAAGCAACAACAGAAAAATCATGTTCATTTAACTTCTTGGCCACATGCTTGTAGCGTCCTGAGTGTTCGCCCATTCCATGAGCCAAAACGACAACTGCTTTTGTGTTTTTTGCTTCCCAGTATTGACCATAAAAGGTGGTTTTGTAAATACTAAAATTGAATTCTTTATGAGCCATCATTAGTTCTTTTTAGCCAAATTCTAATACTTTTACGAAGTGATTCCTCTGGTCTTGGTAAAGGAATGGTTTTACCAAATTGTTTACTTCTTTTATATGTTGAGAATGTAATTTTTAGTTGTTTCCATGCGTCAGGGTACATTTTTAAAAATGTATTGAATAAGAGTTGCTCTGTTGCTTTTTCAGTAAGACTCTTGTAAACAGCTTCAAATTTTTCTTCTTGATTTGGAATCATAACTTGATAGAATTTGTTAAAACAAATTGCATTGCATTTGCTTTTAATAAGCACTCTTCGTATTCTTTTTCTGGAGAAGATTTTGCTGTTATGGCGCTTCCTACTGAAAATGAAAGGTATTTTTTTACAGCATCATACAAAATACTTCTAATAACCACATTAAAATCAAAATCGCCATTGGGAGTAAAATAACCAACAGTTCCAGAATACAATCCTCTTTTTGTTTCTTCCAAGTCTTCAATGATTTTCATTGCAGATATTTTAGGAGCACCTGTCATACTTCCCATCGGAAAGGTGTCTTTAATAACATCTACAAGATGCACATCATCCTTTAATTCTGACACCACTGTAGAGATCATTTGATGAACTTGTTTAAAGGAAGATACTTTACATAATTCTTCTACTCGGACACTTCCTTTTTTAGCAGATTTAGATAAATCATTTCTAACTAAATCAACAATCATGATATTTTCTGATCTCTCTTTAATATCTACTGTCAAGGCCGCAGCTGTTTTCTGATCCTCCAAGCGATTTTTAAAGCGTTTGGCAGTTCCCTTAATGGGTTGTGATATAATTTTAGCACCTTCTTTCTTTAAGTATCTTTCTGGTGATGCACAAAGTAAATATTGGTGATCAATTTTTAGAAATGTAGCAAAAGGAGCTTCAGAGATCGTATTTAAATCTTCATAAATATGCAATGGATTGATGTCTGTATTTTCTGCATAAAATTCCTGGCAAAAATTAGCTTCATAAATATTCCCTTTATGAATGTGTTTTAATATTTTGTCTACTTTTAGATGGTAGTCTTTTTTTGAAATTCGTGATTTAATTTCAATATTTTTCTCACTTATATCAATATGTTGTTGTTTCAGTACAATGTTACAAATTGCTTTAAAGTCTGTTTCAATTTCATCTTCAACCATTGCTAAATACTGAAATTCTATTTGATTGTTTTTTATAAATAGAATTTTTTGTGGCTGAAAGAAAAATAACTCAGAAAATCCTAAATCATCAACATTTGATGATGTTAAATTTTCAGTAGCGTTTTTTACATCATAACTTAGGTAGCCAAACAGATAGTCTTGTGTGATGGATTGATATTCTTTTAATTTTTCAAAAGCATGAACAGTATCTGTTTGAATACTCGTAAATTCATTAACAGCTAGGATATTATCATAATTGCTATGGTCTAGGTGATGTTTGTTAGAGTCTAGCCAGATAGAAGTCTCGTATTGTTGCGCCCATCTCAATAGTTTTTCATTGAGTCTAGATACAGATTCTATGGAGAAAGTACGTGTTGTTCTTTGCATTTTGGAAGCAAAAACCCAGATGGACTTTTGCTGTATTATTAAAATATTGATCGAAAATTTCTTCCAATTAATATGTGTTTACATATAAATTACGCTTTAGGCGTTTAATGGTTTTCCATCCCAAGCAGCTTTAGCAGCTTCTTTCATGGCTTCAGAATACGTCGGATGTCCATGGCAAATTCTTGCCAAGTCTTCTGCAGAAGCTCTGTATTCCATTGCAACAGCTGCTTCCATAATTAAATCTGCTGCTCTTGCACCTACAATATGAACTCCTAAAACTTCATCTGTTTCTTTATCTGCTAGTACTTTTACAAACCCATCAATATCTCCACTAGCTCTTGATCTACCTAAAGCTCTCATAGAAAATTTACCAGATTTGTACTCTACACTTGCTTCTTTTAATTCTTGTTCTGTTTTTCCTACGGCAGCAACTTCAGGCCATGTGTATACAATTCCTGGAATTAAATTATAGTCTATATGTGGTTTTTGTCCTGCAATAAGTTCTGCAACTACAACACCTTCCTCTTCAGCTTTATGGGCTAGCATAGCCCCCTTAACTACATCTCCAATCGCATAAATGTTTGGGACATTAGTTTGAAGATGATCATTTGTTTCTACTTGACCTCTTTCGTTTACCTTAACACCAATATTTTCTAATCCTAGCCCATTGGTGTAGGCTTTTCTTCCAACAGATACTAAACAATAATCACCTTTAAATACTACATCTTCTCCTTTTTTATTGGTCGCTTTTACCGTAATTTCTTCTCCGTTTCGTTGTACATTATTGACTGCATGTTTGGTAAAGAATTTTACTCCTTGCTTTTTAAGTACTTTTTGAAGTTCTTTGGAAATATCAGTATCCATTCCAGGAACAATCTTGTCCATGTATTCAATTACACTTACTTCTGCACCCAAACGTTTATATACAGATCCTAATTCTAGGCCAATTACTCCACCACCTATAACTACTAAATGTTTTGGTATTTCAGGAAGCTTTAAAGCTTCTGTAGAAGTAATAATTCTTTCTTTATCTAATTCTATAAAAGGTAAAGAGGCTGGTTTAGATCCAGTAGCAATAATAATATTGGTTCCTTCTATAGTTTCATCGGATCCATCATTTTTTGTAATTTTCACATGGGTAGCATCTACAAAAGACCCCATTCCCTCAAAAACATCGACATTGTTTTTGTCCATCAAATATTTTATACCACCAGTAGTTTGTTCTACAACAGTAGCCTTGCGATCAATCATTTTAGTAAAATCAATCTTTGGAGGATCGATTAAAATTCCATGTTCTTCAAAATGCTTCACAGCATCATAATAATGATGAGAAGAATCTAACAAGGCTTTTGAAGGAATACAGCCAACATTTAAACAGGTTCCACCCATGGTAGCATATTTTTCTATAATGGCTGCCTTTAAGCCCAATTGAGAGGCTCTTACTGCAGAAATATATCCTCCAGGACCAGAACCAATAACGATAACATCGTACTTCATTTTAATTGAATTATGTATACTACAAAAGTACTCATTATTCTTAAAATTATAACGGATTTACCATCTTTAAACTTCAAATATAAATTCAGTTTAAAATTCTAAAATAAATAAGATTATTTTTGTGAATCATTTATAAAAATCAACTACTTGAAGCATCATGTTTTTATCATTGGGTCTGTATGGGTAGAGCCAAATTCATCAGCCGCTGGAAGTAGGATGCTTCAGCTTATGACCTCTTTTTTATCAAAGGGTTGGCGTGTTACTTTTGGAACAGTTTCTCAAAAAAATCCAAATTCCATAGATTTATCTTTACTAGGGGTTGAGGAGGTTCGCTTAGAATTAAACTCCACTAGCTTTGATGATTTTATAACAGATTTAAAACCAACAATAGTTGTTTTTGATCGATTTATGACAGAAGAGCAATTTGGTTGGCGAGTTGCAGAATATTGTCCAAAATCCCTTCGAATATTGGATACTGAAGACCTTCATTTTCTAAGAAAAACGAGACATGAGGCTCTAAAAAAAGGAATTGAGTTAAGTAATGAGATGCTCTTGAATTCAGAGATCTCTAAACGAGAAGTTGCATCAATTCTTCGATGTGATATTTCTTTAATCATTTCAACATTTGAGATGAAGTTATTGCAAGAAGTATTTAAAATTGATAAATGTTTGTTGTATCATTTGCCGTTTTTATTTGATAAAATTGATGAAAATAATACATGGAAACCCTATAATGAAAGACATCATTTTGTATCTATTGGGAACTTTCATCACGCTCCTAATCTAGATGCAACTATTCAATTAAAAAAATATACCTGGAAAGAAATTAGGAAGAGAATCCCTGCGGCCAAACTTCATGTTTATGGAGCGTACCCAACTCAGGAAGTCTTAGAATTTACCAATACTAATGAAGGCTTTTTTGTTCATGGTTTTGTAGAAGATGCTTTTGATGTTCTTGAAAATAGTAGAGTTTTATTAGCTCCTTTACGTTTTGGTGCAGGTATTAAAGGGAAACTTACCAGTGCTATGCTATGCGGAACCCCTTCCGTAACAACCACTATTGGAGCAGAAGGGATGTGTGATGAGCTACCCTGGAACGGTTTTGTAGAAGATGAGATAGAAAATTTTGTAGAGAAAGCCGTTCTATTATACACAGATAAAAATCAATGGAATGAAGCACAGCAACGAGGAATAAAAATTATCAACACAAAGTTTGACAAAGAACAATTAACGCATTTATTTTTTAGATTTATAGATGAGGTTTTTTCTAATTTAGAACAGCACAGAAATAACAATTTTACGGGAAAAATGCTCATGCATCATTCTTTACAGAGTTCAAAATACATGAGTAAATGGATCCAAGAAAAGAATCGTAAGAATAGGTTATAACAATCCTGCCCTCTTTAATAAGGCTTCTGGTCTAGGCTCTTTTCCTCTAAAACGTTTGTATAATACCATGGGTTTTTCGGTACCTCCTTTACTTAAAATGTGTTCTTTAAATTTATAGGCAACTTCTTTGTTGAAAATTCCTTTTTCTTGAAAGTATTCAAAGGCATCAGCATCTAAAATTTCGGCCCATTTGTAAGAGTAATATCCTGCTGAATATCCGCCTTGAAAAATATGGGAAAAAGCAGTACTCATACAATTTTCTGAAACATCAGGATACAATTGAGTTTCAGAAAAAGCCTGGGCTTCAAATTCTTTAACAGATAAAATATCTTCTGGAGTCTTGCCTCCATGCCAAGCCATGTCTAATAAACCAAAACTCAATTGACGAAGTGTTTGCATGCCTTCATGAAAACTAGCAGATTCTTTAATTTTTTCTACATATTCCATTGGGATAACTTCCCCAGTTTGGTAATGTTTAGCAAATAATGCTAGCGCCTCTTTTTCATAACACCAGTTCTCCATGACTTGACTGGGTAATTCTACAAAATCCCAAGAAACAGAAGTTCCTGAGAGACTGCTATAGGTTGTATTTGCCAGCATACCATGCAAAGCATGGCCAAATTCATGAAATAAAGTAGTTACTTCATTAAAGGTTAATAAAGAGGGTTGTGTCTCAGTAGGTTTTGTAAAATTACAGACAATAGAAATATGAGGCCTTTCATTGTTGTTATTTTTAATTTGCTGAGACTTATAGGAGGTCATCCATGCACCATTTCGTTTTCCTTCCCTTGGGTGAAAGTCTGCATATAA
>Ga0228631_1001554_pt1 | contig 11148 bp, 9 predicted proteins | sample 39DmetaG_FD_183049 | JGI IMG/M metagenome (GOLD analysis project Ga0228631, IMG submission 183049) | Seawater microbial communities from Monterey Bay, California, United States - 39D | ecosystem: Environmental > Aquatic > Marine > Coastal | place: USA: California | collected 2016-09-28
TTACCGAACATTTAAGCCTGAGCGTGATGGCCTCTTTTGCGCCAAGATATTTGGTCCGATTAAGGATTACGAATGTCTTTGTGGTAAATACAAACGTCTAAAACACCGCGGTGTGGTATGTGAGAAGTGTGGCGTTGAAGTGACTCAAACTAAAGTGCGTCGAGAACGTATGGGTCACATTGAATTGGCATGTCCAGTTGCACATATTTGGTTCTTGAAATCTCTGCCATCGCGTATCGGTCTCTTGTTAGATATGACCCTGCGTGAAATTGAGCGCATTCTCTATTTCGAAGCTTTTGTTGTCACTGATCCTGGTATGACTGAGTTAGAGACTAAGCAACTGTTATCAGAAGAAGCTTATCTCGAAAAAATAGAAGAATATGGTGATGAATTCCGCGCTGGAATGGGTGCTGAAGCTATTTACGAATTGATGATGCAAGTCGACATGAAGTCGCAGGCTGTTCAGTTGCGTGAAGACATTGTCACTACGCGGTCAGAGGCAAAACTGAAGCGTTATTCTAAGCGTCTAAAATTGGTTGAAAATCTACTTGAGTCAGGTAACAAGCCAGAGTGGATGATTCTTACAGTTCTACCAGTATTGCCGCCTGATTTGCGTCCATTAGTTCCGTTAGATGGCGGTCGTTTTGCGACTTCAGACCTGAACGATTTATACCGTCGTGTAATTAACCGAAACAATCGTTTGAAACGCCTGCTCGAACTGAATGCGCCTGACATCATCGTGCGTAATGAGAAGCGAATGCTGCAAGAGTCTGTTGATGCTCTGTTAGATAATGGGCGTCGTGGTCGTGCTATCACGGGTACTAATAAGCGTCCGTTGAAGTCACTGGCAGATATGATTAAGGGTAAGCAAGGTCGTTTCCGTCAGAACTTGCTCGGTAAGCGTGTTGATTACTCTGGTCGTTCAGTCATTGTTTGTGGTCCGACACTGCGTCTGCATCAGTGTGGTTTGCCGAAGAAGATGGCGCTTGAATTATTCAAGCCTTTCGTTTTTAGCAAGCTCATGTTGCGGGGTATCGCACCAACTATTAAGGCCTGTAAAAAGATTGTTGAACGTGAAGGCGCAGAAGTTTGGGATATTCTAGACGGCGTTATTCGCGAGCATCCAGTGATGTTGAACCGTGCGCCAACATTGCACCGTTTGGGCATCCAGGCGTTCGAGCCGATCTTAATTGAAGGGAAGGCGATTCAATTACACCCACTCGTTTGTTCAGCATTCAACGCTGACTTTGATGGTGATCAGATGGCGGTACACGTACCGTTGTCGATTGAGGCGCAGTTAGAAAGTCGCGCCTTAATGATGTCGACTAATAATATCTTATCGCCAGCAAACGGCGAGCCAATTATTGTGCCATCACAAGATATCGTTCTAGGTCTTTACTACATGACACGTGAACGTATCAACTCAAAAGGTGAAGGCATGGTCTTCGCTGATGTTGATGAAGTGCGTCGTGCTTATGAGACAGAGATTGTTAGTCTCCACGCAAAAGTCAAAGTGCGGATTACGCACATGGTGAAAAATGAAGTAGGCGAACTGGAAGAGGAGACAATACTTGCCGACTCAACAGTAGGTCGTGCCCTAATGGCACAGATTTTACCGGCTGGTCTCGATTTCAGTCACGTAAACCAAGACCTTAACAAGCGTGCAATTTCTAAATTAATTAATGCCTGTTATCGACAGGTGGGCCTTAAAGAAACGGTCATCTTTGCTGATCAGTTGATGTATACCGGTTTTAAGTTTGCGACTCGTTCCGGTGTTTCATTCTGTTCAGATGACATGGTCATTCCAGCGGATAAGAAGGACATCTTGAATTCAGCTGAACAAGAAGTAAAAGAAATTGAACAGCAATATTCATCAGGCCTTGTAACGAAGGGTGAGCGTTATAATAAAGTGGTCGATATTTGGTCGCACACTAATGACAAAGTAGCCCGCTCTATGATGGAGGAGCTGGGTAAGGAGCAGATTGAAGATGCTGAAGGCAATGTTCATACGCAGCCTTCCTTCAATTCCATCTATATGATGGCTGATTCCGGTGCTCGAGGTTCTGCTGCTCAGATCCGTCAGCTTGCTGGTATGCGTGGTTTGATGGCGAAACCAGATGGTTCAATTATCGAAACTCCGATCACGGCTAACTTCCGCGAAGGGTTGAACGTATTACAATATTTCATTTCAACCCACGGTGCGCGTAAAGGTCTTGCCGATACCGCATTGAAGACGGCGAACTCAGGTTACTTAACACGACGATTAGTCGATGTTGCGCAGGACTTGGTGATCACTGAGCATAACTGTGGAACCGATAAAGGCATCGCCATGAGCCCAATTATTGAGGGTGGTGATGTAGTCTCACCTCTCAGTGAGCGTGTGTTGGGCCGTGTAGTCGCGAAAGATGTTATGGATGCAGACGGCAAGGAAGTGCTCATTCCTGCTGAGACGCTATTGGATGAGGTCTGGGTCGCAAGGTTAGAAGAGTTGGGCATCGATGAGATTTCTGTCCGTACGCCAATTATCTGTGAGACACGTCATGGTGTTTGTTCGATGTGTTACGGCCGAGACCTGGCACGTGGTCACTTGATCAACGGCGGTGAAGCTGTTGGTGTCATGGCGGCACAATCTATTGGTGAACCAGGTACACAGCTAACAATGCGTACCTTCCATATTGGTGGTGCTGCCAGTCGTGCTGCATCAACTAACAGTATTACACCTAAAGGCGCTGGCAAAATCCGCTTACATAACATCAAATTGGTTAAACATATTGATGGTCATAATGTCGCCGTATCACGTTCTGGTGAGTTAGGTTTGGTTGACGAGGTTGGTCGTGAGCGTGAACGTTATAAAGTGCCGTATGGTGCTTCGATTGCCGTAAACGAAGGCGATTCAGTTCAGTCTGGCCAAGTGGTAGCAAACTGGGATCCGCACACACATCCGATTATCTCGGAAGTGGCGGGTCAGGTAAAACTTTCAGATTTTGTTGATGGTGTGACTGTAAATAAGCATACCGATGAGGTCACTGGCCTAAGCTCGACGGTTATTTCTGATCCTAAGAGTCGTCCATCAGCAGGTAAAGATCTGCGTCCTATGGTGCGTCTCGAAGATGATAAGGGTAATGAGCTGTTCTTGGCCGACACCGAGATTCCTGCGCAGTATGTACTGCCTGCCGGTGCCATTGTGAGCTTGAATGATGGTGCGCAAGTAGGTGTAGGTGATGTTATTGCCCGCATACCACAGGAATCATCAAAAACACGTGATATTACTGGTGGCCTACCTCGAGTCGCTGACTTGTTTGAAGGTCGCAAACCAAAAGAGCCTGCCGTATTGGCACAAGCCACGGGTACTGTTAGCTTTGGTAAAGAAACCAAAGGTAAGCAGCGCCTCGTGATTAAGTGTGAAAACAACGAAGAAATCGAAGAGTTAATTCCAAAGTGGCGCCATGTAACTGTGTTTGAAGGTGAGCATGTGGAACGTGGTGAAATGGTCGTTGATGGCGAACCAAGTCCACATGACATTCTGCGTTTGCTAGGTGTTAAGGATTTAGCCGAATACTTGGTTAAAGAAGTGCAAGACGTTTACCGCTTGCAAGGTGTGAAAATCAACGATAAGCACATTGAAGTGATTATTCGCCAGATGCTACGTAAAGTTGAAGTAGTTGATCCGGGTGATACTAATCTACTCCGTGGTGAGCAGGTTGAACGTTCAAACATTTATGCATTAAACGATGAAATGGAAAGTAAGAATCTGCGCCAGGCTGAGTATTCACCGGTATTACTAGGTATTACAAAAGCCTCATTGGTAACTGAATCCTTTATTTCTGCGGCATCATTCCAGGAAACCACACGAGTTCTAACCGAGTCTGCAGTGCGTGGCTCGAAGGACAATCTACGTGGCTTGAAGGAAAATGTGATTGTAGGCCGATTGATTCCAGCGGGTACTGGTTTGGCCTATCATGAGCAACGACGTAAGGCTCGCGAGGCTTTGCAACTTAATCTGACTGCTGAGCCAATGATGGCTGAGCCGGAAGTAACTAAAACGGAAGAGAATCCTACGGATGATGTAGCGACGGATTAGGAGTTAAGAGCGCGTAAGTCCTTGACAGCGCTATACCCAGCTCCTAAAATCTCGCCACTCTGCGACAGGTCGATCTCGCCATTGACCTGTCGTTCATTATTTAGGCGGAGCAAATAAAGATATATGTCTACGGTAAACCAGTTAGTACGTAAACCTCGAAAGAGTAAAGTGTACAAAAGTAATGTGCCTGCCCTTGAAGCATGTCCTCAAAAGCGTGGCGTATGTACTCGTGTATATACAACAACGCCTAAGAAGCCGAACTCTGCGCTACGTAAAGTTGCTAGGGTGCGATTGACCAACGGTTTCGAAGTGTCTTCATACATTGGTGGTGAAGGTCATAACTTACAAGAACACTCAGTGGTATTGATTCGTGGTGGTCGTGTAAAAGATTTGCCAGGTGTGCGTTATCACACAGTACGTGGCAGCCTTGATACTCAAGGTGTGCAAAACCGCAAGAAAGGCCGTTCAAAATACGGCGCTAAGCGTGTTAAATCATAAAAATTTGATCGGTAACCCGACGGTTGCCTAAATAACAGCAGAATAAGCCCAAGCGAGCTAATACATAACTATGGCAAGACGTAGAGAAGTCCCCAAACGCGAAGTAATACCTGATCCAAAATACGGTAATGATCAGATTGCTAAATTCGTTAATATCTTAATGCAATCGGGTAAGAAATCGACTGCTGAGCGTATTGTTTATCAAGCAATTGATGAGATTACTGCGAAGAAAGGTAGAGACGGCTTAGAGATTTTCATTGAAGCCTTAGACAAGGTTAGACCGCCGGTTGAAGTTAAATCTCGCCGTGTGGGTGGTGCAACTTATCAGGTGCCAGTGGAAGTGCGTCCTTTACGTCAAGGCGCATTAGCAATGCGTTGGATTGTAGACTCTGCCCGTAAACGTGGTGAGAAGTCTATGATTAACAAGTTAGCAGGCGAATTGATGGATGCGGCTGAAAATAAAGGCTCTGCAATGAAGAAGCGTGAAGATACACTACGTATGGCTGAGGCGAACAAAGCGTTCTCTCATTACCGTTGGTAAGCTTGTAACGCGGATAACAGAAAATGGCACGTACGACGCCTATCGAACGATATCGTAATATCGGAATTATGGCGCATATCGATGCCGGTAAGACGACTACCACGGAACGTATTCTTTTTTACACCGGGGTATCGCATAAGATTGGCGAGGTCCATGACGGCGCAGCTGTCATGGATTGGATGGAGCAAGAGCAGGAGCGTGGTATTACTATCACCTCAGCCGCAACCACCTGCTTCTGGAAGGGGATGGATCAGCAATTTGATCAGCACCGTATCAATATTATTGATACTCCCGGCCATGTGGATTTCACAATTGAAGTTGAACGATCGTTACGTGTTCTAGATGGTGCGTGTGCGGTATTTTGTGCTGTAGGTGGGGTTGAGCCTCAATCAGAGACAGTGTGGCGACAGGCGGACAAATATAAAGTCCCTCGGATGGCATTCATCAATAAGATGGATCGTTCTGGAGCCGATTTTAGACGGGTTGTTGACCAGATTCGAGAGCGACTCGGAGCGACGCCCATCGCATTGCAGTTACCGATAGGCGCAGAAGATAAATTTGCTGGGGTGGTTGACCTAGTAACGCAGCGTGCAATTTATTGGAATGAATCAGATGCCGGTACCAGCTATGAGGCGCGAGACATTCCGGCAGAGATGCAAGATGACTGTATCGTTGCACGAGAAGACTTAGTCGAAGTCGCGGCGGAAGCGTCAGAAGAATTAATGGATGCCTATCTGGATACAGGTGAGCTTGATGCAAAGCAAATCTATGCAGGTATTCGGAGCCGTACCCTGGCGGGTGAGGTGGTGCCGACTTTTTGTGGTTCGGCCTTTAAAAATAAAGGCGTGCAGGCATTATTGGATGCTGTAGTGCGGTATATGCCGGCGCCAACCGATGTCCCTGCAATTACGGGGGTGTTGGCTGATGGAAAGGAATCTGAGGGTAGTCGACCTTCATCCGATGCTGAGCCCTTTGCGGCCTTAGCGTTTAAGATTGCAACCGACCCTTTTGTAGGGACGTTGACCTTCTTTCGCGTCTACTCCGGTATTTTGAAGTCGGGTGACAGCGTATTTAATCCAATTAAGGGTAAGAAGGAGCGGATTGGTAGATTGCTGCAGATGCATGCCAACTCGCGCGAAGAGTTAAAAGAAGTCTATGCCGGCGATATAGCGGCGGCAGTTGGACTACGCGATGTGACAACGGGCGAGACCTTATGTGATAAGAGCGCCGTTATCACGCTTGAACGTATGGAGTTTCCAGAGCCTGTCATCTCGGTGGTGGTGGAGCCAAGAACCACTGGAGACCAGGATAAGATGGCGATTGCGCTGGAGAAATTAGCGCAAGAGGATCCTTCTTTTAGGGTTAGGACCGATGATGAGTCAGGGCAGGTTATTATCTCCGGTATGGGGGAGCTGCACTTAGATATTATTGTTGACCGGATGAAACGCGAATTTAAAGTCGATGCAAACGTTGGCATGCCACAAGTGGCCTTTCGTGAGACGATTCGACGCACGGTTGAGCAAGAATATAAGTTTGAGCGTGAAACTGGTGGACGTAGCCAATATGGGCATGTCTTCTTGCGTATAGAGCCCGCTGAAGTAGGTAGCGGCTTTGAGTTTGTAGATGAAATTGTGGATGGGATAATTCCAAAAGAATACATTCCAGCCGTTGAAAAAGGTATCTTTGAATCGATGCAAAGCGGTGTTGCCGCGGGTTATCCGATCGTAGATCTGAAAGTGACCTTATTTAATGGCTCTTTTCATGATGTTGATTCATCTGAGATGGCATTTAAAATTGCCGCCTCAATGGGTTTTAAGGAAGGTGCTAGAAGTGCCAATCCGTGCTTACTAGAGCCAATAATGGCTGTTGAAGTAGTGACACCAGAAGAGCATATGGGTGACGTGGTGGGCGATTTAAATCGCCGACGTGGAATTGTTGCTGGCATGGATGACGCACCTGCGGGTAAAATCGTGCGCGCGGAAGTGCCATTGAGAGAAATGTTTGGTTATGCAACCGATTTGCGATCAGCAACTCAAGGGCGCGCAACCTATGCAATGCAGTTTGAAAAGTATGCAGAAGCACCAGCGAGTGTGCTGGCTGCTGTATCTAAAGCTTATTAGAAAATTAATTACGTTTAATATTTAGAGGTAGCGATCGATGTCTAAGGAAAAGTTCGAACGAACGAAGCCCCACGTAAACGTGGGCACAATTGGTCACGTTGACCACGGTAAGACGACGTTAACAGCGGCGTTGACGAAGGTGTCAGCGGAAGCGAACGGCGGTGAGTTCAAGGACTATGGTGACATTGATAATGCACCAGAAGAGCGCGAGCGCGGTATCACGATTGCGACGGCCCACGTTGAGTATGAGACAAGTAACCGTCACTATGCGCACGTTGATTGTCCGGGACACGCGGATTATGTGAAGAACATGATTACAGGTGCGGCCCAGATGGATGGTGCTATTTTAGTGTGTTCGGCAGCAGATGGCCCGATGCCACAGACACGTGAGCACATTTTATTGTCTCGTCAGGTAGGTGTTCCTTACATTGTGGTTTACATGAATAAGGCTGATCAGGTTGATGACGCAGAATTACTGGAGTTAGTTGAGATGGAGATCCGAGATCTGCTGTCTAGCTATGATTTCCCGGGAGATGATACTCCGATTGTAACGGGATCAGCGTTAAAAGCCTTAGAAGGCGATGCATCAGAGATTGGTGTGCCATCAGTACTGAAGCTATTGGAAGAGATGGATTCATACATTCCAGAGCCGGAGCGTGCGATTGACGGTGATTACTTGATGCCTGTGGAAGATGTATTTTCAATTTCAGGTCGAGGCACGGTAGTGACCGGTCGAATTGAGCGTGGCATTGTCAAAGTAGGTGAAGAGATTGAGATTGTCGGTATTAAAGATACGTTGAAGACGACGTGTACGGGTGTAGAGATGTTCCGCAAGCTACTTGACGAAGGTCGTGCGGGCGACAACGTAGGTGTATTGCTGCGTGGCACTAAGCGTGATGAAGTTGAGCGAGGTCAAGTATTATGTAAGCCGGGCAGTATTACGCCGCACACGAAGTTTGAAGCAGAAGTTTATATTCTGTCGAAAGATGAAGGTGGCCGTCATACGCCATTTTTTAATGGTTACCGTCCACAGTTTTACTTTAGAACCACGGATGTAACCGGCGCTTGTGAATTACCGGCAGGAATTGAGATGGTAATGCCGGGTGACAACGTGAAGATGGAAGTCAGCATGATCGCTCCGATTGCGATGGAAGAAGGCTTACGCTTTGCGATTCGTGAAGGTGGCCGTACCGTTGGTGCGGGCGTCGTCGCTAAAATTATTGAATAAAGAAAGAGAAAACTAAATGTCAGATAGTCAACGCATACGTATCCGTTTGAAGGCTTTCGATCATCGCTTGATCGACCGTTCAGCTAATGAAATTGTACAAACAGCAAAACGAACTGGTGCGCGAGTAAAGGGACCAATTCCATTGCCTACCCGAAAAGAGCGTTTTACGATTCTTACCTCACCACATGTTGATAAAAACGCACGTGATCAGTATGAGATTCGTACCCATAAACGCATTATGGATATTGTGGACCCGACCGATAAAACGGTTGATGCGCTGATGAAACTTGATCTTGCAGCCGGTGTGGATGTTCAGATTAAGTTAAATTGATCAAATAAGCGCCTATGTAGCCACGCTGGGGGGAAAACACTCCCAAAACTAGTAAATTAATTGCTAATAGTGGTTTCATAACGCGCTGTTTTCTGCAATAATTCGCGGCTTCCTGTGGCCCGGTCAAGTAACCCTTGTCCGGGCCACATTCGCAAGGCCTTGGAATTTTTTAGAAGAGATAAGCAGATGCCATTAGGTATTGTTGGTAAAAAAGTAGGTATGACCCGTGTCTTCACAGAGGACGGTGCATCAGTGCCTGTCACGGTAGTGCACGTAGCGAATAATCGCGTAGCACAACTGAAAGACTTAGATATTGACGGCTACAGAGCCGTACAGGTTGCTTACGGTGACCGTAAGCCATCTAGAACTAATAAAGCACAGTCTGGCCATAACGCTAAAGCAGGTGTTACGGACGGTGAGGGTTTATTCGAATTTAGGTTAGATTTAGACGAAGAGAGTGAGTTGGCCCTAGGCGCAGAATTAAAGGCAGATCTTTTTGAGGCAGGCCAAAGCGTGATGGTTACAGGGATGTCTAAAGGTAAAGGTTTTGCCGGTACCATTAAACGCCACAATTTCGCTGGACAAGATGCGACGCATGGTAACTCGATTTCGCACCGTGTAGCAGGTTCTACTGGCCAATGTCAGACTCCTGGACGCGTATTCAAAGGTAAGAAGATGGCTGGTCACATGGGCGCGGAACAGGTTAGTACACGTAACCTAACTATCGTGCGCGTAGATGCTGACCGAGATCTATTGTTAGTTAAGGGTGCAATCCCCGGAGCTCGTGGTGGTCGCGTAATCGTTCGACCAACCCTAGAAGCTTAATTATTAGATTGGAATGTTGCTGTTATGAAACTCGCATTTGCAAATAACAACTCTTCAGTAGACGTGTCAGATGCCACGTTTGCTCGAGATTATAACGAGTCGCTGATACACCAAATGGTCACCTCTTATTTAGCGGGTGGTCGTCAGGGTACTAAGGCGCAGAAAAATCGCTCAGCAGTGAGCGGTGGCGGCGCTAAGCCGTGGAAACAAAAGGGAACAGGTCGTGCACGGGCTGGTACCTCACGTGGTCCATTATGGCGTAAGGGTGGTGTCACCTTTGCTGCACAGCCACGTAGTTTTGAGCAGAAAATTAATAAGAAAATGGTACGCGCAGCATATGCATCTATCTTTTCTGAGCTAATTCGTGCCGAGCGCCTACATGTTGTTGCTGATTTCACCGTTGCTAACCCTAAGACTAAAGAAGCTATTGCAAAATTAAGCGAAATTGGTGTGCCAAATGCGTACATCATCGTTGCCAATGAGCAGGCTGATGAAAATCTATATATGGCAGTACGTAATGTGCCGTATGTAGAGGTTACTGAGGTTGATGGCATTGATCCGGTAAGTCTAATTAAATTCAATCATGTTGTTATTTCTGAAGCGGCATTGAAAGAAGTGGAAGGTTGGTTGTCATGAATCTAGAACGTCTCTCGCAAGTATTGGTTGCACCGCACGTTTCTGAGAAGGCTGCGATGATTGCTGATAGCAACAATCAACATGTATTTAAAGTGTTGCCCGGCGCAAGCAAAGAAGAAGTTAAGCATGCGGTTGAGCAAATGTTTAACGTTAAAGTTGAGACTGTACGTACAGTCAACGTGAACGGTAAACAAAAACGTTTTGGGCGCACGCTAGGTAAGCGTAGCGACTGGAAAAAAGCATATGTACGCCTAGCTGAAGGTCATGATATTGACCTGAGCGGAATGGAATAGGAAGTAAGATCATGGCAGTTGTTAAGTCGAAACCTACCTCACCAGGACGTCGCTTTCAGGTACGGGTTGTAAACCCAGACCTACATAAAGGCGAACCTGTAAAGGCGCTGGTTGAAAAGAAATCAAAGTCTGGTGGTCGAAACAATGGTGGACGTATTACTACGCGTCACCGTGGTGGCGGTCATAAGCAGCGTTATCGCGTTGTTGACTTTAAGCGTAATAAAGACGGCATTCCGGCTGTTGTTGAGCGCTTGGAGTATGATCCAAACCGTACTGCCAATTTGGCGTTACTTAAGTACGCTGACGGTGAGCGTCGTTACATTATCGCTCCACGCGGTATCAAAGTTGACGATGCGATTCATTCTGGTAGTCAAGCACCAATCAAGACTGGGAATTGCTTACCGCTGCGCAGTATTCCTGTTGGTACTACAGTTCATTGTATTGAATTGAAGCCTGGTAAAGGTGCTCAAATCGGTCGCAGTGCAGGCGCTGCAGTCCAGTTAGTAGCACGTGAAGGTGCGCACGCCACCCTACGATTACGTAGTGGTGAGATGAGAAAAGTATTATCTGATTGTCGTGCGACAATTGGTGAAGT
>Ga0228631_1001559_pt1 | contig 11134 bp, 9 predicted proteins | sample 39DmetaG_FD_183049 | JGI IMG/M metagenome (GOLD analysis project Ga0228631, IMG submission 183049) | Seawater microbial communities from Monterey Bay, California, United States - 39D | ecosystem: Environmental > Aquatic > Marine > Coastal | place: USA: California | collected 2016-09-28
ATGAGTCAACGTTTTGTTTCCCATCCTTGGCATGGAATTGAAGTTGGAGATAAAAGTCCAGCAATTATTAATGCATATATTGAAATTATTCCTTCTGATGCTATTAAATACGAAATAGACAAGGAAAGTGGACACATTATGGTAGATAGGCCTCAAAAGTTATCTAACCACATGCCTTGTCTTTATGGGTTTGTTCCTAAAACCTACTGCGATGAAAAAGTTGCTGAATTTTCAAGAGAAAAAACAGGAAGAAACGACATCGATGGTGATGGAGATCCTTTAGATATTTGTGTCTTAAGTGAGCGTACTTTTAACCATGGAAATATTCTTTGTGAAGCTAAAGTTATTGGTGGATTCAGAATGTTAGACGGTGGAGAAGCTGATGACAAGATTATTGCAGTTTTAAAAGGAGATCAAGCTTATGGTGACATTGAAGACATTACTGAAATGCCTAAATTGGTAATTGATAGGGTCCGTCACTTTTTCTTAACTTATAAAGACCTAGATGGAGCTGGTAAAAATGTGGAAATCACTCATGTTTATGGAAAAGAAGAAGCATTTGAAGTAGTAAAACGTTCTAGAGAAGATTATGACCGTATATATGGGAATGTAAATGAAAACTTAGTTAATAGTTTATTAGACGCAATTAAATAAGAATTTGATTATTTCAAATAAAACTTCAAAAGTTTAACGCATAAAAAAAGCTGGATATAAAATCCAGCTTTTTTTGTATCTATGAAATTTTTATATTTCGTAAGTATCCATGAAAGCAGTTGTAAAATCACCTTCATTAAACTTCTCATCATCCATCAATTTTAAATGGAAAGGAATTGTAGTTTTTACACCTTCTATAATATATTCGTCTAAAGCTCTCTTCATTTTTAAAATTGCTTCTTCACGAGTCTGAGCAACAGTGATTAGTTTACCAATCATTGAATCATAATAAGGAGGTATAACATAACCCGCATGTGCATGAGAGTCCACACGCACTCCATGACCACCTGGTGAGTGATAACTAGTTATCTTACCAGGAGAAGGTCTGAAATCATGATCTGGATCTTCTGCATTAATTCTACATTGAATTGAATGCATATTTGGGAAATGATTTTTACCAGATAAAGGCTCACCATAAGCTAACTTAATTTGCTCTTTAATCAAATCAAAATCAATAACTTCTTCCGTAATTGTATGTTCAACTTGAATACGTGTATTCATTTCCATGAAATAGAAATCTCTATGCTTATCAACAAGAAATTCTACTGTACCTACACCTTCATATTTTACAGCTTTAGCAGCTTTAACAGCAGCATCTCCCATTCTCTCTCTTAACTCCTCAGTCATGAAAGGAGAAGGAGTTTCTTCTACTAATTTTTGATGACGTCTTTGAATAGAACAATCTCTTTCTGATAAGTGACATGCATTACCAAAAACATCTCCTGCAATTTGAATCTCAATATGACGAGGTTCTTCAATGAATTTCTCCATGTATAAACCATCATTACCAAATGCCGCAGCAGATTCTTTTCTTGCTGAATCCCAAGCTGCTTCAAGATCTTCTTCTTTCCAGACGATACGCATACCTTTACCACCACCACCAGCAGTAGCTTTCATGATAATAGGGTAAACTATCTTTTTAGCTTGCTTTTTTGCATCCTCTAAGTCCTTCAATAAACCTACAGAACCTGGCACACAAGGGACACCAGCTTCAATCATAGTAGCTTTTGCTGTTGCTTTATCCCCCATACCTGCAATTTGCTCAGGTAAAGCACCGATAAATTTTATATTATGCTCCTGACAAACTTTTGAAAACTTCTCATTTTCAGATAAAAAACCATAACCTGGATGAATTGCATCCGCATTAGTAATTTCAGCTGCAGCAATTATATTAGCGATGGACAAGTAGGATTTTGAACTTTCTGGTGGTCCAATACATACTGCTTCATCAGCAAACCTAACAGGTAAACTATCTTTATCAGCTGTTGAATATACAGCAACAGTTTTGATACCCATTTCTTTACAAGTACGAATAACTCTTAAAGCTATTTCGCCTCGATTGGCAATTAATATTTTCTTAAACATAGTTAATCTTTTATATTTCTAATTAATTTAATTCAATTGGTAACACCAATAAAACTGAATTTAATTAAGCAGGATCAACTAAGAATAATGGTTGATCGTATTCAACAGGTGTTGCATCATCCACTAAAACTTTAACAATTTTACCAGAAACTTCTGCTTCAATTTCATTGAATAATTTCATTGCTTCAATGATACAAATAGTTTCACCTGTACTAATAGCTTTTCCAACTGTTACAAAAGGATCTTTATCTGGACCTGCTGAACGGTAGAAAGTACCAATCATAGGAGATTTAACTGTGATATACTTTGATTCTTCTTCTTTTTTCTCAGCAACTGGTGCTGCTGGAGCTGGAGCAGCAGGTGCAGCAGCTACAGCCGGAGCTGCTTGTATTTGTTGTGGAGCTGCTTGTTGAATTACGTATTGTTGCTCCACTTTTTTAGATTCTGATTTAATTGTGATTTTAAAATCTTTTTGTTCGATTTCTACTTCTGTAACACCAGATTTAGAAACAAATTTGATTAAATCTTGAATTTCTGAAATATTCATAATTATTAGTTTTTATATTTTTTAAAGATTAAGAGTTATATGCCCATTTAAGGTATACAGCTCCCCAAGTAAAACCACCTCCAAAAGCAGATAAAATAATATTATCTCCTTTTTTCAACTGTTTTTCATAATCCCACAAACACAATGGCAAAGTTCCGGCAGTTGTATTACCGTACTTTTCGATATTTATCATCACCTTATCTTTTGATAAGCCCATTCGATTTGCAGTAGCATCAATAATTCTTAAATTAGCTTGATGAGGAACTAACCAGTCTACATCTTCACTTGACAAGTTATTTTTAACCATAATATCAGCAGAAACTTCCGCCATATTTGTAACAGCAAACTTGAAAACTTGTTTTCCTTCTTGCTTAACGAAATGCATTTTATCTTCAACTGTTTTAGCAGAAGGCGGGTTAGCACTTCCTCCTCCAGGTTGAATTAGATATTGTCTCCCAGAACCATCACTTTTAAGAATAAAGTCCTGAACACCATTACCTTCAAAATCAGGCTCAAGTAAAACAGCACCACACCCGTCACCAAAAATGATACAAGTAGTACGATCTTCATAATCTATAATTGAAGACATTTTATCCACTCCAACAACTACAACTTTCTTATATTTACCTGTCTCAATAAATTGAGAACCAGTTGATAAAGCGTAAATAAATCCTGAACAAGCAGCTATTAAGTCATACCCCCAAGCATTTTTCATTCCCACCTTATCACAAAGTACATTTGCAGTACTTGGAAAAGGATAATCTGGAGTAACAGTTGCTAAAATAACTAAATCAACATCCATTGGATCTGTTCCAGTTTTTTCTAACAAACCATTTACAGCATGTACTGCCATATCAGAAGAAGCACCATCTTTCATGATTCTTCTTTCTTTAATACCTGTTCTCGAAGTTATCCATTCATCATTTGTATCTACAATTTTAGCTAACTCATCGTTAGATAAAACGTAATCCGGAACGTATCCTTGAACACCAGTAATTGCTGCTGTAATTTTCTCCATATTATTTATTGAAAAAGTCGTTAATTTTATTCGAAAGGCCTGATTTAGCAACATCAAAAGAGTGTAAAATCATATTTTTCACAGCAATATCGTTAGATATACCGTGACCAATAATAACATTACCTTGAACTCCTAAAATAGCAGTTCCTCCATAGTTTTCATAATTAAACCTATCGAAATACGCGTCTTTTATTCCACGTTTTTTCATTAGAGAGTAAATCCCTTCTGCCTCCTTAAGTACAATGTTACCTGTAAATCCATCACAAACAATAACATCTGCTAATCCTGAAAAAATATCCCTTCCTTCAATATTTCCAACGAAGTCAATTTCTTCTGATTCAGCTAATAACTTATAAGTGGCAATTGTCAAAAGATTACCTTTTGACTCTTCTTCCCCAATATTTAGTAAACCAATTTTAGGTTTTTTAATTCCATATACATTTTGAGAATAAATATCTCCTAATAATGCAAATTGATACAAAACATCTGGTTTACAATCAGCATTGGACCCAACATCTAATAAAATAGATTGGTTACCATCTACTGTTGGTATTGTGGAAGTAATACAAGGTCTGATTACTCCAGGAATAGTATGCGTTTTATACATAGAACCAACAAGCATTGCACCTGTATTCCCTGTACTAGCAAAAGCATTAATCTTCTTTTCAGACAACAAATCAAAACCAACAGAAATACTACTGTTAGGTTTTTGAGGAATCGCCCTAGTAGGATGATCATGCATCGTTATTACATCTGGAGCATGAACTATCTCAAAATCATCAGGATTAGCACCACGCTCAGATAGGCAACTCAAAATAATATCTTGGTCGCCTATCAAAACTAGTGTAGTATCCTGAGGAAATTCTTTTTGTGCTAATATTGCTCCTTCAATATTCGCTTCTGGAGCAAAATCACCACCAAAAATATCTATTCCTATCTTCATTAAGAAGAGTTTTAGTTATTCAACAGTTAAATCAAACTGCAACTTCTTTCTCAGCCACAACCTTACCTTTGTAGTAAAGTTTTCCTTCATGCCAGTGAGCATGGTGAAATAAGTGAGGTTGTCCTGTAGTTGGGCATGTCGCTATGTTATCAGCAACCGCTTTCACATGTGTTCTTCTTTTGTCTCTTCTCGTTTTCGAGATCTTTCTTTTTGGATGTGCCATTTTTTATAATTTAAAAAAAGTTAATTCAAATTCTTTAACATTGCCCAAACTTCATCTGTATCATCATCGTCGTCGTCACTTTCGTCGTCGTCTGATTCCTCTTCTGTAGAATTAACAACATATTTCTCATACAATGCAATCATTTCAGGATCACATTTATCTATATCATGTACTGACCTTACTGGCATAGAAACCGAAATAAGTTCGTACACATAATCTTTTATATCTATTTCAAAAGCATTGGAAGGAAGCACAATTAAAGATTCGTCTTCTGATTCATCTTCACCAAACTTATATATTATTTGGTACTCTCCTTCCGCCTCAACTTCTATAGGGTCGTTACACCTATCACAATTTGTAAATACTTTTCCATCAACATGAAAAACACCTATCATCATTGTCTCTTTTTTTTCCAATTCTAACTTCACATGAACGTTTCCATCGTGAATGATTGAATAGTCAATCCCTTCAAAAAAAGCCTTATCAATATCGTATTCAAAGATGTGGTTACCTATCTTTAAACCTACAAACGGTATCACAAATTCTCTTTTTGACATAACTTTCCAACTAAAATCGGATGACAAAGATAATTATTTTAAACGTAATAATGTTAATATCCTCTTTTTTTTTGAATATAAGCTAACTTATTCAAAAGAAGACATTCGTTTTTTATCCATTGGCCTTACTTTTAATGGATTCTTTACCATCTCTTTTCGAGCGTTTTGATTTCTATAAACATCCATAGCTAAATAAATCGCATTTCTCATAGATTGTTCAGAAGCAATCCCTTTAGCAACTATATCAAAAGCAGTCCCGTGATCTGGAGAAGTTCTTATAATTGGTAAACCAGCAGTATAATTAACTCCATCATCAAACGCTAGCGCTTTAAAAGCTGTCAACCCCTGATCATGATACATTGCTAAAACTGCATCGTATTGAGACATTGCAGAAGAACCAAAGAAACCATCTGCTGGAAATGGTCCAACAGCAATAATACCATCATTTTTCGCTTGTGTAATTGCCGGGCTTATGATTTCAATCTCCTCATCTCCTAACTTACCGTTTTCTCCTGCATGAGGATTCAAACCAAAAACAGCTATTTTAGGTCGAACAATACCAAAGTCATTAATTAAGCTTTTATCAAGCATTTTAATTTTTTGGTAAATAATATCTTTTGTTAAGTAAGAACTAACTTCTTTTAAAGGAATGTGAGTGCAAGCTAAAGCTACTCTTAAGTTTGATCCTACCATCATCATCAACACATCATCTGCACCTGCTTTATCAGCTAAATACTCTGTATGACCTGGAAATTTGAAACCTGATTTTGCCATTGCTTCTTTTGAAATCGGAGCAGTAACAAGTACGTCTATCTTTCCTTCGGAAAGGTCTTGGGTAGCAGCTTCTAAAGATAAAAATGCAAATTTCCCTCCAACTTCTGTCGCTTTCCCTAAATCAAATTTAATCTCTTCATTCCAAACATTTACGACATTAACCTTTCTATTTACAGCATCGGTAGCAGTTTTACAAGCTTGAAAAGAAAAGTTAAACTTTCTAATAGCTTTTTTGTAATAAGATATAGTTTTGGTAGAACCATAAATAATTGGTGTACAATCTAATAAAATTCTTGAATCGTTTAAAGCTTTGATAATAACTTCAGGTCCAATTCCATTTACATCACCAATAGAAATCCCTACTCTAATTGGATTAGGATTCCCTACCTCTTTTTCTATATTTTTATCCATCTATTTATAATTTTTCAAAAAGTTAAATAGTAATCGAACTCCATATCCTGTACCATTTTTACCTTTATAATTCTCTTCTCCATCTAACCAAGCTGTTCCTGCAATATCAATATGTACATAAGGAGCCTTTACAAAATGTTCTAAAAACTTCCCCGCTGTAATCATACCTGCATTTGCACTCCCTATATTCTTAAGGTCAGCTATATCAGATTTCATCTCTTCCAAATAATCCTCCCAAAAAGGGAAACGAACGACTCTTTCAAAACATAAATTACCAGCATCATCTAATTGTTCAAAAACCTTATCCTTAGCATTACCCATTATACATGCTGCTTTAGTACCAATAGCTCTCATCGCTGAACCTGTTAAAGTTGCCGCGTCTATAACTAATTCAGGATCATACTTTTTTGAATATGCTAAAGCATCCGCCAAAATCATTCTTCCCTCAGCATCCGTATTTAAAACCTCTACAGTTGTTCCATCGTACATAGTAACAACATCTCCAGGAGCGTAGGCATTTAAACCAGGTCTATTATCTGTTGCAGGGATTAATGCAATAATATGTTTATCTAATTTATTCTCAGCTGCTGCATAGATTGCTCCAACAACACAAGCTGCCCCACCCATATCGCTTTTCATACAATCCATAGAATGTGGTGTCGGTTTTAAACTCAAACCTCCAGTATCATAAACCACTCCTTTCCCAACTAAAACGATAGGTTTTTTATTTGTGGCATTCTTTGGCTTATATTCCAAAACAGTAAATGTTGGAGGATCAATAGAACCTTTATTTACAGCTAACAAACCACCCATTTTGAGGGATTCTATTTTTGCTTTTCCATAAACCTGAACGTCTAAACTTGTATTTTCACTAAGCTTTTCAATTTCCTCAGAAAACTTTGGGGCATTTAAATAAGACACTGGTTCATTAACCATATCTCTAGCCCAAAAAACAGATTTAATAGTTGTATTTAATTCTGAAACTAACAGATTTGAACAAGATTCAGAAACAAAGATGGACTCTAACCTATTCTTTTTTGTGTCTGCATTTTTAAAATATTTCAAAAATTGATAACTAGATAAAGCAAATCCTTCACAGAAGCTTAACACCATTTCTTGATCTCCTTCAACAAATATTTCAGATTCTTTTTTATCTATTAGCTTTCGAACATTATATCCTGAAACTCTATTTTTCTCTTGATTAATATCTCCTTTTATAAAAACTAAAAATTGATCCGTACTTTTAAAATAATCAACGTCTTTTTCTCCTTCTAAAAAAACATGAAATTGTTTTATCAATGAATCCTCTACACCTTTTGAAAATTTCGTTTTAGAATTACCTACTAACACCAAATTCGAAACTTCCTTTGAACTATTTTTTATTTTTAAAAACATAATATAAATTTTCTAGCTTTATACAAAGATACACATCTTCTAAGACTTGTTAACGATCTATTGAATCCAATTCAATAAACCAAAATCCTTTTGTTGAATTTGGCTTATCTTCTATGTATTTCTCCTCTAAAGGCTTATAAATTTTCTCTCCTTTTTTAAAACTAATCTTATTTTTAAAAATAGGTCCATCAAAACAAAAGGTATGAAATTCTCCATTCTCGCCACACGGGTCCACATTGATTGGTAAATCCGAAATAAAATGCTCATCTAATAACCGCCCAACAGAATCCTCTTTAAAATTAGCATCATTTACACAACATGTAATTGTTTGGAATCCATCTGATAAAAAGTCTTTTATTAGTTCTTTTGTATCTCTTTTCCAAAGTGGGAAAACTGTACCCATTTTTACCTTTTGCATATTCTTTTCGCGATATTCCCTTAAATCGTCTAAAAAAATATCTCCAAAAATAACAGACTCCACCCCTTCAGACTTTACCTTGTTCATCATCTGCTCCATTTGGTTTTCGTAATCTTCAAAAGAATTTTCAGAAACCCAAACTTTTAATAAAGGAATCCCTATGGATTCTGCTTGAAGGTCCAACAACTCCTCTTTTACCCCATGCATTGAAACCCTTTTAAACTCTTTATTCAACGTTGTTAAAAGGTATTTAACGTCATATTTACCTGCTTTAAAAACTTGATGCAAGGCAAAAGCGGAATCTTTTCCCCCACTCCAAGCAAAAACAACTTTCTCCTTATCCATTAATTATAATTCTAGTGCTAAATATTTAGCAGTAAAAGAATCTTTTTGGTGCTTTTTAGCTATTGTTTCAGGAGTACCTTTACAAACTATTTTTCCTCCACCTTTTCCTCCCTCTGGACCAATATCAATAATATAATCCGCAACTTTGACTATATCCAGATTATGTTCAATAACTAAAACTGTATTTCCGTCCTCAACAATTCTTTGAAGAACAATTAATAACATTCTAATATCTTCAAAATGTAATCCAGTAGAAGGCTCATCCATAATATAAATCGTATTCCCTGTACTTTTCTTACAAAGTTCAGTTGCCAACTTTATTCTTTGTGCCTCACCTCCAGACAAGGTAGTTGAAGATTGACCAAGTTTAATATATCCAAGACCAACCGATAAAAGTGTTTCTAAAACACGATGAATTTTCGGAATACTTTCAAAAAATGGCACAGCATCTTCTATTGTCATGTCTAAAACATCGCTTATTGATTTACCTTTGTACCTAACTTCTAAAGTTTCTCTGTTATATCTTTTTCCATTACACGTTTCGCATTCAACATATACATCCGGAAGCAAATTCATTTCAATTACTTTCAATCCACCGCCTCCGCAAGTTTCACACCTTCCTCCTTTTACATTAAAAGAAAACCTTCCTGGCTTATATCCTCGAATTTGAGCTTCCGGTAAACTAGCAAATAAAGAACGAATTTCAGTAAACAAAGCTGTATAAGTAGCTGGATTTGATCTTGGGGTTCTACCGATTGGATTTTGATCTATTTCGATCACTTTATCTAAATGTTCTAACCCTTTTACACTTTTATAAGGTAAAGGTTTTCTTACTCCATTATAGATGTGGTTTAATAAAATCGGATAAAGAGTATGGTTTATCAAAGAAGATTTTCCACTTCCTGAAACTCCAGAAACACAAGTTAAAGTACCTAAAGGAATTTTTAAATTTACATTTTTCAAATTGTGACCACTTGCACCATTGAGCTCTAAATATTTTCCATTTCCCTTTCTTCTCTTAGATGGAACAGCAATTTCCATCTCCCCTTTCAAATATTGTGTTGTCAAAGAGATCTTACTTTCCAATTTATCAATTGGATTTGCATTCATTATCTCTCCTCCAAATAAGCCAGCTTTTGGTCCAATATCAACAACAAAATCTGCTGCCTCAATCATTTCTTTGTCGTGTTCTACAACAATCACTGAATTCCCTGTATCTCTTAACTTTTTAAGTGAGTTAATCAACTTCGTATTGTCTCTTTGATGAAGCCCGATACTTGGTTCATCTAGAATATATAAAACGTTCATTAATTCAGAGCCTATCTGAGTAGCTAGTCTTATTCTTTGTGCTTCTCCTCCTGAAAGGGTTTTTGCTGAACGATTTAAACTTAGATAGTTAAGCCCAACATCTAAAATAAAAGATATTCGATTATTAATTTCTTTCAGGATTTCGGTACCTATTAATTTTTGATTATCATCTAATTTGTTTTCAAGTCCATCAAACCAATCTTTCAATTCTTGTAAATCAAAAGAAGACAAGTCTCCAATATGATTACCATCCAATTTAAAATAATGGGCTTCTTTCCTCAAACGAGTTCCTTCACAAACTGGACAAGTAACCTTATTCATAAAATTTTCTGCCCATCTTTTTACAGAAGCAGTATTCTCTTCTGCATGTCTTGATATGAAAGGAATAACTCCTTCAAAAGGAATTGAATCTTTAGAAACATCTATTCCATCATTTCCATACAATACAAGGTTTAAAATATCAGACGGAATATCTTCTAATGGCGTTTGAATCGAATACCCTTCTTTAGAAAGAACGTTTTCAATCTTATCGTAGATCCAACCTCCTTTAAAACCTCCCAAAGGAGCCAACCCTCCTTTTTTAATAGATAATTTAGCATTAGGTATGATTTTAGTAATATCCGCTTCAGAAACCTCACCTAAACCACTGCAACTTGAACAAGCGCCATAGGGAGAATTGAAAGAAAATAAATTAGGTTCTGGATCAGGATAACTTACTCCAGAAGTTGGACACATTAAAGTTCTACTGAAATGCCTAACTTCTTTAGAATCATTATCCATTATCATCATGGACTTATCACCATGTTTCATTGCTGTAATAACAGCATCATATATTCTTTTCCTATCTTTTTTAGAAATAATTATGCGATCAATTACAATATCCACATCGTGAATCTTATATCGATCTAACTTCATTCCTTTTACAATATCTTGAACTTCTCCATCTACTCTAACCTTTGTAAAGCCCATTTTTAAAACCTGCTCAAAAAGTTCTCTGTAATGACCTTTCCTTCCTTTAATCTTTGGAGCTAATAAAGTAACCTTTTTATCGGCATAACTCTTTATAATCAAATCTACGATCTGGTCATCAGAATATTTAACCATTCTTTCTCCAGA
>Ga0228631_1001560_pt1 | contig 11133 bp, 10 predicted proteins | sample 39DmetaG_FD_183049 | JGI IMG/M metagenome (GOLD analysis project Ga0228631, IMG submission 183049) | Seawater microbial communities from Monterey Bay, California, United States - 39D | ecosystem: Environmental > Aquatic > Marine > Coastal | place: USA: California | collected 2016-09-28
TATGACTACCCGATGCTCGAACGTTATGAATATGTAACCCAATACCTCCCGCCCATTTAGAAATCATTGCACAATCCCGAAGTGTATTATAAATACCACTAATGCTATCATTTTCCATAGCTAATAAAAAGCAGGAAGACAGTTGCGGGTGTGGTGTTCCAGCATTAAAAAGAGTGGGAGTCGCGTGTGTAAACATTTTACGCGACATGAGGTCGTACGTTTCGCGAACTCGCATACTATTATCACCATGTATACCAATAGCTACACGAAGCCACATATGTTGCGGTCGTTCAACAATGACCTTGTCAATTTGCATCAAATAGGCACGTTCTAATGTCTTACAGCCAAAATATTCAATAAAATAATCGCGGTTATAATCACACAGCGCATCAAATTCCTCGCTATTTGTAGAAACGATATTAAAAAAATCGTGGGTTACCAATGGACAGTGTTTATTATGCTTATCGCGATATTCATATAATTTGCGCATTACCGCAGTAAAAGATGATTCTGTATTTTTATGATGATTAGAAACAGTAATCCGCCCAGCCAATGTATTGTAATCAGGATGAATACTTGACATTGATGCACATTGCTCTGCAGATAAATCATCAATTTTGGTGGTAGAAATACCTGAATATAATTGGTCAATCACTTTCATAACAAGTGCGGTGTAATTCAACTTAATATTGGCTTCTTGTCCTAATTTCTTGATTCGTGCTGAAATTTTATCAAAGGATACAATTTCTTGTTTGCCATTACGCTTAGTTACATACATTTCATCATCATTTAGCATATTATCGGTAGACATGCTAATTTCGGTTGTATATAATAATACCCCATAATTATCTATATAGTTTTTGTTATAATTTTATCATAAAGTATTTTATTTTCTATTTATTATTTATAATGCCCGGAAAATCACTTTGTAAAGGTAAACGCGTTAGTACACCTAACAAATGTAAAAAGGTTCGCGGGTGCAAGGTTGCATCTGGTAAGAAGAGAACTTTTTGCAGAAAAGCAAAAAATCCTAAGAGTAAATCTACAAGAAAAACTCAAAAACGTAGTAAGAAATAAACATCTAATTTTGTAAATATATCAACATAAATACTTTGATATATTTTTATAAAACGTTTCCATTATCATCAATTTTTATTAAACATACTGGCTTATCTACATTGGTAAAGACATTCATTTGAACACCATCATCACTAACAATAGACATGGAACGGTCACTTACTTGGCGTTTTTTACTCGCTCTATGTTCATACCCCTCAGACCGTTCTTTTACTATAGTATCCCATATTTCTTGAATACGAGGAACTGCATTGGAAAACCACACCCGATTTCTTGGAATATACACACACGATATTTCATCCAAATACCAATATTTTACTGAAAACAATACTCTATTGTCAACATTCATCATTTCTTTTTGTGTATTTATCCATTTGTTAATATTCTGTTCATATAATGGAACATCTAATGGCATATACACATAATAAGGGATATTGGATAACTGTGTTTCTTCATTAATTACAGAAGGTGGTCTTTCCATAAAATGCAATATAACACCACGGTAATCGCGTTTAATATCGCCAAAAAATGAATCAGCTGTATCATATTCTTTAAAACGGGTTTCTACAAAATCACACTCATCCAAATCACATGTTTCCATTTGTATCTGTGTTTGTATCCAATATTCCTGCTTTGGTATACCTGTAATCTCACGATTTACTATATTCTTTATTTCTAACATGCGACCAAATCTCTTATTATCTGGAGCGATATTAATTCCATCTGGAGATGCTCCAATGTAGGAATGCATTGGATGTGGAATACATCCAAACTCACCGACCTTTGTGTAAAACATATCTTCGTATATTTGAATAGTTACTGGTTCATACTTTACGCCCCAATGCATTGGTCCTTCTGTACATGTATTACTTCGTATTTGTATTAATGTATCTAATGGTTTACATTTTTCATATATTAAATTATTAACCTGTGACTGTGTACCAAATACTTTCCATAAATTACTTGCAGTTATCAAATTATAACGAAATTTATACCATTCATCTGTTTTTTGTTCTGGTTGAGGAATACATTGTAAGAGTGCTATTTTTTCTGCCATAATAAATATATCATTTTCAGTCATATTATTCATTTCATTTTCTTGTTGTATATATGAACGGCGTGGTATATCACAAATATCTAAAAATACATCAGCTGTTTCTTCTATGATTATTTTTATCTCCTCAAACAGTATTTCCTCATCAGTTTTATCCATATCATCATCTATATTTGTTGAATATAGAACATCTACATATAATACTTCTGTTGTATGCATTATCATACTGGTATAAAATTTTGGAGAAGATAGTGATAATATATTTTGTTTTATATATTCTTCCATTATATCATATGCAGTTGTAGTTAATTCAGTAAAATCTTCTTCTTTTATTATTTCATCATCACTGTTATCACTATCACTATCACTATCATAATTGTTATCACTATCACTATCATAATTGTTATCACTATCATCATTTATTGATTTTACTATATCATTTTCCAAACTACTAACTTCACTACCAGAATTTGTATATGTTTCATCACTTGATTCTATTGTGATTTCATCAATGCTCTCTATACGAATTAATGGTATAGAATCATAGGATGATGTTGTAGAATTTGAATCCGTTTCTGGAAAAAATTCTGAATCTGTATTTTCCATTGCTATCTATATATATTACAATATAATATCTATATCTATCCTGACATATATATTATATGAATCATTTATTTATCATTGTCGTTGCAATTATTTATTATTTTTTCATTTATTCCTCCACCTTTTACACGCTTAGGAGTTAATGACTTTAATGTAGATACTCGTTTTGTATCAGTAATCTTTAACGTGAAATTATGATTTAATTGATTAAAATGTAATGAAGGAATTGATATTATTTTCATTTCTTCTTTATTATACACAATATCTTTACTCTTAGACAACTTGTTCTTGTCCAAACAATCTTTGAAAAAATTCTTTAATAGCCTTACATCCTTTGATGGCATGCTATGTTGTTTTCCATAACTTTCTGCAAATGTATGAAGTCTTTGCAATTTTGCAGTTTTGTCTAATTTTATCCAATTATCCGTTTTATTTTTTTGACGTTCACGGTCAAGCATATTATCTATACTATCCAGTGTATTTTCTATCTTCTCTTCTTTTACTATTTTATTTTCTTTTTGTTCTTCTTTATTTGCATTAGTTGCTGTAGATGTAAACATTATATAATGTTGTTGTCTTTATATACAAATTATATTACATTATGTTTATCTTGTTTTCATAAAATACATTTGACATACGGAGAACCCCTTACGTAAATCTGTCTAATTTCGTTTTATCTGGTCCATTTATATGGACAAATTGTGGATTACGATTTTTATAGGTGGCTGTCGCGTTTTCCCATGTAAATTTGTCCCAATCCATGTCTTCTGTGTTTAAAAATAACTGGTTCTCATAATCCAAATTAAATAACCATGGATATTGTAAATATTGCTTTGTCCAATACCGCTGATCATCATCTGCATCATTGTATTCATAATCAAGTAAACAATAACGCAATGCCCATGCATATCCTATAAACATGCCACTATTTAAATAAGGAAATTCAGTTTTTTGTTCTGGATACTTTGAAGACTCTTCCTTATCAGGATGACACTGTGACTCGCAACCAAACATTATAGGTTTCTTTTGTTGTATAAACCTCTTTAATACTTCTATTTGAGAACCTCCATATACAACATCATATGCATCTGTAAATAACACGATATCTTGAGGTCGTATCTTCTCATTAAATACAAAATCACGGGTTTCGCGTAATTTCACCCCGAAATTCCCTGTTCCTTCCCAACCGATTTGTCGGTTCTCGTTTAACCCCAAAATAATCATTTGTTCATTCTGTTTTTTTACACGTTCTATAATTTTGTCAAGTACATGGTGTTGTTTTGTCGCAACAGTGATATAATGTAGGTTTATACCGAAATTTGACATTATAATTTATATCATAAAAAAATTCTATATTATTTTTATTGTATTTGTTTTGTTTCTTTTTGTATTTGTTTCTTTGTTTTTGTTTTGTTTAATCACTAATTAATTCCAATTCACACCCAGTATCAAATCCATAAATGGTATCATCCATTGACCAACCATTTTGTTCCAATATATCGGTATTCGTGTCGTCACAGTCGCTTGTGTAAGATTCTTCGTCATCGGGATCTAAATAAATAAGGCGGTGTATCTCTTTCAATTCTTCGGGTGTAAAACTATCCTTATTGCAAATTTCTTCATAACAATCACACCCATCATCTAAGCTGTCTACCGACACCCCCGGATAATCATTCAATATAATTGATTCTTTTTTCAAAATTTCTTCTTTTTCTTTGTCTGTTAATTCTATTTCAAATGTTCCCCAATAAAAGTAATTTGTTACTTCAAACCGAACATGTTTCCCATTAGACAATGTATTGGTCCATTGTTCAGTTTGATAAGTAGACTTCTTATAGTCAGCAGAAATTTCATATACATGAATTTCATCCGTTTCTGTATTTTCGGTGGGTTCTTCCATTGATACAGTAACATCGCCCGGTTCAGTTACGACATTTCCAGTAACCTCTGTTGTATTTGATTCTACGCTTATAAACTCCATGTTAAATTATACATGTCTAATCATATGTTTGATGCATCAATTTTTTATGCATATAATATAACAATCAATGCCAACGCGAAAAAACCAGAAATCAAAGAAACCCAATAACAAATTTAGAAAAACTCGGTCAAAACGACAGACGAGAAAATCCAAGAATAAACCTCGTTCAAAACGCCAGAGAGGTGGTGTGGCAAGAAAGGGCGGTTCTAAACCTGACCCTGATGATTTTGGAGACCTATTTACTGACCCCGAGTTTGCCACAATAGTGGCAGCAGAAAATGCAGAGATTAACGCGATAAACGAACTATTAGTAGAGGAAGCAGAAAATGCAGAGATTAACGCGATAAACGAACTATTAGTAGAGGAAGCAGAAAAGGAAAAGGAAGGGAGGAAGAGAGGAAGAGACGAAGAAAATGCAAAACTTATCGCCAATATGCCGAATAAAGCAGATGGGAATAAGAATAGGCATCCCGACAAAGTCCCGAGCGAATGGGACAGAGTGAACCATCCGGGCGAAAAATGGCCAAAGACAATGCATAGAAGAGGTGGACAAATCAAAAAAGACAAGAAAAAGTATAAGACGAAACGATAAATTAAATATTTATTTAACGATTTTTTAAATTATATAAATATTTTCATATATATTATATAACTATGGATAAAGACGAAATTATTAAACAGCTTCAAGATGAAAATGCTTTATTAAAAGAACAATTAAACAAATATCTACTCAAAAACAAAAATTACTACGAAAACAATAAAGAAGAACACAAGAAAAGAGTCAAAGATTATCAAGAGAAAACAAACTATACTAACAATATTACAAAGGAAAAGAAACAACAATATGCAAGGCGTGCTTATTTAAATAAAAAGGAAAAACTTAAAAAAGAACAGGAAAAATTTGAGGAGAATATTTAGGAATTTATATAATTAATTTTTAATTATATAAAATAATATCTTTAGTTACTATATATAAATATGGGAGGACCACCACCTTTATGCGAACACGGAGGAAGACGATATAATTGTATTCCATGCAAAGGAAACGGAATATGCTTTGATGAAATTCATAATGATACACCACGTCGTAAAGATAGATGCAAAAGTTGTTCTGGTTCTAATCTATGTAAATGTGGAAAAATAAAAGAAAATTGTGTTGAATGTAAAGGGGCATCTATATGCGAACATAATAAACGCAGAAGACGATGTCCTATATGCAATCCAAACAGCAAAGAGTTATGCCCTTGTGGAAAAAGCATTACTGTTTGCATAAAATGTTGTGAAAAATGTCCTTGTGGAAAAATGCCTTCCAGATGTAAAATACATGGAGGTAGTCAATTATGTAAAGCACCTCTATGTGAAACAAGAGGTATTACAAAATATAATGGGTATTGCTTACCTTGCGTTCTTCATTTCCACCCTGAAATTGAAGCATCGCGTAATTTTAAAACGAAAGAAAATGACGTAGTTGAAAAAGTGATTGATAAATTTCCGGATTTTGGATGGATTGCTGATAAACAAATTGAAGGTGGATGTAGCAAAAGACGACCAGATTTGTTGCTTGAACTTGGAAGCCATATTATTATTGTGGAAGTAGATGAAAATAAACACGATACATACGATTGTTCTTGTGAAAACAAAAGATTGATGGAAATTTCTCAAGATTTAGATCATAGACCTATCTCATTTATACGTTTCAATCCTGATAGTTATGTTGATGAAAACGATAAAAAAATATCATCGTGTTGGAAACTAAACGGTTATGGTGTTATTTCTGTTCCTAATACAAAGATAAAAGAATGGGAAAATAGGTTGAACGTTCTCTTTCAACAAATTGATTACTGGGTAAACAACGTTCCTGACAAAACTATTCAAACTATTGAACTCTTTTATTAGTGTTAATATTATAAAATTTATAATATTAAATTTTTTTAGTGATTAATAAAACCATTATTAACAGAATAATGCAGTTAATTTAGTTGCTGTAAGCCACGCCGGCCATGCCCGACATGACACGGAGAACGTTGTAATTAACGGCGTAAACACGGACCTTGGCGGTGGCAGAACCAGAGACAGTTCCGGAAGAAAGGACAAGTTGAAGGACAGCGTTGTCAATTCTGGAGAAGTTGCAGCTGCCAGAAGGTTGGTGCTCCTCGGGGCGAAGGGCGAAGGAGTACACGTTGATACCGGCATCGGGGGCACGTGTGTGGTGTTGGAAGGGTTGGACCATGTCAAAGTAGGAACCCTCACGCTCGGAGAAGCGGTCTTGACCGTTAAGTTTGAGCTTAGCGGTGACAACAGGGTTCTCACCCCAGCAGTGCATGTCAAGGGCAGACTCGGCAAGGACGAAGGCACCGGCATCAGAGAGACCAGAACCAGTACCAGTGAGAGCTGCTGCTTCTGCTGGTGTAGTACCAGTATCTGCGGCATCAGAGGCAGTAGCAGTCTCAAAAAGACCACTGGAAGTGATGAATTGGTCAGCACCACTGGCAGCGGCCTCACCAGCAAAGGCGTGGATGGCGTTAGGAAGAGCATCAATGGCATCGGTGTAGTTGAAAGGTTGGGCACCGAATGTCTTGTTAAGAAGAGTACCAGCCTCCAAAGAAGCACAGTAGTCAACATTGGCATCAGGTTGGACAACCCAGACAAGCTCCTTGCAAGGGTGGTTGAAGTTGAGCTTGATCTTGTTGGAAGAGGAACCGACAGATTCATCACCTGTGAATTGAAGTTGCTCAATCAAGTACTCATGGGGGTTTTGTGCCATCTTGCGGCGCTCATCTGTGTCAAGGAAGATATAGTCAACATAGAGAGAAGCGGCAACAAGGGATTGTTGGTAAGCACCGGAAGAACTGGTGGCGGTAGTGGTGGAACCGTCCATATGGCTCATAGCCCAAAGACATTCACCAATAGGACGGAAGTCAATGTTGATCTTGACCTCGTGGTATTGAAGAGCAATCAAAGGAAGAGCAAGTCCGGGGTTGCGGCAAAACCAGAAAAGAAGGGGAACATAGAGAGTGGTCTCAGGAAGGGCCTTGCGAGGGGCACAGACTTGAGCGGGTCCACCAGCGGCACAGGGACCAGAGACATCGGCAAAGTCGGGGTCAGTAAGGTATGTAAGTTGTGTGGTGTTACCAATCATCTTGTAGTAACCAGCTTGTTGCTCCTTGGAAAGGGTAAGTTGGTTCCAGATGTGCATCCAGTCACCGTATTGACGGTCAATGCGTTGACCACCAATCTCAACCTCAACTTGGGCAACAAGTTGCTCACCGACGAAGTCCAACCAACGGGCATAGACAGCATCATCGGTGGTCTTGGCCATACCTTGGTTGATCTCAGGAAGAGTAACTTGAAGGTAGGTACGGTAGGCAAGATCACCGTTACGGCTGATTGTGCATGTTACACGGCGGCCGAAATCGGCTTGACCGGAGAATGTTTGCTCAATGGATTCCATGGCAAAGTTGGTGTGGCGTCTGTAGGACACCTTCCAGAAAGTAATCTCAGGGGTTCCGGTAAGGAACACGTCTTGTGCGCCATAGGCGACGAGTTGCATTAAACCTCCAGCCATTATGTATGGATTATAAGGTATACAAAGAAAATAATTTGAGAGAAATAAATAAAAAGAAAAATTAATACTTCTTTTTATTTCAAATATTCCTAAATAAATTGCTACTTGGTTATTCGTTACAAATTAATAACAACAAATATTTATGATTTACCGATTTAAGGTTTTCATGTTTCTTCTTCATACTATGCAGAGAAAATAATCTAAATCACTGTTTTTGTTATATATGAGTAATCAGTCTTACTACTAAACTTGACTACTCAAAACATAATCGGTGGACAAATTGGATGCAACAAATGTTTCTAAATAATTCTCCTGAAATATTTCTTGGCGATTTTCATGTTTTTTAGTGAAAATATAGGATTCTTGCGATTTGCGGACTGTCCAACCTTGCTCCAGAGCATTTGTTATAAACAACATTTTCTGGAAAGCTGGTTTTGATATATGTACCTGATCTGGCAATCCTATTGTTTTAGGTGAAGACATTTCTATAATCTTGGTTTAGACAGAATTTTGTAGAAGGTTACGAGTTAGTTTTTTTATCTTGATTATATAAATACTATGCCGCCAAAAGCAAAACCAAAACCAAAGATTAAGATAAAAGTTAAAAAATTATCAAAAAAACAATTAGAAAACAAAGCAACTGAATGTTTAAAAGACCTTCATAAAACATATACCGAATTTCAAGGCAAATTTCAAAACATTATAAGGGATTGTAGTAATAAAAATCCAGATAAAGATAAATTAAAAACAGAGTTATTTAATACAGTACATTCTATTTCTCATGTATTAAGTAAAGCTGTTCCATTAGAGTTACGTAATTCACCCAATGACCATTCAAAACAAATTAAACAATTATTAAATAATTGGATTAAAGAATCTTCTACAAAGAAAGATTCAAAAAAATCTATTTCATATACTGGAATAGTTAAACAATTTATAGAAGCAAGCCTATCGCCCGAAGGTACAGTACGATTCAGTCGTACCAAAAAAAATTCTGATTCGGTTTACAGACCATTAGATGTACGTAATATCATTAATCCAACTGCAGATGATAAACAATGTGATATAGCTTTTGGTACAGACAACTGGCCAGGTACTCATAAATGTTATATATGTGGATTATGTTTACATAACATGCAATCCGATAAGTGTGGAGCACCTTGTGAACATTTATTAAATATATATCAAGTAATGATAACATTTGGGTTTATTGAAACTGAAGATAGTGCAACAATTGATGATACCGATGTTAGAAAAAATATATATGCACCTTCTTGTACTTGTTGCAATAGTGAGAAATCCAATATCGAGATTATTTCTTTTAAAAATAATAATTGGCAAGTTAATGAAAATAATGTAGACATGTTATTGCACCAAGTACAAAATTCCAAGAGGGAGTGTTGTTATAAAGATGGACATCCAGAAGAACCAAGTAAAAATAAAGGAAATAATGGTAAAGTTTGGGCAAAATCTATTAATAAAGATAATTGTGATGACAGGGAAGACAACTTGATACAATTTCCAGGAGAACAACATACCAGGCCTTTATACGGTGTAGACTTAAATGACCGTAAAGTTAAAATAGTTGAAATGTTAAATAAACGTGTAACTGTATTAAATCAACAAGTACCTCGTCCAAGAACCACTAAGAATATGTTACAACTTAACGCACTAATACAAATAGCTACTTTTTTTACCCATATTTCTTTTAATGCATATAAAAAGATTGCAGTTGAAATGGTTGGACGTACACGTGGTGGTAATCCTACCGGTGACGATGATGACGATGGTGACGATAGTGACGACAGTGAATACGAATTCTGTAGTGATACAGATGCGGATTGTTGTGACGATACAGATACAGATTGTATTAATATTGAATTTAAAAAATTATTTGAATTTTACTTTTGGAAAGAAATTAAAGAATTTATAAAATTTATAAAATCAACAACCGCGTCAGTTACATTAGATGGTATCAATACATTATTACCTTCAGATATATTTAATGGTGATTTTGAAGATTATCAATTAAATGGAATTTGTTCTACTAATGATATTCAAACCGTATATTATACATTATTTATGGATACAGAAGACCAAGCAATGAAAAAAGCAGCACCAGCAATGAAAATAGCAGCACCACAAGCAATGAAAAAAGCAGCACCAGCAATGAAAATAGCAGCACCACAAGCAATGAAAAAAGCAGCACCAGCAATGAAAATAGAAGCACCACAAGCAATGAAAATAGAAGCACCACAAGCAATGAAAAAAGCAGCACCAGCAATGAAAATAGCAGAACCAGCAATGAAAATAGCAGAACCAGCAGCAATGAAAATAGCAGCAGCATTGAAAATATCACCAAAATGGAAACCAATTGGTGGGATACCATTTACTTATTTTGACAGTCAACATACTGACAGTGAACATAATGACAGTCAACTCTCCGATTATAGTAGTGGAATTGGTACAGAAGACGTTAATAAATATAGTAGTGATAGTCAAAGTCAACCAAGTAGTGAAGGTGAAGATGATGATTATACTGAAGAATTGACCGGTTTTATTCAAACAGGTGTTAATACATCAAGTAAACGGTCCAGCAGCAGCCCGCATGCACCCGTTGGTATTGAAAGCCCAAGCAAAAGAGCGTCACCATTTACATTTCAATTTGGACCATCAACAACAAATAGGCCAAGTTCAGTGAATCCTCACATGAACAAGGAACATCCTCAACTTGGTCCTCCAAGTTGGTCGCGGTCGCGGTCAGCTCCAACATACCATGGTGATTATGGTGGTGGAACAAAAACACGTAAAAATAAAACAAAGAAACAAAATAAAACAAGAAAACAAAAACCC
>Ga0228631_1001570_pt1 | contig 11062 bp, 7 predicted proteins | sample 39DmetaG_FD_183049 | JGI IMG/M metagenome (GOLD analysis project Ga0228631, IMG submission 183049) | Seawater microbial communities from Monterey Bay, California, United States - 39D | ecosystem: Environmental > Aquatic > Marine > Coastal | place: USA: California | collected 2016-09-28
CCATGCACTAGACATACTTTTAGCAATATCTTCAACAAGTACACCTGATTTCACTTCTTCGAATGTCCCATCACCATTATTATTATAAAGTCTGTTTGGTTGAGTTAAAGTTGCATCTGTGAAAAACAAGTCGTCATCATTATCATTATCATAATCGATAGCACTAACAGTCCAAGAATTTGTTAAATTAAAATCGTTCGTAATAGATTCTTTTGCAGAAAATAGCAAATTTGATAAATCATCAACATCTAGTATTAAACGAACATCTTCAGAAGAAGATACATTTTTATTATCAGACCTACTTCTAATCGAAAAACTCACATTAAATACAGAATTATCGTCATAAAGAATTTCATCATCATCAAAAAGACCAATTGATACAACTGAAACAATAAAATATTTATTATTCCCTTTTGATTTCATATCCTCTAGATTAGAAATAGAGTATGAAGAATTCCCATTTGGTAAAACTGAAAGCTGACCGTAAAATTTATCCTCTTTCTTCTCATCGTAAAAGTAACAGTCTGTTACAGAAATTCCTTTTTCAAACTCAACTACAACCGCTGTATTTTTAAAATCTTCTTTACCAGTTAACTTAATCTCACTTACAAGATTAACCTGTTCTTTAACTCCAGTGACTATAGATCGAGAAGAAAATTCTTGTGAAATTGACTGACCAAAAATAGCGCCTGTAAAAATGAAAAAATTGATAAATAAAAGTAAATTTCTAATCATATTAAATTGTTTTAATCACTAGGTATTAATACCCAATGTAAAATTACAAAAAAAAAGCATCTATTCTACTGATTACTATATGTTTTATCAAAAGCTACCTCTCAACTAACACTTTTATGTTTTTATTTATAAAAACCTCCTCATCAAACTCCTTAACTTTAAGAAGGGAACTCTCAACAAACCCTCTATAAACTATTGGATTTTCGACTAAAAATCGGAATTTTTGATTTAGAGTTTTTTCATCTCTTGAGTCTACTTGGTAACCATTAATCCCGTCGTCTACAAGTTCTTTCACTCCACCAACCGGCGGTACGATAGCTGGCAAACCATAAGCCATCCCTTCAATGATTGTCAACCCGAATGTCTCTACCCATCCATCTGGCCTTGAAAGGTTCAGTATAATATCGGACCAATAATAATGATCATGTAAATTTGTTTGAGTAGGTAAAACTTCAAAATTACTTGGAATAATCTCATCAAAAAAATAAGATGAGATTTCTTCGTCTGTTGCATTTACAATTAACCTAAATTTTTGTTCAAAATTATTCTTGGCTAAACCTAAATACTCCTTAACTCCTTTATAATCCTTTAAAGAACAAACCATTAAGACATTATTTAAACTAGTTCTTTTTTTAATTTTGGATTCTGCTTTTAATAGAAAATCCTTCTCTAATGCATTGTGAATAACATGGGAATGCTTAGAAGGTATGGGCTCTTCTTCACTCAAGAAATTAGAAACATAAATAACATCAGTTGCAAAAAGTTTAACAATACCAAACAAAAACACCTTGAGCAACTTTGGTTTCATAGTAGTTTCATGGACATGATAAACGACTCTACACCTCTTTAACCTACCAAGTATGGCAGCTCCAAAAGGCAAGACTGTGTTAACATAAACAATATCATCTTTCTTAACTACCTTAATTAATTTAAGAATTAAAATACATTGACTAAGTAGTAGATTGAAAAGTCTAATCCATTTATTTTCTCTAAACTTATATCGATAATATTGATACTTTACTCCTTCAATTGAAGATAAAAAACCAACCCTACCTTTACAAGTAACCATCGTAACATCAAACCCTTTAGATACCCAGCCTTTTAGAAGTTGACTTAATACTTTAGGACTACCACTATAGTCATTCAGTAAGTGAAATGCATAAATCTTCATGATAATAAATCTGAATAAATCTTTTTTAACTGTTCTCCTCGAACATCCCACCTAAATTGATTTTCAAACCTAAGTCTAGCCCCACTCCTTGAAGTCAAACTTGTTTTATGAAAGATTGAACTGATACCTTTTGAGAGTTCAGAAACAGTTTCATCATAGCTTGATTCTTTAATAGCTATTCCGGATGCTTCATCAACAAATTCACCTGGACCAGAATTATCTAAACAAACTACTGGAAGTCCAAAAGACATCGCTTCTGCAACAACCATACCTGCTCCTTCATGTGAAGGAAAAAGAAACAAACTTGATGTTTTATAAAGCTTCAATAAATCTTTCCGCTCTATCCAATCAATAAAAACAACCCTATCAGAAACTCCTTTTCTTTTAGCTAAATCTCTTAAGAAATTTAATTCTGGACCACTACCAACTATTTTTAAAGTCACTTTAAGCTTTTCTTCATCACTTAGCTTATGGTAAAAAAGTGCAAATGAATGAATAGTCAAATCAAACCCTTTCAATGGAACTAGACGACCTGCCGAAATAATTGTAAAATTATTTTCAGAAACATCTAATTCACAACCAAAATCTTCAGTTGCAACCGACGGAATTATAGAAAATTTTTCACTAATAAACAGCTTTTCTACCGAGCTTTTATTCATACACAATATATGATCCGACTTTTTGATTGTTTTTCTCAAAGAAGGGGTTAAATTCCAAAAAAACAATTTAACCAACCAAGTCAGACGATCTTTAATTAAATATTTTTTTGGATAACTTTCTAAATACTGCTTTGGTATTAATGGATGATGCCCTACTGGTCCCCAAACAAATGGTTTGTTAAGTTTCCAAAGATAACTTGGAGTCCAGTCATTATGAAAATTTACATTATGAACTATATCGAAATCAATAGATTGTTTTTTAATAAAAGAAACAATACCAAATTGCCACATCCAATAGTACAACATAGCTCCTCTCCCACCCTTTTTCCAAAACCTCATCCAATAAGGTAAATCGAAGTACAAGAAATTTATATTTGAATAAATATCATTCGGATTTTCCTTCATGAATTCTTCAATCTTTCCTCTATTATTCTTTCTTGTGATTGCCGTAACCTTATTATGTCTAGCTATTTGACAAATAAAATTCCATCCCATACCATCTTCTGAACCTTTATAAGGGTTTACAGCATAAGTAGTAGCTAAAATTTTTCTTTCCATTACCTAATTTTTATTAGTTTAGCTGGGATTCCACCAATTACAGAATTATCAGGGAAACTCTTTGTTACTACAGAACCTGCAGCAATAACACTTCCAGAACCGACTTCTACACCATCTAGAAAAGTAACTTTACTTCCAATCCAACAATTTGCTCCAATCTTAATTCCTTTTCTGGATACACCTTGATGCCTAATAAGATCCTCTTTATTTTGATAATTATGGTTTTCAGGGTGACAGCTTAAATACTGGCCAACAATACAATCGTCTCCTATTTCTAGACCTCCCGCTCCTCCTAAATAAGCAAATTCGCCAATACCTACATTATTTCCTATTTTAATATAACTACCAATATCATTTAAAGAAGTAGAAACGATAACCCTACTAAAATCTCCAATACCAACATTATTACCGAAAAAAACTCCCTCTTTTCCCAAAGCACTTATTGATACATCATTCCCCAACTTTAAAAATTTTCCATAGTGGATTTTAGGAACATTAAACAACTTAACTCTCTTACCTAAAATTGCTCCTTTAGGATTTTTTAAATAAAGAAGAAACTTTATTCCTCTAAGCAATGAGAAAGCTTGAATAATTAGGAATTGAAGTAAAGAAAAACTTGTTAAATTTTCATCAAAATTAAAGTTTGGATTTCTTAATTTTATTATCCTTTCGATTATAGTCTTCATTATGAAAATTTATTTAAAATAGACTTCATTATTTCTTTCATCGTAACGTCTAAATCAATGTTATTAATTAAATAATAATTCTCTTTTTTTCGTCTTTTTTCTAACTGATTAAATAAATCACTGTAATTTTTAGTTAATTCAATAATTGTTTCAGCAGACAATTCTTGTTTTCTCTTTAAAATAACCTCAGGTGAAGCAAATAGAAAAAAGTTACAATTAGGTGTAAAGACAAAGTTAAAACCAAATTTAACAAGGCTTTTGGGTAAAGTTATATTACTTCGTTTACTATCTAAAATAAAGTCATAATAATACCTATCATACAAAACAACAACACCTCTATATTTATATTTAAAATTAACATAGAATTGCCCTATTAAATAATCTAGGTAATAGTAAGAGAAACGAACTAATGACGAAATAAAACTACTATTTTGACCTTGTCTTGGTAAAGTGTTAGCAGCATCTTGTTCAGCCTGTTCTTTTCCTTTTGTCCATGCACTTAGAATTGGTAACAAAGAAGGTCTATGCCTAATAACAACCACCTTCTTTCGATGCTTTTTCTCCAATTCTTTTTTTACATTTTCAATAATCGTTGACTTCCCTGCTCCATCAACACCACTAAAGGTAACTATTAATCCTTTTTTCACTTTTAAACTTCTTATAACATCAAAAAGGTAAGTAACCTTATTGAAATATTTATTAACCCCTTGATTTTGATGATACTTTTGAAAAACAAATGACAAATTATGTTCTTTACCTTTTTCTCCATAAAAATGAAATAAAGTATCTGAAAACCCATCGTCTTTATTTAAGTATCCCTTTAAATATAAATAATGTTTTGGAACATTAACACCATTCAACCCATAAAAACAACCTACATATTGAGCTGTAGTAGTTTTATTCATACACTTAACTCCAAAGTTATTTACTTCAAAGGTATCCAAAACCTCTTTTTTTTCTAAAAAAACAACAGATTTCCTTTTAAATGACCAAATAAAATCTAGAGCTAATACTTCACCACCATTAAAGAGTAATGAAACAGCATACATATTTGATTTTGTTACAACTTCAACTTTTTTAACAAACTGGTTATTATTCAAAAAGCCAAGAATACTTTTTAACTCAGATTTATTGATACAAATATCGATATCTGAATAAACACTTAGCAACTCTGGTTCATTGTCATGAAATTTAATCGTTGCATAATCTCTATCATTAATAAAATCGAAAAAATCTATTATAAAAAGACCTCTTTCCGAACAAAAATCACTTTCCAATATATAACTCAAAGCATCGTTCCAAGTTTCTAACAACCAGAATATTTGAACATGCCATTTTTCTTGCTTAGAATAAAGGTGGAGATAATCAATTATATTTATAAGCAAATAATATTTTAAATATTCTTTTATTAATTCTTTAGGTTCATTTGAACTATCAATTAAACCAATTACCTGATTAAACTGATCATTATTAAATATATCTTCCTTAAATGATTTCCAACTAGTTCTAGAAACCATAATGTTTTGTTGAAAAATAAAATGAAAAGCATCAAAACCTACTGGAAAATAATCTTTTGACAACTCCCAATCGTAGACACCAATTTTACCTTCACTTAAATATATATTCCATGGAGTAAAATCTCCATGTCCAAGTCCTACCTTAATCTTTTTCTTCTCTAGACTATTGATTAAATAATCTAACTTCCTTAATATGCCTTTAGGAATCCTTGAATCATTTATTTTTTTTAAGTTTTGAACTTTCTCTTCTAAATTAAAACTAGAAAAAAAATCTGACATCTGAATTTCAGTTAAACCTACCTTATTTATCTTATTAATAAAATCAGCATGTAAAGATGTTAGTTTATTTTCTCTTTCTGATAAATATGATAAATCCTCTATCTCTAAAACATCATTAGAATATGACAGGATTTTAGGTGTTAAAAAATTTGCGGATAAAACTCCCTCTACTTTTTTTAAGGTATCGTATTCATTTTTTATAATATCACTAGATATAGGTGTTGTAGCAACTTTAAAAAAACTACTTCCTGAATTTAGTTCTTTGTAAACAAGCATTTTATTATTTGGTCCAACTGTACCTGTAAACAATGCCCAATTAGAATTAGACAAATCTAAAATCTCTTTTTTATTTAAATCTAATCGCTCAACATAAACCTCTTTATAGTTAAGTAAAATCTTTTGAAGTCTAAACTTAAAAACCAATCGAAAAAAAATAGATAACAGTCTTGACTTTAAAGAACTAATGAGATAAAATTTTAAAAACAATGGAGAAGAAGCCTTTGCGTTACAAACCCATCTAGGTGATCCGTCTGGATTATTGACAATAATAAGACCTATTTTTTCAGATTGACTATCTTTTGATGAAATCTTATAGTTAAGATGTGAAAGAATTTTCTCCATAAAATAATTTAATGAAATATTTTTAGACTCAAAAATAAGATTTTAATTGATTACCAAATCACTACGTTTCTTTTTTAAAGCTAACTTCTGTTTTCTAGTTAACATTTTGGTGTGCCCAAAAGAAACGTACATTATAATTAACTGATAAAACAAAATCCCATAATTAGACTCTCCAAAAACACCAAATTCAGTAAACGAATTAATTATAAGTGGTATGAGAATACAATACAACATTAACTTGGTTTCTTCTGTTTCTTTAGCTATTCCTTTAAAAGTAAATAGTAATTGAAAGAAAACAATTGTCAGACCTATAAATCCTAAATTAACCAATACCTGCATAAAAGTATTGTGTGTCATTTTTCCAGCATAGGTATTCTCACTTTGAAAAGATTCCGTATAATCAATCCGCATAAAACCAAAACCTAAAAGAGGCTCCCTAGGTAGACCTTCATTTATTAAAGCTGTCCAAAACGGAAGTCTTCCTGTAAGTGTCAGGATTTCCTCTAAACGTTCTGGGTCTCCATCTTTCAAAATGATTTTATTAACCGCATAAGGCATTACACTAAAAAGCACGATACTAGCAGTGATAATTATCTTAGGGTCAGACAATTGTTTTAAATGAAAGGCTATTATCAAAAATGCACCTATTAAAGAAGATCTGGAACCTGTTTCATAAAGACCATAAAAAATAATGAGTAATTTAAATACCGTCCAACCAATCTGATGCTTTCTTTTAATATCAAATAACAAACCAGCAACGCCAACTCCTGCAAGCATTCCTAATTCGTTTGGATTCATCATATACCCACCAAGTCGAGCTTCTTCTCCTCCATTCGTCAACCTATAAAAAACGTCCGGATTAACCCACATTCCTATTACAAAAATTAGAATAAGAATAAACACAGAATTTCCTAAAAGGTTATAAAACTTAATTGTATGTTCAGGAAAATATTTATCTAATAAATAGATTGACTTTATAAAAAAGTAACAAAAAACTAAGGTTTGAGCGGTCATAAATAATTGGAGTGCACTATACCCAACATTCGTACTCCAAAGTAATGACATAAAACCTAAAAACAAGTACATCACATACATCAATGGTGATAATACATTCTTCCATTTCAAAGAATCTACCGCTCCATATTTAATAATGTTTTGGAAGATTGCGTAACTCCAATATAATACTCCAAGTCTTCCAACTACTTTTATACCTCTAGTAATAATGATATTTTCACTCCAGGTAAAAAAACAAGCTGTCATTAAAAATAATGCCCAAAACAATTGTACTTTTTGCTTTTTGAGGAATTTAGAGTGATCCATAGTCATTTTACTTGATAGAGTTTATCAAAATCATTTACAACTTTATCCCAGTTAAACTCTTCTGTTAGCAACCTTAAGGCATTCTTTCCTTTTATTATAAGCTCCTTTTTTTTATAAAATTCATGAGCAAGATTTAAACCATCAATAAAAGAAGGAATATCATCATTTTCAACAACAATACCAGCGTTATACTTGGTTAATAAAGCTCCCAGATTGGTAGCTTCGGTAACTAATGATGGGACTGAAAAAGACGCGGCTTCAATTACAGCAGTAGGTAAACCTTCATTTCTAGAAGGATGAACAAATAAATCAAAATTATTTATGATCTCATTCTTCTCATCATCGTATTTACTTCCAAAAAAATGAATTTTGTTAATCCCCATTTCTTTAGCTAGAGATTTTAATTTATCTAAGTCAGAACCATCCCCTACTATCTGTAGCTGTACATCTCCAAAAACATTCTCAACTTCCTTGAAAGAATTTAATAAAATATCTAGCCCTTTAGTGTAAATGTCAATCCTACCAACGTATCCAATTATAAAAGTAGAGTCATTTTTAGAATTATAATCTTTTGGATTTAATTCAAAACCATAAGGTATTAGTATAGATTTATCATTTTTATAAATCCTATTCAATCCATTCACCTCACTAACACCTAAAGAATGAACTTTAGAAACATTTTTTAATAATACTCTTTCAAAAAACAAAAAGTATATTTTTTTAAAAAGCTTGTTTCTTCTCATGGCTATTTCATTATAAGCCCCATGAGGTGTTAAGACAAAAGGTATACTATGTTTTTTTAAAAACACAGCTAAACTAAAATAAATTGGTATCCAACCTCCATGAAGGTGCACTACAATATTATGTCTTTCTTCAATTAGTTTACTTTTTAATCTCTTATCAATCTTAAAAGGGTTTTTATGAGCTAAAAATAATAAGGTTTGGAAAGGTCTTTCTCCATAATTATGATTTAGGTCTTTTGTTACTCCCCATATTGAAACATCTCTTTTAGATAGAGCTTGACGAGAAGCTAATTGGTAAACCACTTTATTGACACCATTCATCCTATTTGGATTGGCTTTTCCGAGTATCAAGTGAACTATTTCCATAAAATAAAGTTATGTTTTTTTAATACAAACTGCCAATATCCTAGAGTAATAATTTGAGCTGAAATTAATCCTACTATAGCACCGTTCATCCCAAATTCACTAAGTAAAAAGTAAAAAGTAAAAAGACTAAAAAGGAATGATAATAAATAACCAGTAAAGAACACTTTATTTAATACTAAAATTCGGATAGCAATTCGGATTGGGTATCCTAGGAAAATAAAAACATATAATAAAACCATTCCTTTTACTATAAAAGAATATGGAACATACTTCTCGCCACCTACTAATTGAATAACAGTTGACGAAAAGAAAAATAAAACGGCTAACATAATTCCAAAAATAACACTGCTCTTCAAAGAGATTCTTAACAGGTATTTTTTTGCTATTTCTTTTGATTCAACTAATTTTCTTGCAGCTTCTGGTAAGACAAAATTTTCAAAAGTTTGAAGTATTAAATTTAATACCCCAAATAAAGATTGAACCAACCTAAAGGCACCTAACATCTCTACACCTAAAAACAATCCAGAAAAAACTACAAAAAGATTACTTGACCACCACTGTGTAATTGAGGTTAACAACAACCATTTACCTTGATGAAAATGTAAAAGAACATATTCTTTAAAAAGATCTAAGTAAGGCATTTTGTAACCAACAACAAACAATGAATATATTAGCCCTGGTAAATATGATAAACCTAAGTAAAAAACAACCGTTGAAAATTCACTTTCCGAGTTATACCAAAGCACAAAAAGAAGAATTAACTGAGAACCAATTGTTAGAAAATCAACAAGAAAAGCATTTACCACTTCCGATTTTGCTAAAAAAAGTTTTCTAAAATAATCGTTCATTAAAAAACCAATAATATATAATATTATTACACCTTCAAAACCACGAAAACTAGATAAGAAATCAATTTTTAAAGCATTCAATAATTGTAACGAAAGAGCTAAAATTACAATCAATAACACTTGAGTAATAAAACTAAAAGAAACATAACTCTTTTGATCTACCTGTTTGCTGATAGAAACTTGTAAAGGCTGAATAATAAGTGCATTTAAGACACTAACAACAGCATAATTAAAAAGTAATAAAGAGGAAAAAAGTCCAAAATCTAAAGTTGACAATAAAAATCTTGCCAATATAATTGTAGTAACAAAACTTCCTCCACTAAAAACAGCTTGATCTAAAAGAACAATGAAATTCTTGTTAAAGATTCTTTTTATCATTGTCTATCTGTTCTTTTTAAATATACTTTTTGAAATATGAACTACTCTTTGAATAATTTTAGAAAGTTTATAAAAAAAGAGTTTAACCTTTTTTAAATGTTTTCCTAAATCTTTAAGGTTATAAATATCTCTTAATATACTTGGATTAAAGTTGTTTCTATTCAGAATAAAGTACATCTCTGAAAATTCATACTCTTCCTTTAATAATTCGAACTCAGTAACCCTCTTCTTCGAAGTGTTTCTTGCATCGACAACAAACATGTTAGTATCCGAAATAGACATTACCATATTGGCTTTATTAGATCTAGTTAACGCTTCGTTAAGAACAACCACTAGGTCATATTTAGATTTCAATGTTTCAAAATACGACTTCATTTCTTCAAATGTGTACTTTTTAAACTTAGGGTGAGCTAAGTGCTGGACAGAGAATCCATCAACTTGAACTACTTCAGAAGTCTCTTTTTGATCAATAAAACCTAACTGATTCGTAACGTCAATAAACAAAATATTTCTGTTTTGAAAAGAAAAAGCTTTTGCTAAATGACAAGAAACAAATTCAGCTCTATCCTCAAATTCGTAGGAAGAAAAACAAATCATGCTGTTATCTTTTGCTAAACCTTTAAGCTCCAGTTCAATCGCATTTTTTAAAAAGACTCTTTCTAATTCTTTCTTAGTATAAAGCTTTGGAATCAATAAAGAAATAGGTATGGATGAATTGGTTTCAATTGTAATAGCATCATTTACTTTTGCTTTCAACTGGTGGACAATAAATATTAACAATACAGCAGCAAACATACCAAGTAAAGCTGATATAATTACAATAATTGTTTTATTGGGAGAAACAGGGTCTTGAGGAATGTCTCCAGGTGATATTATTTTATGAAATGAAATTTTTGCTGCTGCAGCTATTTGAGCTTCAATCTTTTTTTCATTTAAAAAATTATACGTTTGCTGGTAAATGTTAAACTCTCTATTTAAGTCCATCAAGATTCTTTCTTTACCAGGAACTCCTATGAATTCCATTTCAGCTTTTCTAATCTCCTGAGCTAAAATGTTTCGTTTACTTTCTAAATTATTTCTCGTATTATTTATACTTTCAACTAAATAATCGGTTAAATCATTTATTTTATCATCAATTACTTTTACCCTTTCATCATTATCGGTAAAAACTAATTGTAAAT
>Ga0228631_1001579_pt1 | contig 11019 bp, 9 predicted proteins | sample 39DmetaG_FD_183049 | JGI IMG/M metagenome (GOLD analysis project Ga0228631, IMG submission 183049) | Seawater microbial communities from Monterey Bay, California, United States - 39D | ecosystem: Environmental > Aquatic > Marine > Coastal | place: USA: California | collected 2016-09-28
TATGAAGCGAATCCTGATGTTCAAATAAGAACAGAATTGATCGATTTGGACAAAAAACAAAAAACTATTCTCAGCAGAGAAAAAGGATCTGAAGAACTAACCAAAACTAGATTAATCGTAGAAGGAGCCAATCTAGAAGTCAACGAATATGGAAATACAATTTTTGCTGACTTCTTTTTCTTCATTACTGGATTTCACGGTTTTCACGTTTTTTCTGGAATTATTTTTAACATCATCGTTTTCTTTAATGTAATTCTTGGAACTTATGAAAAAAGAGGGCACTATGAAATGGTTGAAAAAGTAGGATTATATTGGCACTTTGTAGACTTAGTTTGGGTATTTGTATTTACATTTTTCTACCTAGTTTAATTTTTAATAATAGCAAACATGGCACACGCACAATCACATACAAAAAGAATCTGGAATGTATTCTGGATACTTTCTGCAATTACAATAGTAGAAGTTATATTAGGTATCTACAAACCAGATGTTCTTCACCTATCAAGTTTCTTAGGGACTAGCCCTTTAAATTGGCTGTTCATTATTTTAACGCTAGCCAAGGCATACGGAATTACATGGGCATTCATGCACATGGAGGGTGAAAAAACATGGTTCAGAAGAGCTGTTGTTTGGACTGCAGTATTTTTAATTATTTATTTAGTTACTCTTTTACTTATAGAAGGAGACTATTTATATAGTACACTAGCGCCCCTAATGCGTTGGTAACAACATATAATCAAGGTGGTTTTTAACCGCCTTTTTTTATCACTAATTATGAAAATTTCAAAAAAACGATTTGTACTCATAGCATTATTTGTGTTTCCTCTGCTGTTTTTTTTAATTCTTTCTACAGGAATTAATAACTTTAAGAAATTACCTACCCTAACAAATACGGTTTCTTTACATGTCCTTGAAGATTCTATTTCTCTTTCAGACCACGTTACCGTGTTATGTTTTTTAGGAAATGATGTAGCTACAAAAAAAGGAGGATTTTTTAATTTAAATCAAAAAATTTATAAAGAATTTTATGGATACAGGCCCTTTCAAATCATTGCTATACACCCAAAATCCTCTGGAGACGAAGTTGATAAGTTAAAATCTGATTTAAGTGCTTTTACAGACATGTCTAAATGGAACTTCATCTCTATGAATAGAGATACCATTTTAACACTGTATAAGAATTTGAAAACCAACAAAATTTTAGATTCTTCATTATATTCTAACCAAGTTTATCTTTTAGACAAAGAACTTAATCTAAGAGGAAGAGATAACGATGGTGAAGAAAAAAATGAAATAATGTATGGTTATAACATAGAATCTGTTGCTGAATTGAACAACAAGATGGAAGATGATATAAAAGTTTTGCTATATGAATATAGAGCTGCTTTTAAAAATAAAAATAAAGCGGAAAGAAAAAACTAGTTATATGAGCAAGAAAAATTCATATATAGGCATCTCTTTTATCATTCTAATATTTGGTATTTATGTGGTAAGAAATCTTGATGACAGAATCTCAAATGAAACTATAATAGATAATAATAGACTTAATAAAACACAAAAAAACAATACAGATAGAGAAAACCAGCTATTTGTTTACAATAAAGTTCCTCCGTTTGAGTTTATAAACCAATATGGTAAAACTATTACTAATAAGAACTATCTTGGAAAGGTGTATGTTGTAGAGTTTTTCTTTACCACATGCCCTACTATTTGCCCTATCATGAATGAGCAAATGTTATTAATTCAACAAGAGTTTGCTGAAAATTCAAATGTTGGGATTGCCTCAATATCTATTACCCCAAAAATTGATACTCAAGAGGTTCTGAAAAATTATGCGGTTACTAACGGCATTACCCACAAAAACTGGCATCTTTTAACTGGAAAACCTGAAGAAACAGTTTTCAGCTTATCTAACAATGGGTTCAAATTATATGCTGGAATAGACGAAAACATTGATCACGGTGGTTTTGAACATTCTGGATTATTTGCTCTAGTTGATAAAAAAGGAGTCATCAGGTCACGAAAAGATTCACAAGGAAACCCAATACTATATTATAGGGCTATTGAAGAAAATGGGTTCCCAAATCAAATAAATGAGTTAAAGGACGATATTAAAATACTACTAGATGAATACTAACGAATCAACAGAAAAAAAATATAAGAGAGGAATTACAATTCTTTCAATTGTTATTCCGGTAGCTGTAGCTGCTTTATTTGGTATAAATTTGAGAGAATTGGGATTTGATGTTGAGCCTCTTAGTTTTTTACCACCTATTTATGCAACAATAAATGGTATTACTGCCATTTTGCTAGTTTCTGCTGTAATAGCTATTAAAAAAGGCCAAAAAAATCTACATGAAAAATTAAACACACTTGCCATACTGTGTTCTGTTTTATTTCTTGTGATGTACGTTGCTTACCATATGACTTCAGATTCTACTACTTTTGGAGGTGAAGGAATCATCAGATATTTTTATTACTTCATTTTAATCACTCACATTGTTTTATCAATTGTAGTTATTCCTTTTGTACTAATAACATTAATGAGAGCGAAATTTGGAAAATTTGCAGAGCATAAAAAAATTGCTAAAATTACCTTCCCCCTTTGGCTATATGTTGCTATAACAGGGGTCATTGTTTACTTAATGATATCTCCATACTATGCTTAATCATTTTAAATATCTACTAGTATTTATTTTTATATTTTTAAATACATCAACTTCATTCTCTCAGTGTGCAATGTGTAAAGCTGTTGTTGAAACTGGAGACGTTACAATGGCAGAAGGTATTAATAACGGCATTACTTATTTAATGGTGTTTCCGTACCTACTAATTGGTGTGTTGTTCTACTTTATCTATCGATATAAAAAAGGCGTTAAAAATTAACATTTCAATAAGAGCCGTTACGTGTAACATATTCTAATTTTGGTCGTCTTATGGGAAGCGGTTTAATTCTAGATAACGATTGATATCAAAAATGTTCTAGGAACTCAAAATATAAAACACCTCAAATGAAAATAAAATTTTTACTAATTGCATCAATTTTTATGATTTCTAGTGTTTATTCACAAGAAAAATGGTCATTAAAAAAGTGTGTAGATTACGCACTAGAAAATAATATTTCAATCAAACAAAGTGCGCTTAGTATTTCTCTTTCAGAGAGAGACGTTGCAATTACTCAAGGTAATTTTCTGCCAACTATTGGAGCAAGTTCTAGTGGAGGAATTAACTCTGGGCTATCACCAGACCAAACAGGAGTATTAAAGAATACTACCAATTTTAATGGGCGGTTTAACCTTGGAGTAAACGGTACTATATTTAATGGGTTTAGAAATTTAAATTCATACAAACAAGCTCAACTGGGAATTGAATCTAGTATACTAGATTTAGAAAAAGCACAAAATGACGTTTCTCTATTTGTTGTTAATGGATATTTAAATATTCTTTTTGCTAAAGAAAATTTATCTGTAGCAAAGGTTCAATCAGAAATTAGTAAAAAACAAGTTGAAGCCGCTAGCCAAAGATTTGAGGCAGGCATTATACCTAGAGGAGATCTTTTAAACGCGCAGTCTACTGCGGCGAATGATCAACAAAACGTAATTGCTCGTGAAAATACACTAACCCTAGCATTACTTAACTTAGCTCAATTATTACAAATATCTTCTGCAGGTTTTGATATAGAAAATATGAATGTAAATTCACCCTCTGGTCTTCTATTGTATGAATCATCAGACGTTGTTTATGAGAAAGCATTAACTACACAACCTCAAATTAAAAATGCAGAACTAGGTATTCAAAATGCAGATTTAAATATAGAATTATCTAAAGGAGCTTTTTTACCTAGTCTAAATTATAGTATTAGTGGTGGAACTTCATATTTTAACCAGATGAATAATTTATTTCCTGGTCAAAAAAATGAATACTTTTTCAAACAAGTACTTAAAGAAAGAGTTACCTACGGTGTATCGTTGTCACTAAATATCCCGATTTTTAACAGACTTCAAACAAAAAATAATGTTGCAAAATCTTATATTAATAGAGAATTGTCTCTGTTAAACCTAGACAATCAAAAGCTTCAACTACAACAAACTATTGAGCAAGCATTTGCAGACGCTAAAGCTGCCTCAAAAACTTTTGAAGCAGCAACCATTTCATTGAAATCACAAAAGGAAGCTTTTAAAAATGCACAAGAGAGTTATAATTTAGGAGCTACTACTTTGTTTGACTTTGATTTGGTTAGAACTCGATTGGTAAGTGCTGAATCTGCATTAATTAGAGCCAAATATGATTTTGTTTTTAAAACCAAGGTGCTTCAGTTTTATTATGGAAATTTAAATCTAGATTAAACAACTATATAGTACATAAAACGGCAACTTTTGGTTGCCGTTTTTTTATACTTTATCTTTACACAAAAAGTTTTTGAGTACTATACTACACATAGAAACGTCTACTAAAAATTGTTCTGTTAGCATTGCAAATTGTGGTGAGCTAATTAGTTTAAAGGAAATCAATACTGGAGATTATTCTCATGCAGAAATGCTTCACCCATTAATTAACGAAGCTTTATTAGAGAGCAAACTAACCATTAAAGAAATTGAAGCTATTGCTGTAGGTAAAGGTCCTGGATCTTACACTGGTTTACGCATTGGTGTTTCAGCTGCAAAAGGACTGTGTTTTGCTAACGATATTCCATTAATTTCAATCAATTCTTTAGAAATTTTAGCGCAATCCGTGGATATAGACAGTGGTCTTATTATCCCTATGATAGACGCAAGAAGAATGGAAGTTTACTCTGCTATTTATGACAAAAATCACAACTCTTTTAGAGAAACAAAAGCAGAAATAATTGATTCACATTCTTTTTTAGATAAATTACAAAAACAAAAAGTTTATTTTTTAGGTGATGGTGCAAAAAAATGTAAAGAAATTATTATTCATAAAAATGCCGTTTTTATAGAAAATGTATTTCCTTCAGCTAAAGAAATGGCTACTATTTCTTACCATAAATTTAAGAATGAGACTATTGAAGACGTTGCATACTTTGAACCTTTTTATTTGAAAAACTTTATAGCCACTAAAGAAAAAAAGAAAATTTAAAACACCTATTACTCTTTGTTATTAAATTGTTACACAATTTTTAATGTAGTTTTAATAAATTCTGGGAATTGAGAGACTCTTCACAAATTTATTAACCTTTCCTTTATTTTTTAAAAACTATTTGTTCAAATACATTCTTAATATTTGAATAATCTTAAAGATTAAATAGAATCATAATATTTAGTTTTTGTCAATTAATATTATTGATTAATTAACTGCCTTTGGCCAAGGCAGTTTTTTAATAATTACGAAACATTAAATTAACATTAGTGTTGGTTATTTGCAGTGACAAAAACTAATACATGATGAAAATTAATTATGTGTCTCTATGCATTGCTTTATTTCTTTGCATGAACATATCTTCACAAGAAACAAATGCGCCAAAATTTGGTAAAGGTCTTTTTAATTTAATTGGTAAAGACAGTTCATTCTCCATGAATGTAAGCGCAAGAATGCAAATGCTGGGCACAACAAATTGGGACCTAAACAATGGGTTATCTAACCCATCTTCTAATCTATTGGTTAGAAGAGCACGTTTAAAATTTAGTGGGTTTGCCTATTCCCCAAAATTAAAATATAAACTAGAGTTGGGGCTTTCTAATAGAGATATTGGAAAAGCTTCCTCATTTACAAATGAAGCTCCTAAGTATATTTTAGATGCTGTAGTAAAATGGAATTTTTCTGGAAATTTTGTGCTTTGGTTTGGTCAAACAAAATTACCTGGAAATAGAGAGCGTGTTATTTCTTCAGGAGACTTACAACTAGTAGATCGTTCTTTGTTAAATAGTAGATTTAACATAGACCGTGATATGGGATTCCAATTAAGACATCACTTTAATCTTACAGATACGTTTATTGTAAAAGAAATGTTTGCAATATCTCAGGGTGAAGGTAGAAATATAACTACCGGAAATTTGGGAGGTCATCAATATACTTCTAGAATTGAATTGTTGCCTTTTGGAAAATTTGCCAGTAAAGGAGACTACAGAGGAAGCGATTTAAAATTTGAGCCAGTACCAAAATTAGCTTTGGGTTTTACGTATGATTTTAATAATGATGCTGTAAAAAATAGAAGTAATCAGGGTTCTTATATGACAAATGATACTGGTTTTTATTCAACAAATATTTCAACAGTTTTTGTTGATGCTATGTATAAGCACAAAGGTTTTTCTGTAATGGCTGAATATGCTTACAGAGATGCAGAAGACGCTTTTGCTAAAAATTCTGATGGAACTTTAACAGGTGATGAAGTACAAGTTGGAAATGCATTAAACTTACAAACAGGTTATTTACTGTCTAAAACTTTGGAAATTTCTGGAAGGTATACAAACATAGATTTGGATAGTGACATAACTGGTAAAGGTGCAGAAAATCAATACACTCTTGGTTTGTCTAAATATATTGTTGGTCATAAATTAAAAGTTCAAACAGATGTGAGCTATTTAGACTTGGCCTCAAAAACGAATCAATTTATGTATAGACTTCAGGTCGATATTCATTTTTAATAATATAACATAACGGTAACATTCATAAACGAAAGTCACTGTAAATTCGTAATAAAAATAAAAACAAGAACATGGGAGATCCATATATTTTAATGTTAATTGCCTTAGCTATCTTAGCTACGGTAGACTTAGTAGTAGGAGTTAGTAACGATGCTGTAAATTTTTTAAACTCAGCTATAGGCTCTAAAGCAATAGCAATAAGAAACATCATGATTATTGCAAGTATTGGAGTATTCTTTGGTGCCATTACCTCAAGTGGGATGATGGAGGTAGCACGTAAAGGAATTTTTAATCCAGGAATGTTCATGTTTCAAGACATCATGTTCATTTTTATGGCAGTAATGATTACTGATATTTTATTGTTGGATGTATTTAATACACTAGGGATGCCAACCTCTACAACAGTATCTATTGTATTTGAATTATTAGGTGCTGCTGTAGCCATTTCATTAATAAAAATTTCACAAAACGATGCAGAATCAATTAGTGCTATCTGGAATTATATTAACTATGAAAAAGCGTCTTTAATTATTTTTGGGATTCTATTATCTGTAGTCGTCGCATTTTCTGTAGGTGCGCTTGTGCAATTTGTTTCAAGACTTATCTACTCTTTTAACTTTGAAAAAAGACCTAGTTATATTAATGCACTATTTGGAGGATTTGCTATTACTGCTATTACCTATTTCATTATCATAAAAGGAATGAAAGGTACTCCTTACTACAAAGATGTAAAGCATTTAATTGAAGACAATACCTTATCTATTATAGCAGGAAGTTTTTTGTTGTGGACAATAATTTCTCAAGTATTTATCAAGTTATTTAATTTGAATGTATTGAAACTAATTATTGGAATTGGTACTTTTTCATTGGCTATGGCTTTTTCTGGTAATGATTTAGTAAATTTTATTGGTGTTCCAATTGCTGCATGGAATTCATATGAAGCTTGGAGTGTTTCTGGAGTTGAAGCAAATGCTTTTTCTATGGAAATTTTAGCTAAAAAAGTTCCTTCAAATGTATGGTTGCTTTTAGTGGCTGGAGGTATCATGGTAGTAACCTTATGGACTTCTAGCAAAGCAAGAAATGTAATTAAAACAGGAATAGACTTATCTCGTCAAGGAGAAGGTCATGAAAAATTTCAACCAAATCCGTTATCAAGATTAGTTGTTAGAGCATCTATGGGAATTAATGCAGGATTAACCTATGTGTTACCAGCTAAAACAATTGCATTTGTAGATTCTAAGTTTCAAAAACCCGTAATAGAATTACCAAAAGATAAAACCTATGAGTTGCCAGCATTTGATATGGTAAGAGCATCTGTAAATCTTATTGTGGCTGGTATTTTAATTTCTATTGCCACTTCTTTAAAACTTCCATTATCTACTACTTATGTAACATTTATGGTGGCTATGGGTACCTCTTTAGCAGACAGAGCATGGGGAAGAGAAAGTGCTGTTTATAGAGTTGCTGGAGTTATTAATGTTGTAGGAGGATGGTTTTTAACAGCCATTACTGCATTTTTAGCTGCTGCACTAGTAGCATATCTTATTAGTTGGGATATGGTTATGATCCCTGTTTTATTGGTTCTTGTAGCCTTCTTAATAGGAAGAAATACCATCATTCATAGAAAAAAATCTAAAGAAGTAAAAGAACAAGAATATATAGAAAGAGCAGATTTAATAACCATTAATGGAGTTATTGAAGAAAGTGCAGATCATATATCTGGTGTTGCTAACCGTGTAAATAAATTATACACCAATGTAGTTAATGATTTATCTAATCATGATTTAAATAAATTGCGTAAAACAGATAAACACGTTGGTAAATTAAATGAAGAAATAGATAATTTAAAAGATGGCGTATTCTATTTTATAAAATCTTTAGATGATACTTCGGTACAGGCAAGTAGATTTTATATTTTAGTTCTTGGATATTTGCAAGATGTTGCGCAATCTATTAGTTATATTTCTAGAGCTAGTTTTAAACATGTAAACAACAATCACAAAAACCTGAAGAAAGGTCAGTTAAAAGATTTGAAAGGAATAGACAATCAGTTAACAGAATTACTTGGACAAGTTAGTACGATATTCGACTTAAGAGCTTTTGATGATTTAGAGGATATATTAATAGAAAAGCAAGCCTTATTAAAAGATGTTTCTAACTCTATAGAAAAACAAGTTACCAGAATAAGACAAGAAGAATCTAGTCCAAAAAACACTACTTTATACTTTAGTATTTTACTAGAAACACAAGATCTAATTACTGCTTTAATGAGCTTGTTACAAACTTATGAAGAATTTCATATTACTACTAGAGAATTAAATTAAGTACTAAATCTCTTAATAATTATAAACCCAGGTCTAAAACAAGACCTGGGTTTTATATTTCTTGGTTAAGGGAAAGCAGCACCATTCTCAACTCCATAAAAGAATATGATTTATCTACATTTTCTTTTAAATGAGTTAAATTTTTATACTCAACAGCTTCTATTTCTTTTATCATTTTTTGATACCTTTTTAAAGGTATTAATTCCAAAACATCTATCTCACCAGATGGTATATAACTTGCCAGATGACTTTCTATAGTCCCAGTTGTTAAACTTCTTTCTGTTGCAATTTCCTTTACAGATAAGCCTTTTTTAAACAACTCAAAAGAAATTTGTTTGGTAGATTTTTTATCCTCTTTTTTTTGTTCATTAAAAGTATTAATACCATTCTCTTTGCAATACAACGCTATTAATTCGAGAATTTCATCTCCATACTTTTTAACTCGTATTTTTCCCATACCATTTACTTTTAACAACTCTTTTTCTGTTCTAGGTAAACTATCGCATATAGCGTATAAAGTATCTTGTGTGAAAATTTGAAAATGTGGAATATTTTCTGCTTTAGAAATATCATCTCTAAGTTCTCTTAAGCCAAGAGCTAAAATGGGATCTCTTTTTGAAGGTAATTTTTTCTTTTTAGATGGAGCTGTTTTTTGGAGAACAGAGTCTGCTCTTACCTTTAAGTAAAACTGTACTTTAAAGCCATCAGTCATTTTTCTTAATGCGAAAACTTTTTCATTTAACACTTCCTGTAACTTATCAAACTGTGTTATAAAGTCTTTTTTTACAGCTTTATTGTCTGAAGAAAAAGAGAGAGTGGCTATGGGTTGCACAATATTTTTAATGCTTTCAGTCAAAAAATAATCTACTGCCTTTTTAAAACGTTCTTGAATTTGAGAACTATTTTCAGGTAAAACACCCTCTTTAGAAATAGCGTTTAACTGATTTTTAAAACCATTAGAAACTTTCATTAAAGCTACAATTCCATCATCTTTGATGAGTTGTAAGTGTTCTATGACATCTCCTTTAATACTGGTTCTATTCTTATAATAAATATCTATTAATCTGGTAACAGGGTATAAAAAGGGTTGGTAATCAAATAACTCTGAAATTAGATTGAGTTGAAACTGTATTTCGGAAGCGTTTAAAACAGTTTCGTCTGGGTGATTTTCTTCAACCTCTTTACTAAAAATTTGCACTGTATGATCATTAATAATAGCACTACTAGAAATGGGTGTTTTTAACACCAAGCCTTCAAGAGATGTACATCTACTCAAAGCTACATAAGTTTGCCCATGCGCAAAAGAAGCCTCTGCATCTATAATAGCTTTGTTAAAAGTTAATCCCTGGCTTTTATGAATAGTAATAGCCCAAGCCAAGCGCAAAGGAATTTGAGAAAAGGATCCTACAATATCTTCCTTTAACTCTTTAGTTTTTTCATCAATAGAATAATTAACGGTATCCCATTGTTCTTTTTCCGTAACAATTTCGTCAATTTCATTGGCACATTGTACATTTACATTTTCCCTTGAAATAGCTGTAATAATTCCAATTTTACCATTGTAATATCTTTTTTCTGGTGAAGAATCATTTTTAATAAACATTACCTGTGCTCCTACTTTGAGTGCTAATTTCTCGTCATTTGGATAGGCATTTTCATTGAACTTCCCAGATACCTCTGCTTTAAAGAAATAATTTTTTGTTGTAAGCTTATTTAGCTCAGAATCATTTATTAAGCTCGCTCTATTATTATGAGTAGTAAGCGTAATATACTCCTCATCTTTATGGGGAGAAAATGCAGGTTGATATCGATTATTTAAAATCTTGGCAGAAGTTTCTGATAACTGATCATTTCTAATCTCATTTAAAATCTTGATAAAATCCTCATTTTTTTGCCTGTAAATATGTTGTAATTCAATAGAAATAACTGCTGCTGCTTGATAGGCTTTTGCACTAAAAAAATATACGGTATTGTAATACTCTTTTAATAAACTCCATTCATTAGGTTTTACAACAGGTGCCAATTGTTGCAAATCTCCAATCATTAAAATTTGTACACCTCCAAAAACCTTATGCTTATTTTTATACCTTCTT
>Ga0228631_1001586_pt1 | contig 11009 bp, 28 predicted proteins | sample 39DmetaG_FD_183049 | JGI IMG/M metagenome (GOLD analysis project Ga0228631, IMG submission 183049) | Seawater microbial communities from Monterey Bay, California, United States - 39D | ecosystem: Environmental > Aquatic > Marine > Coastal | place: USA: California | collected 2016-09-28
CTGAAGATGATTATTTTAAAACACCTAAACCATTTACATTGGAGGTAGTTGAATGAAAGAACTAAAGTTTGAAATGAAGTTAGTAAAAATATTAGAACTATTGCATGAACAGAAAACAAGAGTGTTAGAAGAGAAACCTATACTCTATACTACCTTGTCAGATATTTATCAGAGAGTAGAAATACTTTATGATACAATTAAAAACAATCAATACACACCAGAATATTATGGTGTTAAGGGTACAATGACTATAGGAACAAACACAGAACAGAAAGGAAACAATGACTGAACAAAGTAAGATACATATAATGTTAAGAAAATTAAATAAGTATGGTAGAGATTTATATTATGTAGTAAATAAGGATGACTGTTGGTTGCCAGTTATATATGGGCAAGAAGCATTAACTAAACATAACATAGATTATTTGAAGATGACTAATAGATTTTCATTTGAATTAGAAAGGGAGGAACTATAATGTTAGATTGTCAATTAAAAAGAGCAATAGATGATGAGTTTGACTACATGGATTATGATAGTATGACTAAAAGAGAAAAAGAAATTATGGATTATCTACAAAAATTAATAGATGAGAGAAGTACATACGAGGAAATATTATAATGTACTTTGTAATTTTTAAAAAGAAAAAAGATAAAGACTATAGATTGTTTACTAACACAGTATTCTCTGAAGAAAAAAATGCTGAAGAGTTTGGTAGAAAAAGTATGAAGAGAACTGAAGAGTTTAAAGTAGTGGAATATACTATAGAGAATTTAGATGACTACTGGTATTAACTATATAGATAATAAGATATGTGTAATAGTATTATTATTAATAACCCTAAAGATTTTATATATATACTTATACCAGAAATATTTAGATGTATAAGAGAACATCTACAAAACATTATATAGGTGTGACAACTAATCGCATCCTATTGTTGAAACAAAATTCTTGGTTGACATATTGTTGCCACAATTATATTGTAGACCAGAATATATAAATAAAAAAACAAAGGAGTAAAATGTTATTTATTAAATGCAAAGTACAAGGTGAGCCAATGTTCACTTGCGATGTAGCTTGGACACAAGAACAAGCAGTTGACTTACTGAAAGAGTATAGAGAAGATGATAGTATCAGTAAGTATTCTCTATCAGATACAGAGGGTCAAGAAGGATTAATAAAAACATCTTTCAATACAACTAGATATAATAAATACAAAGGAGTAAAATGAAAACAACTAAAGAAATTAAAGACCATTTTAGTAAGGATGAAATAAAAATTCTTATTGAAATCATAAGAGGTAGACAAGACTTTGATGTTATGGAAACTGCTATCAGAGATTTTTATTCTGATGAGTATGACCCTAATGAAATCTCTGATGACTATGATAAAGAATACTTATTAGAAAAGTTAGAGTTTGATTTTGAAATGGGAGGAGTAATATAATGAGTGAGTATGAATATAAATATACAGAGCAATCAGTTGATGTAAGAGAGTGGACTATAACTTCACCTAGAAAATTAACTGAGGAAGAAGTACAAGAGATAGGAATGGATTGGGGTTCATTTACTGAAGGTGAAACTTCTATTGTAGAACATGAAGACTATCCTAAATGTAAAGTTGTATTCAATGGAACTGAATATGGTGACGATACACAAATAGAAATAGAAGGAGATACAGCAGACTAATGGAAAAGAAATATAGAACTAAAGTAAAACCAGATACAAGACCAGTAGGACAGTTAGCTTATGAGAAGCATTGGAGTGTAGAGGGTTTGATTAAATCATTAAACTATAAACAACAGGAGATAGAAGAATGGCTAAAGTTAAACAAGCAATCATAGATGTACAAGAAGAAGTATTAGATATTGTAATGAGTAGAACTTCATTAGAACGAGGACATGAAACAATAAGTCTTCCAGAAGTACAAACTATTTTATTTAAAAAGTATTTTCATAAAGCAGATACTGGATACTTTCTAGATGAAACTGTAGTTAAGAATGCATACAACAAAGCAGTATATGAAAAAGAAAATGAGGAGGAGTATGACGAACATAGATATTAATAAAGATAATATAACTGAAATGACAGATGGAAATTACTTTGCTGATGATACAGCAGTTAAATTTGATAGACAAAATGGAAGACTTAGTACAGTAGCTTTTTGTATTGATAAACAAACAGCAACAGATATGGCTAAAGGTTTAAACTTATATGATAATATAATGGAGGAGTTAGATTAATGAGTGTAGATGAGCAAGGAGATTTAAGAATAGATAGTTGGTTAATAAAAATATTCTTAACCAATGGTACAGAGAAAACAATAGTTGAACTACCAGATGAGATAAGTCAATCAATAGATGACTACTTATCAGAGATACAAGAGGAGTTAATAACATGACTGAACTAACACCTAAACATTTTGAAGTGATAGATAAGAACAAAGCTAAGGCACATGAAGATAGAAAACAAATGAGGGATGAAGTTGCATTCTTTATTCTTAATTGTAACAGTTATGAATTACAAAGGATGTACGCAGAGTTTAAAAGATTAAGGAGGGAAGTATGAAATATTGGTTGTGTGAATTTCACGAACAAAATGGTGAAGCTGAATATAAACATAGACATATATACAATGACAAACAATTAGATGACATTGGACATGAAGGTGATGACTATGATTATAGAATATTAAATCATTTCTTTATGGAAAATATAACTAAGGATGATGAAGAAGGTGGTGGATATTGGACTGGTGATGGATGTAGGATAGTAAGATTTGATGGTATGACACAATGCTATAAGAAAGATTTTAAAATTATGTCAATGTGTGGTGTTTATTATGTAGGAGATAGCATTAGATTAACTTGGAATAAAACTACTGAGAGTTATGATGAATACTATGAAGAAAAATATAGAATGAAAGGAGCAAGTACAAAGGTATGACAGAGGACATGATGAAAGAAATACTTGAAGACTGGATGAGTTGGAAGTATGACATTATTGAAATGAATAATTCAGAGTGGACACAAAGGGATGAGAGTAAGTTAGCAATGATAGAAGCTATACTCATGGAGCAACTTAATATAATCAAAGCTAGGGATAGAAGATGAACAACTTAAATGAAGAACTGATATATGCAACAGCATTTATAGATGCTGAAGGACATATAGAATTTAAAACAAGAGATAAAAAAAATGGAAGAGGTAAGATATATCCATGTAAATCTATTAGAGTTGAGGTTACTAATACAGATTTTAAACCTGTGAAAGATATGATAGATACATTTGGATGTGGTTTTCTTTCTTATCCTAAGAGGAGGTATAAAAAAAATGGTGAGTTAGGTAAGCAACAAATAAAATGGGGAGCATCACATAGAGATTGTTACAAAGTTATTAAAATGATTTTACCCTTTTTAAAAACTGAACAAAGAATAAATGTAGCTAATGAAATTATAAATTATTATGAGTAAAAAAGTTAGAGTTAACAAAGCAATCTTTGGTAGGAAAGTATTTAACAATAGAGTTGAACTTGAATACTATAGAAAATATAAACAAATAAATTTAGCAAAGGAGTTAGTAGTGGACATACATCAAGCAGTAGGTATAGCTGAAGGTTATATACCAAGTGAAAGTGCAGAGGAAGAATTAATGGCATGGCAAATGCTAATTGATACTGGAGTTTGTTGGAAGCTTCAAGGTTGGTTTGGAAGACAGGCACATTGGTTAATAGATAATAATATATGTAAAGCAAAGGTAGTAAATTAATGCTTGACATTTTTTTTATTTATGGTATAAGGATAAGTATGATTTTTAAAAAATTAATAGTAAGATTGCGTATGTGGTATGCTGATATGAGAGGACATCATGGTAAGAAGTGGAACTATGAACCTTCAGAATGGTATATGGGTATGCATAAAAAAAGGAAAAATAAAAATGGAAAATAAAACAGTAAAAAAATATATAGTGATGAGTAAGTTTGCAGGTCAAGATAGATTTATGTTAGAGAAACAATTTATTAATAGACATAGTGCCGACTACTATGCAAACTTAATGACTGAAGAAAAAGATTATAAAGATATAGAATACTTTTTGTTTGAACAAAGTGTTGCTTACAATAACAAAGACAATGTAGATGACGATGGTATTCCTTTTTAAATATGTCAGGAAGAAATTATAAATGGTTGGAGAAAGATATGTTAACACCAAGACAATTAAAGTTATTTAAATATTTAGTAGCTTATAAAAAGAAGCATGAGATAATGCCTAAGTTTGACGAGATAAGAGAGTACATGAATATAAAATCAAAGAGTGGTGTTTATCAAATGCTTGGGTACATAGAATGGAAAGGATATATTAAAAGGTATCCTGCACACGCAAGAGCAATAACAATTTTAAAGGAGGTAGCATGACATCATCTGATTTATATCAAATAGAAAAGGATGCTTTTTTAGCAGGTCTATTTGATGCTGATGGTTCTGTTTCTATTTATCAATCTTTAAAGAAAAAATCTAATAAGGTTTATACTGTTCATGCGTGTGAAATTTCTATGACCAATGAAGAAGTTATTAATTGGATTAAAGATACTGTTGGGTTTGGTAATATTTTTTATAGAGAAGCACATGAAAAATGGTTAGGTACTAAACCTCAATGGCGATGGAAAGTATCACATAAAAAAGCTTTAGAGTTTGCTAAAATTATATTACCTTATAGTATTATAAAAAAAGATAAGTTAAATAAAATAATAAAACATTATGAAATAAAAAAGGAGATAGATTAATGCACATAGATAGTTATAAAATTTTTTCATATGGAACAGAATGGAAGAATGGAAAAGAAAGTAAAACAGAAACAATAAGACATATGTTAACATCAGAAGAATGTATTAGAGGTAAAGAATTAATACGACTTCTTGAACAGTTAGAAGAAACATGGCATGGTGATTATGGAGATAAAGATTGTCATGTTGAAATAACTTTTAAGAAAAGACAAGACTAAATTAAATACAACTTACAATAGAAAGGCAACACCTTGAACCTCTTTAAACTACTGATATTATTACATAATATTTATTTTTTAGAGAGGTTGCTAAGACAAAAGTTATAATGTATAATAGAGATACTGTCTTTAAAACAAAGACAAAATCTTTTATCCAACATAACTTAACAGACAGGACAAACCAATATGAGCAATAAATTTTTCTTAAAAAAAACATGGGTCAATGTAGATGTATGCGTTGAAGATTATTATAATTCAGGTACTACATTAGCACAAGTTAAAGAGAAAATAAATTGGAGTCCATATTCAAATATAATTAGTAAGGAAGTGAAACATAGCAGACATACAGTAGAAGAGATTGATGAAGAAACATTTAAAACTAAAATCAAAAAATCCGATAGCGAAAAGTCTAAGAACAAAACAGTTTCATTCGAAGATTATAAAGCAGAATAAAAAGTCTTTATTAGAAAAGGTGTTTGATAAAATGAAATATGATATTGAACAATAGCACAACTCACAACATAGGTGAAGGCGAAGGTAGGGCAATAACTCCTGAAGTATTATTATATAGAAGTGTTATTGTTAGAGCAATCATGGATGCATTAGATATAGATATTCATGCATGGGGAAATAGTAGAATACAAATCATCAAAGAAGCTAAGGCTTGGTTTTCAAAAACCGACTCACACTTTTGTGAGATATGCGATTACGCAAATTTAGAACCAACATTTATAATCAGAAAGTTTAAACAATTACACAAGGCTAATGCTAAGAAACTTTTTAAGAATAAAAATATTCATAAGTTTTTAACTCATTATATTTGTAGCTTTCATCAACAGGAAAAATACTAATGGCAACAGGAAAGAATACTAAGTTTGATTTAGACTTAGAGTATGGACAAATAAGAGAGAAGAGAGTAGCCGACTTACTTAAAGGAAGTAAAGTTGAAATTAAAACTGAAAGGAGTTGGTGGAGAAAGACAGGCAATATTGCTATTGAGTATGAGTACAGAGATAAACCTTCAGGTATAGATAAGACAGAATCTAAATGGTGGTTTCATATCTTAGAACTTAGTGGCAAAGAACATTGTATGTTAGTCTTCAGAGTATCAAGACTAAAGAAGATAGTTAAGAAATATAAAAAGACACACACTAAAAACATAGGAGATTATAGAGCATCTAAATGTGTAGTAATTCCAATAGTAGAATTATTTAATGAAGGATGTTATTCAATATAAATATGACTGAGAAAGCTTTATTAACAGAATATAAATCTACGATAGCTGACTTAACAAAAGAAAAGCAAGAATTAAATGAGACTATCATACAGAAAGATAGTAAGATTAAAAAGATTCTAATACAATTAGAACAGGCTAATTCTGATATTCAATCTATGGGTTCTAAGATAGGTGAACTTCAGGAAAAGCTGAACAAGAAACAAACTATTAAATTAAACATCGACAAAAAGATAGAAGAAATACTTGAAAAAAAAGATGAGCCAAGTGTTGACAAGGATGATGAAATTTGATAGAAGTAAAATAATAATTAACAATAACAATAAAGGAAAATACATATGGCAATAATTGAAGGCACAGCTTACTGGGCTTCTCTGACACGACCAAACGAAAAGTTTGAACCTATGTGGAGAATTGATTTAGCAGTTGATGATAAGTCAGCAGATGAATTAAAGAGCCAAGGCATATCGCTTGGTGAAACTACTATTGATGAAAAGACTATTCCAAATATAGTAAGGTTCAAAAGAAAAGTACAGAAAGCTAATGGTGATAAGAATACTCAACCACAATTAGTTGATGGTGCTAAGAACCCACTAGATAAAATAGTAGGTAATGGAAGTAAAGTTAAAGTAATGTACAAACCATACGAATGGAACTTCAAAGGTAAGAAGGGAATGGGTTTAGACTTACAAGCAGTACAAGTAATTGACTTAGTAGAGTACACACCTAGGGAAGACTTTGATGCAGTCGAAACTTCTTCAAGTGGTGTTGACATCAAGGATGATTTTTAGTACTATCCAACTGTTGAAATGAAATTTAATTTTCATTTTTTCTTACTCCGAGGGGGTGGCGAGAAATTGCCACTCCTTTTTTTTGGACTCAATTAAAATTAACTAAGGGCGACAATGGAAGAAATAAATAAAAAAGGTTTTGTAAAATATCACTTACCCTGTCCACTATGTTCTAGTAGTGACGCAGTATCTGTTAACGCAGACAACTCAGCTTATTGTTTTTCATGTCAAGAATTTATAAAGGAATATGATATGGAACTACAACCAACAACACCTAAAAGTAAAAACGAATATGAAGTAAAAGACTTCATGAAAGAATCTAACTATGCAGAAATTATAGATAGAAATATTTCTGAAGACACCTGTAAAAAGTTTGGTGTCACAGTTAAGATGGATAACATGGGTACTATCACTAATCACTACTACCCATATCACGATACACAAGGCTCAAAGATAGCAACTAAAACTAGATACACTAAGCTAAAAGAATTTAGTATTCAAGGTAATACAAAAGATTCTGGATTGTTTGGTCAACATCTATTCTCTAAAAATAAATATTGTATCATAACAGAGGGTGAGTTAGATTGCTTATCAGCTTATCAGATGATGTTAAAAGGTACATATCATACACCAGTTGTAAGTATTAAGAATGGAATTACTTCAGCAGTTAAAGATATTAAAGCAAGTTTAGAATGGTTAGAAAATAATTTTGATAATATCATTTTAAATTTTGATAACGATGAGCATGGTAGAGAAGGCTCAATGAAAGTAGCAGAATTATTTTCACCAGGTAAATGTAAGATAATGAATTTACCTGAAGGATTTAAAGATGCTTCAGATTGTTTAACACAAAACAAAATACAAATATATAATAAAACATTTTGGGATGCTAAAGTATTTGCACCAGATGGAATTATAAATGCTAATACATTATTAGATGATGTACTAAAACCAATCACTAAATCATTTGTTCAATATCCTTTCGAGGGTTTGAATAAAATTACTTATGGTCTACGACCTTCAGAGTTAGTTACATTTACAGCAGGGTCTGGACTAGGTAAGACACAAGTAATGAGAGAAGTAGTACATCACATTATAAAATCAACAGAAGATAATATAGGTTTGTTAATGTTAGAAGAAACACCAGTCATAACTTCAAAAGGTTTGATGAGTGTTGAAGCTAATCAAAGACTACACTTACCAGATGTTCATGTAAGTAAAGAAGAAATGAAAACATACTTTGATGCAACAGTAGGTACTGGTAGAGTATTTATGTTTGACCACTTTGGTTCTAACTCTATTGATAATATTGTTTCAAGAGTTAGGTTCTTAGCTAAAGGTTTAGATTGTAAGTATGTAGTCATTGACCATATAAGTATTATTGTATCTGACCAACAACATGGTGATGAGAGAAGAGCATTGGATGAAATCATGACTAGACTTAGAACACTTGTTCAAGAGACAGGAGTATCTATGATAGTTGTATCACACCTTAGAAGACCTGAAGGTAAAGGTCATGAAGAGGGAGCATCAACTTCACTATCACAACTTAGAGGTTCGGCTAGTATAGGTCAGCTAAGTGACATGGTTATTGGGCTTGAGAGAGACGCACAGAACGATGACCCTGATGTTAGGAACACCACTAGGATAAGAGTATTAAAGAATAGATTCTCTGGTATTACTGGTCCTTGTTGTGATTTAAAATATGATATAGATACTGGTAGACTTAATGAGGTAAAGTCTGATGACTTTTAATAAAGTTGTATTTGATATAGAAACAACCATGACTGCTGATAAGATATGGTGTATTGTTTGTAAGCATGGCGATACTTATTATCAGTTTAAAGAAGATAGATTGCATAGGTTTGCTGAACTAATAAAACAAACTGAAGAAGTAATAGGTCATAATATAATTGGATTTGATATACCAGTAGTCAATACAATTTTTGGTTATGATGTATTTGCTAATTGCAAAGTAACTGACACTTTAGTTTTATCTAGATTATTAAATCCTATGATAGAAGGTGGACACTCATTAAGAAACTGGGGTACTAAGTTAGGTCAAAACAAAATACACTTTGAACAGTTTGATTATTTCTCTGAAGATATGTTAACCTATTGTAGAAATGATGTTGAACTAACTGAAAGACTTTATAAATTTTTAATTAAGAAGACAACAGACTTTGGTCAATCAGTTGAACTTGAACATAAGGTTGCACAAATAATTCAGAAACAACATGAACGAGGATTTAAAATTAATGTTGTTGAAGCATATGAATTACAATCTAAGTTTCAAGAAGATATGAATGACTTAACTACTAAGGTAAGACAAACTTTTCCTCCAATGAAAATAGAAGAAGAGTTTATACCTAAGTCTAATAACAAAGCAAGAGGTTATGTGAAGGGTGTTCCCTTTACTAAAGTTAAATACAAAGAATTTAATTTAGGTTCAAGACAACAGATTGCTGAACGACTAATGTTACTTGGGTGGAAACCTAAGAAGAAAACAGATAAAGGTCATGTGATTGTTGATGAGAAAGTATTATCTGAAATACATAATATACCTGAAGCTAAATTAATAAACAGATTCTTAATGCTACAGAAAAGAATTGCTCAAGTTAATTCTTGGATTGAAGGCATTAAGGAAGATGGTAGAGTACATGGTAAAGTAATAACCAATGGTACAATTACAGGGAGGATGAGCCACCAGTCGCCCAACATGGCTCAGATTCCTGCTGTGTACTCTCCTTATGGTAAAGAATGTAGGGCATTATGGACAGTAAACAAAGGTTATAAATTAGTAGGTGTTGATGCTTCTGGACTTGAGTTAAGAATGTTAGCACACTACATGAATGATGAAAGGTACACACATGAAGTCGTTAATGGAGATATACACAGAGCAAATCAAGCTGCTGCTGGTTTGGAATCAAGAGATAAGGCGAAGACTTTTATCTACGCATTTATCTATGGAGCAGGTTCAAAAAAAATCGGAAGTATCATTGGAGGTTCGGAAAGAGATGGCGAAAGAGCTAAAGAAAAATTTCTTAGAGCAACACCAAGTCTTAGAAGCTTACGAGAAAAAGTGGAACGAGTGGCTCAACGAAGATGGGTCAGAGGACTCGACCAAAGAAAAATAATAATAAGACATCCTCACGCAGCATTGAATACTTTATTACAAGGAGCAGGTGCTATTGTTATGAAGTATGCGTTGACATTGCTAGAGGAATATGTTATAAGAAAACAAATCAAAGCATTTCCAGTTGTAAATGTACATGATGAATTTCAATACGAGGTTGAAGAAAGTAGAGCCGAAGAGTTTGGAAGGTTAGCAGTACAATCAATTATAGATGCAGGTAAACAATTAAATGTAAGGTGTCCACTAAATGGCGAATATAAAATCGGAAACAACTGGTCAGAAACACATTAGTACGATAGCAACAGACATCAAGCAATTGATTTCTGATATCTCTACTGGTAAACCTGCCAACATGACAGAGGAAAACTTAAATGTTTTTCTTAATAATATTAAAGAAGCTATTCTAGCTTGGAATACTTCTCAAGTAAAAGCAGAAAAGTATGAAGGCAAACTTAGAATGTCTTCTATTGGTAAACCTGCAAGACAATTATGGTATGATAAACATAGTCCTAAAGATAGAAAAGATGAAGACACAGGATTAAATTTAAAATTTTTGTATGGTCATATCATTGAACACTTAGTATTATACTTAGCTGAACTTGCAGGACATAAGATAAAAGACCAACAAAGAAAAGTTGAAGTGTCAGGAGTGTCAGGACATATAGATAGTATTATTGATGGTGAAGTATGTGATGTTAAGTCAGCTTCACCTTTTAGTTTTAAAAAGTTTCAATCAGGTGAGATAGTAGGTGATGACCCATTTGGTTATCATGCACAGTTAGCAGCATATGAAGAAGGTTGTGATACAAAAGCAGGTGGCTTTCTTGTTGTTGATAAATCTTCTGGAGATAT
>Ga0228631_1001591_pt1 | contig 10997 bp, 15 predicted proteins | sample 39DmetaG_FD_183049 | JGI IMG/M metagenome (GOLD analysis project Ga0228631, IMG submission 183049) | Seawater microbial communities from Monterey Bay, California, United States - 39D | ecosystem: Environmental > Aquatic > Marine > Coastal | place: USA: California | collected 2016-09-28
TTGGACAAGTAAGTCAAATTACATTTAATCAAGCAGCAGAACTACAAAAAATGGTACAGACATCTACGGGTGCTGTAGACGCTGCTGGTATCCCAGGCTCAATTAATGGTGAAGCCACAGCAGCAGGTATTTCAATGTCTCTTGGCGCAATCATTAAACGCCACAAGCGCACGTTGATTAACTTCCAAGAAAACTTCCTAATTCCTTTTGTTAAGAAGTCTGCTTGTCGTTATATGCAATACAGTCCTGAGCTATACCCTGCACAAGACTTTAAGTTTGTTGCTACTAGTTCACTGGGTATTATTGCTCGTGAGTACGAAGTAACACAGCTAGTGCAGTTGCTACAGACTATGTCTCCTGAGTCACCAATGTACCCACTGTTGGTTGAGTCAATTGTAGATAACATGGGATTAGCTAATCGTGAAGAAATTATCGCTTCTATGCGACAAGCTAGTCAGCCTAATCCTGAGCAACAAGAAGCACAGCAAATGGCACAGCAGCTACAGATGGCATCAGCACAGGCTCAGTTAGAAAACGTCAAAGCACAAACAGCAGAAATTGTATCTAGAATAGAACAGAATCAAGTAGAAACTCAGTTACTACCTATTGAAGAAGAAACTAGACGTATTTCCGCTATGGCTAAAAATATGCCTGTAGATGAATTCCAACGCCTTGTTGAAATAGCTAAATTAGAATTAAAACAAAAAGAAATTGAGTCAAGGGAAGATATAGTCCAGATGCAAATGGCTAAAAAATAGCTTGACTTTTTAATAAAGGTATGATATAATATTATATAACACATATTAAGGAGAATGTCAACACTTATGGCACCTGAATTACAAAAATATTACGAAGACTATGCTGACTTATTTCTTACTGATGGTTGGAAACAATTTCAGGAAGATATACAAGCAGCAGCCTTAACAATTAACATAATGTCTTTGAAAGACGCTAAAGACTTGCATATATCGCAAGGTAAACTTGACGTATTTCAAAGGCTATTGAATTGGCAGAACTCAATCGATAATGCCTATGACGAGCTTCTCAATGAAGAGAAAGAAGGTAGCAGTTAATGAGTCGTAGATTATATGACTTCACCTGCTCAAACGACCATACCACTGAACACTTAACTGACCCCGACCAAAGAGAAGTTTTATGTTCAGTGTGTGGCCACATCGCAAAGCGGATAATTTCCCCAGTCTCTTTTTCACTAGATAGTTCCTTTCCAGGTGCTTCTATGAAATGGGCTAGAGACCACGAGAAAGCCGCTAAATCTTAAGAAAATCCATAATACGAAAGTACGGAGAAATTATTAAAAATGACACAACGTATCGTAGAACCTCTACAGACAGAGTTAATTCTAGAAGATGACGAGACCCTTGTTAATATCTCTAACGAGATAGATGAAGGTACTCAACAGCAGGCTGCTCAAGTCGAGGAAACAGCCCAACCAGACACCGAAGAACAGCTTGACCCCAAGTATTCCAATAAGTCCGTAGCGGAAGTGGCGCGTATGCACCAAGAAGCTGAAAGACTTTTAGGTAAGCAGGGTAGCGAACTAGGTGACTTACGCAAAGTTGTTGATGACTACATTGAATCTAACCTAGAGAAACACAAGTCAAATAGCCCAGCACAACCGTCAGAACCAGAAGTAGATATCTTTGATGAACCTGACCAGTATGTTAATAGTCGTGTTGAGAATAATCCTAAAATTAAACAAATGGAAGAATTCTTAGCGCAACAGCAAAAGGAAGCTGTGCATAATAAAATCTTGCAGAAGTATCCTAATATTGCTGAAACTGTTAACGATAATAACTTTATTGAATGGATTAAGTCTTCAAGAGTACGTCAAGAATTACTCAATAGAATGAATAATTGGGATTTTGACGCTGCTGACGAATTACTAGGTAATTGGGACGAACGTAAAGAAGTCGTTTCTAAGACAGCTAGTATGCAGGAAGAAGATAAGAAACAGCAACGAAAGAAAGCATCAACTGGCTCAACTAAGGGTTCTTCCGAACCTGCATCAAGAAAAATCTACAAACGCTCTGACATTGTCAATTTAATGATTAGTGACCCAGAACGCTATAAAGCTAATGTCGATGAATTTGACAGAGCTTATAGGGAAGGACGGGTTAAATAACTTTTTACTTTTATTTTATAGGAAATATATACAATGGCAGGTTTAGGTAATTCAAATCACGTCACACCAACCAATGTGGATGCTTTTGTCCCAGAGATTTGGTCAGACGAAATCGCAGCAGCTTACAAGTCTAATCTTGTAATTGCTAACTTAGTAAAGAAAATGAATCATGTAGGCAAGAAAGGTGATACTCTTCACATTCCTAAGCCAGTACGTGGTTCAGCTACTGCTAAGGCAGAAAACACTCAAGTAAACCTAATCGTTGGTGCAGATACAGACTTTTCAGTAAGTATCGACCAGCACTACGAATACTCACGTTTAATTGAGGACATCACTGACGTTCAAGCTTTACCATCACTACGTTCTTTCTACACAGAAGACGCTGGTTATGCTCTAGCTCGTCAGATTGATTCTGACTTAGGTACTCTAGGTAGCTCACTGTCTGGTCGTTACTACATGGACGCTGGTAGTTCAGGTGCTTTAACAGCTTACGCTGCTGACACTGTACTAGCTACTGACGTGTTTACTGACCTGGGTTTCCGTCAAGCTATTCAAGAACTTGATGACGCTGACGTACCTATGGACAATCGTTTCATGGTCGTACCTCCTTCAGTCAAGAAGGACATTCTAGGTATTGACCGTTTCAACAGTTCTGACTTCGTTAATGGCCGTCCAGTAGAAAATGGTCTAATTGGCGAAATCTACGGTATTAAAATCTATGTATCTACTAACCTACCTGAAGTCGAAAGTGCTGCTGAAAACGGTGCTAACGGTCGTGTAGTTGGTGGTATTCTAGGTCACCGTGATGCGTTTATCCTTGCAGAGCAAATGGGTGTACGTGTTCAGACACAATACAAGCAAGAGTTCTTAGGTGACTTGATGACTGCTGATACAATCTATGGAGTTGCAGAACTTCGTGATGGTGCAGCCGTACAACTAGTCTTCGCTTCTGACGCTACTCCATCAGTTGCAGCACCGTAAGACAATTTGTAAGTAATATAGATAGGGGTAGGCAACTGCCCCTTTCTTTACTATAGGAAATTATTTACATGAGTCCTAAGAACGAGATAGACCCAGTAGAGTATGGGAAGCTACTTAGTAAAGTAGAATCATTAGAAGAAAAGGTAGGCTCAATGGAGCTTGACCTAAAAGAATTATTAGAACTAGCCAATAGGTCGCGTGGCGCATTTTGGGTAGGTCTTAGTTTAGCATCCTTTATGGGTGCTTTGGCGACTATATTATTTAAACGATTTTTGGGGTAGTGTATGGCAATATATCGAGGTGATGGTGGAGCAGGTGATGCAACCACTGACATTACAATAAATGCTGTAACAGAAAAAGCTACAGAAGCCGCTACTTCCGCTACCAATGCTGCAAACTCAGCTACGAGCGCATCAACATCAGCGAGTAACGCAGCAACTTCAGAAACAAACGCAGCTAACAGTGCGACAAGCGCAGGTACATCAGCTACCAGTGCAAGCACTAGCGCGACTAATGCTAGTACATCAGCGTCAACTGCTAGTACAGCAGCAACTGATGCACAGACAGCACAGACAGCCGCAGAGTTAGCAGAAACTAATGCTGAAACTGCTGAAACTAACGCTGCTGGTTCAGCTACCACAGCCGCTTCATCTGCAACTAGTGCTGCTTCTTCGGCCACTACTGCAACAACTAAAGCTAGTGAGGCAGCCGCTTCCGCTAGTGCCGCAGCAAGCTCTGCAAGTGCTGCATCGACAAGTGCTAGTAATGCTAGTACATCAGAAACTAACGCTGCTACAAGTGAAACCAATGCTGGTAACAGTGCAACTGCTGCTGCTTCTAGCGCATCAAGTGCATCTACTTCAGCCAGCACAGCAACTACTAAGGCAAGCGAAGCATCTACTTCAGCTACTAATGCAGCTACGAGTGAGACTAATGCTGCAACGTCAGAAACTAATGCTGCCACTTCAGAAACCAATGCAGCTAGTTCTGCAAGTAGTGCATCTACATCAGCTTCTACAGCCACAACTAAGGCTAGTGAAGCGTCAACGTCTGCTACCAACGCTGCTACGTCAGCCACTAATGCTGCTACTAGTGCATCAGCAGCCAGTACGTCAGAAACTAATGCAGCTAGTAGTGCCAGTGCAGCTAGTACCAGCGAGACTAATGCAGCCAGTTCAGCTACTGCTGCCGCAGCTAGTGCAGTAACTGCTGCTAGTTATACACCAAGTCAAACAGGCAATGCAGGAAAGTATTTAACTACAGATGGTAGTGTTACTTCTTGGGGTGCTGTTAGTGCAGGTGCAACAGGTGGTGGTGATGACAGGGTGTTTTGGGAAAATGACCAGACAGTAGATACTGACTATACTATTACTACAGGTCAAAATGCTATGACTGCTGGCCCAATTACTGTATCAAGTGGTATTAGTGTTACAGTTCCTTCTGGCTCAACTTGGACAATTGTATAATGGCTCTTAAATTATTTAACGACAGTGGTGTTGCTAAACTTCAAGCTAATGATGGCGAAGAAAGTATTACTGCTACAGCAAATGGTGCTGTAAAACTTTACTATGATAATGCAGAAAAGTTAGCAACTACCTCAACAGGTGTAGATGTAACAGGTGATTTAAAGTTCAACTCAGGCTATGGCTCTGCTGCTACTGCCTATGGTGTTAGAGCTTGGGTAAACTTTAATGCTAGTGGTACTGTATCTGTTAGAGGTAGTGGTAATGTATCTAGTGTTACAGACAATGGTGTTGGTTATTTTACTATAAACTTTGCAACAGCTATGCCTGATGGTAATTACAGTGTTGGGTCGTGGGCTAGAAACAATACAACAACTGTTTGGAATGTTACTGTAGGTTCTCTTACTTCTTTGGCAGCTCCTTCAACCACAGCCTTACCTATCTTTTGTCGTGATGATGGACGTGCCTCAGTAGACCCAACTTATGTAACACTTAATATAATAAGGTAAATAGTATGAACGAAAGAATTATATATGAAACAGAAGAAGGTGGTGTAGCAGTAATTATACCTGTTGCTGAATGTGGTTTAACTATTGAAGAGATTGCAGCTAAAGATGTACCTGAAGGCGTTAGTTACCACATTGTAGACGTATCAGAAGTACCATCAGATAGAACATTTCGTGGAGCATGGTCATGGGAATAGTAGTAAACGTAGATAAAGCTAAAGACATTACTAAGGACAGACTACGTAAAGAGCGTGAGCCTTTACTAGCAACTCTGGACATTCAGTACATGCAAGCACAGGAAGCTGGTTCTGATACTACTGACATAGTAAGTAAGAAACAACAACTGCGTGATGCCCCAGCACAAGTAGATAGTATGACCACTGTAGACGAACTAAAGGCAGCAGCGTTACCAGACGTAGGTGTATAAATGAGTACAGTTAAATCAAGTAGTGAAAACCTAACCTTAAATGCAGATGGTGCAGGTAACGATGTAGTAATTCAAAGTAATGCAACTACTACAGCTACTATTACTGCTGAAGGTTTATTACAGTATAACTCAGGCTATGGCTCAGTAGCTACTGCATATGGTTGTCGTGCTTGGGTTAAGTTTAATGGTTCTGGAACTGTAGCTATTTATAATAGTGCAAATGTATCTAGCATTACTGATTTAGCAGTTGGTAGGTATCGCGTAAACTTTACTACCGCTATGGTTGATGCAGACTTTGCTGCTGTTAGCTCTAACGCAAATAGGGATGGTGGTTGTTATGGGCATTCTACTACTGACGTAGGTGTATTTGCAGGTGAAAGCGCAGTAGACAGTACAATTATTTCAGTCGCTATTTTCCGCTAATAATTAAGAGATATAAGTAATGGCAGTGAACAAAGACCCAAGACTAGAAAGAGTTGGTGTATCAGGTTACAACAAACCTAAGCGTACCCCTAACCACCCAACTAAGTCACATGTTGTCGTAGCTAAATGTGAAGATGGTAGTGTTAAAACAATTAGATTTGGTGAGCAAGGAGCAAAGACAGCAGGTAAGCCTAAAGCTGGTGAGTCTGCTCGTATGAAAGCAAAGCGTAAATCATTTAAAGCAAGACACGCAAAGAACATAGCTAAAGGTAAATGTTCAGCAGCTTACTGGGCTAACAAAGTTAAATGGTAATACTTTACATTACCTCCAAAATATGGTATAATATTCTATGACTTACTTAGAAGTAGTAAACAATATATTAAAACGCTTACGTGAGCGTACAGTAGCTACGGTTAATGAGTCTACTTACTCATCCTTAATTGCTGTACTTATTAATGACGCTAAGGACATAGTAGAAAACTCCTGGCATTGGTCTGGTCTTCGTACTACTCTTTCAGCTACAACTACGGAAGACGTATTCAACTACGAGCTAAACGGTTCCCAAAATAAGTTAACTGTACTCGATGTAGTCAACGATACAGCTAACCACTTTATGAAGTATGAAACTGCACACAAGTTTAATAACTTCTTTTTAAATCAAAATGCTACTAAAGGTACGCCGTACTACTACTCGTTCAACGGTATTAGCCCAGATGGTGATACACAAGTAGACATCTACCCAATTCCTGATGGTGCGTATGACTTACGCTTTAACGTTGTACTGCGCTCAGATGAGCTGTCAGGCGATGCAGACACCTTCCAAATACCTATTAAACCTATTGAGCTATTAGCCTATGCTATGGCCGTAGAAGAGCGTGGGGAAGACGGTGGTGTAAATCCTGTATCTGCTTACGCTAGAGCTAACAATGCCTTACAAGATGCTATCGGTTTAGATGCAGCGAAGCACCCAGAAGAGACTATTTGGTATGAAAGCTAGAACAGTATTAGTAGAAAACTTACCCACTACTAACGGGGTGCTTTATACAGTGCCCGACAACGTTAGAGCTAAGTGGATACTAGCTTTTGTGTCTAATGGTACAGGTTCTACAATTAGTGACGTGCATCTTAAGATTGAAAACGATGAAACTATTACTGTATTAGGTTCTAAGTCTTTAGGCTCTGGAGACTTTGTACAATTAAAGCAAGATGGTGGCTATGTAATGCTGGAATCTGGTTATAAAATTACAGGTGATGCAGGTTCTACAGGCGTATCTTGTATGTTGACCTTTGAAGAAACACCTTACCTAGTGAGTACAGCATAATGGCAAAACCTTTAGTAACAGCATCACTAGTAGCTCCTGCTTTCTTAGGTTTAAATACTCAAGAATCAAGTGTAGCTAACGACCCAAGATTTGCGCTGGAAGCTAACAACTGTGTAATTGATGAATTTGGTAGACTAGGTGCTAGGAAAGGTTGGATATATCGTACTACTTCAGGTGGTACTGGTACTAACTTACTAGGTATGCACCCATTCATAGATGTTACTGATTCTAAGAATTTAATATCATGGAGTGCTACTACATTTTATAAAGGCTTTACTACTTTATCAACTATTACACCAACTACTAGCGATACAATTAGCGCAGGTAAGTGGCAAGCAGTGACACTAAACGATAGAGCCTACTTCTTTCAAGGTGGTTACAAACCACTATACTACACTAACGAAACAACAGCAGACGAGTTTAAATCTATAGAAAGTCATGCTGACTATACTGGCACAGCACCACTGGCTAATATTGCTATGTCTGCCTTTGGTCGTATATGGGCTGCTGATACTCCAACTAACAAAACCACAGTATACTTTTCAGACCTTTTGAATGGTGCTAAGTGGAATTCAGGTAGTGCAGGTAGTCTTAATATAGCAGGTGTGCTTCCTAGAGGCTCTGACGTAATTACAGGGCTTGCTGAACACAATGGCTATTTAATTGTTCTATGTCGTAACAATATTATTATCTATGCTGACCAAGATAGCTTTCAGGGTAGCTTTGACGTAAATACACTACGCTTAGTAGAAGTAATTAGTGGTGTGGGCTGTATCGCTAGAGATAGTATTCAGAATCTAGGTAACGATGTAGTGTTCCTATCAGCTACTGGTTTACGTTCATTAGGTCGTGTTATCCAAGAAAAGTCACAACCACTAAACGATTTGTCTAAGAATGTACGAGATACGTTCATGGATATTGTAAACAGGGAAGATGACTTTGGTTTAATTAAATCTACTTATTTCCCAGAAGGTGCTTTTTACTTAATTAGCTTACCTGATGCAAAGACACAGTTTGTTTTTGATGCTAGGGGTACACTTGAAGATTCTTCGCTTCGTGTAACAACCTGGAATGACCTAGACCATACTGACTTCGTATATGATGCTAAAGCTAAAGCATTGTACTTAACACAGGTAGATGGTATAGCAGAGTACACAGGGTATCAAGATAACGGTTCTGGTTACCTTATGTCCTACTTTACTAATCACTTTGACTTAGGAAGTTCTAACGTAAATAAGATATTAAAGAAGGCAGGCGTTACTGCCATTGGTAGTAGTGGTCAAGACTTTGCTTTAAAAGTAGGCTATGACTATCAGACTTCTTATTATAGTTTTCCATTCACATTAAAAGAGTTAATTGTAGCTGAGTACGGTATTGCAGAATACGGGGCTAATGCAGCGACAGTAGCTGAATACAATCTAGGGGTATCCTTAGACAAACTATCTTCACAGGTATCTGGCTCAGGAGACATAGTTCAGATAGGTATTGAAACACACGTTGACGGCGCACCACTAAGCGTCCAAAAACTAGACGTTTACGCTAAACAAGGCAGGATTATTTAATGAGTAACTATTCTAAAACCACAGACTTTGCAGCTAAAGATGCACTGACCACTGGCAACGCTAATAAGATTGTCAAGGGTACGGAGATTGATGATGAGTTTGAAGCAATACAAACTGCTGTAAACTCTAAAGCAGATAAGAATAATGCTGCACTTACAGGTACACCAACTGCACCTACAGCCACTTTTGGTACGGATAATACACAAATATCTACCACTGCTTTCGTACAAGCTGCTATGGCTGCGGTATACCCAGTAGGTTCTATCTACAGTAATGCAGCAGTAGCCACTAACCCAGCCACATTACTAGGATTTGGTACATGGACGGCTTACGCTGCTGGCCGTGTACTAGTAGGTTTAGATAGTGGTAACACAGCATTTGATACATTAGAAGAAACTGGCGGTAGTGCTGACCAAACTAACGTGGCTCACACGCATGACTTTGCTGTTACTTCAGCAGAAGAAGCAGCGCACACCCACTTCACTCATAATGGTGATGCTAGTGGTGACACTATGACTGCGAGCAACTACCCTGCCAGAAGTTATGACCCAGGTTCTCGTTCTGCTACAGTTAATACTGCATCTAACACTGTCGCAAATATTGGCTTAACAAGCGCAGGTACTGCCCATACTCACGTTGTATCTGGTACAACAGACAGTCAAGGTTCTTCTGCTACTAACGCTAACCTACAGCCATACATTACGGTATACATGTGGAAGCGCACAGCTTAAAGGTAAATAAATATGAATAAATTAATGACTACACAATTAGGTAATGCACAACTAGGTAGGAACGAAGATAGTTACCTAGCTCACGTTGCTAAAGGTGAAATGGTAGTACCACCTGTTTTGTCTGGTGAGACACAGTCTATGGTAAACAGGGACATGATGCTTTCTGGTCTTGACCCTATGCGATATACAGTGGGTACTGGGGCTAACTCGATTAACCCAATGACTGGTCAGCCTGAATTTTTTGTTGGAAAAGCATTAAAGGGAATTAGTAAAGCTGCTTCCAGTGCTTTAAAATCGGTTGCAAAATTTGCACCAGACTTTGCAGTAAATTATGCCATGTCGGGTGGAAACCCCTATGCGGCTGCTGGCATGACAATAGGAAACGAATTTGGTGGTGATATCGGCAGAACAGTGGGCGCGATATCTGGTGCTGCTTATAACCCTGCTACTGGTGTTTTTAATACACCTGGTTTTAATCCTGCTAGTAATGCTACTCTTTCGGACTACTATTCAAATCGTGGCCTTACATCAGGTGGCCCAGAAGGAGCTATACCACTGCCTCAACCTGATTCAAATGGTAATTTTTTAACGGACTTGGGTGGACAATTAGGTGATTTTTTAGGAGACACTGGTTTAGGTACAGTAGGAAAAAGTGCAGGCGCACTGGCGTTGGGTAACGAACTTCTTAGCTCATTAAACAAACCATACAATCCGTATGAAAACTACAAGCCACCTAGCTTACAAACAGAATTCCAACCTGTAGCAATACGAACAGGTTTAACTGCTACTGATTATGTTCCTGGCACACCTACTTCGCCTGCGTTATTAACAGGCCAGATTGCACCTTCTTTACAAGCATTACAAGCGGTAGGTACAGCAGGCGCACAACAATTATATCCTGCTTATATACAACAGGCTATGATGTCTCGTCCAGAAGACGTAGTTTTAGACGAAGACGTGTTAGGCAGGCAGCAGGAAATATATCAACAGGGTTTAGATGTACTAGCCCCTGAAATGATGGCTCAACAGATTGCTTCCAGAGATAGGTCTTTTGGTACAGGCAGACTTGGCCTTAACTTGTCTGGCGAAGCTATGGGTGCAGGTGCAGGTGCAGGCTTAGTTAATGTAGATGACTACACACAACAGTTAGCACAGAATAGAGCATTATCTGAGCTATTCCTTAATTCTAGGAATCAAGCTGCTACTGAAACTGGTGAAATTGCTAAACGTGAACTTGCCCGACAACAACTGCAAGAAGCTAACAGAGTTGGTTACCTTAATCAACTTGGTGGAGTAGGTGCTGACTCGTTGCAAATGGCTTTAGGCCTTGACGAGCTTGAAAGAGTTAACATGCAAAATGCTGCTAATATTTACTTAAGTAATAGACAAATAGATGCAAAACTCGCTGGCGCGCTTGCCCCTGCTTACGCTGAACCAA
>Ga0228631_1001594_pt1 | contig 10979 bp, 10 predicted proteins | sample 39DmetaG_FD_183049 | JGI IMG/M metagenome (GOLD analysis project Ga0228631, IMG submission 183049) | Seawater microbial communities from Monterey Bay, California, United States - 39D | ecosystem: Environmental > Aquatic > Marine > Coastal | place: USA: California | collected 2016-09-28
TAAGATAGGCAAGAGGGGAGGTGGGCAGAACGGAAACTAAAGGGGTTCTCGGAGGTGAAGGAGGTGCTGGAGAAGATGCTTCAGGAGCGGTATGCCCCCCGTACACAGACTCTTACACATAACTCTTGACACGACCGGAAAGGGTGGTTCGGTCTTTTGACTCTACTAGTCCTTACAAGCGGTGCCTTGGCGCAACAGCGGTCCCTCGTGGTAGGAGTAAGCTGGGCCAACTTTCAGGAGGAGCGCTGGCGCCGGGACGAGGCGGCAATCAAGGAGCAACTGGCCAAAATGGGTGCCCAGTATGTGAGCACCGATGCTCAGAGCTCTGCGGAAAAGCAACTTAACGACATAGACAGCCTTATCGCTCGGGGGGTGGACGCCCTCATCATCCTGGCGTGGGACAAGGACGCCATCCTTCCCGCAGTGCAGAAGGCACGGGCAGCCGGCATCCCGGTAGTGGCCTACGACAGGCTTATTGCTGACCCTTACGCTTTTTACATCTCCTTTGACAACGTGGAGGTTGGGCGGCAGCAGGCGCGGGCAGTGTACCAGGTGCGGCCCAAAGGCAACTATGTCTTCATTCTAGGTTCTCCTACGGATCCCAACGCCGACCTCCTACACCAGGGGCAGCTGGAAGTTCTACAGCCCGCCATTAACCGTGGAGACATAAAGGTTGTGGGAAAGCAGTACACCGAAGGGTGGCGGCCTGAGATTGCCCAAAGAAACATGGAACAGATTCTGGCCGCTACTCGCAACCAGGTGGATGCGGTGGTGGCCTCCAACGACGGCACCGCAGGTGGGGTAATCGCGGCTTTGGCGGCTGTAGGCTTGGCGGGGAAGGTTCCTGTTTCTGGCCAGGACGGGGATTGGCCTGCCTTGAATCGAGTGGCTCGTGGGCTGCAAACGGTAAGCGTTTGGAAAGATGCTCGTGAGCTTGGGCGTAGGGCGGCAGAAATTGCGGTGCTTTTGGCCCGGGGGACCCGTCCTGACCAGATACCTGGGGTCCAGAAGTTCCGTGTCCCTGGGGACCCTCGTGGGACCGTGGTAAATGCCGTTCTTCTTAAGCCCATTCCCATCACCCGGGATAACCTCCACATCGTTCTCGAGGCAGGCTGGATCACCAAGGAGGCTCTCTGCCAAGGGGTAAGCGGACCCCAGGCTCCGGCGGCTTGCCGCTAGCCCTTTTCGGGGGCCCAGGAGGGTGACCTCCTGGGCCCCGCAGGAGAAAGGCGATGGAAGCGATGCGATCTTTAGAGAAAGGCTCTCGTCGGGAGATCGGCTTTTACTCGCAAAACCTCTTCTTGCTCCTCGTCCTTGGCCTTCTGTGGGGCGTTTTCCACCTCCTGACCTTAGGTCAACCGGGAAAGTTCCTCAGCCCCCAAAATCTTTGGAATCTATCTGTGCAGACCGCTGTGGTGGCCATCTTGGTGGGGGGGATGGTCCTGGTCATCGTAGCCCGGCAGATAGACCTCAGCGTAGGGTCCCTTTTGGGCTTCACCGGGATGGCTATGGCCCTGCTGCAGGCGGTGCCACCCATCGGCGAGGGGTGGCCTTGGCCTCTGGCCCTTCTGGTGGGCCTGGCCTTGGGTGCTGGGGCAGGTCTTCTTCAGGGGTACCTCATCGCCTACCTTGGGGCCCCTTCCTTCATCGTCACCATGGCTGGGCTTCTGGTTTTCCGCAACGCTGCCTATCTTATCGCCCAAGGGAAGACCATAGGCCCCCTTCAGGACGGCTTCTTGGTCCTGGGCGGAGGGCTTCAAGGCTCCATCGGTCCCTTCTGGTCTTGGGTGGTGACCCTTTTGGCTCTGGGCTATACCCTCGGTGTGGTGTGGAGAGGGCGGTGGCTTAGGCAGAAGCACGGCCTTTCGGTTCGCCCTCTTTGGATGGACGGACTCTTAAGTCTCTTCCTCGTCAGTGTCTTTGGGGGATTTTTGTGGGTAATGAACAGCTTCCCCCACCCCACCACAGGCCAGGGCCGAGGGATCCCCGTGCCCGTGCTCGTGGCCCTTGGGGTTCTCGTCTTCCTTCATTGGCTTTCCCAGCGTACGCGGTTTGGGCGATATGTCTACGCCATAGGCGGAAATCCAGAGGCTGCCCTGTTGGCTGGGATCCCCGTGCGGCGGGTCCAGGTCCTGGTCTTCGGCCTCATGGGGCTCCTTGCCGCCCTGGCGGGGGCGGTCCAGGCGGCGAGGCTCGCCTTTGTGCCCACAGGGATGGGTACCCTTTTGGAGCTTTACGTGATCGCTGCAGCCGTGGTGGGGGGCACTTCTTTGGCCGGAGGTAGCGGTACCATCCTTGGAGCTGCCCTCGGAGCCCTCATCATGTCCAGCCTGCAGAACGGCTTGGTGCTCATGGGCGTGCCCACGGAGTGGCAAAACCTGATCTTGGGCGTGGTGCTGGTGGCGGCCGCTGTGTGGAACGCCCGTTTCCATCGGAGGCGGTCATGATCCCTTTGTTGCGTGCCGAGGAGATCTCCTTGCGCTTCGGCGGTCTCCAGGCCTTGGACCGTGTTTCCTTTGACCTTTACGAGGGCGAGGTCCACAGCCTGGTAGGTCATAACGGGGCGGGGAAGACCACTTTCATCCGGGTTTTGTCCGGGGTCTATACTCCCCAGGAGGGAAGGATCCTTATCCGAGTGGGGCAGGAGCTTCGGGAGGTTCGCTTTGGCTCCCCACGGGATGCCCAGCGCCACGGGATAGAGACGATTCACCAGAATCTGGCCTTGGCCGACAACTTGGATGCGGTGGCCAATGTCTTCTTGGGCCGGGAGCGGGTCCACCGCTTTTCCCTGGACGAGGAGGCCATGGAGGCAGAGGCCCGCCGGGTCCTGGAACGGGTGGGGGCGAGGCTCTCTTCCTTCCGGGTTCCCGTACACCGGCTTTCTGGTGGTCAGCGCCAGGCGGTGGCCATTGCCCGGGCCCTTCTCTTCCGGGCACGGATCCTCATCATGGACGAGCCCACGGCGGCTCTAGGCCCAGGGGAGACTGCTCGGGTCAAGGCCCTCATCCGCAGCCTTCGCGAGGAGGGGCTAGGCGTTATCCTTATCAGCCACGATCTTCACGATGTTTTTGACCTAAGTGACCGCATCACGGTCATGAAGGGTGGAAGGGTGGTGGGTACGGTCCGTGCCCAGGAGAGCAACCAGGAGGAGATTTTGGGGATGATCCTGGCGGGAGAGCGAAGAGGTTAGGCCACAGCCTGACAGAATGCGAAGTGAGATGCCCTACGCTTACGAGGTACCCAAAGGCGGCACACGGCAGCTTCGCCGTTGGCACAAGGCCCGCGTCCTGGATATTTTATGTAAAGAGCCTGGCCTTTCCCGGAGCGACCTGGCGCGGCACCTAGAGCTTTCCCCTTCCGCCGTTACCGAGATCGTGGCTGAGCTTTTGGAGGAAGGTCTCCTCCTGGAGTGTCCTCTCCCCCCTCAGGGCCAAGGCCGTCCTTCCATCGCCCTGGAGGTGGAAGGCGAGCGCAACCTCGTCCTGGCATGGGAAATCGATGTGGACCGCATGGCCGTGGCCCTGATGAGCCTTATGGGAGAGGTCCGGGCGAAAGTCCTCCTTCCCCCCGCTCCAAGGCATCCAAAGGAGGCCCTTGACCTTTTGGTTGAGGCCACGGGCCCTTTGATAAAGGGGAAGCGACTGCTGGCGGCTGCGGTCACCGTTCCCGGCCTCTTGGAGCCAGAGGAAGGGCACCTGACCCTGGCCCCCAACCTGGGCTGGAAGGACCTGCCTTTTGGGCAGATGGTTCGTGAGGCCTTGGCGGAGCTGGGTTTGGAGGGTCTCCCCCTGGCGGTGGAAAACGAGGCCAACGCGGCGGCTTATGGGCTTTACGCCTGGGGAAAGTGGGAGGTGGACCACTGCCTTTACCTGAACCTCGGGGTGGGTGTGGGCGGTGGGGTGGTGGTGGACCGCAGGGTCTACCATGGCGCCCGCTTCCATGCGGGGGAGGTTGGCCACATCCCCTTGGACCCCGACGGTCCCCCTTGCGGTTGCGGCAAACGCGGCTGCGCCGAGGTGTTTCTGAGCTACCGGCGCTGGCAGGAGGGGGCTTCGGAGGAGCTCCTCAAGGAGATGTCCGAAAGACTCGCTCATCTCTGCGCCATCGCCCTGAGCACCTTGGACCCTGGGCTGGTGGTCCTCGGCGGCCCCCTCGCCGAGGCTGCCGGGGAGAAGCTTCTAGAGGAGGTGCGGAAGCGGCTTCCCCGCTACGCCCTGAAGGTGCATGAGCCCGACCAGGTGGTCCTTTCCCCCTTTGGACGGGATGCGGCCCTTCTGGGGGCAGGCGCCTTGGCCGCAAGCCGATTTGTGGATTCCCTGGCTTTTGAGGAGGTGATGTAGGTGTACGAGCCCAAACCGGAGCACAGGTTTACCTTTGGCCTTTGGACTGTGGGCAATGTGGGCCGTGATCCCTTCGGGGACGCGGTTCGGGAGAGGCTGGACCCGGTTTACGTGGTTCATAAGCTGGCGGAGCTTGGGGCCTACGGGGTAAACCTTCACGACGAGGACCTGATCCCGCGGGGCACGCCTCCTCAGGAGCGGGACCAGATCGTGAGGCGCTTCAAGAAGGCTCTCGATGAAACCGGCCTCAAGGTCCCCATGGTCACCGCCAACCTCTTCTCCGACCCTGCTTTCAAGGACGGGGCCTTCACGAGCCCGGACCCTTGGGTTCGGGCCTATGCCTTGCGGAAGAGCCTGGAGACCATGGACCTGGGGGCAGAGCTTGGGGCCGAGATCTACGTGGTCTGGCCGGGCCGGGAGGGAGCTGAGGTGGAGGCCACGGGCAAGGCCCGGAAGGTCTGGGACTGGGTGCGGGAGGCGCTGAACTTCATGGCCGCCTACGCCGAGGACCAGGGATACGGGTACCGGTTTGCCCTCGAGCCCAAGCCTAACGAGCCCCGGGGGGACATTTACTTCGCCACCGTGGGGAGCATGCTCGCCTTTATTCATACCCTGGACCGGCCCGAGCGCTTCGGCCTGAACCCCGAGTTCGCCCACGAGACCATGGCCGGGCTTAACTTTGTCCACGCCGTGGCCCAGGCTCTCGACGCCGGGAAGCTTTTCCACATTGACCTCAACGACCAACGGATGAGCCGGTTTGACCAGGACCTCCGCTTCGGCTCGGAGAACCTCAAGGCGGCCTTTTTCCTGGTGGACCTCCTGGAAAGCTCCGGCTACCAGGGCCCCCGCCACTTTGACGCCCACGCCCTGCGTACCGAGGACGAAGAAGGGGTTTGGGCCTTCGCCCGAGGCTGCATGCGTACCTACCTGATCTTAAAGGAAAGGGCTGAAGCCTTCCGCGAGGATCCCGAGGTCAAGGAGCTTCTTGCCGCTTACTATCAAGAAGATCCTGCGGCCTTGGCCCTTTTGGGCCCCTACTCCCGCGAGAAGGCCGAAGCCCTCAAGCGGGCGGAGCTTCCCCTCGAGGCCAAGCGGCGCCGGGGTTATGCCCTGGAACGCCTGGACCAGCTGGCGGTGGAGTACCTCCTGGGGGTGCGGGGGTGAGGGCGGCCATCGGCTTGGACCTGGGAACGAGCGGGCTCAAGGCCCTGGTGCTGGACGAGGAGGGTAGAAAGCGCGCTGAGGCCCGGGCCGGTTACCCCCTTCACACCCCGAGGCCGGGCTGGACGGAGCAGGACCCCCAGGACTGGGCCCGGGCCCTGAAGGAGGTGTTCCGGGCCCTGGCGCCGAAGCTTTCGGGCTTGGAGGTGGTGGGCCTGGGGCTTTCCGGGCAGATGCACGGGGCGGTCTTCCTGGACCGGGAGGGCCGTTTCCTCCTTCCTGCGCCCCTTTGGAACGACCAGCGCACGGAGGAGGAAGTCCGGTGGATGGAAGAGGTCTTCCCTCGGCCCGAGCTCATCCGCCGCACGGGCAACCCTGCGGTCACCGGCTTCCAGCTCCCTAAGGTCCTGTGGCTCAAGCGCCACCGCCCAGACCTCTTCGCCAGGGTCCATCGGGTCCTCCTTCCCAAGGACTACCTGGGCTTCCTCCTCACGGGCGTCCAGGCCACGGAGTACTCGGACGCCTCTGGGGTGGGGGCCATGGACATCGCCCGCCGGGTGTGGGACGGCGAGCTCCTCCAGGCTTTGGGCCTCGTTTCCGACCTCTTTCCCGAGCTCGGGGAGAGCCACCGGGTGGTGGGGGGCTTGAGGCCAGAGTGGGCCGAGGTCCTGGGGGTGAAGGCGGGGATTCCCGTGGTGGCGGGGGCGGGCGACAACGCCGCTGCTGCCTTGGGCCTGGGCATTTCCCGCCACCGGAAGGGGGTGGGAAGCGTGTCCTTGGGGACCAGCGGGGTCCTCTTCCTCCCCTTAGAAACCCCGACCCCTGATCCCGAGGGTCGCGTCCACCTCTTCTGCCACGCCGATGGGGCCTACCACCTCCTGGGGGTTACCCTGAGTGCGGCCGGGAGTCTAGAGTGGCTGCGGAAGCTCTTTCCCGAGGCCAGTCTGGAGACTCTTCTCCGGGAAGCTGAGGCTGCTCCTCTGGGGGCCTTGGGCCTCTACTTCCTCCCTTTCCTTGCCGGGGAGCGGAGTCCCTACCTCGAGCCCCGGCTCCGGGGGGCCTTCCTAGGGCTTTCTCTGGCTCACACCCGCGGACACCTGGTGCGGGCGGTGCTGGAGGGGGTGGCCCTGAGCCTCGGGGTGGTCCACCGGGTCATGCGCCGCCTGGCCCAGGCCGAGGCCTACCTGGCCACCGGGGGTGGGTCGGCCTCCGACCTCTGGCTGGCCCTCCTTGCCGGGGCCCTAGAGACTCCTGTCCTCCGGGTGGTGGGCGAGGAGGGGGCGGCGCGGGGCGCGGCGATCCTGGCCCTGGTGGGGGCAGGGGTCTACGCCAGCCTGGAAGAGGCCCTCCGGGCCACCCAGCTGGAGGCGGTTCCCGGGCCACCGCCCGTGGAAGGGGTTGGGGCCTTGCTCCCGGACTACGAGGCCTGGGTGGAACTGCTTCTGGAACGCTACCGGAGGTTGCCGTGAACATCGAGGCCCTGGAGAGGCTTCGCGGCTGGATGCGGGCGAAGGGCTTTTCCCGCTTCTACGTGGTCCGCCCGGAGAACTTTGCCTGGCTTGTGGGCGGGGCCAACACCCTGGGGATGGGGGAGAGCGTGGCCTACCTGGAGGTGGGGGAGGAGGTGGTCCTGCACACGAGCGCCATAGAACACCCCCGGATGGTGGAGGAGGAAGCCCCGGGGCTTCCCGCAAGGGTCCACCCCTGGTACGCCTTCCCCCCGCCGCCAGGCCCCAATGACCTGGAGCACGACCTTACTCCCCTCCGGCTTGTCCTCTCCCGGGAGGCCCAGGGGGCCTTTACCCACCTCGGGCGGGAGGCGGCGATGGCGGTGGGGGAGGTGGTGCGCTCGGCCCGGCCGGAATGGACGGAGTACGCCCTCGCCGGGGCCTTGGCGGAGGCGTTGTGGGGGAGGGGGCTTCGGCCCCTGCTTCTTTTGGTGGCGGGGGAGGAGAGGCTTTTCCGGCACCGCCACCCTCTGCCCAAGGGGAAGCCCCTGGGGCGGGCCTTTATGGCGGTGGTGTGCGCGGAGCGGGGGGGATTGGTGGCGAACCTTACCCGGATGGCGAGCTTTGGCCACGGGGAGGTGGAGGCCCGGTACCGGAAGGTCTTGGAGGTGGAGGCGGCGGCCTTATCGGCTTCCCGGCCCGGGGCCACCTTGGGGGAGGTGTTTGCGGCGCTTCAGGGGGCTTACGCGCGGGTGGGTTTTCCTCGGGCCTGGGGGGAGCACCACCAGGGGGGCGTGGGGGGTTATCGGTCCCGGGAGGTCGTCGCCACGCCGGGGCACCCTTTGGTTTTGGAGGCGGGGATGGTCCTGGCCTGGAACCCGAGCCTTTCGGGGGCCAAGGTGGAGGACACGTTTCTCCTCACGGAGGGGGGCCTCCTGAACCTCACGGAGGACCCCTTCTGGCCCGCGGTGGAGGTAGAGGGGAGGAGGCGGCCCGACCTCTGGCGGGGAGGTGGGTAGTCATGCGTATCGGTTTAGTTGGCGCCGGGTGGTGGGCGAGGGAGGTGCACGCCCCGGCCTTTCACGGGGCGGGGGCCCAAATCCAGGGAGTGTACGCCCAGGGAAGTCCCCGGGCTCGTGCCCTGGCGGAAGCCTATGGGGCGAAGGTCTACGAGGATTATGGTGAACTTCTGGAAAACGTGGACGCGGTGGCCATCGCCACGCCGGATGCTGCTCATGTGCCCTTAGCCCTAGAGGCTGTCCGGCGAGGAAGGCACGTCTTTCTGGAAAAGCCAGTAGGCCTCAGCCTGGAAGAGGCTCGTTCCCTGCTTCAGGAGGCGGAGGCGCGGGGTGTGGTGGCCATGACTGCCCTCACCGCACGGGCCGACTGGGGGGCGGAGACCGCTTTCCAGGTTCGGGAGCGGCTCGGGGAGGTGGTGGCCTTCCGGGGGGCCTTCCTTGCCGACTACCTGGCGGATCCCCAGGCTCCCGTTCCCTGGCGGGGGAGGCTTGCCGGCGGGGGTCGGGCTGGGGTGGTGGGGGACCTCGGGGCCCACCTCTTTGACCTCACCGCCTGGCTCCTTGGGAAGCCGCTGGAGGAGGTCATCGCCCGTACGGAGATCCTCTTCCTTGGCCGGGAGAACCCGGATTGGGCGGGAATTCTGGCCCGTGCGGGCCAGACCTGGGGTTCCTTGGAGCTTTCCCGGGTCCATCCCGTCCGGCCGCAGCGGCTTTACCTGGAAGTGGAAGGCGATCGGGGTGCCCTCCGGGTTCTGCTGGCCCTGGCCGGGCGGGCCGAGGAGGCTGCGGTGTTTTGGTCCGAGCGCCCCGGGGCGTGGGAACCTCTTCTCCTGGATCCTGGGCTGTTGCGGGGTCGGAATCCCAGGGAGCCATGGGGCCTCTTCCATTTCCGTGAGCTCGTGCGGCGCTTTCTCCGCGCCATCGAGCTTGGAGAACAGCCGGTCCCTTCTTTGAGAGAAGGGGTTGTGGCTCAGGCAGTGATTGAAGCCGTTTTGGAGAGCAGCTTAGAAGGTAAAGCGCAGGAGGTAGAAGGTGTTTGAGGGAAGGGTTGCGGTAATCACGGGGGCGAGCCGAGGCATCGGGCGGGCCATCGCTTTGGCCCTGGCTGGACGGGGAGCGGACGTGGTACTCGCTGCCCGAGACCGGGAGCGTCTGGCCAAGGTGGCCCAGGAGGTGGAGGCTTTGGGCCGGAAGGCCTTGGTTGTGCCTGGGGACCTCCGGCAGGAGGAGGCTGTGGAGGCCTTGCGCCAGGAGACCCTCCGGACCTTTGGCACCGTGGACATCGTGGTGAACAACGCTGGGGTAGGAAAGTACGGGCCTCTTCTGGATTTCACCCCGGCAGACTACGACTGGATTATGGACACCAACATGCGGGCGAGTTTCCTGGTGACCCGCGCTTTTTTGCCGACCCTTCTCGCCAAGGGCTCCGGAGACTTGATCTTTGTAGCTTCTGTGGCGGGGCTCAAAGGTCTTCCGCATGAGGCGGTTTACTGCGCGAGCAAGTTCGCCCAGGTGGGTTTTGCTCAAGCTTTAGACCACGAGGTGAGGGAGAAGGGCATCCGGGTGAGCGTCATCGCTCCCGGTGGGGTGAAGACCGAGTTTGCCTTTGGCACGGGTAGGACGCCGGGGGATCCTCGTCTTGAAGCCTTCCTCCGTCCAGAGGAGGTGGCGGAAGCCGTTATCTTCGCCCTATCTCAGCCCCCTCACTCCCGGGTTTTCTTGGTGGGCGTGCGCCCTATGGTGGAGCCCCTTTGGTCGTGTCAAGAGTTATGTGTAAGAGTCTGTGTACGGGGGGCATACCGCTCCTGAAGCATCTTCTCCAGTACCTCCTTCACCTCCGAGAACCCCTTTAGTTTCCGTTCTGCCCACCTCCCTTCCTGCCTCTCCGACTCCAGGTAAAGAAGCTTGTACACCGCCTCTTCCTTAGGAAACTTGTGGTCCCGCACCTTCGTCCCCCGCCGTAGCTCCCGGATAAACCGCTCCATCAGGTTGGTGCTCCGCAGGTACGGCCAAAGCACCTTGGGGTACCCGTAGAAGCGCAGGAAGGCCCCCGAATCCTGTACCCAAAGCCCCACCACCCCCGGGTACCGCGAACCCCAGGCGGCCTTCACCTCCTCCAAGGCCCCAAGAGCTTCTTCCCGGCTCTCCGCCCCGTACACCCGCCTCAGGTCCTCCGCCAGCAGGGCCCGGTCCCGGGAGCGCACCTGGGACAGGCTCCACCGCACCCCGTGCACCACGCACCGCTGCCATTCCGCCTGAGGGTAGACCCTGCGGATCGCTTCAGGAAGCCCGGGCAGCCCGTCGGTGACAAAGAGCAACACCCGCCGCAGGCCCCGCTGCCAAAGCTCCCCCAGGACCCCCTCCCATCCCAGGGCGCTCTCCGTGGGCAAAAGCCAGAACCCCAGGACCCGCCTCTCCCCATTAGGGGCGATGCCCAGGGCCACATACACGCTTTCCCGTACGATCCCTTCTCCTTCCCTGAAGACCTTTAGGGAAAGCCCGTCCAGGTAGACGAAGGCCATCTCCTCGGGCAAAGGCCGGGTGCGGAAGGCTCCTGCCGCCTCCAGGACCTCGTCCGTCAGGGCGCTCAGGGTCTCGTGGGAGTAGCGGTGGCCCAGGAGCAGGCTCAGTATCTCGGCCGCCTTGCGCTGACTGACCCCGGCGGCGTACAAGGCCACAGCTACTTCCCCCACGTCCACCAGGCGGCGGGCGTAGGGCTTAAGGAAAGCCGGGTAATACCGAGATTCCCGATCCCTAGGGACCTTCAGGTCCACCTGGCCGAAGGTGGTCTCCAGCTTGCGGGGGTAGTAGCCGTTCCTGCGGCCTCCGTGCACCTGCAAGAAGGCTGTCCGGTCCAGCTCCAGAACCGTCTGCAGAACCTCGGCTACTGTCTCCCGCACCGCTTCCCTCAGCAAGATCCGCAAGGTATCCTGGTCCACGGGGCACCTCCTCGTGCTAAGGTGTGCCCCCCTATTAAACACGGATCCTTACACATAAATCCTTACACGACC
>Ga0228631_1001601_pt1 | contig 10968 bp, 8 predicted proteins | sample 39DmetaG_FD_183049 | JGI IMG/M metagenome (GOLD analysis project Ga0228631, IMG submission 183049) | Seawater microbial communities from Monterey Bay, California, United States - 39D | ecosystem: Environmental > Aquatic > Marine > Coastal | place: USA: California | collected 2016-09-28
AAGCTGAAGAAGTTTTTGGTTCTGTAGAAGCTGTAAAGACAGTATCTGATTTATTTATGCCAATTTCTGGTGAAATTATTGAATTTAATTCTGAATTAGATGCAAATCCTGAATTAGTTAACTCTAACCCTTACGAAAATGGTTGGATGATCAAAGTTAAAATTTCTGATGCATCAGAAGTTGAAAATCTAATGTCTTCTGAAGATTATAAAGAACTTGTTGGGTAATAAGAAATCCATTTCAATAATATTGAAGGCTCTTAATTAGAGCCTTTTTTTATTTCAAAGAGTTTTAAGTCTAAAAATTGAAACAAAAAAGGAAGAGAGTCGTATTGGTTTATTACTTTTAACGCTTTTTAACAAACTGATTTAAATAATGGGTGGTTTTAACACTAAAAAATTAAGTGCAGGAGGTTTTCTGATAACAATAGGTATAGTATTCGGTGATATAGGAACCTCTCCACTCTATGTTTTCGATGCGATTACACAAGGTAATTTTGATCCAGACTTAGTTTTAGGAGGTTTATCATCTGTAATATGGACTTTGATTCTTTTAGCTACTGTAAAATACATCTACTTAGCTTTAAACGCAGATAATAAAGGTGAAGGAGGGATTTTCGCTCTTTATGCTCTTCTAAAAGAAAGAAAATATAGATGGATAATCATTCCTGCTTTAATTGGTTGTGCGACCTTATTAGCGGATGGGTTTATTACACCAGCAATTTCAATTTCTTCAGCAGTTGAAGGTATCAATGCTATTTATCCAAGTTTGCCTACTATTCCGATTGTATCAGGAATTATCATCGCTTTATTTCTTATCCAACAGTTTGGAACAGCCTCTATTGGAAAAGTTTTTGGACCTATAATGATTCTTTGGTTTGGTCTTTTAGCATATTTAGGTGTGCTTCATATTTTTGATAACCCAACTGTATTAAAAGCCTTCAATCCATATTATGCTTACAACATGATTGTAAATGTAGAAGGTGGTTTTTGGATACTTGGTGCAGTTTTTTTATGTACAACAGGTGCTGAGGCTTTATATTCTGATCTAGGTCATTGTGGTAAGAAAAATATTAGAGCTAGTTGGGGAGTAATGAGTTCTGTTTTGGTTATCAATTATTTAGGCCAAGCCGCAATGTGTTTAACTCCAGAATTTAAACTTGGAGCAAACAAAACAGTTTTCTATTCAATGGTTCCGGATAGTATTCTACCTTTCGCCATCGCCATTGCAACTGCTGCAACTATCATTGCATCACAAGCTTTAATAACTGGTGTATTTACTTTAATGAATGAAGCAATTAAGTTAAAGTTATGGACAAACTTGAAAGTGAAGTATCCAACAGATCATTTAGGACACATCTATATCCCTTTTATTAATTGGTTCTTAATGATTGGATGTCTTGTTGTTATTGCAATCTTTAGAAATGCTAAAAACATGGAAGCTACTTATGGTTTAGCTATTACTATTGATATGATAATGACCTCCATACTATTAGGTTTATTGATGATATTGAGAAAACCGAAATTTAAATTTGCATATATTGTCATGTTCTCCATTTTTATTTTCCTTGAAGGATGCTTCTTACTATCCAATTTAGGAAAAATCTATGAAGGAGCATGGTTTACTGTAATCCTTTCTTTTACCTTTTTTGTTCTACTATACTTTTACTACAAAGCACGTTTGTTGAGGAAAAACATTACCGAATACGTCCCAATGAATCAGGTTAAACCACTTCTTCAATCTGTAAGAGACGATAGTAAAATAAATTTTGAAGCGACAAACTTAGTTTACCCAACAAGAAGTGATTCACCACAAAAACTTGATTCTACAGTATATTACTCTTTATTCAGAAAGAGACCAAGAAAAGCGAAAGTTATATGGTTTCTTCATTTAAACATTACAAACGAACCTTGGGGGGTTCACTATTCTGTCAATGAAATTATTGACAAGCAATGTTACTATGTTTCTCTGCACTTTGGATTTAAAGAAGAACACCGTGTGGAATTTATGATGCGTAAAATCCATGATAAAATGGTTGAAAAAGGAGAGCTTGATGGTGAAAGCATTTTTGAATGTGTGAAATCGAAAGTAGATGAGTCAGACTTCAAATTTATTGTTTTAAATTCAAGAGTAGGAACAGATAATCTTCTTACTTCATTTCAAAATATATTTGTCAAAGTATATCGTTTTATTAAACTTACAGGCTTATCTGCAGCAGAAGATTTTGGTTTAGATAAGACAAATGTAACAGTGGAATACGTTCCTATTACCGTTACAAAACAATTCGATAAAGAAATGATTGAGGATAGTGAAGACTATTCAACCAAACTTGAAAAAAAGGTCAACAAAGAGAATACCTCTTTCCAAAGAGGTGTGAGAAAGTAATGGTTGTTGTCCTAATCAATTTTTGATTAGAAAAAAATATATATTGTTTTTTTATTACTAACTTCATCGTTATAATTTATAATACTCTTAAGAATGAAATACGACAGAATCGATGGCTCTTTATTTGTAAGAAATAGAAAAAGATTCACTTCTAAAATGGAAGGAAAATCTGTAGCCATTTTTAATTCAAACGATATTTTTCCTGTAAGTGCTGATAGTACATTGCCTTTTCAGCAGCATAGAGATATTTTTCATTTATCTGGTGTAGATCAAGAAGAAAGTATTTTAGTTTTATTCCCAAATTGCTCGAATGAAAGTCATAGAGAAATACTTTTTTTAAGAGAAACTAATGAGCATATAGCTTTATGGGAAGGGGAAAAGCTAACTAAAGAATCAGCTTTTGAAGTTTCAGGTATTAAAACAGTGTATTGGATAAATCAATTCGAATCTATTTTTAAGCAATTAATGGTAGAAGCTGATACAATGTATTTAAATACTAATGAACATTTAAGAGCAAACACGGAAGTTGAAACTAGAGAGGATCGTTTCATTAAAAAAGTAAAAAATAGTTATCCAGCACATATTATTAAAAAAAGTGCTCCCATAATGCATTCAATTAGATCTATAAAGGATAAGGTCGAAATTGAATTGATGCAGCATGCATGTAATATTACAGAAAAAGGATTTAGAAGGTTACTATCTTATACAAAGCCAGGTGTTTTTGAATATGAATTAGAAGCAGAATTAATTCATGAATTTATTCGAAATAAATCAAAAGGTTTTGCTTATACACCAATTATTGCTTCTGGAAAAAGTGCTTGTGTACTTCATTATATTGAGAATAATAAAGAATGCTTTTCCGGTGACATTATCCTTTTAGATGTTGGTGCTGAATATGCAAACTACTCTTCTGATTTAACAAGATGTATTCCAGTTAATGGTAGGTTTACTAAGAGACAATCAGATGTTTATAATGCAGTGCTTTCTGTAAAAAAATCTGCTGAGAAATTATTAGTTCCAGGGACTTATTTGTCAGATTATCATAAGCAAGTGGGAGAGTTAATGGAAAGTAAGCTATTTGACTTAAAGCTATTGGATAAAACTGATATTAAGAATCAGGATCCAAATTGGCCAGCATATAAAAAGTACTTTATGCATGGAACATCTCATTACATAGGGTTAGACACTCATGACGTAGGGCCTTGGAATAAACCAATAGAGGCTGGAATGGTTTTTACATGTGAACCGGGGATATATATTCCAGAAGAAAACATAGGGATAAGGTTAGAAGACGATTTAGTTGTTAAAGAAAGTGGAAAACCTTTTAATTTAATGTCTAACATTCCTATTGAGGTTGAAGAAATTGAAGATTTAATGAATTCAGGTTCTTAAATTTTTTCAAGTATTTATGTTGAATTATGAATTAATAAAAGGAAAGTCATCAGGAAAAACAGTTGTGTTTCTTCATGGTTTTTTAGAGAATCTTTCAATGTGGAAAGTCTTAAATTTACAAAACTACCGTTTTGACTCTTTATTAATTGATTTACCAGGACATGGTAAATCTAGAAATGAAGACGAAGAATCCCCATCAATAAGTTTTTTTTCGTCTAAAATAAATGAAGTTATTGATCTTCTTGATCTATTAAAAGTTGATATTGTGGGTCATTCTATGGGGGGATATGTAGCTTTAAATTTTAAGGATTACTATTCTCATAGAGTTGAAAAAATAGTGCTTTTAAATTCTAACTTCTGGGAAGATTCAATAAGCAAAAAGAGAGATCGATTAAGAGTTGCTGAAATTGTGAAGTCAAATAAAAAATTATTTATCAATGAAGCTATTCCGAACTTGTTTAATAATAAAATAAATAATGATATTATTATTAAAGAGCTGGTAGAAGATGCTTCTAAAATGGATTGTTACTCTATTGCTTATTCAGCTTTAGCTATGAGAAATAGAAAGGATTATTCTGAATTGGTGAAAAAAAACAATGATGATATATTGATAATACAAGGTGATACTGATAAGGTAATTCCGTTAAGTGAAATGGAGAGAAAAACAGAGGAATTAAACGTTAATTATAAGTTAATTAAAAAATCTGGTCATATGTCTGTATTTGAATCAAATAAAGAGGTTTATAGTTTGTTAAATGAATTCCTTTAAGAGATAGATATATTTATTTATCTGTTTTATTTTATTGGTAAAGCGTTCTTTTTGTTAAGTCTAGTGATTCAATTTATTTGTCTCATTAATCTAATTATTCTTATATTAACAGTCAACCTTTAATAAAAGTACTATGAAACTGAGAGCTATTGTTGTTGATGATGAAGAGTTTGCAAGAAAAAATTTAATTCTTTTATTAGAGGAGTTTTGTCCTCAGATTGAAGTGATTGGCGAAGCCTCAAGAAAAGAACAAGCTAAAGCAATAATTGAGTCTTCAAAACCTGATGTTGTTTTTTTAGATATTAGAATGCCAAGTGGTTCGGAGGGGTTTGAATTACTCGAGGAAATTGAGGAAAAAGACTTTTTAGTAGTATTTGTAACCGCCTTTAAAGATTTCGCAATTAAAGCATTTAATGCTAATGCGGCATATTATTTATTAAAACCAATCGATATAGATGAATTATTAAAGTCAGTTGATAAATTAATTGAAGCGAAAAAAGTTTTTACTGAAAACCCGCAAAATTTTCCAACTTATTATAAATCATTACAAAACCTATCAGATAATTTAACGAGAAATAAACCGTGTAATAGAATTGCTATTAGTCATACTAAAGGGCTTAAAATAATTGAAGATGATACAATTGTTCATCTGGAGGCTAGCGGTAACTGTACCACTATATATTTTGAGGACGGAACAAGGTATTTAGATACTCGAACATTGAAAGTATATGAAAATATTCTGGATACATCAAAATTTTGTCGTGTTCATAAATCGCATATTATTAATTTAGATCGTCTAACTGGTTATATTCATGAAGATGGACATTTTGCGCAATTAAAAGGGGATATTCAAATTCCAGTGGCAAGAAATAGAGTCTCTGAATTTGTCAAGATGTTAAAAGATGCTTATTAAAATACGATTTTTATTCAGTGATTAAAATACTACTTTTAGTTGTTTTGCTATTTAGTAATGTAATAGCATTCTCTCAAAAATTTTCATTTATACCATACAGCACTTCTGAAGGGTTACCCCAATCTCAGGTTTCTTCTATCGTACAAGATAATCAGGGGTATTTATGGATTGGAACCCTAGGTGGATTAGCTAAATTTAATGGCGGAGAGTTTACTACTTTTTCATCAGAGAATGGTCTTCTAAATAATAGGATTTCTTTTTTAACGATAATTGACCAAGAACTATGGGTTGGACATGAGGGTGGCGTTTCATGTTTCAGAAACGGTAAATTTGTATCTTGGAAAATATCAGATAATGATAAAGTGTCTAATACTAAATCCATAGTTAAATTTAACGGAAATGTATATGTAGCTTCTCATTTAGGCCTTTATGAAATCATAGAGTCAGATGTGAAAAAGGTAGTTGATGAAAGTAATTACTTGAATCATATAAGATCGATTGTAGTATATGATAGTCTTGCTTATATTGCAACATTAGAAGGTTTATATTTCACTTCAGACATGAGAGAGATATCTCAATTTGAGCCTTTAAACGATGTGAATATTTCAGGGTTAGCAATAGAAAAAAAAAAATTAATTGTAACAAGTTATTTTGAGGGAGTTTATGATATTAACCTTTTAAATTTAAAATTTAGTAAAGTTAACATTGGAAGTGATAATTATACGGTTAAGGGAGTTTATGTAGATTCTAAAATGAATAAATGGTATAATACTAATAGTGGTATTATCAGGCAAGATAGCTCAAAGAATATTAAGATTATTGATGAGCAAAGTGGACTTTCATTTGGTTTAATAAGTGCAATCTATGAAGACAATGAAGGCTCTATTTGGATTGGTACTTTAGGTAAAGGAGTTCTTAGGTTCCCTTCTCAAGATTTTGTTTTTTTTGATGTTTCATCTGGGATATTATCTGACCTTATATTAACTATTAAATCTGATGAATTTGGAAATTTATGGTTTGGTTCCTTTGATCAAGGAGTGTTCAAAAGAACTCAAAGTGGTTTTAAATCTATTTATAGTGATGTTGATAATCATATATGGAGCTCTGTTTTTGGTGTAGATAACTCAAAGTGGTTTGGTTCAGATTATGGATTGATAAAAGTTATAGATGAGAAGGTAGATCAAATTTTTTATCAAGAAAATGGATTAGCTTCAGATGCAGTTACCTCACTTTATAGATTAGATTCTACATCAATGTTTGTTGGTGGAACAAATGGTTTTTCATTATATAAGAATGGATTATTTCATTATATAAAAGAATCTCACTCTATAGGTATTGTTAGGGATTTTGAATTATTGAATGGAGAGTTGTTTTGTGCAACATCCAAAGGTTTATTCATGAAAAAAGGAAACTCGATAAAAAAAGTTTGTGAATTAGATAAACCCGTTTCATGTATTGAAATAGATAATGAAAATAATTTATGGGTAGGAACAGAAGAAGGTTTGTACATATACAGAAATAAAGAGTTCAAAAGGGTTGTTTTCTCTAATTTGCCAAGTTCAAACCTAATTAATTTTTTAAATCAAAAAGATGGTGAAGTTTTTATAGGAACAAACAATGGGTTGTATGTTATAGAAGATTATAATGATAAAAACGTTAGCTTTTCGTATTTTGGTGTTGGTGATGGTTTAGTTGATGTTGAAACTAATTTAAATTCTGATTTCTATGATAATGATGGCCGTCTGTGGTTTGGTACATCTTCTGGTTTAATAAGGTTTGATTATAATAAAAACTTTAAAAAAAAATCATCCCCTGTTTTAAACTTGAAATCAATATTGCTTAACTATTCAAAAAAAGAACTTTTAAAATTTAGTAAAAACAGAAACGGTAAACCTTATAATATTAATCTACCTTACAATAAAAATAATTTAGCTTTTGAAATCGATGGTGTTTCATTATCAAATCATAGTAATTTAAGTTACCAGTTTAAGCTTTTGGGACTGGATAATAACTGGTCACCTTTGTCAAAAAACTCAGTGATTTCATTCACTGGTTTAGGAGCAGAGGATTATACACTTTTTTTAAGAGCTGTTGATGAAAATGGTGTATTTTCAAATGTTATTAAAGTTCCATTTGTAATTAATTCACCATTTTATAAAACATATTGGTTTATTATTACAGTTTTAATTATCATATCTAGTATTGTTTACTTTTTATTTAAACTTAAGGTTAAAAGAGAATTACAGATCAGTAATAATAAAATGTTAGCTTACAAATCTAAATTAATGTCTTTAGAGCAAAAATCGTTAAATGCTAGTATGAATAGGCATTTTATTTTCAACTCCTTAAATTCGATTCAATATTTTATAAATTCCCAAGATAGATTATCGGCTAATAGATATTTAACAAATTTTGCTAAGCTAATTAGAAAAAATTTAGATGCTACTAATGAATCAGGAAATATGGTAACTCTAGCTCAAGAAATTGAAGGTTTAGATTTATATTTATCGCTTGAAGCAATGAGGTTTAAAGGGAGGTTTGAATATCAGATTAATACAAACCATATTGATCTTGAATCAATTGTGATACCAGCAATGCTTTTACAACCTTTCATTGAAAATGCAATAATACATGGTGTTTTACCAAATGAGAATATTAAAGGTAAAATTGAAGTAACATTGACTTCAGAAAGAAATATATTAACAATTCAGATAGATGATAACGGGATTGGTATTAAGAATAGCTTAAGGTTAAAAGAACTTGTTGTCGGGGATCATAAATCTCAAGGTATGGAAATAACAGCTAAAAGGATTGATTTGATAAAGAAAATATCAAATAAAGGGTTTGAGATTATTGGTCCATTCCAAGTAGGAGGGATTGATAGTCAAGTTTCAGGAACAAGAGTTTTGTTAAAAATACCTTTTGAAAGTTTGGTTGATTAAGCTTTATTTAATATATTTGTTAGTGTATACTATTACATATGAAAAAACTAATTTACATATCATTATTTTTATTTGCTATAACTTCATGTGAAAAGCAAATTATTACACCTTCTGGTATGATTGATAATCATGATTTAGAGGATGTGTCAGCTGATACACACACTTACAGAAATGTCAATGAGGTTTTAAATGCTGTTCAAAAAGATTTAGATAACGATTTAATTATTGATCCTAACAGTCGAGACGATGTAGGAGATAAGAAAAATAAAAAATCTAAATAACAATATAATAAATCGTAATAATTTTAAATCCCGTTTAACGGGATTTTTTTTTAACTAATTTTTACTAAAATGGAACTTAATGTTAATATCGCTGAAGGAGTATGTTTTTTAAAGTTAAATAGGCCGTCTGTATATAATTCATTTAATAGGTTGATGGCTATTAGAGTCCAAGAAGAACTAGAAAGATGTTCTATTGATGAAGATATAAGGGTTGTTGTTCTGACAGGTGAGGGAAAGGCGTTTTGTGCTGGTCAAGATTTGGAGGAGGCAACAACAGATAATGGTTTGAGCCTTGAAGTTATAATAGATGAACATTATAATCCAATTATAAAAAAAATAAGAGAGTTAGAAAAGCCTGTGATATGTGCTGTAAATGGAGTCGCTGCTGGGGCGGGAGCTAATATTGCTTTGTCTTGTGATATTGTGGTAGCTAAAGAGTCCGCAAGTTTTATTCAAGCTTTTTCTAAAATTGGATTAATACCGGATTCGGGAGGAACCTTTTTTTTACCAAGATTAATTGGGCTTCAAAAAGCTTCTGCATTGATGATGTTGGGAGATAAGGTTAACGCTAAAGAAGCTGAGGGATTGGGAATGATATACAAATCAGTACCTGATGATGATTTCGATGCATATATAAATGATTTAGCTTTAAAGGTTTCTAAATTACCAACTAAAGGTTTAGCTTTAACAAAAAAGGCTTTAAACAAGTCTTTTGAAAATGATTTGAATATTCAGCTTGAATTAGAGAAAAAGCTTCAGGTTATTGCTGGTGAAACGGAAGATTTTAGTGAAGGTGTTTCCGCGTTTTTAGAGAAAAGGGCACCAGACTTTAAAGGTAAGTAGTTTAAAAAGAATTATGGATAAGATTAAGGTTGGAGTTATTGGTGCGGGGACTATGGGGGCAGGAATTGCTCAAGTTGCTGCTCAGAGTGGTCATGAAGTTTATTTAATAGATTTAAATAATGAGGTATTAGATAAAGCTAAGATATCTCATGAGAAAATTTTTTTAAGGTTAGTTGAAAAACAGAAAATAACATTACAAGAATCAGATAATATTATTAAAAAGATTGTCTATTCATCAGATTTTTCGATTCTAAAAGATGCTGGTATCGTAATTGAAGCGATAGTCGAAAGATTAGATGTAAAGCATAAAGTTTTTGCTAGTTTAGAAACTATAGTTTCCGATGACTGTGTATTAGCATCTAATACTTCTTCTCTTTCAATCGCTTCTATTGGCTCTGTTTTAAAAAAATCTTCTAGGAGTTTAGGTATTCACTTTTTCAATCCTGCACCCCTAATGGCATTAGTGGAGGTTGTCCCTGGTATTCAGACTGAAGAAAATATTGTTGATCAAGTTATGACTTTGATTAAATCATGGTCTAAAGTCCCGGTTTTAGTCAAAGATACACCAGGTTTTATTGTGAATCGAGTAGCGAGACCTTTCTATGGAGAAGCTTTGAGGATTTATGAAGAAGGAATAGCTGATTTCGCAACAATTGATTGGGCAATGACTGAGATAGGAGGTTTTAAAATGGGGCCTTTTACTCTTATGGATTATATTGGTAATGATGTAAACTATGCTGTTACAGAAACAGTGTTTACTTCATTTTATTATGATCCAAGATTTAAGCCATCATTTACTCAAAAGCGACATGCTGAAGCTGGTTTTTTAGGAAGGAAATCTGGACGAGGGTATTACGATTATTCTGATTCGTCAAAAGATTTAAAGCCTTTAGTTGATTATCAACTTGGAGAAACTATTTTTATGAGAATTTTTTGTATGTTAGTAAATGAAGCCTATGATGCTTTGTTTATGAATGTAGCAAGTCTTTCTGATATTGAGTTAGCAATGACTAAAGGAGTAAATTATCCTAAAGGTTTATTTGAATGGTCAAAAGAAATTGGATTAAGAAGAATTTTATCTGTTCTTGAGGATTTATTTGATGAATATGGGGAAGATAGGTATAGACCTAATCCGTTGTTGAAAAGAAATGTTTTGAATAAATTATAATTTTCGACATTAAAAGATACACACATCAAATTGTGAAAAAACTCATTTTTTTAAGTATTTATCTAGGATACTAAATTAAAACCACTATCTTTGTTGTTCCAAAAAGTTTTTTGGAGTAGTATATTTATTAATAAAAGTTAACAGGTTAGTATGCCAACTATTCAACAATTAGTACGCAAGGGCAGAACTGCAGTGGTTAAAAAGAGCAAGTCAGCAGCACTTGATTCTTGTCCACAGCGTAAAGGGGTATGTGTAAGGGTTTACACCACTACTCC
>Ga0228631_1001619_pt1 | contig 10897 bp, 5 predicted proteins | sample 39DmetaG_FD_183049 | JGI IMG/M metagenome (GOLD analysis project Ga0228631, IMG submission 183049) | Seawater microbial communities from Monterey Bay, California, United States - 39D | ecosystem: Environmental > Aquatic > Marine > Coastal | place: USA: California | collected 2016-09-28
CTGAGTTAGACAGATTTGCAGGTTTAACATTAAAAGGTAATGGAGCTGGAGCCAAGTATGTATCTACACCAAATACAGACGCGTTAGGATTTAAAACTAACAATTCTGAAAGAATGCGTATTGACTCATCTGGAAACGTAGGTATCGGAACGACAGCTCCAGCATATAAATTAGATGTAGCGGGAACAATTAGAGTTGGCTCAGGAGGGGCTATTCAGCCTTTACTCTCCAGAGATAGTGCTACTGGAGGCTTAGTAGTAAGTTCAGTTGGAAATAGTGGAGATTTTATATTTAAAGGAACAGGTAATAGCGAAAAGTTTAGAATAACAGACAACGGCAACGTTGGTATTGGTACTACTAGTCCTGCAGCTGGGCTTCAAGTAGCCTTAGGCGGAACTACCATACCAGTAGCCGGAGCTTCTACAGCTTCTGCTGTTTTCGGTAATAGTACTTCTGATGATAACTACGGTTTAGCAGTTGGTGCTAATTCTTCAGGTGTTGGTTATATAAGCTCACAGAGAACAGACGGAACATCTACAACATACAATTTAGCTATCCAGCCCAACGGCGGAAACGTAGGGATAGGTACGGATAGTCCTGGACATAAACTATCTGTTAAGTCAGGTACAACTCCTTTACATTTGAATAGAACAGGTGGAGCAACAGCTTTAATTGGTCTTGATATAGCAGGAGTAAATAGAGGGTTAATAGGAGCAACAACAACTGCTGCTTTTGTATCGTACAGTACAGCAGCTGCTTCGTTAATGACCATATTAAATACAGGTAACGTTGGGATTGGGACGACTACTCCTAATCATAAACTTTCTGTTGCAGGTGGTAATATTGAAGTAAACAATGGAGGCGCTACCTGGTTTGGAAGTGACGCAACTGGTGGCTTTGCTAGAACATTTAACGGGAATTCCTTCAGATTTATAAGTTCAGCTAACTCCGAAACCATGCGGATTAATAACGCTACAGGTAACGTAGGTATTGGAACCACTAGTCCTGGTTTTAAACTAGAAGTTGAAAGTACTAGTGTAAGTGTAGCACGTTTTAAGTCTACTGGTACAAAAGCAATAATTTACCTTTCAGAAGCAGATGAAGGAGGTCTTATCTCTACTGAAGCTAACCGTCTTTGCTTCGGCTCGGCTGCTGGTGTTAGTGCGGCTAATATAAATTACCATATGGGCACTGAACGCCTTGGAATAGGTACTGCTAGTCCGACTGCTAAACTAGATATAGAAGGTGACCTACAGGTCAAAGGTGTAAATATATCTAACCAAGAAAATCTTGATGTAGACACAGGGACAGAAACTATAGCAACAGTGGTTAAAGCTAATTACGATGCAGCATTCTTTGACTTTGTAATTAAAAATGGAACAAATCTTAGAGCTGGAACAGTCTTTGCAATACATGATGGAACTAATGTAGAATTTACAGAAACATCTACCAACGATCTAGGAGATACATCAGACGTAACCCTATCGGTAGATATATCAGGAACGGATATGAGACTAAGAGCAACAACAACAACAGATAACTGGATAATAAAAAGTTTAGTAAGAACAATATAATAAGAAAATATGGCATTTAAAATTCAAAAACAATTAATACCGACAGATACATTCTCAGAAGATCCATCTTGGGCTAAAAGACAGATATGGGTTTATAAATTAAACTCCGGAGATACTGTAGAATCATTTGAAACAGAAGCTGAAGCAAATACAAAAAGAGATGAACTTATTGCTGCAGATCCTACAAACAGAGTCTACCAGGTAGTAGAAGAATAAGTTTGAATTTAGGAAATAAATTCGTATATTTAATAAAATACAATTATGGGAATAAATAGAGGTCCTAATTTAATAAAAGATAATTTAGTATTTGGATATGATACCGGATACGGTGTGGCAGATAATAATACTGCTACTAGATTCTATCCAGGTGAACCTACAACTAATCAAGCAGATACAGATGCTAAACGCAATTGGGGAACACATAACGGTGCAGCATCTTCTACAACAACCGCACCAGAAAAGGGACCCGGCTGGAAAAAGCTTACTATCACAAACATATACGGGACTAATTATAGATTAGCACAATTTCCGTACCTATCACAAGCAGACGGAACTTCAAGAACGTATTCAGTAGAGTTCGATGTAACAGGCTTAACAGGGTACTTTCTGTTTGTTGATGGGAGTGTTGGGTATTCCCAAACAAGTATAAGCGGTAGAGGAAGATACTCATTTACCACAGGTAATGTATCTGGTAATAAGAATTTAGCAATATTCTTAGGAAAATCTGGAACGCATAGTAGTATAAACGATGTGATCTACTATAAAGAATACCAAGTAGAAGAAAAACCCCATGCCAGTCTATTTACAGATAGTACAAGATCAGACACAGCTAGTTTGATAGATTTAAAAAGAACAACAAACATAGATGTATCAAATATCTCTTTTGATTCTACAGGTCAACCCTCATTCGATGAAACTGATGATCACATTACAGGAACTCTCCCATTAAATGGCTTAGGTCAGCCTCATACAGTTGAAATGGTTTTTTCTTGTAATGTTAATCAAGGTAGTATAGGTGGTAGAAAAGATCCTTTTAGTATAGGTAACTCAAGTACACACCAATACAGTGCTTTAGATGTAAATTCAGGTAATATGAACTGGTATTTTTATAGTAAAGATACCACATTTACGAACTCACCTTTAATGGTAGCGAATCAATTTTACCATATAGTACTAAGTTATGCTGGTGGGTATTCAAATAACACTAATAAAAAAGTATGGATAAACGGAATACAGCAAACACTATCAGCTGGTGTAAACGAAACCCCTTTATTACCCAATAATCCAAACTTCTCAGTAGGGAGAGATAGAGGGAGAAACACAGCTTACTGGCCCGGTGAAATCCCAGTGTGGAAGGTTTATCAAAGAGCATTTACAGAAGACGAAGTAAAAGAAAATTTCAACGCATACAAAAATAGATTTAATATATAAATTATGAGATTTCAAAATAGAAGATGGTTAGTAATACCAACAAGTATAATAGGTGATATTGATTTCAATCAAGTACATGAATCAAATGCTGATTCATTAAGAAAGTCTGTAGACGAGACTTTAACTTTTGTTAAGTATGAAGTTAGTGTAGTAGAAGAAACTTATACAGAAACTTTTCAAGATATTGAAACAGAAGAAGAAGTAACTAATACAGTTGAAGCCGGTACTTACGGTAGACCGTCTGTATACAGTGAAGAATATACAGAATATACTCATTCAGAAATATTAGAGTTACTTTCAACCGAACAGTGGACTGAACAAATAGAAGAATAATATGGCAACCATAGGAGGACCTAATACAAAAAAAGATAATGTAGTATTTGGATATGATACCGGGTATGGTGTGGCAGATTATAAAACTATTACCAGATTCTTTAGAGGCGCGCCTACTATAAATTACATCCACACCCAAAACGCGGTAGCACAAAGCTCTTACACAGCTTACAGCGCTACTTCATCAGGCACTTGGAATGCAAAACACCCTAATGCAATTAGAGCTTATAATGCTCAAGGTGGTGATATTACAGCATACATAAACAGTGGAGTAAATGATTGGACAAACACCTACCATGCTATCTGGGAATTAGACCCAATTTTAAAAAAGCCTGTTGTAGTCATGAACGATGTAGGTGGGCAATGGAAAGCTAAAAGTTTTGCCACAGGATTAGGTTCGTGGACTTCTCAAGGTAAAACACATGGAGATACGTATACAATTTCTTGGTTACAATGGGTAGATAATCTTTCAAAAAACGCTAAAGCTGGATTATATACAAAAAACTCATCAGGTAGTAGTGGATTTCACGATGGACAAGCTAATAGTGCATCAGCATATAATACAAAGACAAACACCTGGCAGAGAGTGTACCAAACATACACAACTAATAGTAACAGAGATTTAAGTGAAACATTAGCTTCAATATATATGTACGGTCACCACAACGTAAGAGCTACAGTTAAAATTGCAGATGTACAGTTTACATGGGGAAGTACTCCATTTCCATTCTCAGCAGCATATGAAAGATCATCTACTCAATCTCTTATAGATTTAAAAAAAACAGCAGATATAGATTTATCTAATGTATCTTTTGATTCAACAGGGCAACCTGAATTTGACGGTACAGACGATTATATACAAATACCAGACCCTAACATATCTAGCTCAAACGGATTCAGTATAGAAATGATTATTAAACCTACTAATGCTTCATCTTCGCCGATGGTTATAACACCAGCTAGCGGAGGAATAGACCATTTTGTACGATTTAACAATAATGGTAGAATATATATGAGAATGGTAGTTGCACAAGATAGTTCAGTACAGGATTTTACTACAACCACATCATTATCTTCAACAGATTACCATCATATTACTTTCACTTTTAAACAATCAGAAGGAGGTAAAGCATACTATAACGGTAATCAAGAGAGCGCAGCTTCTGCTAATTTTACAGCACTAGATTGGAGTAGCGTTTGGAAGATAGGGCAAAGAGGTAATAACACATATTTCTTCGATGGAGAACTTCCTATATTAAAGGTACATAATCAAGTACTTTCTGCCAACGAAGTAAAACAAAACTTTAACGCATACAAAAATAGATTCGGAATATAATGTATACAGGACCTCATTTAATAAAAGATAATTTAGTATTTGGATACGATACCGGATACGGTGTAGCTGATAATAACACTTCAACTAGGTTTTATAAAGGTGAACCAGGCGCAAACTTATGGGATAGTATGTTAAACACTCAATCTCTTAGGACTCATACCAAGCACTATTGGGATGGTAATAGGTGGACTGTAAATTCAACATACACTGATCCTGGAGTAAGTGGTCCTATAGGTACCTATTTGGGATTAGTATTCAAACACGTGAGCGGAGCACTAAGTAATAATTGGGGTGGTACCTCATACGGATATATGCTAAGAGATATCGCTTGTACTAACGGAGCAACTATGACAATGTCTTCTTGGATATACGCAAGCGGTGATTGCAATTTAGATTTAATTCCCGCAGTAATAGAAGGTGAAGCAGGAGGGGAGTCTCTTGTAAGCGGTTTTCCAGGTGCATATAACTTAAACAACAAAGGTACTTGGCAAGTGACAGCAAAAAAAGCTACCTCTGACGGTAATACTAGATTTATACCTTTATACCCTCGTAAAAATGGAGTAACAAACGGTTCTTTTACAGGTTTTTTTATGTGGGCATTGCCACAAGTTACATACGGAAATAATGTAGTACCTCCTATCCAACCAGGTTCAACACGCTTATCAACCCAATCTCTAATAGATATAAAAAAAACAACAGATATAAACGTATCTAATATATCGTTTGATTCAACAGGACAACCTACTTTTGATGGTACAGATGATATATTGAACACAGGATTACTTAGCGGTAGAAACCCAGCAACAGACCCTTTTACAATAGAAGCAATAGTTAAATCAGATACTACTTCTGGAGCAAGAATGTGGTTAGATGCAACAAGTAATGGGACTAATCAAAGACTGTATTGTGCTCATGCAGCAACAGGAACAGGAAACCCAATGGGTATCTACAATACAGCATGGAACAGCAATGGGGTTAGTGATACTGATTTTCATCATTATGTTATAGTTATGGACGGCAGTACTGCAACTTTATATAACAACGGTGTTTCACATAGTACAAGAAGTTACTCTTCTTACGGAATACAAGCTTTAAATGTTGGTGGAAGAAATACTTATAGATGGAACGGACCAATACCTGTTTTTAAAATACATAATGAAGTACTTACTGCCGACCAGGTAAAACAAAATTACAACGCATATAAAAATAGATTTGATATATAGTAAGTAAGTACTAATACAATTCTAGAGCATATTTATAATCGTACCTTTTGGACAATGAAAAAAGGATAAAAAATTATGGCAAACGAATTCAAAGTAAAAAAAGGCCTGATCGTACATGGATCAGGGTCTACTGTACTAGATATACAGGGATCTCAAGGACAACTTTTCTCTATAACAGATGATTTAACAGGCACTCTCTTTGCCGTATCCGATATTTCAGGAGTCCCTATATTTGATGTAAATGCAGATGGTACAACTACCTTAGATGGAAATCTAAACTTAGGGGATAATAATAAACTACAACTTGGAGCATCTCAAGACCTTCAAATATACCACGACGGAAGTAATAGTTATATTTCTGAATTAGGGACGGGTGATTTAATCATAAGTGCAGACAACGACCTAACTTTTAAAGACGGTAGTGGAAACATCATGGCAAACATGAATGCTTCTAATAGCGTTGAGTTAATGTTCGGTAACGTTAAAAAGTTTGAAACTACAAACACAGGTGTTGAGGTAACAGGTGATTTAGTAATCAACGGTAATATTAAAAATGATATAGAAAATGGTAGTTTAGATCTATACGGTGGAGCAGATGCTACAAATGATGCACATATAAAATTATATGGAAACAATTCGCAATGGGCATCTATAGTTATGGACCATGGTTATGATGCTGCAAACAGTAAGTTTATAGTAAACCAAGGAGGTACAGAGAGGTTTAAAATACAAAACAACATAGCATACTTTTCAGGACGCGTCTCAGCTGATACTCACTACCAATCCAGCGATACAAATGTAACTTTATCTGCTACCGGTACTGGAAATGTATACTTAAGACCAAACGGATATTCAACAACAACAGGGCAAGTTCACATTGACACTTCTGGTAATGCAACTTTTGGTAATGGAATTACCCTAAAGCAAACAGCTGGAAACTCCCTCATAGAATCAAGTACAAGTTCTATGTTCTTAAAAGCATCGAACGTTCAAATACAGGGTAATCTAATTCCTGATGCTGATAGCAGCCGTAATTTAGGAGCTTCTAATAGGTATTGGGAAAATTTATATGCAGATAACTTATACGGAGATGGTAGTAACCTAACAAACGTTACAGCAACTTCATTTACAGAAACAGATACACTAGACTCAGTAACAGGTAGAGGTGCAACCACTACTAATAACATATCCGTGGGAAAAGTGACAATAGGACATAGTGCTTTTACTGCGATAAGTCTTACAAGAAACAGTACTAACGGTTCTAATATAGATTTTAATAACAGTGGTGGAATATTAGGAAGAATTGGATTCCTCGGTGATGGTACCTTAGCTGTTACAAATAGCACTATAGGAACTAGTAATATGTTCTCCGTATCAGCATCAGGATTTGCCAATTTCGCAAGTACGGTAAAATCAACCTCAGGTGTTTTAGCTTTAGGAGCAGATGTTACATTATTTAGAGACGGAGCTAACATTTTAAGAACTGATGATGCTTTTCATGCAAATAGTAATATATATGTAGGAGGTGATGGTAAATTGTACGATAGAGCTAATAATGCTAACTATATAGAATTAGCAGACACAGTTAATATCTCAACTGATACCTCCATTGCAGGAACTACAACTACTACTAAAGTAAATATAAATCAAGCAGCAGATGAACAAGGTTTAGAAATCAAAGGATATGATGATCATTCAAGCTCTGAGATTAAATTACAAATAAACTCATCTGGACACGCTAGATTAAGTCAAACAACAGATGGTTCTAGCGGTTATTTATTCTTACAAGCTGAAAACTATTTACAGTTAATAGCCGGTACTTTCACATATACTACTAATACTTTTAGAGTTTATGATAATACTGAAATGCAGTTTGGTAGTAGTGGCGATTATAAAATTAGTCATAAAACTAGCGGTGATAAGCTTATAATTCATACTGACGATAATAAAGGTATCACTATTGACAATGCAGGTAATGTAACATTTACAGAAGATGTAACAGTAGCCGGAAAAGTAACAGCACAGGAATTTCATACAGAGTTTGTATCAGCTTCTATAATGTACGATTCAGGATCAACACAGTTTGGAGATAGTGCAGACGATACTCATACGTTCACTGGTACTTTAACATTAGCAGGTCCTACAGGTAACGCCACTATGACAACTACTGCTGCTGGTGATTTAACCATTGACGCAGATGATGACATTAGGTTAGATGCAGGAGGTGGTGATGTAGTATTGAGAACAAGCGGTACAGAGTATGGGAGAATAAGTGCATTTAGTAATGCATTAAGACTAGCGTCTAGTATTGCAAACGAGGATATACTATTAATGCCCAACGGAACCGGTAACGTTGGTATAGGTACGACTAATCCTGGCTATAAACTAACTGTGACAGGAGATGCGGGGTTCTCTGACTGGATATATGCAAGTAAGTTTTACCCAACGTCTAGTACAACAGATATTTTAATGCAAACGGGAGCTGGTAGGACTATTACATTAGACCCAACTAGTACAGGAAAAGTTTTAATACCAAACGGCAAAGTAGGTATAGGCTTGACTAACCCGTCAGAGAAATTAGATATAGATGGTACTTTAAAAGTAAGAGGTAATATAGTTGGTGCTGAAGCAACAACATTAATTAAGGATGTAATTACTGATCAATCCTATGAAGGACAGGCTTACTATAATCCGGAAACTCTTAATGCTTTTGCAGGAGCACACCACTGGGCTACCATTACAGTAACTAATGCAAAAGAGAGCAACAGGACAACGGCTCTGACTGACTTAGGAGGAAATCCTTTTAGAGTCGGAGGAAATACAGCACAAATTTACTTTGATACATCAGAAACTGAAATAGTCATAGAGATAGACCATACAGCTGAACCTCTTAAATACCACGGAGTTGTAGGTATGCAATTTACCAATACCGGCTGGAGACCAGAAAGAGTTAAGATTGAAGGGTACAACGGTACTACCTGGACAACAGGACTAGATACTACTACTAACTCTGATACAACTGTAGCAGCTAAGATAGGCCTTGGTGGTGCAGGTATACAGAAAACAAAATTTACTTTAGGAAACCCTGCAAATAGTTCAGGAGGATATATGCGTATATCTAAAATATTCGGGTACGACTACAAAGGAGTAAGTAGCCATGATGCTGTTAAATCAGGTACCTACTATGTCAATAGGTACGACGACAGTGCACATTATAGCACCATATACCCAGCAACTGATAGTACTTATAATTTAGGAACTTCAACTCTAAAATACGCTAATATTTACGCAGATAACCTATACGGTGATGGTAGTAACATAACTAATATTTCAGCAACCGACAGTACTAAACTTCCCTTAGCCGGCGGTATAATGAATACCGATGCTACTATCAATATGAGTTCTGGGCAACTGACAAGCGTAGATTATATAGATTTTGGAATAGGGCAGTTAAATGGAGTAAGTACTAGTAATTTTATTTTAAAATCTCTAGGTGATATCACTTATAATGTAGATAGTAACGATAACGGCGACAGCGCACATATATTTCAAGAATCAGGAAATGAACTAATGCGTATCAGGTATGATGGTAAAGTCGGTATTGGTGAATCCTCTCCTGCAGCTAGATTACATGTAGTAGAAGATACTCAATTTGCTTCAGGTCAGGCTTCTGTAGAGGTCTTAAAATTACAAAGAAAAAATACCGGTGGAGATATAAAAGCTACAACAGAAGGACATATTTCAATGTGGGCTACTGATTCTAATAACGATACAGAATGGGGTAGAATATCATGGGTAAATGACAACGCAGCAGATGGTGGACTTGAAAACGAAGGTGCAATGTCTTTTTGGACTAGCAAGGAGGGGACTCTTACTAGAGCGATGTACATTAATCACGACCAAGAAATAGGTATTGGAACAACAACACCAGATGCTTCTTTAAAAATTGTAGATGCCTCAGATTCTTCTACTACATCTCTTAGTCTTAATGATAGAATAAAGTTTAGAGGAGACGGAGTTATGTCATGGGGATCTGCTGCAGGGCATGGCCAGTTAAACTGGTCTGGAAACTACGCTTTAATATCAGGACTAACTGGAAAAGGATTAAAGTTCAACGTAGGAAGCTCATCTCTCGCTCTAACTCTAGATACTAATTTAGATGCCACTTTTGCAGGGGATATCACTTTAGGTGCTAATCATATTGGTAGAGATGCTGATAACTATGTAGGTTTTGAAACTGATAACCAAATAAAGTTTAGAGTCAATGGTGCAACACAGGTAAAACTTATAGACGGAGCACTAAATCCTCAAACGGATAGTGATATTGATTTAGGAACCAACACTGTTAGGTACAAAAATATCTATGCAGATAATATTTACGGGGCAGCTCAAGACTTAGCAGTATCGGCAAATGATACATTTAGTGGGACTTACAGCTTACTGTGGCATGATGGAGCAGATGTTTATAGTAGTTCATGGTTAACAGTAACAGGAGCAACAGATACGCTAAATGTACCAAATATAACTACAACAGGAGATGTAGATGTGTCCGGTTCTTTTGGAGTAGAACAATCATTTACTGCAGAAGCAGGAGGAGATGTAGTCGTAATAGGAGGTTTTGAAGCACAATCCGGAATAGAAGTTACTGGCAATTCAGAAATAACAGGAGATTTAACAGTTACTGGAAAAGTAACAGCACAGGAATTCCACACTGAATTTGTTTCTGCATCTATTATGTACGAATCAGGTTCAACTAAATTTGGAGATACATCAGACGATGTTCATAACTTTACAGGTTCTGTTAACATAGACGGAACATTATCAGCAACAGTAAAATCATTTGATATTGATCATCCAACAATACAGGGTAAACGTCTTGTCTACGGTGTGTTAGAGGGACCTGAACATGCTGTTTATGTAAGAGGAGAAAGTAAAGAAGATACGGTAATACTACCTGAGGAATGGGAAGGCTTAGTTGATAAAGGTACCTTAACAGTTCA
>Ga0228631_1001621_pt1 | contig 10895 bp, 21 predicted proteins | sample 39DmetaG_FD_183049 | JGI IMG/M metagenome (GOLD analysis project Ga0228631, IMG submission 183049) | Seawater microbial communities from Monterey Bay, California, United States - 39D | ecosystem: Environmental > Aquatic > Marine > Coastal | place: USA: California | collected 2016-09-28
CACTTGCCTGTTTCCCATCTAGCTCACTTTGAATACCATCTAACTGACTTTGAATACCAGAAGTGACGCCGTTGAGGTGCTGAAATTTAGAGTTACTTACCGATCCGTCTGCAATTAGAGCAGCATCGGTGTTAAAGGGAACCGATGTGAGGTAATTTCCACTTGCCTGTTTCCCATCTAGCTCACTTTGAATACCATCTAACTGACTTTGAATACCAGAAGTGACGCCGTTGAGGTGCTGAAATTTAGAGTTACTTACCGATCCGTCTGCAATTAGAGCAGCATCAGTGTTAAAGGGAACGGCTGTTAAGTAAGCACTGAGACTAGGTGGTGTGTAAGTTAATGCGCTACTATTGATTGTCAAATTTCCGCCACCACTAGCAGAGTTTACAGTAACAGTGATTGGTGCAACACCATATTTTAAAGTTGCATAAGGACTAAAAGAACCAACAGATGAGCTTGTTGCATTAGAAGCTACGAGCACGTAAAATCCACGAAATGCACCTTGATCGGAGTAAAAACTAGATACTCGTTTCTCACCATTGACGTCAGTTGCAGGAATACCACCAATTGACGTATTCACCCCGCTAATTATAACTTTTGAATTAATCTCAAACAGGAGGTTCCATTCCACATTCGCGTTATACAGTAGAAGCAATCCAGATCCACTAGTTGTAAGCCATTGTATAAGATCTTCCTCTCCAGTTGCTAATTGCAAATGACCAACTTCCCATCCTGTGTTTGTAGCATTGCGTCGAAGAAAACCACTTGCAGTCGTTGTTGGCGATGATATGTAGTTGCCACTTGCCTGTTTCCCAGCTAACTGACTTTGAATACCATCTAACTGACTTTGAATACCAGAAGTGACGCCGTTGAGGTGCTGAAATTTAGTGTTACTTACCGATCCGTCTGCAATTCGAGCAGCATCGGTGTTAGAGGGAACCGATGTGAGGTAATTTCCACTTGCCTGTTTCCCAGCTAACTGACTTTGAATACCATCTAACTGACTTTGAATACCAGAAGTGACACCGTTGAGGTGCTGAAATTTAGTGTTACTTACCGATCCGTCTGCAATTCGAGCAGCATCGGTGTTAGATGGAATCGATGTGAGGTAATTTCCACTTGCCTGTTTCCCATTTAATTGACTTTGGATGTTTGAATACGCTCCATCAAGATAGTTTACTTCTGCTGCTGACACGTTGCTCGGCCAGTCCGTAATGTTACTCAACGACACTGCACCACCCCCGCCACCACCACCACCGCCAATTTGTGATTTAAGAATGACTAGTCTGTCCACTTCTATCTCCTCGGCTTCGATACGCTTGATTGCAGCAGTACCTTGAAGAATTAGTGATCTTTGAATCATGCTGTCTCGAAAAACAGTATTGTGTCGCCCTCCATATGCCAATTTGTTACCGACCTTAGGCATGACTCTACCTAGAAGTTGGAAAGAAGTTTCCTAGTACACACACATGTTTATCCCACACACTCCACACAACAACAAGCGATGCGTCAAATGCAAATGGTGTCATGAGCGCAAGCCTATTAAGCACTGCTTTACCTTGAAGGAAGGCCCCTCTTGCTTCCGTTTTTGTGACACAACATGCTCATCGAAGTGGGTCACTTACCGCCACACGATTGGCGTCGCGCATGTTATCAAGATGTCTGCAGAGTTGCGTCACACATACTTAAAGGGCTACACAATTGACGAATTCATTTCCAACGGCATGTGTATTCCATGCGAAGCCAAGCAGCTGTAACCGCACTTATGGCGTATGCAACTTACATCACCGCTAAATGTCCGTGTCATCGCACACTAAGCTGTCATTTGCCTCATTTCTTTGGCAGTATTGGACTTGCTTCTTTTCTAGTGCTTGTAGAAAACAGTAATGTCTGATACGTGTGAGGCGTGTAATGGTCTAAGAGGGCACATGAGGTTGAAGGATTTGATGTGTGAGGAATTTGAAGCGGAACACACTCAAGCACAACAGGAATATGATCGGTTGAATGCACTTTTCAAAGATGTGTGTTGGTATAATTTTGAGATAAAGTGTCGCGAATGGAAACATCCGTGGCCGGTCAGTTTGGGTTTAAGTCGCATCGAGTTATACGGTGCACGGATAAGTGTTGATAAGTCACGTGGACGGCCTCGTGAGATTGGCGAGTTTCCAGTGTACTATGAAGGGTCACTAAAGGATGCACCGGAGCTGCCACCACAAATTTTACTCAAGGAGTTGAATGTGGCATACGAGGAAATGAAACGAGCTTTTAAACAAGTTACAGCACCACACGACTGGGCACCAGGTGGACGTTTGTACAAAGAGCTGCTTGTGACTACAAATGTCCCAACAGATCTGAAGAGGCGTTCAAAAAGGGCAAGGGGTGCTGCCATGCGAATTTCCAAGCGTGTACTAGAGAATAGCCATGGAGACAGCGATTGATACAAGCAATGTGATAGAGTGGAACGGACGACCCAAGCGGACACGCAAACCGCCGCCAAAAACATACTGGGAAGAATTTGTAAACACTGATGAATGGTACATAAAGAAGCTTGTGGAAGACATTCCACCTGATGAGATGTTTGCTGCGTTTGATGATGAGGATCTGGAGGACGCAGGGGAAGAGGGGGATAGCGAAATGGATAGTGAAGAGCAGGATTCTGATTTTGAGGACATTGTCGAAAGTGATGATATTCCAAGCAGTGATGATGATGGAGCAGACACAGACAGCGACTCGTCTGGAAGCTGCTCAGGAGCCACCGACTAAGAAGCGGCGGTACACAGGACCTACGAAGGGAAGTGAGGAGGCGAAAAAACAAATGGAGAAGGTGCGAGCTGCACAATGGGCAAAGCATGGACTAAAAATGTGATCGTGGTATTTCTAAGAATCAATAAATATGCTTTTTGACACTCCTCGTTTAGTTTCAAAAGCAGTTCTTGTGGGGCTTGTTGTAAGACAAATTGGTTATGTGCGGTCCCAAAATGCAAGGCAAGACGTACTGGAAAAGGGTGCACGTTACGTTATAAATGTTTTACCTTTCTTCTGAGGAGAAAATTGTCGTATGGCACGTGATTACAAACACGAGCGTCGAGTATACTATGGTTACGGATCGGCGAACAGTGTGACACCTACACAGAGGAAACACCGATTGGACATGCGTTCGCGTCAACTTGCACGAGAGAAGGTCAAGTCGTCTGGTACACTGGTGAAGCGTACAGAGGATGTTCATCACAAGAATGGCAACCCGCGAGATAACAGGGCGTGTAACTTGGCAGTCGTGAGTCGATCTTACAATCGAGCGAAGAACAAGCACTAGTCGAAGAGGTCACTGATGTTCTCGTCCTCCGCAAGAAGGTGAAACGCTTGGTTGTTTTGGATCGGGATGAAGTTGAGGCGTTGGATGCGCTGGCGGTGCTCGTCGACCACGCCGTTCGCAGTGAGCTGGCCCCACAGCATAATGAGCGAGTCACCGATATCGCGAACGCGGCGCTTCTCCTCCATCAACTCATTCTGGAGCTGCAGCACACACGGGGCAGTTGCTTACGTGGTAGTGGGGAGACACGTGAGCGGGTCGACACACACCTGGAGGTTCGACATGTACAACTGATCAATCGACTCTCGCTTGCGGCGATTGTCGGTGTCAATCTCCGTCTTCAGCTGTGAGACGAGATCGGCAAGAACGGTGATCTGTCCCCACGCGGACTGCAGGTCCTTGTTCTGCGCGGCGAGGAGACGGTTCGTCTCGACGAGCGTATCGTTCTGCTGGTTGAGTTTGCCGAGTGCGGCGGACAGAGCGTGCGACTCCTCAATGCTGAAGATCATGTCATCAGCAGACATCGTGTGCGCGGAGCGGACACTCGCCAAATTACAAGCCCGCTGTCCAGATCCCGACCACAGGAAAAGGACCGAAGAAAAGGAAAAGGACGATACATTTCCTGTTTTTTGGCTCCTTTACTTTTCCGAAAAGGACCGTCGACTCGTCGCTGAATTTCCTTGTAATTTGGTAACCTTGCAACCTGCAGCATTAAATGGTTGCAGTGATATTTAAAAAAACAGCGTCTCGAATGGGGAATTCGAGTTTCGTTTTTTTCCGCAATCTGGTGCTCGCTGTTTTTTTCGCAATCTGGTGCCCGCTGATCAGATTCCGGTCCCCGTCCTCTTGCCGCCCACGAGAACGCGCGCACGACATGTCGGTGCCCACGGTGACGATCTGCGACGAGTCGTTCGCTGAGGTGATGGGCGCCGTCGCCAAGACGGCGCCGTGGCTCGTGAGCGCTCTGCGACTCGAACCGTCGCGCGCGCGCTCCACCCCCCCACCTCACCTCACCCACACCGACGCCACAGGATGCAACCACGTACCACAACTTCAAAGACCTGCGCGCCGAAGGGATGCCGCGCTCTACCTTTGTCGGCGAGATCACGCTGCGTAACCAGAGCGGCTACGAGGTCCCGCGCGTCCGCCTCAACAACCTCGGCTCGGGCGTCAAGGTTTGCATCAAGGTCGGCCCTCTGTCGAGGATCCTCACCGACTTCGGCCCGGAGAACACCGACGCCGAGGTCAAGGAGAAGGTGATGCGCGCGATCGCGATCCACGAGCCGCGCTGCCCCTGGTACTTCCCGCCGACGATCATTGACATCAACGACTCGGACAGCAGCTCCGACGAGGACGAAGTGGACGGCTTTGTGATCAAGTCCCACAAGAAGATCTGCATCGCTGGCAAACCAACCGGGTTCGGCCTCGTCGTCGGGGGCGACTGGAAGCGCGGCAAGTTCTCGAAGGAGATTGCGAAGAACCTGTCGGACCTCCCCAGCGTGAAGAACAACCCGGTGAAGACCCGGGCGAGCTGCACTGACGACGACATGCTGCTCGTCAACACCCTTGAGAACAAGCGTCACCACTGGTGAAGGTCGCCGAGGTGGGAACCCTCATTTACCTCACGAAGCAGATCTGCTTGAAGAACTACATGAACATCGACACCACGAAGATGATCCTCGAATTGGTGGTGGACAACTGGCGCCCCCCCCCCATTTTGTGGAATGGATGGGAAGACATCTCGCCACGCCTGCGCACACTCGATGAAACATTCCTCTGTTGCACACATGAGGGGTCAAATAGAGTGGAGTTACTAGATTGGTACATATCGCGTGCATCGCTTTATGCCTTCTCTGGTGGGCGTGGCGAGACATTTAGTGTTAGTGTTAGTCCACGTATGCGTGTCTGCTGGGGTTACTTGCAATGATACATAAAACTTGCCATCTCTTTCAAACTGCGGTTTCCTGCAAGTGGGTGTCCATAGCCGCTCATTCTCCAGTCGTGAACAGTACGTGCACGGCGCCCGATACGTGCGCTCGCGAAAGGGAGACGAACAGTGTGAGAAACGAGACTACTGATTAGTGCCCCCATAGTATATTATTTTCAGATAATCTAATGGTAATTTAAAATGAAACGCAACCGTTCTGTGCCGTTACATTTTAATGGAATTAGTGCGGGCACGGGTGTGCTCATTGCTAGTTCGTCCGAAATGCCTTATCAATTAGCTAAACGATTTCGTAAAAACATCAGTAACGCGGTCCGCATGATCCAAAGTGCTTGGCGGCGATACACACGTGCCCTAGGTCTAGGAATGTTACTTGGACCCTAATCGAGCTCGATAGCCATGTCCGCTTTCTCACCCATCTCATATTTGCATTCAAGTGCGATCACGCCCGGGGGTGTGATTAGGGGTGCGTATCCGAGCGCCCTCGTGCCCGCAACCGAGACTATCTCAGTTGTCACTTGTGGGCCAGGGAGCACGAGGTCTGCGTTCGCCACACAGAGCAACTTGTGCATCTCCTTAGTAGGGAAGCGATTCTGCTTGCGCATCATGTCCTGCTTAGAGATGGCGACGACCATCTTGGCATCCATGTACGGCTCCTTCGACGCGCCGTAACCGACATTCGCGGTAGATGCAATGAAGCGGTTGCCACGCTCGGGTGCGTAGGTCGGCCTGAACCCGTGCTTCTTCCACTTCTTAACAAGTATCTTGGCGCGTGTGGCGGGCCCAGTGTGGAGGTTGCACAACTTAGCTGCCTTCTTAGTCAGTGTGAGCTCCCGCTGAGCGCGCATCTTGATCGCCAGCTCGAAACCGGTGATGCCAGTCGAGGTGGTGCGGTTTGGGTCGTCGAAGTGGCGCATTTTGCGTGTGTTGGCAGTGCTTGTCGCTTGGTTGTTGAGCGGTTTCTAAGTGCTCGCCTTCTGCCTCTTTGACCAAAAGCTAGATTGAGCTTAGCTCAATCGGAATTGAAACCGCCGACCTTACGATTGAGCTAGGCTCAATCTAGCTTTTGGTCAAAGAGGCAGAAGGCGAGCACTCTAGAGGTCGGTATTCTTCACACGGGGCGCAGCCCAAACACACGACATCTCCAATGTGGACCCTCTCCGAGCGGACCTTCATCCAGTCGCTTCTCAACCGCCAGATCCCGATCGCGGTGATCGTGCACATCCTGCTCAAGAATCGCGAGCGCGGGATGAACAAGTGGGGAGAGGTGAAGTTTACCGTCAACCTCATTCGGCTGATTGCCTGGTGGCGCTACACTCGCTTCTTGAAGATCAACTTTATGGTGATGTTTCGTCACCTCAATTGGAGCGCACTTGTTAAGATGCTTCAGCGCGTCTTTGACCCCCCACACGTCGGTCTGATTTTCCGCCGTTTCCATGCGCTTTATTAAACACTTTCCAAAGTAGAAAGTGTAAGATGGCACCTCGCGATCCAGATCGCATTACTCAACGTAAGATGCGTGAAATGCAGCGTGACCTTCGCGAGGTGGAGCGTGAGCTTAAAAATAAAACGCCTAAGGAACAACCAAAAACAATATGTGTTAAGGGTGGTCCTAGCGGCCCGGGTTACAAAAGAGAAATTAAGGCCCAAGACAATCAGCACGTGAGTGGCTATTGTAGAAAGTTTACTCCGCGTGGAAAAGATAAGATAAAAAACAATTCAAATCGTAACGGCCCGTATAAGGACATGTGGAGTCAGCATGTTGGCTGAGCCGGCTCTTTTCTGACAATTACACACACGATGGCGAGGTCCTTGGTCGACCTTATTGAAATTATTACACGCCTGCCAAATGAATTAGTAAGGAAAATCTTGGGATACATCCCGGTGCGCCGTGCTTTAACAGTTCGATATCCCTATGGATACGTGCACCCTGATTGGCGAGAGACACTTTTTCGCAGTATCAACTTGTACGAAGAGGATCTTCCGAAGCACCGTGGTAAGTACAAAGCGCTTGGGTTTGGAGATCGCGCAAAAGCAAATTGGGGCTACTTACAATGATCGGTGAGCTAAGCTCAACCGATCCCAATCCATCCAATTAGGCAACACCTTACGATTGAGCTAGGCTCAATCTAGCTTTTGGTCAAAGAGGTAGTTAGGCAACACCTTACGATTGAGCTAGGCTCAATCTAGCTTTTGGTCAAAGAGGTAGAAGGCGAGCACTCTAGAGGTCGGTATTCTTCACACGGGGCGCAGCCCAAACACACGACATCTCCAATGTGGACCCTCTCCGAGCGGACCTTCATCCAGTCGATGCTCAAGAAGCAGATCCCAATCGCGGTGATCGTGCACATCCTGCTCAAGAACCGCCCGCGTGGCAAGTGGAGCCTCGTCAAGCAGGTCATTATCACGTGTGGCGTGATTGGATATCTCAGGGCCCTCCCCCACCAACTACCAGACGAGTGGTTTCACTATTTTGTTCGTTCAGGCCGCCGTTACGTGCTCTGTATCGCACTAGTCGGGCATCAATGATGTGGCCCGATCTCGTCTTTGTTCAGGTCGCCTTATTGGTGTCCTGCACTGCATCCTTAAGTTGGACGCGTAGTACAGCGCTGGACATGATACGGCGCGCAGACAGGGTCAAGGCCGAGCGTCGTCACATTTGGAAGGTTATTCGCAACCCAGATCGCATCTTTATGCTGCAACTCATCTACAAGGTCATCTACCAAGGTGGCCCATGACACTGCAGTATGTGGTCCGGACGCAAGCACGTTAACACAATCGCATGTGCCGATGTGGGACCAAAGTTGGTGAGGTGTTTCGGTGGGTCCGAAGTTAAGATACAATCTCCCAAATTTTAGTACGAAAATTGGCGGTTTCATTGTCGTCAGCCGCTTCCCCCCCCGGCACAAAAATGGAAATCGACCAAGACCGAAAATGGAAACCGCCGCCTAATTAGGCAAGCTTACTCAGCTCGGCCTACTGCACTATAGTTATCTAATTTAGTAACTTACCACTGGTAACCGCCAGAGTCCGCAACGAAACCACTGGGAATGAAACCACAGAATGTGAAACCACTGGTCCCGAAACCGCCCAAAATCGCTGATCAGTGATTCGAAACCGCGCTGACACGTGTTAAAAGTCCACAGCCCGTACTAAGCAATTGCCTCATTTGGGAACCTTCGAGGAGCTTCGATTGGCCAGATCGCGACCACGCATGCAATCTCCCTCTCATATATATGATGATTTTTGAAATACTTTTTAGCGCCATAATATTTTGACGAAACTATACTACCGAGCTTTTTCCCGCACTCTCTGGCTAATCGAAGGACAGTCGGTTTGACGAAACTGCTCGTGGTCGAAAGACGATTTCCTCACTGCAGGTATCCTTCAATTCGTGCTTGATTTCGCTTATTACCGTGATATCCCATCACACTCACAAAAGTTGGTCGTCCTTCTGGTACCAAGTTAGTCACTGTAAGAGCGACTGGTCTTAACAAATCTAATAAGAGACGTTCCGTAGTTTGAACTACTGAACGCACCACATGTAGCACTTCTAACAGTAGGTTAGTAGAGATCATTACACACGTAATCAGAAACTGTGAGGGATGTATGCCAATCGACGTCGATCTGTACTCAGGGCTATAATTAGTGCTTCCTGCAAGCGGCGCCAGATGATTTTTTAAATACTTTTTAGCGCCATAATATTTTTGACGAAACTATACTACCGAGCTTTTTCCCGCACTCTCTGGCTAATCGAAGGACAGTCGGTTTGACGAAACTTCTCGTGGTCGAAAGACGATTTCCAAGACATTTCCAAGACAGGGACTGTCACAGCTCACACACACACACACACACAATGGAGTGTGCGTGCTGTAACACGGTCAAGGCACTCAGTGACTTTAAATGCACGCGTGCCGGCAATACGAAACCGAGCCATGTGTGTACCGCGTGCTACTGGGAGGCGACGATGAGTCTTGACATGATCTTTTTGGAGCGCTACAAGCAAGTCGCCACACGAGTCACAACAATGTCGCAACAGAGAATGTGCCCGCGATGTGAGGAAGTTCTACCTGTGTCACAGTTCAGTGTCGACAAAAAGCGCAAGGATAGCATCGCGGTAATTTGCAAGCATTGTAATCGCGAAGGCATCGAGAAGTCGCGTGTTAAGAAGAGAGCGTGGCAAGAGGAGGATAAGTACTACGAGATGCCAGGCGGATACGGGGCACCTTTTAAGAAGCGTTTGGCTGCCTTATACGCAAGGGAGTCGCCGAATGATGAGCGTGTGAAGGAGGGTTTAGTGGAAGGATATGTCAGGCTGGGGTTGTCGCCACACGAGGCCAGCGTTCGCGTTGGTACTTTAATTGCTTAGCTCGGACAATCGGGCTAGCGTTCGCGTCACAAATGTAAAGATTCCGATAGTTTTTTCAGACCATTAAAATGTAAACGTTTGTCCGCGATGTAGACCCTTCAGGAGTAAGATAGAGCGTGTCCGCGGTGGGGGAGGGGTTCACATTGGCCCTCAAGTGTCGCTTGAGTGACGTCACTTCAAGCTCGTCAAAACCCTCCGCGCTCAAGTTGTGTGGCTGCATCACCACGCTCGGATCGCTTGTCGGCCTCCCAGTTGTTGAGGATAGAGACCTTGTCAACGCGCTGCCGCTTCGGTGCCTGGATTGTAATCGGCGGCGGCGGCATCTTGAGCATCTTGATCGCCTCGTCCCAGTGCCACTGTGCGTGACACAGCGTGAATGAATGAAAGAACACACACACGTAGGAACTCACACGCATACCTCGTGTTCCCAATCAAAAGCAAAGGAGGGGGTCGAGATGACGCGACTCTTGTCCCGCGCCGGATCACCGACGCCGTCCCACTTGTGCTTGCGGAGAATGTGCGGCTTGTCCTCCGTCGCGTCAAGGAGCCAGGTTGTGCGTCCTTGCGACTCCAGCGTCCCGTTCTTGTGCTTCATGATGATGTCGGCAACCTGCTCCCGGGCGCTCTTGTCCTTGAGCATGCCGCGCGCCATGTACCACTCGACGATGAGAGTCGGAGGGGCACGGTTGCCCAGGAGAAAAAGCGACAACTGTGAAAGCTGGAGTTGTGTCGGCAAAGGCGACGAATGACCAGGGAGACGACAGAGCGACGGGTGACGAGCGACGACGAGCGACGAGCGACGACGAGTGCGAGCGACGACGAGCGACGACGAGCGCGCTAACCTGCCAGCGGTCATTGAAGCGCAGGTGCGTCGACAGGAACGATTCGGTAAGGCTAGCCGGCCACTTCAAGCAAGAGCCGACGTGCTCTTCGAGGTCGAGCAGAGCGCGCCCCTCCAGTGTGCCCATCGCCTCTATGTACGCCGCCTGTCGCCGCCGCATCACTATGCGCTGCTCAGGGGTGGGGGTGGGACGCGACGCCATGTGTGCGTACTCGGTGTCGACCACTTCCTGCTCGTGTCAAAAAGCAAACACTTTCCTCGAACCTTCCCGAAAAAAAAGCAAGCACTTCCCCCAGACCGCGCACCCCTCTATTTGGCTAATTTCCATATTCCTTATTCCTTCCTTCTCTTATTATTATTATTATTATTCTTTTTAAAAATAATAATAATAATAATAATAAAGGAAGGAATAAGGAATATGGAAATT
>Ga0228631_1001622_pt1 | contig 10887 bp, 6 predicted proteins | sample 39DmetaG_FD_183049 | JGI IMG/M metagenome (GOLD analysis project Ga0228631, IMG submission 183049) | Seawater microbial communities from Monterey Bay, California, United States - 39D | ecosystem: Environmental > Aquatic > Marine > Coastal | place: USA: California | collected 2016-09-28
CGTTAGGAACAGTAGAGTCCCACTCAAGCTGAGGATCACGAGCCCACACGTAGCGCTCAGGGGCTACCTCGTTGTCAATGGATGTTACAATCAGATCACTGATCTTCAGAGGGAATTTCTCGACGTCAGACAGTTTACTATCCAACATGAATTGCATGGTGTATCCCGCAGAACCATAACTGATCTTACGTTCCGCTAGGTCTACATCGGAGAACCGCAAAGGCTCTGTAGATCTGTTTTCTTGCTCGGCGTCCACACAGATGTCCGCTACGTTCCCATCATAGATCTTCTCGTTGTGACTCTGAGTAATGTGCGTAGCTGGCCAAATCTGACTCTTGTATCCACGCTCTTGGAGCTTCGTGTAGATCGAGTCGAATGTCTGAGGTGTTCCAAGGAACAGAACCTTGGACGTATCGTCGGGCTTCAGGATAGCGTCAAATTCTTTTACCTGCTCAGATAGCTTCTCCCGCATCAACATCGTGGCACTATTATTGGCTACCTCAATATCGTCCGCAATGATAATGTCCGCACGTGATCCTGTAAGCTGCGAGGATATGCCTAGAGACTTCACTGAGGGCGCGTGAGAGGCAGGAGCAGGGCCAACATCAAAGGAGATCTTAGACTGCCTCTGGTTGTCCTTAGGGCGCAAGTGGTGGAGTATCTCCATCTCGTTAATGAGACGAAGTGTGAAGGTACTGAAGTCATCCGAGCGTGTCTTACTAGCAGACACAACAAGGATGTTCAGCGAGGGATCTAGGAGTAACTGGTGAACCACGTAAGCGGAACAGATCCAAGACTTCCCACAGCCACGGAACGCTTGCACAATGGCACGCCTATCACCATTCTGCATGTAATCCGCTATGTTGTATTGCAGCGGAGTAGGATCAGGCAGATTAAGTTGCTTCCAGCATAAATACAGGAAGTTCTTAAAGTCCTTGAGCTGTGGGGGTATCTCCATATGTTACTTGTTGTTACCTCGGTTAGTCTTCTTTGACTGTATCCGTAGGTTGCTCGACGAGTTGTTCTTAGGATTTCTATCTTTGTGATCGATGTCCTTACCAGCAAGCTTAGCTTTGCCATGTTTCTTGACCATCAGACGCCTTGCGGCTTTCCTAGAGTCATTCCTGCGACGTTGCTCAGGTTTCTTGTGGTAGTTCTCGTATTCTTTTTTGTAATCTCTAGCCATTATCGGGAAGCTACGCGGTCAACACCTTCGTCATCAAACGGAAGCATACTGACAAGGTTAGCCATTGGGTTGTCGTTGGTTACTGTTGCGCTAATTTGGTTGTCCTTTAGGAGCTGACGGGCGGCATTAAGGTCACTTGGAGACGCCTCACCGCTCTGTATGCGATTAATGAACTCATCAATCAGGAGGTCTTGGAGACCATATAGTTTTTCACTGCTATCACTCATAATTATTTTGTAAATTCCTTGTAGATTTTAATACCTAAATAGAACATCGTTAAGACACCTACGCCTATAGCTACGGTGGTGTTAATATGGTCAAGGGTAAGGGTTCCGAGGATTCCACTGGTGGCTATAAACGGGGTCACGTAAGGGTTTTCAGGTAACATTTTGGGTTAAGGGGTTGAGAGGGTTAATTAGAATTTAATACAAGCTAGAAGGGCTACGTTTCGTGGTCGAGTTTCTGAGCCACCCGTATTATTCACATACTTGGTATAACTGGCTCCTCCACCTGAACTACTCACCGAGTAAAACTTATCGCTACCATAATAAGTATAGTAATCAGTCTTGGCATCAGCTGAGTGGTTATGGCTCTTTAATTCATCAGCCTGAGCTGAACCAAATGCCCTACTACCGTCAATTCCACGGCTGTCGTCCCAGCCACGCATAAACTCACCACGTAAGTCAGGAACAAGGAACGTAGTGCTACCGTCACCAGCACCATAGGTTGTCCCGATGGCTGCAAACAGGTCTGAATAAGTTGACCGAGAGACAGCCGAACCGTCAGCCTTTAGAAAGCCTGTAGGTGGTGTGTTAGCTGCATGGTAAATCACGGAACCTGCGGGAAACGGCGAAGAAGCTCCTGCGGAACTCCCAGTGCCTCCGTTAGCCACGGGGAGAACCCCAGTTATGTTTGAAGCGTCGATGTCTCCTTCGAGCATTCGAGTGTTTGATTTTGTAATAGACATAATTTGTTTTTGTTAAGATTTATTGGGTTTTAGATTTTAAGGGTTTGTTAATTGTCGTGCTTAGTTTCTAGATTATGACTTTTATAATGTTGGCTCTGTTCGGGTAATCAGATAGTGCGACTACATCATAACCTTGTGGTTCCAGTACTATATAAGTATCATTCATCATTAAAAGGTTAAGGGCATGATAAACATCATCTCCACCTTCAACACTCCCGAAGTCTTCCTCTTGTTTCACTATGATGATACCACAGATGTAGTTAGCACCTCTCAACAGACTGTAATAAGATACAGCAGCCTTGAATGTGAGAGCGTAGTCATCACAATCAAAGAGCTTACTGCCTTTACCTTTGTCGAACATCTTAATAGTCCTAGAGTGGTAGCTCGTAACTTTATTGAGTTCCCTCTTAGTTATAGCGTCATAGTATTCATCGTGAGTCATCACCCAAGCACCCTTAGCTTGTTGGTGGATGTCTCGGGCAACTTCCTCATTTGATATAGAGAAAGCCAACGAGAATGGCAGGAAGGTTAAGATGAGTATTAGGTTGATCATTTTGTTTTTCTTACAAGTCAGTGGTGTTAACTGAAGCTACTGTAGATATACCTACTATTCCAGAGTAAGGAAACCCATTGTAATGTACATCAACGTTTACTGTAGTTGTACTGGAAGAGGATTCAACTGCCGTTAGTGGCAGATGTGTACCACCTATAGGTTTAACGCTTGTTAGTGTGTTTGTGTGATTAGACGTTTGCCCTGTACAAGCTCCACTTAAACCATCGCTTCCAGAATCAGAATGTTTCTCACAAATGATAAAGTTATTTAAATCATCAATCCAAGTTACATAACTCGTAACGCCACTTCCATCGTCTTCTATAACTTCACCTAAAGTAAATGTTGGTTTTGATCCACATGAGTATATCCTACGGTTTTCATTTGTCGCATAGACTTTAGGATAAATGTCTGACGTTGATTGTTGGATATTACCCACAGGGAAGATTGAACTAAAATCTAAGGAGTGTCTATGTGCTGTTGCGCTGGGAGTTATACCAGACAAATCACTAGAATTTCTATCAATACGATAAGAAGCATTAAACGTCTTACGTATAACTTGGTTTGTTACATTATTTACACTCGATTCAATCTTACAATCCTTGATATTATTGTCATTGAAAGTATTACCTGCACCTACTGTCGTCCCGTCATATAAAGATCCTCCCGATTCAACAAAGGAAATTTGGTTTGTGTTTCCTCCTCCTGCGTGCCAGAAAAATCCTTTTATGTTCAAACCTCTTAAAGAAAAGTCTGACGAAGTAGGGCTACATTGAATATAATCATTGTAGTCTATCCAAGACCCTGCTCCTACAGAGCTACCTTTCCAAAATATACCTTCTAATGTATGGAATCTTGGATTCTTAAGAATAATTGGACCTGAATCACAGTACAGTCCGTTCATTACAACACCTTCACCAGTATTGGTTCTAATGTTTACATTGCAGCCATATATATGAAGAGTGTTAGTAAATAATGGAGCCTTTGTTACATCTAATCCTATATTACAGTAACGAATAACTGTATCTAATATTTCACAATCCGACTGCTCCATCAAAATACCTGTCGCTGTTCGGGAGGTTGTGACATCCCAACCAGTCTGTGTATTATAAAACTGCTCCATACTGCAATCAATAATCTTCAACTCTCTACCATAAATGGTCTTCCGTATTCCTATTTTAGAGCTGCCAATTTGAGTAATATTGGTATTAGAGATTGTGCTTGTGATGTATCCATTATGTAAAATTCCGCCTGTTACAGTACCACAGTCAAGGTGGATGTCCCTTATGAATAGACTACTACCTACGACAGACGTAGCACCATCAGCTACAGATAAGATATAATCGCCTGTAAATGAATTACTTGCTATAAGTGAGCCGTTAGAGATCACTACATTGTCCCCTCCACTATTTGATGTGGTTAGGGTGGATGATATTAGGTAACAGTCACCAGATAAATCCAAGTTAATAAATGCTAAGTTATTACCAAATCTAGTTGTACCATTTTTATTCTGCGCAAATGCATTATCCAAAGCAGCCTGAATAGCAGCAGTATCATCCGTAACACCATCTCCTTTAGCCCCGAAGTCTTTTACGTTCACTGTATCAGCGAACCTATCGGAAAGACTACGAGGTTCTGTGGAGCCTGTTGCTGTTACATCTAGGTCATCTAGCACTGCTCCTGTAGCTGCCGCTGTAGTTGTTACAACGATTTTAGAGCTCGCTGGAGGCGCACTTGCAAAGGTAAGCTGAGCGGGGTTAATGGACATTGTATACGCATCCACAGGAGACTGTAGGACACCATCAATGATAACGAGGAATGCTTGTGGCATGGATGTTTTAGGAACAAAAGACAAATCAAAAGTGACCTCTGTTCCATCTCCTGTATGCGAGCTAGAGCTAAACTCAGAAAGACTTGTGTTGGCTAGTAGAGCAGCATCTGCAAGACTTACATATTGGTTTGTATTAGCATCCTCAGAAACCTCTTGAGCCACAAACAGACCTTGCTGGTATGCTGTATCTAGGTCAGCCTCAGACAACCGTGAGCCATTCTGGAAGTCCACTAGCTGGTCTGTAGCAGTGGAACGATATACACGAACCTTTGTGTATGCGCTAGGAGCAGCAGCAAGTGTAATAGTCTTCGCTGAGGCGTCCCTAGAAGCAACAGCAAGGGATGTGTAGTAAGTCCCGTCGTAGCCTAGAGCGTGAACGTCATCAACGCTGATGTACTTGAAGGGAACGCTGAAGGTAGTATCAGAGAGTCCGTTAGTGTATTCGATATATGATTGAGGCATAATTAGTTTCTTTGTAGGTTAAATTTATTGGGGGTTATTGGGGAGAGATAATGTCTGCCAGATTGACAGGCCCAGAATCTTTTAGGAAGTCACCGTTGTTAAAGCTTTTTATGACTTCATCCAGAGACTCGTTGTTTTTATTAATAAATAGAGATGTAACACCCCGATCTTTAAGAATATCTTCCTTAGTTTTATCGTAGTATTTTCGCATGAGTTCGTTGAGTTCTACAAGCCCTAAGTTGACCATAATATCTCCATCAGCAACAGCAGATCCATCGAACTTCTTTCTCCATTTTGAGTTAAATATCTTAGCTTGAACGGCGACCAACATGGTCTTACCATTAATTTTAGTTTCTTTTAATTGCTGGTCAAAGCGGTAGGTCATACTGATGCCGCGAGCATCTATAAAGTCCTTCATACGTATGCCTGTTTGAATATACTCAGGCTTTGCTTGAATAGTCCCTACAAGGTCACTTCCAATAACGTTCTCCAGCGTTGTTCTAAGCTTTTTAGCTGTAGGCCATTGACGCATGACATTATTCTGGATGAATCCGCGAGGGTCTTCAATATCGTGTCCAAAGTAATCAGTCTTGTAGTTAGAGATGCCCATGCCTAGCGCACCATACGCCATACGGTCAGCGAAGGTAGATCCCTTCAAGTCAACCATGCGCCCTGCGTTGTTATATTGCTGTACAGCTTTCTTAACAAAGGCTGGCATTAACGTATAACTGGATAACATAGAACTCACAGCTACTTTACGTTGTTCGTCATTTCCGAGCATCTCGGTCACTTGTTTAACACCTGACGACAGGGGCTGTTCTTTAGAGAGACTTGTTAAAGACTTAAGAATAACCTCTGGCCAAGTTAAGTCTTCATCAAGAATTGTAGTACCCATCTGAGCTTCTACATTTCTAATCTTAAAGTATTGAGAGAGATCCCCTGCAACTACAAGCGGGAAGGCAGCAGGGCCAATAGCTTTGTAGTCCATACCAAATAACTGAAAAGGTTTTGTACCTGCTATCTCTAACTTCTTTTTCTGGTCTTCCGATAAGAAGGTCATAGACCCCGTGCCGCTACCTAGAGCAGCAGCTCCTACCATCAACCCTCCAAGCTCCACAACCATCAAAGCATCTGCTAAGTTGTCTGCATTATATTGGATACGTCTAGCGTCAGCCCTGTTAATCCTCTCAAGTAATTCCGCTTTAGCTCCGTCTAAGGTATTAACAGCCTCACGTCCCTTCTCATCAAAAGGCGAGTCTCCTCGTTTCTTTTGTAGCTTTTCGAGGAGCAGGAGTTCATCTTGGGCTTGCTTAACTTTAGCGATGTATGGATTCATAAATGCATCTCCACCTACAAGACCTCCAGTAGCGCGAGGCACGGAGGATAACCAAGATAGACCTTTATACACACCTCTAATAGGAACACCGATGTAAGGCATAACTGCATTAAGACCAAAGCTAATAGGATGATCGTTTCCTGCTAGCTGTTTAAGCGACTGAACAACCTTTTCGCTGTAGGGTGTTACAACTTCTTCAATGTTGTCACTGTTAGCAGCAAACAGGAGCTCTTGGCGAGCTAGGTCAATTTCCTCTAGGTATTCGTGGTTAGCTCTAAGAACCATCAGACCATCTGAGTCAATTAGAGCGGCATCAAACTTCTGCTTCGCAAGTTCATCTATGTCCGCAGGAGTGTAATCAACGCCATCGGTTTTCTTTAATTCATGAAGCTCCATGATAGCTTCCTTACGAGCAGATGCACGCACACGCCCCATAATAAGAGGTCGCTTGAAGGCTTCATCGAGTCCTTGGATCAAACGAACACCCCCTGATTGTCCTAGGAAGTATAAGCGGTTCATACGTTCAAGAGTGCTTTCGCTTCCCTCTTGTCCTGCTTTACTAATAAGACTTTCTTTAGCTTTTAAGGCTTTCTCTGCACGTCTACGAGCACTCGCTACAAGAGCTGCTTCGCCTCTTGGTACGTTTACCCTATGAACTTCATCATCCATTCGTCCTGCTTTGCGAGGATCAGTTGCTGATTGATTGTCTTTCAGGGTACGTCCTACGGCTTTCCAGTTGTCTTTTGAAAAGAGGTATTTAAAGTTGTTTAAAGCTTCTCCTATGTCTGCTTTAGCTAACTCTCCAGCAAGTTCGTTACCTGCAAACTTCTGTGAAACATAATTAGCAACACCTCGGTTTACCTCACGCCCAAGAGCAACGATACCTGTAGGAACACCTGCTAATGCGGATGGAAGCTGGTTGATAAGAGCCATCTGGCGGCTTTGAGCTAACCAACGGAAAGCCTTTGTAACTTTACCAGCACCATCGACATCCAAAGCTTTGTAAAGGGCATTTTCGATATCGGTCATGAGCTGGACTCGGAATGCTTTATACTCCTCATCGGTCATGTTTTTCTTTTTAACGTCTGTCTTTTTAACAGTGCTCTTAGCTTCTGGAGTCGCTCCTAACTCCCCAAAGTCCTTTTTACCTTGCTCTTTGAGTTTAGGTTTAATCTTTTCGACTTCGTCTAATTTAGATGAAACATCCGATCCATCAACTTTACCAGATACATTTCCACGTTCTAAGGTCTCTTCAAGAAGCGCTAAAGCTGCGTCCTCTTGCTGACTTCTCATGCTGTACTGATCAGCCCAGTTATATTTACTAGCATCTCTTCGGGCTGCTTGAAGGGAACGACCTGCTGTTGTCTCTACGACGTCTTTGACGTTTATGTTGAGTTCTCTGAGTTCTTTAATTTGCGATAAGAGAGAGGCAATAGCTTCTGGATTATTTTCCTTTTCTAGCTTACGAACATTAACGCTAATTTCATCATACAGGTCTGTGTATATCTTCTTAGCGTCTCGCTCAATACTAGGCATTTCTTGAGACATTGTAGTGCTGTCCATTTCGGATAGCTGCTCTTTAAGCGAGTTAATACTCTGCTGCCGTGGTGTCACTTCGGGTGCAACTTCGGGTGTCTTAGGGGCGGGGGTAGCTTCTGGTGTGTCTTTGATGATAGAAACATCTTTAGCATCAAACACAAGGTATTCATCATCTGATATACGCCTTCCAATATACCCTTCTTCTTTTAGTTTTTCATTTATGCGGGTTTGAGACAGAGACACGGGCTCTTCAGGATAATAAACAGGGTTTCCGTCTGAGTCTAAAAGAGGCTTATTAGGTGCTTCATACTTGGGACGTCTCACCATCGTGGGATTCTTGTCATACTCCTGCGCTAATTCGCTCACTCGTTGGGGAGATGCAAATTTCCCCTCTTTAATTTTTACTTCATATATTTCACCATCTTCCCCTGCGTGTCTCGCTGAGTTCTTTTTTGTTGGGGTCAGGTATAAACCCTTACCGTTTTTTCTAAAATTCGATCCAGCCTGTAGCTTTTCATTAGAGAACTCGGTCATACCTTTTACAGGTGAACCGTGGAAAAATTCAGTAGGAGGTGCAATATCTTTTGTTCCTAATTTTTCAATTCTTCTAAACCTTTCAATATCATTCGCCTCACGTGCTTTGGTAAATTCCGCTCCAAAGTCTGTAAACGTTCTGTATTTTTGGGATGCATTCAGCTCCTCAAAGGTGATATTGCCTTCAATATATTCCCTATCTAGGTCTTTAGGTGTCGCAGTAGTCGCTGACGCTTCTGGGGCTTCCTTAGGCTTCGGGTTGTTTAGCGCTTCAGTCGCTGTGTCTAGTTGCTGCCCTAGATCATCAACAAGGTTAATGGATTGACGAATACGGTTAGCTTCAAGACGTAACTTAGGACGAGCTCTAGGGGCTACTGTTTCAGCTCGCGCTTCTAGCTCATCTGCTTTCTTCGCTAGTGCTTCTTTAGCCCTAGATGTAACTTGTTTTGCTTTTGCTTGTCCCCACTTACCTGTGCGGCTAAATACGTCAAACATTGTATTGAAACCACCACCAGCAGCTCCACCAATAAGATACTCTACAGCGTCTCGGTTCTCACGCTCGTTTAGTAGTATCTGTACCTCTTGTCGCAGAGCTGTCTCAGCAATACCGAGTGTAGCACCTGATACAAAGCTCTTTGCACCTTGAACAAACAGCTCGTTGCCTTTGCCCCAAGCTTTCATTTGAGCTAGGCCGTCTCCAAGGGATATAAGCTTTTGACCTCCCTTAGTAACCAGTCCCACACCAAACACGGAGCTTGCTAGGACTTCTCCAGCACTAATATTGTCTTGAACACCAAAGCTTTTACGGATGCCTTGCCCAATTAGATTAGAGACTCCCCAGATAGCTGCTTCTGAGAGCGCAAAAGTACCTAGACCAGCCGCTGTGGAGACAGGCTCAGGCGTGACAATAGCGGCTGCGGATGCTGCTTTAGCTCCTCTAGCCCACTTTAGAAACTGCTGGCTTCTGTGGAGACGCTTAGTAAGATAAAGACCTGTGCCAATCTCCGCTCCAATTCCTGTGACGTTTCCAAGAATAGGGTAAGCTTCGTCAGCCTCTACAGCTTCAAAGTCCTCAGGAAACACAGTGGATGCTTGAGGCGCTACAACAGTCGTCGGTGCTCCTATTTGCTTCTTCTGTGTTTCTTCGTTGCTAGTAGAACTTCCAATGAGTTGGTCTAAGTATGGGGTATCGGACACGTATTTATATTAGGTTAAATTCTTATTATTTTAATAGCGACATCTGCAAGCGTGCAAATTGAGCTAGTGTATTTATATCATATATTCCAAGGGCTTGATATTCCTCTCTGATTTTCTTCTGGTCATCTGTAAGGGTATTAAGACCTGTATCGGCTTCAATAACCTCTCCAAAACGAGCAGCAATGTCATTTAGCTCTAAGTCATTTCCCACTAAGCTAACATCACCAGAGTCTAGTCCTGACGCAGTTAGAAACTTAGTGTTACTAGGAGAGTATGAGGTAAATCCATGTCTGGTCAAGGATAGTTGTAGTTGAGGCAGGTGCTTATTGCTAAGCATCTCTGATCGCTCTGAGGTAATCATTGACCAATCTTTAGGAGCTAACTGTGCTGCCCTATTTCCTAGTTTCAATGAATTATATCTAACAGCATTTCTACCCATCCCTCCCTTTGCTCCTGCTTTATTGATTTCGTTCTTTCTGAGTTCAGATAATTCATCAATAGGCATGTTTTGAGCAACAGCGAGGCCTTTAAGACGCTCTTGCACGTCTGTAAATAAAGACTCACGCTTCTTTGCTACCAGTTCTAAGCTCTTTGGATCGTCGACTACTGTTTGACCATAACTTACCAGTTCTTTTTCAATTGAGCTTTGGATGGTTGTTAGAATGCTACCATTAAATTCAACCTCTAATGTGTCTCCGAGGTCACTCGCTAGCGTGCTTAGGTCTGTACTTAGGTTTTTAAACTCTAGCGTCCCTCGGACGAACCCTCCCTTTGATAACTCATTGGATAGCGTTGTCAGCTCTGTAAATTTCTTAAAGGGCTGGCTTGTTTCGCTAACCCAATCTCGATAATCCTTTTCGGGGTTGTTTTGATGCCAAGCTGTAAACTCTTTGATTGCTTTATTTTTACGCTTTGTTGTTAAAGCAACAGGGCTTAAAGGACGGTTAGCGTAGTTATTTAGAATGTAATCTAATTTATTGCGACTACCGTTGTATAGATCGGCGGAAGCATCTGTACCGTTGACTGCTGTCTCACGCAACAACGACGAATAGTTTTGAAGAGGATCACCCGATCCACTAAATACTTTATCAAACATTTCTGATATAGTAGCATCATCGGCCTCTGGGCGTAGCATTTGAAAACTGTTTAGCATCTGAGTGCGTTGAGCTGGTGAAATATCTTCCTCAGTTTCAACACCTCTAAGACCTCCGTAGGCATCCCCTACGATAGCTGCATATTCATCCTCTAAGTCATCTTGGTCTTCTCGACTTGTTTTACTTAAACC